>TARA_R110000751_G_scaffold161356_4_pt1 | contig 80898 bp, 91 predicted proteins | sample TARA_R110000751 | Tara Oceans TARA_R110000751 (sample SAMEA4398001) | marine metagenome | biome: Polar Biome; feature: [MES] marine water layer (ENVO:01000295) within the mesopelagic zone...; material: water (ENVO:00002006), including particulate matter (ENVO:01000060) such... | reverse complement strand
AATAAACAATAACAATAAACAATAACAATAAACAATAACAATAAAAAATAGAAAATAACCCTATGAAACTACTAATAGTAACCGTTGTGGACGAATTTCAGAAAGATGTGCTGCGACTTTTTAAAAAAGCGAATATTGAGAGCTTTAGTGGTTCCGATATTGAGGGCTATAAAAATGGGACCTCTTCGTTTATGATGAATGCCAGCTGGTTTCCCTCCCAAAAAAGTGGGGCGGACAGCAGCATGTTTTTCTCGTTTACTGAAGATAAAAAAATCGATTTGTTTTTCGAATTGGTAAAGAAATTTAACGAAAACCTGGAGACCAACAACCCTATGCACGCCGTAGTGGTGCCTATTGAAAGGAGTATTTAGGCCCCTCCCGACCTCCCCAAAGGGGAGGAGATGTCCTTCGGGGTTGAAAAGTTTAAAAGTTTAGGAGTTTAAAAGTTTAAAATCAAGAGCGACTCTCTCTATAAGCGCCTAAACCCATAAACTTTTAAACCCATAAACCCATAAACTCCTAAACTCCTAAACTAATAAATAACTAAAATTCAATATTATGATAAACAGATATATCAGAGCAATTGCCGGAACTTTTATTTTAATCAGCCTTTTGTTGGCCGTGTACGTGAATATCAATTGGTTGTGGTTCACAGCCTTTGTGGGAGCTAACCTACTGCAATCATCATTTACCCGCTGGTGTTTGATGGAAAAAATCCTCAAAAAACTTGGTGTAAAAGAGGAAGGCGATAGTTGTTGCGCATAGATTACTTTCCTTCATTTTTAACCTTCAATCCCTGCAACTAAAAAGTTGGGGGGATTTTATTTTTGGATTTCGAGACCCTTTGGTATTAAACCCTTCCATATATGATATTGGTCATTTCAAAATCGGTAAATAAGAAATATATTTGGAATATAAACCAATTCAAATTACCATGACTATAAACATTCAATACGTGAAAATGCCCACCAGTGAGGCGATGAGTGAATATGTAGAGAACAAACTTCAAAAACTTGCTGAAAAGTATGATTGGCTTATTCGTGCCGATGTAAGCTTTAAAATGGAGAACAACGTGTACGGCAAAGGCAATATATGCGAAATGGAGCTGAGCCTACCGGGCCCAAAAATCTTTGCCACTTCCAAGGAAACAACTTTTGAGGCGGCCGCCAAGGAAACCATTTCCGATTTGGAAAAGCAGCTTAAAAAAAGAAAAGCAAAATTCACAACCCATTAAATTTTAGACCATGAAAAAAATATTAGTTCCCGTTGATTTTTCCCCGCATTCCGAATATGCAATGGAGGTGGCTGCCAAGATAGCCAAAAGAAAGAATGCGGAAATCGTTGCGGTCCACATGATGGGCTTGAGCGACGCCGTGGTAACCCGTGATGAAAGCAAGGAAGCTTTTGAGGCGATGTTTTACATGAAATTGGCAGAAAAGCGTTTTGCCGAATTTCTCGATAAAGATTATTTAAAAGACGTAACCGTAACCGATGCCGTCCACAATTATAAAATTTTTAGTGAATTGAACGATGTGGCCCGCGAGTTTGGAGCAGATTTAATTATCATGGGCTCGCACGGCAGTTCTGGTCTTAAGGAGGTTTTTGTGGGAAGCAATACCGAAAAAGTAGTCCGCACTTCCGAAATACCCGTTTTGGTGATAAAGCACCGTCATGAATATTTCAACCCGGAAGTTGGGGTTTTTGCCTGCGACTTTTTGGAAAACTCAATTGGTCCCTACCAGCGCGCCCAAAAAATGTTTGAAGATTTGGGGATTGAAATGCAAATGCTCTATGTGAACCTGGCTGGCGATTTCCGCAGTACCCGCGAAATAGAAAAACGCATCCTCAACTTTTTAAAGAGCGCGGGCGAAGAGAACCCACTGGAAACATTAAACAAGGTGGTACAGTATAACGAATATTCTGTGGAAGCGGGAATTTTCGGTTACAGTCAAGTGAGTAATGCCGATATTATCGCCCTGCCCACACAGGGCCGCCAAGGGCTGGCGCACTTCTTCTCAGGAAGCATAGGTGAGGATGTGGTAAACCATTCCGACTTGCCGGTAATGACCTTTAAAGTATAGTTAATTTAGTTAATTGCTATCGACAACAATTAACGATTTAAAACAGGAACTCTAATTTTGGGTTCCTGTTTTTTATTTTTTAAAGAAGGGTATTCAAGGCAATTTCAATCATTTTTGAAAAACTGCCCTCGCGTTCCTCGGCTGTGGTGCTTTCCCCCGTTACCAAAGAATCTGATATGGTCAAAATTGCCAAGGCCTTCACATTGAATTTTGCCGCTATGGTGTAAAGTCCGGCAGCTTCCATTTCTACGCAGAGCACGCCAAACTCGGCCCATTTCTTATAATTGTTGAAGTCATCTTCATAAAACTGGTCGCTGGAAAGTATGTTTCCGGCCTTTATGGGAATGTTGTTTTCCCTTGCGTAAAGCGCGGCTTTCATAAACAGGTCAAAATCGGCGGTGGGCGAGTAGTCGCAGTTTACAAAGCGGGTGTTGTTGATGCCCGAAGTGGAGGAGGCCGCCATCGCAATCACAATATCGCGAATGTTGATGTCTTTTTGATAGCTACCTGCAGACCCCACGCGGATCAGGTTTTTTACGCCGTAATCATTGATAAGCTCATGGCAATAAATCAAGGCCGAAGGAATGCCCATGCCGGTTCCCTGTACTGAAATTGGCTTGCCCCTAAAAGTACCCGTGTAGCCCAACATGCCGCGCACGTCGTTGTAACATTTGGGGTTTTCGAGAAAGGTTTCCGCAATCCATTTGGCGCGCAATGGGTCGCCGGGCAGCAGAACGGATTCTGCAATTTCTCCGGGCTTGGCTTCAATATGTGTGCTCATCTGTGTCTTTTTTAGTGGCCGTTACAATCTCGATTCCCGAGGAAGTGCCGATTCTGCTCACGCCCATTTCTATATATTTCTTGGCGGTGGCAGCATCTTTTATTCCGCCGGAGGCTTTTATTTTTAAACTATCGCCTACTTCGGCAACCATTATTTTCACGGCCTCTTCCGTAGCACCGCCTGGTCCGAAGCCGGTGGAGGTTTTTACAAAATCGGCATCTGCCTTTTTTGAAATATGGCAGGCTGTCCGTATTTCGGCATCGGATAAATAGCAGGTTTCCAGAATTACCTTTAAGGTTCGGTCGCCAATGGCTTTTTTTACACCGGCGATTTCATTCTGCACCTCGCTGTACTTCTCGGCTTTTAAAAAGCCGATGTTCAGCACCATGTCAATTTCATCGGCACCGTCCTTTATGGCTTGTTCGGCCTCGCAAACCTTGGCGTGAAGGCTACTTGCGCCCAAAGGAAAACCCACGACCGAAGCTACTTTTACGCCGCTATTTTTTAATTTTTCTGCAGCTAAGGATACGTAACAACTGTTTACGCAAACCGCATAAAAGTTGTGTTCTTTTGCTTCATTGCACAGGTTTATGATTTCTTTGGGCGTAGCAGTGGCTTTTAGAAGGGTGTGGTCTATATATTGGCTAAGTTCCATCAATTTTTATGTTGATTGATGATGGAGACCAGTTCGTGTTTCTGCAGAACGCCGCTCTGCCGCCAAAGTTGCTTTCCGTTTTTAAAAAGAATCATCGTGGGCACCCCACGTACTTGAAATTGGGCAGCTAGGGGTTGGTTTTTGTCAACATCTATTTTTACGATTTTTACGTCGTCGCCCAATTCATCCTTCACCTCTTTCAGAATGGGCGCCAGCATTTTGCAGGGACCGCACCAATCGGCAAAAAAGTCGACAAGTACGGGCGTTTCCGAATTTATGATGTCTTTAAAATTGCTTTTCATATCATTTGTTTTTGCCCCCAGCCCCTAAAGGGGAGCATAGCCGGCTCTATTTTATGGAGCTTAGAGAGCTCCCTTTAGGGCTGGGGTATCTTTCCTCTTTTTTCTTTCTTCTTATAAATCAACCAATCAAAGGATTCTTTTTATACTTCCGCAAAACGGGCATCAGCATTTCCATCGGAATCTGGATGGAATAGGTTCCCGTATAGGAGGGGCAGATTACGCAGTCGTCAAAATAGAACTCCACCACATCGTCATTGATCACAAAATTGTTTTTTGCATCGAAGAAATCATCTGCGGAAATGGCCCAGCAATCGTAGTACATTTCGCCGGAATTAATTTTTTCCTTTAAAAGCGTATTTAAAATCTCGCGCAATTCTTCCTCGGAACCATTGTTGAAAAAATCCTCATAATTCATAAATACCGCCCTTTCCAGATCAAAATTCATGGTCTCAAACGTATAGGCCGCGTGGGCGGCACCTGTGTAGTGGTTTTCTTTGTAAAAAAGCACGCTGATGAGCCGGTCGTTGAGGTTGTATATTTTGTAGTCAACCTTCCGCAATTCGTTCTGTTTGGGAATTCCCAAGGAATCGCAGAGCCGCTTTTCCTCTAAAATCTGTTTCTCGACACCTTTGGCATCCAGATAATATTTGCTGATGTATTCGTTGAAATTTTCAAACTGCGGTTTGATTTTCTCGTTGAGGTAGGGGTACTTAAAATCCAAAAGATAATGGTCGCCCTGCTTTTTGAACGATTTGGAAATCAAAAGATTTTCCATTTCGGCGCGCGAATCTGTTTTTTCCAACAGTTCCTTGCGCTTTAGGATAAGGGTCTGTTGCTGATTTTCCAGATTTTTGTCTGAAACTTTTAGGGAATCCGTTATTTCCTCAATTGAGTCGGTATCATTGTCCGGAACCTCTTTTTTGGGATCGTTTTTACACCCAAAAAAAAGTATGAGCAAGAGATAGGGCAGTAGGTTTTTCATTTTAATTCGATTTATCGTTTAAAAATACGCAAACCTTTTTTATACCGAAAACAGGCAGCAATTTTTTAGGATTACTGGCTCAGCAAGTTTTTCAATTTGGCGAGCATGATCAATTCGCTTTTGTTCTTCCCGGCGAAGGAGCCCGCGATGGCGTTGGCCGTTTTCCAGATCAGTTTTTTCCGCTCGTCGGTAAAGAGTTGGGGATTGTCCTTTTTATAATCGGCAAAGCTGTCAAAGCAGTCGTTGGCGTCCAATTGTTCATAATCAAACCAGTCAAAGACCACTTCTATTTGGTAGGCGGCGTCGGTATGGAAGGGGTCTTCATAATCGTCGAGGTCTTTCCATTGCTCGGAAACGATTTTCTTCAACATATCGTACTCAGTCTTCCGTACCACTTTGTCGGCGGCGGCTATGGCATAAAACAGCTCGCCCATTTTTTGGTAAAAAAGCAGTTGTGGCTTCTCCATGGTTCCCATAGGATTAAATTTTTCAAGGTTGTTTTAGAGGGTAAAAATAGAAGACCAAGCCGTATTAATCTATGATATAAATCAGTTATTCCAAAACTGTTTAATTTGCGTATTTTAGCGTCGTGAAAGTATTTGAGGAAAAAAAGGGAAATATTTTTAGGATTCTTTCCGAAGCCATTTCCGAAGGCATAGTCATAGTTAACGAAAAGCAGGAAATAGTAACCTCCAATGAGGCTGCCGAGCGCATGTTTGGCTATGGCCCCAAAGAGCTTTTGGGTGAGAATATCAATCTGTTGATTCCGCGGGAATACAGGCACAGCCATACCCAACAAGTGGAAGAATACCTGGAAAAGAGCGACCCGCGCCAAATGGGCCATGGGCGCGACCTGTACGGACGGCGTAAGGATGGCAGCGTTTTTCCCGTGGAGGCAGGGCTGAACCCGTTTGAGATTTACGGGAGCAAATATGTGATGGCGTTGGTAACCGATATTTCCGTGCGTAAAGGCCAGGAGCGGGAAATTATAGAGCTCAACATGCAATTGGAGCAAAAAGTTGAGGCCCGCACCAAGGAACTGAAACAGACCATCAAAGAGCTAAAGGAAGAAGTGGCCAAACGCAAGGAGGCGGAATACAAAATTCTGGAATCACTGCGCAAGGAGCGAGAGCTGAACGAATTGAAAACGAAATTCCTATCCTTGGTTTCCCACGAATTTAAAACCCCATTGAGCGGCATTCTTACCTCGGCTACCCTTGCGGGAAAATACACCGAAACCGATCAACAGGACAAGCGTGAAAAGCACTTAAAAACCATCCAGAGTAAAGTTAAATACTTGAATAATATTTTGAACGACTTCCTTTCCATTGAACGTCTGGAATCAGGGAAGGCCACTTATAAATTTGATACTTTCCCGCTGAGCAAAGTGGTGAACGAGGTAATCTACAACGCAAACATGCTCTTAAAGGAAGGCCAGCGCATAAATTACCCACAGAATATTGACGATATCTCGGTTAATTTTGATGAAAAAATCCTTGAGCTATCGCTTACCAATCTTATAAACAACGCCATAAAATATTCGCCTGCGCATACCTTGATTGATGTGGAGGTTATAAAGGAAAAGGAGGCGCTCACCATAAAGATTATAGATGAGGGCATGGGCATTCCCGAAAAGGAGCAGAAATATATTTTCAACAGATATTTTAGGGCTGAAAATGCGCTGCTGGACCAAGGCACCGGCATTGGCCTGAACATTGTGAAAAGCCACTTGGAAAGTCTCGGCGGCACCATTATCTTTGAAAGCGAGGAGGGCAAGGGCAGCACGTTTACCATTACTTTCCCCAACAAAAACACTACCGAATAGTATGAAGACAATACTTCTTATTGAAGACGATACCGCATTAAGAGAAAACACCGCCGAACTTTTGGAGCTTTCCGGATACAAGGTTTTTACGGCGCCAAACGGCAAAATTGGCATTCAAAAGGCTAAAAGCGAAAACCCGAACATTATTATTTGCGACATAATGATGCCGGAAATTGATGGCTACGGCGTACTTGAGAGTGTTGCTTTGGAAGAAAAAACGAAACATATTCCCTTTATCTTTCTTTCCGCAAAAACGGAGCACAAGGAAATACGCAAGGGCATGGACATGGGCGCGGACGATTACCTCACCAAACCCTTTGACGAGCAGGAATTGCTGAGCGCTATTGAAAGCAGGTTGGCCAAGGCAAGTATTCTGGCCATGCGCGAAAGCAATAAGGAAAAGGACAATGCCGAAGACGATGAAAACCCCCAAAACCTGAATCAGCTAAAGAACTTTTTTTGTGATGAAGGCGAAGTTTCCAACTATAAAAAGGGCGAAACAATTTACCGAAAAGGCGACCACTCTAACAGTATGTTCTTAATTTTGAAAGGCGTAGTGAAAACACACACGATGGATGCCAATGCAAAGGAACTTATTACGGGACTCTACAAAGCCGATGACTTTTTGGGCTTCACTTCCTTTGACGATAACATTCCCTATAACGAGACCGCCACTGCCGTGGAAGAAACGGAGGTTGTGGGAATTTCAAAAACCTATGTGCGCGATATTCTCAAGAAAAGCCAGGATGTTTCCTTGGAATTGATGAACCTTTTAACCGATAACCTTTCCGAGATAAAGCAGCAATTGGTTAAAATGGCCTACAGTTCAGTCCGGAAAAAAACGGCGAGCACCATTCTTCAATTTGTGGAGATTATGGATAAAAAGCCCGAGGCGCCGCTCCGAATTTCAAGGAACGACCTCGCCACTACTGCCGGGATTGCTACGGAAAGCCTTATCAGGACCCTTTCAGATTTTAAGAAAGATGGCATCATTGAAATAGAGGGCCGCGACATCCGCATTGTGGATTTGGAAAGTCTGCGCGATATAGATTGAGACTCTGAGCTCTTTTTTCCCAAAGCTGATTTTTATCATTTTCTGTCCCGACCCATACAGATATTTTTGTCGGTAAGATTATGATGCTATGATGAATATACTAATCCCGACGGATTTTTCAGAAAATGCACAGAACGCCATTGCATATGCACTTGCATATTTTTCCGATGTTGCGGTGAATTTTTATATCCTTCATGTTTCGCATACACATACAAGTACTAAGGAAGAGGAACAGGAGCTTTTTTCCGACTTTGATACTGAAATGCAGACGGTTCAAAGCACTTCTGCCACGTTGCGGGAAGAAATAAGGAAATACCAAATCCGTTCCCAAAATCCAGCCCATAGCTTTTTCCCCCTTCACGAAAGCCTTAACTTGGTAGAGGCCATTAGAAAAAATGTAATTGAAAAGGAAATCGATTATATTTTGATGGGCACCAAGGGAACTACTAAAATTAATGGCGGGGAAATGGGCAGCAATACCTGCGATGTGATTACCAAAGTGAAATGTCCCATTCTCGTTATTCCCGAAAACGCCAAGTTTAACGGCGTTAAGAACATCGCCTTTTTAACCGATTACAACTGCATTTATCGCAACAAAATAATCACCAGACTTTCGGAGACGTTGGACCTGCATCGTTCGCCGCTTAGGGTGCTTCATATAAAAGCCCAAAATACGGGGCTTACCGCCGCACAGACCGACAACAAGGGGTTTTTACATTATTTTTTTAAGGATAAAAAGCACAGTTTCCATTTTGTGGAAAATAAAGACTTGGAAATAGGCATACAGGATTTTGTGGAGACTTGGGACATCAGTCTTGTTTCCATCGTGGCAAAAAACTTAAACCTTATCCAGCGGTTACTATTGCGGCCTGCCGTAAAATCGATGAACTATTCGGTGAATGTGCCTTTTTTGGTGCTCCATGAGTGAGTTGAAATTCAAAATTCAAAATACTGAATACCAAATCATTCCTCTTGGCCAATAGGATGGTCTTCATAAAAATCCTTAAAGGTCTTATCGGTGGTATAGCTGTCTCTTAAAACCTTAAAGACCGAGAATATTAAAAGCGCTTGGCCCAAAACGGTCAAATAAAATACCCACCCGAACGGAAAATCCATAGCCGCAAAAATTGCGACCGTAACGAGCACGAATGTGGTTAGTACGAGATATGTGATAGCGGAAAGTTTCATAGCCTTTTAGTTTTAAATTACGAAATAAATGGCTTGCGCCCTCTTAAGGATTCCTTAAAAATCAGGCTGTTGATTGATATTTATCATAGTTTTACTGTACTGTAATGGTTATATTTACGTAATCATTCAAAAACAGACCACCATGCGAAAAATATTGATTCCCACAGACTTTTCGGACAATGCAATGAACGCCATTAAATACGCTACTGAGCTATTTAAGCACGGCCCCACCGAGATATATTTGCTCCACGCTTTTTCCGATTCGGTGTATGAGGACAAAGCCCGCTTGGCCGATGCTGTTTTTGAGGAATTGCAGGAAAAGGCGCTTCAAAAAGCAAAGGAAAATCTTGAGGAAACCCGAAAACAGATTCTCAGCTTTTCCCCAAATCCAAAACATACCTTGCATACCATAGCCGAATTTGGCCTGTTGGTGGATTCGGTAAACGATTGGGTAGAAAAGGAGAATATAGACGTGGTGGTTATGGGCACCAAAGGTGAAACCGCCGATAAAAAAATAACCTTCGGTAGCAACACGCTGCAGGTAATAAAATATGTGAAATGCCCCGTGCTCGCCATTCCTGCCGTTTATGGCGATGTGCATCCTAAAAACTTGTTGTTTCCCACAGATTATTTGTTGCCCTACAAACGCCGCGAACTGAAACTGGTGAGCACCATTGCCAAATGCTTCGCTACCAAAGTAGATTTTCTCTACGTTTCAAAATTTCCAACCCTTTCCTTGCGACAGCAGGATAACAGGAATTTTTTGGAAGCGGCTTTCTGCGACAACCAAATAAATTTCCATCAAAAAGGCGGGACAAATGTTACCAAGGCCATTAACACTTTCATAATTGAAAACCCCATAGATATGCTGGTGATGGTCAATACGCGCCATTCCTATCTGGAAAACATACTCTACCAGTCAACCATTGAAAAGATTGGGTTGAAAATTGACATTCCCTTTTTAGTACTTCAAAATTTACCGAGATAAACCTTTTAATTACATATTGAAAATGAAAAAAATCCTCGTTCCAACCGATTTCTCCAAAAACGCCTATGCGGCCTTGTTTTATGCCACAAAACTTTTTAGCGATGAAGCACTGCAAATAACCATTCTCCATTCTTTTGGGGAAGAAGTGGCGAAGCTAACGAGCCGTGTGGATATTGGCCGTTCAGAAAATATAATTGAAAAATTGTACCGACAATCTGATGAGGACGGCCAGCAATTGGTGCATCAAATAACACTGGATTCTTCCAAGGTTGCACACAAATTTGAAGTGATTTCCACGCCGGCAACCCTGTCAAAAACCATCAATAAATTGGTTGCCACCGAAGGAATAGACCTCGTGGTTATGGGCAGCAAGGGCCGCACGGGTGCCGAGGACGTACTTGTGGGGAGCACGACGGTTAAAATCACTAAATCGTTGGAAGGTTGCCCGTTGCTCATTGTTCCGCGCGAAGTTGATTACGTAATTCCCACAAACATTGCGTTTGCAACGGATTTTAACGATTTCTACCAACTTTCAAAACTGCGGCCCATCGTTCGGTTGGTGCGACAGTACAATTCAAATTTGCACGTGGTCCACGTAGGTGCGGAAGGCGATTTGGACGTGCTGCAACAGCAAAATCTGGAACATTATAAAAATGACCTTACGGAATATGATACCGAGTTCCATTTTATTCCGAAAAAGGAAAATATCTCAAAAAGCCTTCATAACTTTATTGATGGACGAAATATGGATTTACTGGCCCTCGTGTACCACAAGCACGCTTTCCTAAAGCAACTTTTTAGGGAACCCGTGGTAAGTAGGGTAGGGAAGCATACCCATACGCCTACTTTGGTAATTCCTATTAAGAATTAAAATTTCAGAAGATGAAAAAGCGAATATTGATACCCACAGATTTTTCACGAAACGCCTGGAACGCCATAAAATATGCCATGGAGCTCTATAAAAGGGAACCTGCGGAATTTTTTCTGCTGCATACCTATTATCTTTCAGGGTATTCAAAAGAGAACCTTTTGAGCCCCGAGCCTACGGAAGAAGCCCTGCAAAAAGTTCGGGAAGCTTCAGAGAAAAACATGGAGAAACTAAAGGTGCAAATGGCTTTTTACGAGGAAAATGATAGCCACAGCTTTCATTATTTAAGCGAATTTGGTTCCTTTTTCGACGTAATGAAGAAAACGGTTGAAAAGCAGGACATAGAACTGGTAATTATGGGAACCCAAGGCGAAACGGACAGTAAGACCGTAATTTTGGGCAGCAATGCAGTAAATGCGATGGAAAAAATCAGGAATTGCCCGGTGCTCGCTATTCCTTCAAATGTGTTGTTCAAGGACCCGAATGAAATTGTCTTCCCCACAAGTTTTAGAACGCACTATAAAGAAAGGGAACTGGCCACCTTGGTAGATATTTCGCGCTGTACCAATTCCCCAATCCGTATCTTACATATTCAGAACAATAAAGGCTTGACCAAAGCACAGCAGGAAAATAAGGCGTTGCTGGAGAAAATTTTGGAAGCCGCCAGTTTTACCCACCATACGCTCTACGACGTTGACATAAATGACGGGGTGCGCTGTTTTGTACAGAGCCGACAGAGCGAGATGATTGCCATTGTGAACAAAAAGCACAATTTCTTTGGCAGTGTTTTTTCCAACCCCATGGTCAAAGAACTCGGAAAGCACGCCAATGTACCGTTGCTGGCGATGCACGATTTGAGAAATTGAGTCCTTATAAAAATTTTATGTGAATCAAAACAAAAAAGTTGGTTATGCAAAAGCAAGTTTTAATCCCTACCGATTATTCAAAAAGTGCCTTCAATGCCATTGTTTATGCGTTCGAGCTTTTTGCGGAGGAAGATTGTACGTTTCACATTTTCCATTCCTATTTTTTAGCGCGTTCGGCCAAGGGCAACGTGTTGTTTCCTGAACCCGAACCGGCTGATTATGATAGGGCGGCAAGACTTTCGGGCGAAAGAATGGAATGGTTGAAAAAGAAAGTGGGCTTATTGGCGGACAATCCGAAACATACCGTTTATTTCGACCATAAATTTGGCACCCTTATCGAGTTGTTGGAAGAAAAGGTAATGCGCGATAAAATAGACCTTATCGTTATGGGAACCCGCGGTATAACAGACGATACCAAGGTAGCCTACGGCAGAAACTCCGTAAATGTAATGGAAAACATCAGGGGCTGTGCCGTACTTGCCGTGCCCGCCAATGTTTCCTATAAAAAGATAGGTAGCATCGTTTTCCCGACCAACTTTAAGACACATTTTAACGTGCGGGAAATGAAAACCTTTGTAAAGATTGCGCAGCTCGGAAATTCAGAAATCCAAATCCTGCACATTGGCAAGGAGAAGGACCTTTCGGAAAGGCAAAGGAACAATCGGAAGGAATTGGAAAACCATTTCAGCGAAGTAAAATATACCTACCACTGGCTTGAACATAAGGGCGTAAAGGAGGGCGTGCTGTCCTTCGCAGACCAGCAAGATAGCGGAATGATAGCTTTTGTGAATAGAAAACACTGGTTCTTTGGCAGTGTTTTTTCAAATCCGTTGGTTAAAAGTCTCGGCATCCATTCCAAAGTACCCATCCTGGCACTCCACGATACCAGAAACTAACCTTAATTATGAAAAACAATGCCATTGAAGTAATAAAACATTCTGGTGAACGGGCCATATTTTCAATTGAAAAACTGAAAAACTCCCTTCGGAAAAGCGGCGCAGAGGAGGCCTTGGTCAACGAAATTGCCAATAACGTCCGCGATGAGCTTTACCAGGGTATTTCAACCAAGGAAATCTACAATCGCGCCTTTGCACTTCTGAAGAAAAAGAAAAAAGGCTACGCTTCAAAATACAAGTTGAAAAAAGCAATCTATGAGTTGGGTCCCACGGGATTTCCATTTGAGAAATTTGTGGGCGCCATCTTATTTTACAGCGGTTATGATGTAAAGGCGGGCCAATTTTTGAACGGTAAGTGCGTAACCCACGAGGTAGATGTGGTAGCGCACAAAAACGGCCAATATATAGTTGCCGAATGTAAGTTCCACAGTGATGAAGGGCGAAATTGCAATGTAAAGGTGCCGCTCTATATACATTCCCGTTATCGTGATATCCTCAACAATTACGGTGACGGCAACAAGGGGAAAAAGCCGAATGAAGGCTGGGTGGTCACCAATACCCGATTCACCGAAGACGCCTTGACCTACGGCAAATGTGTGGGCCTTTACCTTTTAAGTTGGGATTTCCCGAAAGATAACGGCATCAAGGACCGCATAGACCGTTTGGGGCTTTATCCTGTAACCGTTTCCACCTTGCTCAGTCAGCGCGAAAAGCAATTTCTCCTGAGTCGCGATGTGGTGCTTTGCAAACAGTTGATAGACGACCAATTTTATCTCGACCATTTGGGAGTTTCGGAAAAGCGGAAAGCGCGGATTTTAGAGGAAATAAACATTTTGTGCCAAAAGAATTGATTATGCAAAAAGTAAAAATACATTTCCTCGGAGCTGCGGGAACCGTAACAGGTTCAAAGTTTCTAATTGAAACTTCGGAAAAGAATTTATTGATAGACTGCGGTATGTTCCAAGGTCTAAAAGAGCTGCGTGAAAAAAACTGGGAACAACTGCCAATTGATGTTTCAGAAATAGATGTCGTATTGTTAACACACGGCCATTTGGACCATACGGGTTATTTGCCACGATTGGTAAAGCATGGTTTCCGCGGAAAAATTATTGGCACGGCACCCACGCTTGCAATCACTAAAATAATTTTGTTGGACAGTGCTAAAATCCACGAAGAGGAAGCCGAAAAAGCCAATGAGGAAGGCTATTCAAAACACAAACCCGCCGAACCCTTTTATAGCGTGCAGGAAGCCGAAGCGACCCTGGGATTTTTTCAATCTAACGCAAGAGATGAATGGTTTGAACTTTCGGAAAACATCAAATATCGTTTCAGGTATAACGGGCATATTATCGGAGCAACTTTTATCGAGCTGGAAATTTTTGGCAAAACTTTCGTCTTTTCCGGAGATATTGGCAGGGAGCACGATTTACTGCTTTATCCACCCGAAAAACCGGAGTGGGCGGATTATCTTTTTATGGAAAGTACCTACGGAAACAAAAATCATCCGCAGGAAAGCGTTTCAGATAAATTGGTGGAGCTTATCAATAAAACCATCCACAATCGTGGCAATTTGATAATTCCATCCTTTGCGGTGGAACGCTTACAGACGCTGATGTTTTTGCTTTGGAAATTATACAACGAAAACCGTATTCCAAATATCCCCATATTTATCGATAGCCCAATGGGCAACAATGTGCTTTCGGTATTTCAAAATTTTCCGGATTGGCATAAAATGTCAGTGAAGGAGTTCAATACCATGACCAATCGGATGACCATTATTTCTTCCTATAAAGATACTTGGAAAACCATTGACAATCCACAGCCAAAAGTGGTAATTGCCGGTAGTGGAATGGTTACTGGCGGAAGGGTTTTAACCTATCTGAAACAAATGATAGATAAAACCAATACAACTGTTTTATTGGTAGGCTACCAAGCTGAAGGAACGCGTGGCAGGCAAATGCTGGAGGGCGCACACGAATTGAAATTCTTCGGAAAATACTACCCCGTAAAAGCTGAAATCCATCATATTGAAAGTCTTTCGGCACACGCTGACCGGCAGGGACTTTTGGATTGGACAAGCAATATTAAAAACATACCCGAAGAGACATTCCTAATTCACGGGGAACCCACGGCCCAGGATGCCCTGCGGGTTAAATTGCGGGATAGTTATGGTTGGAAAGTAACCATTCCGAAGTTGTATGAAATAAGGGTAATTTTGGTTTAAGGCTTTTTAATTCACCTTTCTATAACTCCAAACCGCCAAACCATTCATTATTACAGCATAAAGCAGGGTTTTCCAGAGTTGAGGTAAAATATCCATAAAACCGGAACCCTTCAGCATAACCATACGTACAATTTCAACAAAGTACTTTATGGGGTTGAATTCGGTAACGATCTGTGCCCATTTCGGCATGCTTTCTATTGGCGTAAACAAACCACTCATCAAAATAAAAATCACGACAAAAAACCAAGCAATGAACATAGCCTGTTGCTGGGTATCTGTGAAATTTGAAATGAGCAAGCCCATTCCAAGGATCACTAAAATATATATGGAAGTGTATGCGTAGAGCAAAACAATACTTCCTTCCATTGGAATATTGAAAATTGTCTTTGCGAGAATCAACCCTATGGTCAGCAGCCCCATTCCAATAATCCAAAACGGAAAAAGTTTGCCGATGATAAACTGACTTTTGCGGATGGGCGTTACGTTTATTTGCTCCAAAGTGCCTATTTCCTTTTCGCGAACGATGTTCATTCCGGAGAGAAACAGGGTTATCATCGTTACCAACAAAACCAAAATCCCCGGTACCATAAAGGTTTTATAATCCAAAGTGGTATTGTACCAAAAGGAGGGAATCGCCTGAATGGTCACGGGCTGCGCTACTTTTTTTGAAGTGTCCAATATGGTCATTTTCACGTCTTGGTTAAAACTCTGCACAATCTGGTTTACGTAACCGCTTTCCACCCCTGCCTCCGCGCCATCGATTGCGTTTATGGTTATGGAGAGATTGGCGTTTTTTTCCTTTAACATATTTCTTTCAAAATGGTTGGGAATTTCCATTACCACATCCACTTCGCCTGAAAGCATTGCGGCACTGGCTTTTTCCTGCGAGGGAAAATCGGTCAGAACGTTGAAAAAGGTAGAGGCGTTAAACTTTTCAATAAGCGCACGGGAGGTTGAGGTGCGGTCGTAATCTACGTACGCAAATTTGATGTTTTTCACTTCATAGGTTGCCGCATTGGAGAGAATGACCAATTGCAGGATGGGCAGGATAAATATGATTGGCAACATCCCTTTGTTTCTAAAGATCTGTTTGAATTCCTTTTGTATTATGTAGCCGATGGTTTTCATTATTCCAGCCGTATTTTATATTTCTTAATACTCAAGCCAATAAAGAAAAGCGTCATCCCGATCAAGATCAGCGTTTCCTTCCAAATAAAGGCTATTCCCACCCCTTTCAGCATAATACCTTTAATGATGATGATAAACCATTTGGCGGGAATGATGTTGCTGATAACCTGAAGTGCCACCGGCATGCTCGAAATAGGGAAAATAAACCCGGAAAGCAATATCACGGGCAGCATCAAGCCCATCAGCGAAATCATCATGGCCGATTGCTGCGTTTCTGCGATGGTGGAAATTAATATTCCCAAAGCAAGGGAAGTGATAATAAACAGCACACTCTCCAGGGCGAGTAAAATCAAACTGCCCTGCAGGGGCATCCTAAAGATGAAAATGCTCAAAAGCACGATGACCGCTGCATTTATAACTGATAGGAGAATGTACGGCACCACTTTCCCGATAATAACCTGAAAAGGTTTTAAGGGTGAAACCAACAAAATTTCCATAGTACCCAATTCCTTTTCGCGGGTGATGGAGATGGAAGTCATCATTGCCGAAACCAACATCAAAATAATTGTCATCACACCGGGAACGAACATAAACACACTTTTGAGTTCTGGATTGTAAACCATCCGTGTCTGCGGAATTATCTGATACTCCACAACTATCGCCCTATTTTTTTCCTGCTGATAATTTTGAAGTATTGCATTGATGTAATTGGTGATGGAATTGGCCGTGTTGGGGTCGGTGGCGTCAGTTATTATTTGAATGGAAGCTTTCTGTTCTTTGATTAAATTTTTACTGAAATTTCTTTCAAAATTCAACACCGCTTTTATTTTTCCTTTTTTGAAGGCGGTCTCTATATCGGCTTCCCGGGTCAGAATTTGTTTTACGGTGAAATATTTTGAAGCTGAAATCTTATTGATGATTTCTTCGGTTGAAGCATCTTTTGAATGGTCCAAAATGGCGATATCCACATTGTTTATTTCATTGGTAATGGCGAAGCCAAAAAGCAAAATCTGCGCAATGGGCATCCCGAAAAGTATAAACAACGACCGCCTATCCCGAAAGATGTGGTAAAATTCCTTTTTTATAAAACCTATAAATCGTTTCATTTTCCCCTCTAACTCCCCAAAGGGGAGAACTTATTTCACTGTTAATTTTTAATTGCAATCGGTATTTTCTCTTTTTCCTTTGGGAAGGGTCGGGGATGGGATTCTCGCCAATTTCAAAAACACATCGTTCATCGAATCAACTTTAAACTGTTCCTTTAGTTTCTTCGGCGTGTCCAGGGCTTCAATTTTTCCTTCCACCATTATTGAAACGCGGTCGCAGTATTCGGCCTCGTCCATGTAATGCGTGGTTACGAAAATAGTGGTGCCCTGGTCGGCGGCTTTATAGATCATTTCCCAAAACTGTCTTCGGGTAATGGGGTCCACACCGCCCGTGGGCTCATCCAAAAAAACAATCTTGGGGTCGTGCAAAAGCGAAACCGAAAACGACAGCTTTTGTTTCCAACCCAAGGGTAGGGAGCCCACCAATTTGTTGCTGATGTTTTCCAAGCCCAATTCCGAAATCAAATGCTCCCTTTTCTCCCTTATTTTTTTTCTCGGCAACCCATAGATGCCTCCAAAGAATGTGATGTTTTCCTTTACGGTTAAATCGTCGTAAAGAGCAAATTTCTGGCTCATGTAGCCAATGTTCTTCTTGATGGATTCCGGCTGGGAATACACATCAAAACCCGCGACGGTAGCTTCACCCGAGGAAGGCTTTGAGATTCCTATAAGCATTTTCATAGCCGTGGTTTTTCCTGCGCCGTTCGCTCCCAAAAACCCAAAGATTTCACCTTTTTTGACTTCAAAACTGATTGTGTTTACAGCTGTGAAATCACCAAATGTTTTGGTTAATTGATTGACTTCTATTACATTTTCTTCTTTCATTACCGCGCTAATTCCATAAAAGCATCCTCAATGTTCGGATGTGTTACTTCAATGTTGATATCTGTCAGACCTTCTTTTTCCAGATAGGATTGCAAATCGACCATTTCAAATGAATCCCTCTTGTCGGTGTAGTGTACAAATTCGCCAAACGGAAAGACGCTGTACACGTGCTCGTATTGCTGCAGCGATTGGATCAATTTGTACATATTATCTGCGCCCACATTGTAAATGGTTTTCGGGAATTGGCTTACAATGGCTTCGGGGGTGTCGATTTCCAAAATCTCGCCGCCCTGTATCAAGGCAATCCTATCGCATAATGCCGCCTCGTCCATATAGGGCGTTGAGACCAAAATGGTAATCCCTTTTTTCTGTAAACGTTTCAACATTTCCCAAAATTCCTTTCGCGAAACCGGGTCAACGCCGGTCGTGGGTTCGTCCAAAAAAAGTACTTTCGGTTTGTGGATCAAGGCGCAGGAAAGGGCGAGTTTTTGCTTCATCCCGCCGGAGAGTTTTCCTGCGCGCCTATCTTTAAATGGTTCTATTTGAACGTAAATATCCTCGATCAGATCGTAGTTCTCCTCAATCGTCGTCCCGAAAATAGTGGCGAAAAACGTCAGGTTTTCCTCCACCGTTAAATCTTGGTACAATGAAAAGCGCCCGGGCATATAGCCTACGGAATTACGGATTGCTTTATAATCCTTTACAACATCAAATCCCGCAACTTTGGCATTACCTTCATCTGGAATTAAAAGGGTGGTCAAAATCCTGAAAATGGTGGTTTTCCCGGCGCCATCGGGTCCGATAAGGCCAAAGAGCTCGCCCGAATTCACATCGAATGAAATGTCCTGAACCGCTTTTACCTTTTTATAGGATTTGCTGATATTGCTGAGGGAAATGCCCATTTACGCTTCAACTTTGATGGTGACTTCCATCATAACCTTCGACTTTATTGAATTTGAAATCAAACAGGCTGCCTCCGATTTTTGGAGGATACGCTCCGCGCGTTCGCGGTCCTTTTCCTCTTTAATAGTTACGGTGGGTTCAAGAATTACTTCCGTCATTAAATACTTGCCGTCTACGCGTTCCAAGATACCTTTCGATTTGCAACTAAAGCCCGAAAATTCGAGTTTTGAGTTTTCGGCAATTGCCAAGAAAGTGGTCATCAAGCAACTGCTTACAGAGGCCGTATAAAGATGTTCGGGCGACCAGATATTGGGCATTCCCTTTGGGAATTCGGGTGGAGTGGCCACCTCGATGCAATTGTCCGGGTGCGAATTGCCCTCGGCCAATTCGGGCGAGCACATCATTCCCTTCCGGTCCTCGCGCCAGGTGATATCTACGTTATAACTGTGTTTTTCCATTATTTGAAATATTTCTTATTGAAAATAATTGTAATACCCTTCCAGGTTTTCTTCGATGCTCGCGGTAATTTTAGCGCCTTCGTCGGTAGTTGAAACTTTTCCGAGCGCTTCTATCTTCTCGATAAGCGGATGGAGAAAAACGTGCAGGTTGTCGTGCGAGGGACCTTCCATGGTACATTTTTTTACCACATAATTTTTATCCTCGTTCAGTTTTGACGCAAGTGTATGGTAATCTTCCACGGTTTTTGGATCGCTGGTTTTAACCAAATTGAGCATTTTGTCCACCCCTTCGTTTGTTTCCAGATTGGCTTCCCATTTGTTGCCATTGTCTAGTTTTATCTCGTTAACCCAGGCATTGTCCATCGCGTGGGTTTCGGCGGCCATTTCTTCCATTTCATGTTCGTGGACTCCTTCAGTGGTTTCAAAGGTGTCAGTACTTTCGTGCTTGTGTTTTGTTTCGTTACAGCTTACTAATAAAGCTGAAAGAATTGCTAATGATAAGATTGTTTTTTTCATAATGTAAATGTTTAGTGTTTATAGTTTAGAATTTATTGTTGTTTTGGCGAAAGCGATTATATGACCATCCAAATCGGCTAAATATCCTACGGTGTCGCCCCAATCGCGCGCCCGCAGGCCACTGATGTTTTTTCCGCCCAATTGGATGGCCCGTTGTATATATTCAGCGGGGTTTTTAACCTTTAAATACAATTCGCACCGCGGGATGCCGTTGGCGGTTTTGGGATGCGGCATTGCCGGGCAAATAATATTCGAAATGCCGCTCTCCGGCATCAACCCCAGTTTCACGGTTTCCGAGAGGTTGAATTCCGTCATCCCCGGCACGTTCAAACTCGGACTTGTTTTGAGGAGTCCCTCGTAAAATTCCGCGCTCCGGGCCTGATCAGCGACATAAAGAATAAATTCAATTGTTTCCATAATTTTATATTTTACTACCGACTACCGACTACCGACTAATGACTATCAACCCACATCTCCGCCGGCATCCCGATTTTTAGACTACCGTCGTTTTTTACCGTTACCTTTACCGCATAAACCAAATTTACTCGTTCCTCTTTGGTTTGGATTATTTTGGGGGTGAACTCTGCCGAAGCCGAAATCCAACTTATGGTTCCTTGGTAATCTTTCATTTCTTCACCGGAATCAATTTTTACGGTTACTTCTTGTCCAATTTTAATTTTTGGGAGCTGCGTTTCGCTTACGTAAACACGCAGGGTCATTTCTTCCAAATCGGCGATTTTGTACAGCGGTTTTCCAAAGGAGACAATTTCGCCCGGCTCGGCATATTTGGTCAGGACCGTGCCTTTTATCGGGTTTGTGATTTTGCTTTTTACTATCTGCTCCTCAATTTGCGCCACTTTGGCGTCTATTGATTTCACCTCGTTTACGATGGGCGCATTTTGGGTCTCCACGTTTTGTATTTGCTTTTTCAAAACGTCAACTTGGCTATTGGCTTGATCAACCTGGCGTTGGGTGGCAGCGTTTTCGGCAAACATATTTTGGATGCGCTTCTGTTCAGTTTTTGCGGTCTGCAATTGCTCGTTCAAAACGCTTACTTGCGACCAAACGCCTCCCGATTTTGATGCCACCGTTTCTTTTTGGGCAAGCAGTTGTTGCTTGTTCAAATAAAGTTGAAGGGTATCAACAAGGCCTACCGCGGTTCCTTTTTCGAAAACCTGTCCTTCCTCCACGTTCAGGTATTCCAGTTTTCCGTTTGCTTCAGAAGAGATTGTAATTTCCGTGGCTTCAAAATTGCCGTATCCATCGGCTTTTTCGCCGTTGGAACAGGAAGAAAGAAATCCAATTAGGATTGCTGTTATAAAAATATCTGATTTGTTCATTTGAATTTTTTTATTTCAACTTTTGGTTACTTTAACTGAGGTCTCGACTGCGCTCGACCTGACATTTTGCTCATTCATTAAAATTTCCTTTAATTACTTTATAATTTGCCTTTGCAAGCGCCAACTGGACTTCGTGCAATTGTTGGTCAATTCTGGCTTCGTAAAGATTGTTCAGTTCCGTGATGTATTCCGAAGAGGTGATGGCGCCATTTTGTAATTGTGAAGTGGTAGCTTGTAAAACTTTTTCGCGCAGTTCAATAATTTCTGAGTCTTTCCGAAGCATTGCTTCATATTTATTGATGTCACTTTCGGCTTCTTTTTGTTGCATTTCGTTGTTCAACACAAAAGTTTCTTTTTCCGTGGAAACAATTTCCTTTGAAATATCCACAGCCTGTTTTTGTTCCTTGGTTTTTCCCCAATCAAAAATGTTCCAATTCAACTTCAGTCCGACGATATAAAAATCCTGAAATGAATTGTCCAGCATATTCAATCCCGGATTGCCATAACCAGCCTGTGCGAATCCCAATAATTTTGGGTAGTTGCTTTTTGAAATAACTTCTTTTGAAGTTTCCAGTTGCGTTTCCTGCAAATTGAAAAGTTCCAATTCGGGTCGCTGCGACTCCATTTCGGGGGCAATGAAAATAGAGGGCTTGGCCAAAGTGGTGTTGCTGTCCAAATCCTGAAAGACCAATAGTGATAGGTTTTTCAAGGCTTTTTGTTTATCGAAATTAATCTGCGAAAGTTGTTGCTCTAACTTGAGCTGTTCCGCTTTCAACAGTTGTTCGGAAGCGGGGAGGACCGCGCCGTATTTCACGCCGGTATTTATTTCTTTTAAACGCGCATCGAGCACTTCCATCTTTGAAAGGAGCAATTTTTCCTGTTCCTGAAAGAGCAAAACACTGAAATAATTTTGGTTGATGCGGTTTTTTAAAGTGTAAAGATTTACCGCTACCTGCTGTTGCTGTGCGGCGAGTTCGGCGGTTTTTAGTTTTGTGTTTGCAGCGATATTTCCGCCGTTATAAATTAATTGGTTGGCGTCCAGCGTGGCGCGATATTGGTCTTTGTTTGGAGGCTCAACAGGGGAATTTGGAATTTCAAAGGGATATTCAATCACATCAGATTGATAATTCGCTTGGGCGTTAAAATCCAATTTGGGAAGTTTTCCTTTTTCCAAGATTGCAATTTCAGACTGTGTTTTTTCTTCCAATAAAACCGTCTGTTTTGCCAACGGATAATTTTTTTCGGCAAGGGTGTAACATTCCTCCAAAGTCAATACTTGCTGGGCCGAAACAAGTAGCGGGCCGAAACTGAGAAGTATGAACAAAAGCCTTTTCATTTTTACTTTTTTATTGAATTGATAATAAAACCAGCAACCTCGGTCTTGCGCCGTTCCATCAACTGTTTAAAGCCCTTGTCGTCAATTTTTAAAAACCCTTTTATTAAAGGGGTGGCAACGAAAGGAAAGATATTCAGCGAAATGATATTGATAAAAAGCTGCTCTCCATCAATGGGTTTCAGTATGCCTTTTTCAACTTCTTCTTCAACCTGACTTTTGAATTTTTCAAGTGTGGGAAAAGCAGCGTTTTGTTGAATTTTTTCAAAAAACTTCGGGTTTCGGTTTAATTCCTGAATTATGAAATTGGGCAGGTAGGGATGTTTAATTATAAAAGAAATGTAATTGTGCGTGAAGTTTTTCACCTTCTCTTCAATTGAGGAATCATCGTTCAGAATTTTGTTGAGCTGCGGTGCCAAAAGGGAAAATGCATTGCTGAAAACCGCTTCAAAAAGCAATTGTTTGCTTCGGTAATAATAGTGCAGCATTGCTTTGTTGATGCCTGCCGCATCTGCAATTTCTTGCATACGGGCGCCGTCCATTCCCTTTTTCTGAAAAACGTTTTTGGCGGCATTTAAGATTTGTCCTTCGGTGTCTTGATTTTTATTTGTCTTTGCCATATTTCAACTTTATGGTTTAACCATTTGGTTAACAAAGATAGAAAATTTATCTTTATACCCATCTTTTTAGTTGGAATTCATAAATCCTTCCTAGAAAGAGTGACATTTGTCATATTTGGCAGGATGGAATTGGATAGTTTTATTTCATCTTTTAAAAACTGACGGAATTTGAAAAGTAGAAATGTATCTTTACATACGGTTTGCTTAAGTGCTAGCCTCGATTAATTAATATATATGACAAGACTATTTGCCTTTTTGGTTATCATCTTTTTATTTGCCAATTGCTCCAGTAGCCGTTTGGTGGATGAATACATTAATGCGGAAACTCCCAATTTTCAGGCAAACAAGGTTTTGGTTGTGGGATTGACCCCAGATGGCGGGCTGCAGCGCCAGTTTGAGTACAGCTTGCAACAAGCGCTTGAGGCCGAAGATGTTATTGCCATAAAGAGTGTGGATTATTTTGAGGAACCTGTACACGAAATTAACCAGTCTGAGGAAAACTTGGCCAATCTAGAGAAACAGCTTATAGATGCAGGCTTCGATGCGGTGCTTTTTTCAAAGGTTACGGGGCAGGAGAGTAAGGTTACTATGGCGCAATCGTACCGAAATATTGCAAGATCTTTTGAATCTTTCAGCGATTACTACAGCGAGAACAAACCGGTGTCGGCCAGCGAGCAACTAGAAGAATATCCTGTTTATAATACCGAAACTTCATTGTATTGCCTTTGTCCGGGGAAAGACCGCGATTTAATTTGGCGCGGAAAAATTGACATAGTTGATCCTCCAGCGGCCACTGCCTCCATTCGCGATTATGTTCGGACGTTAGTACAAGCATTAAAAAGAAACAACCTTTTGATTATAAAATAGCCAAGAGGTTTTTTAATGATGAAGTACTAGCAGCGGAATTGGCGACCCATAACTGATTTTTGAGGTTTCGGAACCAAAAATAAACCGATCCAAAAAACTTTTGCGCTCCACGATCATAGCGTGCAGCTGCACTGGAATTAACTGTTCAAAGGCGTTGATGGCCACTGAGGCTGGAATATTCTTAATGCTATATTGTTCTAAGTTTAACCCTTTAAAAGAGCGCTCTGCTTGGTTCGTCTGGGCGGCAAGTTGAATATCCTCCTCTTCAATTTCAAGAATTTTAAGTGAAGCTCCATTCTTTTTGACTATTTCCGTAATTAAAGAAACCGATTCTTTTGAAACTTCATTTTGATAATTTAATGACAGCAGGACAGCTTCAATATTTTCAAAAGTATAGTCTTCGGGAACTATAAGAACGGGACAGTCTACGTTCCGGATAACTTTTAGCGTATTGCTTCCAAAGAGAACCTCTGCGGCGCCGGTAGCGCCGTTAGACCCCATGACTATTAATTCAATATTATTTAGCGCCACTGCCTGATTGATGGCATCCGCAATATTGTCAAAATCCAGTTTTGGAATAAAAGTGAAATTTTCCTCTTCGGAATTTGATTCACAGAACTGAACCATATTTTCCAGCGCCTTTTTATTGTCGTTTAAAATACCTTCATAAATGGAAGTGCCCGGAGCGCCATAAAGCACATCGGCGGTTATATAACCGGTGGGTTTCTGTGAATTGAGAATGTGAAAGGTACAATTTTCACCTTCAAAAAATTTCAAGGCATACTGAATGGCATTCTTGGAATTCCCAGAAAAATCCGTCGGTAGGAGTATATTTTTCATCTTATTGAATTTCATCAAAACTACTTATTATGAATTGAGAGTAAAATGATTTTTCTCATAATCTAAGGAATTAAAAGCGCGCATCTTTGTGCTCGGAAAGCGTTTATTTGACAAGCTATTTCAATTGAAAAAATAAAAGATAAAAACATCTCGTTTATGATAAAAGTCATATTCTATCTGTCATCTGAATGGTAATTTTGTCCCATAAATTAATTCAAACAACTATGAAAATTATAATGAAATCACTAGCCGCAATTGCAATCGTAACCTTGATAAGCTGTGGCGGAAAAGAAGAAAAGAAAAGCAATGATATCCAAATTGGACAGAAACCAGCGGCAACCGAAGCTTCTACTGAAACTACCAATGCTGCATCTGACGTAAAACCATCAGAAACGGTGGATCTTACCAACAAGGGAATTGGGCCTATTAAGAATTTAGAACTTCCCGCTGAAATTGATCAAGCGATGGCAGCAAAGGGAATGGAGGTTTACAAGACAAAATGTATGGCCTGCCATAAACCGGACAAAAAATTCATTGGTCCTGCCCCAACAGGCATTTTGGAAAGACGTACCCCAGAGTGGATTATGAACATGATCCTAAATCCTGAGGAAATGACCAAAAATGACCCACTGGCAAAAGCACTTTTGATAGAATTCAACGGATCCCCAATGGCCAACCAAAATTTGACGGAGGAAGAGGCAAGACAAGTATTGGAATATTTTAGAACTCTTTAATATATATACTTAAACAACCGACCCCCTTGCAGGGCTTACGGTTCTGCAAGGGTTAAAAACCAAGATCAAAATGAAAACAACAATTAAACTGCTATTTGTTTCAGCTGCAATGCTCGTGTTTTCAGCTTGCAAAAACGAAACTAAAAGCGAAGGGGATGCAACCGTTGTAGAAAATTCCGCAACTGCCAATTCCACTTCTGAACGACAAGGTCAGGCCTTTATAGAAGGTGATGAATCTACGCCCAATATTCTTCAGATAGCCATTGACTCTCCAGACCACACCACACTTGTGGCAGCGGTACAGGCAGCCAACTTGGAAAATGCTTTGGTAAACGCAGGTCCGTTAATGGTCTTTGCACCTACAAATGCTGCTTTTGAGGCACTTCCTGCGGGAACTGTTGAGAATTTGCTTAAGCCTGAAAATAAGGATCAACTTGCCGCTATCTTGAAAAATCACGTTACGCCAGGCAACTACTCCAAAGACTTTTTGAAAAAGTTTAAAAAATTGGGGCAAGCTGGAGGTCAGGACGTAACCGTGGAGACAAAAGGAGATGACGTATATGTGGGAGGCGCTAAGATTATAGCGAGCGTGCCCGCCGGTAACGGAATTATACACGTAGTTGATAAGGTAATCTTGCCTGCAAACTAAACAATCGAAAAACTTAAATTAAAACAATAGAAAAATGAAAAAAGCAATTAATATTTTAGTTTCCCTTGTTATGGTTGCCGGTTTGGTGAGCTGTAATAATGGTGAAAACAAAAAAGGCAGTAAGGGGCAAGGCGGTCTGGCCACCAATGCCGCTGAAAAAGTTTACGTAGCCCCGGGCGAGCACGATGAGTACTACGCGTTCTTCTCTGGAGGGTATAGCGGTAACTTAACGGTTTATGGACTTCCTTCTGGACGTATGTTCAAGGAGATTCCGGTATTCTCGCAATTCCCAACCAGTGGTTACGGATATTCTGAGGAAACAAAGCCTATGTTTAATACATCATTCGGGTTTGTGCCTTGGGACGATTCCCACCACCCCGATATTTCACAAACTGGTGGTAAACTGGACGGCCGATGGATTTTTATCAACGGTAACAATACTCCACGTATCGCCCGTATTGATTTGGAAACTTTTGAAACAGTAGAAATTATTGAGTTGCCAAACAGTGCAGGTAACCACAGTTCTTCCTTCATTACTGAAAATACAGAATACGTTGTAGCCGGAACCCGTTTCTCAGTGCCGGTACCACAACGCGATATGCCGATTAAAGATTACAAGGGAAACTTTAAGGGAGCGCTATCTTTCATTAGCGTTGATCAGGAAACTGGCCGTATGGGTATTAAGTTCCAATTGATGATGCCCGGTTTTAACTATGACCTTTCGCACCCTGGACGTGATAAATCCCACGGTTGGTTCTTCTTTACTACCTATAACACTGAAGAAGCGAATACATTGATGGAGGTAAATTCATCACAAAATGATAAAGATTTCATTGCCGCCGTAAACTGGAAGGTAATTGAAGACTATGTGAATAACGGAGGAGGAACTAAAATGCCTGCCAACTACGCTCACAACGTGTACGATCACGACACACACTTGGCCACAAGTACTATGGAAAAAGAGGTGTTGACCGTAGATCCTACCAAGGTTCCCGGTGCAGTATTCTTTTTGCCAACACCAAAATCTCCACACGGTTGCGACGTAGATCCAACAGGAGAATATATAATTGGTAACGGTAAACTTTCTGCCGACCTTACAGTGCACTCTTTCACCAAAATGCTTGATGCTATCGAAAACAAGAAATTTGACGGCGAAGCTTACGGCATTCCAATCTTGAAATTTGAGGACGTACTTGCAGGTACCGTGAAGCAGCCAGGCTTAGGCCCATTGCACACTGAGTTTGACGGCAAAGGAAATGCTTATACCACTTTCTTTATCTCTTCTGAAGTTGTAAAATGGAAACTCGGAACTTGGGAAGTATTGGATCGCCAGCCAGTTTTCTACTCCGTAGGTCACGGGATGATCCCCGGTGGAAACTCGCGGGAGCCATTTGGAAAGTATTTTGTTGCAATGAACAAGATTACAAAAGACCGTTACCTGCCTACAGGACCAGAATTAGAGCACTCCGCACAGTTGTTTGATATTTCAGGCGACAAAATGGAACTGTTGCTGGATTTCCCAACGCACGGAGAGCCACACTACGCTGCCGGTATTCCAGCAGACATCCTGAAGAAAAACTCTAAACAGTTTTACAAATTGGCAGACAATAAAAACCCATACGCCACACTTTCTGAAGCTGATGCTCGTGTAGAGCGTAAAGGCAACGAGGTTCACGTTTATATGACTACCATCCGTAGCCACTTTACCCCAGACAACATTGAGGGCGTAAAAGTAGGGGACAAGGTATTCTTCCACATAACAAACCACGAACAGGATTTTGATGTACCGCACGGGTTTGCAATGATAGGCGCAAATAACGCTGAATTGTTGATAATGCCTGGACAGACCAAAACCTTGGTTTGGGAACCAAAACAGGTGGGAGTATGGCCGTTCTATTGTACAGATTTCTGTTCTGCACTTCACCAGGAAATGCAAGGATATGTTCGCGTAAGCCCGGCAAATTCCAATATGGAACTGAGTTGGTCCTTAGGTGAAGATTAATTAAGAAGTTTTTAGTTGTGGAAATACTAGATTAGTGATTGATAGTATTTTCAAAGGAAAGACGGGGGTTGTTGATTTCCCCCGTCTTTTAAAAAAAATTGACGAAGCAGTCTTACTTCCATTCAATATAAAATCAGCATCGCACTATCTGCACAAATGCTTAAACCCAAAAACCAACCGCACGGACGTTTAAGATTTAAAATTCAAAAAAATGAAAAAAGCAGGAATAATAATGATAATTGGCTCCTTGCTGCTATTGGGTCTCTTTAAATTTCCATTGTGGAATATTATGCTGGGCGCCCCCCAATATCCCGAACCGCTGGGAATGGATATTTATATTGAAGGAATAGAAGGCGTAAAGGAATTTGACATTCAGAACATTGATGGCCTAAACCATTATATCGGAATGAAGACCATCCCAAAAGCAGAGGATATGTGGGAATTTGAAGTCTTTCCTATCGTAATAGGCGCGATGGTCGCTCTGGGTGTAATTATAGGAATACTGGGTTTCTTCGGAAAAATCAGTTATAAATGGTTCCTTGGCTGGTTCGTGTTAATGTCTGTATTGGGCATTTTAGGAATGTACGATTTTAACCAATGGCTTTTGGAATACGGAACTGATCTAGATCCAAAAGCAATCATGAAACTTTTGAATCCCGATGGCACACCAATGACCTACAAACCACCCTTATTAGGGTATCAAAAAATGCTGAATTTTGATGTGGATTCGTGGCCAGGAACAGGTGCCTATATGATCTTTGCGGGAATGATGCTTACCGTAGTAGCCTTTTTTGTTGGAAAAAAGGAATATAAAAAAGCTTAAAATTTCAGCACTAAAAAAATAGTATTATGAAATATTTCATTTTCTTGGGTATAATCTTTTCTTCAATCTTGGTTTCGTGCAATATAAGCCCGCAACAGATTGAGTACGGAACAGATGCCTGCCATTACTGCAATATGACAATCGTGGATAGGCAACATTCCGCTCAGTTGGTAACAACAAAGGGCAAGGCCTATAAATATGACGCCATAGAATGTATGGTCCATTCCTTACAGGATGAGATGAAAGACACCGAAATGGCCCTGTATCTGGTTGCAGATTTCAACCAACCCGGACAATTGATGGACGCCACAATGGCTTCCTACCTTGTGAGCGATCAGATTGCGAGCCCGATGGGTGCGAATCTTTCGGCTTTTGAAAATGAAAACTCTGGACAAAAAGCACAGGAAAAATTCACGGGAGAACTTTTCTCTTGGGAAGAAATCCAAATTCACTTAAAGCACTAACAATTAGTAAAGTTAGGATGTCAGCGAGTTTCTTCAAAACTTTATTCCCCGAAGAAACTTGCTGGAATCTAACAGTTCGTCTATTGCGCGGAACGTTTTTCAACTTGTTCCGTTTCCTTTAAATTCAGTATCTTCCGTTATTTTTATAAAACCCGTTCACGGCAAATGCTCCGGTATTGCCAAATTTTGAAACTATTTTGAAAAAAACACTTCACATATTTACGCTGGTTATTTTGCTTTTTGCAACCGCTGCCGCTATGGGCAAGACCATAACCGTTTGCAGTACCTGTGAGGCTAAAACAATTCAGGAAGGTATAAACCAAGCCTCAGATGGCGACACCGTTTTGGTGAAAAAGGGAATTTACAAGGAAGTAAATATTATAGTGGACAAAAGCATTATTCTACTGGGCGAAAACCTGCCAACCATCGACGGAGAGGACAAAGGTGAAATCATTAAAATAGTGGCCGACAACGTTACGCTGGACGGTTTCAAAATTATAAATGTCGGCACCAGCTACACTTCAGATTACGCCGCCATTCGCGTAATTAAAAAGAATGGGTATCTCATCCAAAATCTGCAGCTCGAAAAACTTTTCTTCGGAATTTATCTGGAAAGGTCCCACAACGGAAAAGTGCTAAACAACACCATAAAAGGCGATGCGATTAACGAATACAATTCCGGCAACGGCATCCAGCTTTGGTATTGCAACGACGTTGAAGTGCGCGGTAACGACGTGCAGAACGTCCGCGACGGGATTTATTTGGAATTTTCAGACAATATAAGAATCAGCCACAATCTCAGCAGGAACAACCTGCGTTATGGGCTGCACTTTATGTTCAGCAACAACGATATTTACGAGTTCAACACTTTTGAGAACAATGGAGCGGGCGTGGCCGTGATGTTTTCGAAGTTTATAGAAATGAAGAACAACGTCTTTAAGGAGAACTGGGGCACCGCAGCATTCGGCCTTTTGCTAAAAGAAATAAACGATGCCACTATCTCCAACAATGTTTTTAAGGAAAATACCGTGGGAATCAATCTTGAGGGCAGCAACAGGGTAACCTATCACAACAACGATTTTATAAGCAACGGTTGGGCCATAAAGGTGCGTGGTGCTTGTTATGCCAATTCCTTTAAAGAGAACAACTTTCTTTACAACTCTTTCGATATTTCCTATAACAGCAATATAAACGACAATGAGTTCGACAATAATTATTGGAGCAATTATACGGGTTACGACCTTAACAAAGACGGAATTGGCGATGTGCCCTACCGTCCGGTAAAACTGTTTTCATATATTGTTAACCGTACTCCGGAAACCATCATTCTATTGCGAAGCCTTTTTATAGACATTATTGATTTTTCAGAAAAAGTTTCCCCTGTTTTCACGCCCGATAATTTGGTGGACGAAAACCCAAAAATGAAGCCCATAAAACATGATAGAAGTTAAGGATTTACATAAAAAATTTGGCAAGAACGAAGTGCTCAAGGGCATAGACCTCAATATTGAGCGTGGTGGAATTTTCTCTGTCCTGGGGCCAAACGGCTCGGGAAAGACCACCCTCATCAAATGTATTTTGGGAATGGTACTGCCAGATTCCGGAGCGATTTCCGTAGATGGAAAACCGTTGAAAAACAATTTCAAATACCGAAATGAAATTGACTATTTACCGCAAATAGCCAATTTCCCCGGCAACCTGAAAGTGAATGAGCTTATCGCGATGATCAAGGATCTGCGCGATTCAAAAGCTACCAAGGATGAAGAGTTGATTGAGCTTTTCAAGTTGCAACCCTTTCTCAATAAAAAATTGGCAAACCTTTCGGGCGGCACAAAACAGAAAGTGAATTTGGTGCTTACGTTTATGTTTGACAGTCCTCTGATAATTCTCGATGAACCAACGAGCGGCCTCGATCCCATCTCGCATCTGCGGTTGAAGAACTTGATTTTTTCGGAAAGGGAAAAGGGAAAAACCATTTTGGTTACCTCGCACATTTTGAGTTTTGTGGAAGAAATTGCCGACGAGATAGTTTTTCTTTTGGAAGGAAAAATCTACTTTAAGGGAACCATTACGGAACTGAAAACCAAGACCGAACAGCCCGATTTTGAACACGCCATAGCCTCCATTTTATCCTCAAGTTATGCTTAAGATACTAAAATACAGTTTTTACGATTTAATGCGAAGCCGCTGGAGCTACGTATATTTTCTGTTCTATTTACTGCTGGGCGTGGTGCTCTTGTTTTTGAACAATGACCTCTCAAAAGCGGTGATAACTCTGATGAACGTAATCATTATTTTGGTACCGTTAATCGGCACTATTTTCGGGGTGATGTATTATTACAATTCCCGCGAATTTACGGAGCTGCTCTTGGCACAGCCCGTAAAACGGAGCTCCATCTTTTTGGGGCAATATTTTGGAGTCGCCACCTCGTTGGCGATGAGCTTGGTAATTGGTTTGGGCCTCCCTTTTGTTTTCTATGGAATTTTTAACAGCAATGCCATCTGGGATTTTACACTTCTGCTAGTTACAGGCGGATTTCTAACCTTTATTTTCACCGCACTGGCTTTCGTTATAGCTCTTTCCAATGAAAACAAAATCAAAGGTTTTGGCTATGCCATTCTGCTTTGGTTGTTCATGGCCGTAATTTATGACGGTATCTTTTTGATGTCGCTTTTATATTTTGAGGATTATCCGCTGGATAAGTTTTCACTCATCGCAACCATGCTGAACCCAGTAGATCTGTCGCGGGTTTTGATACTTTTAAAACTCGACATTTCGGCATTATTGGGCTATACCGGTGCGGTATTCCAAAAATTCTTCGGCACCAGTTTTGGACTGTTGCTTTCCTTTGCGATGCTAATTGTTTGGGTAGTAGTGCCAACCTTCTTTATTTGGCGCATTGCGAAACGGAAGGATTTTTAAGATAAAACATCATAAAAATTTCATATAAAAATATCACTCTACCGGGGTGATATTTTTTTTGAAATCATTTCTCGCCCTATTAAAGAGTAATATGTATTATTTATGATTTTTGTCATACTATGGCAATTTTGGATTAATCATCTTTACCAAATTTTCAATCCAAATCCATTCTCAAATGCAAATTACCAGTCCGCATACCTTTCACATTCCCGTCATGGGCATTGCCTACACCATTGATTCCCCAATAAAAGTTGCCTGCTTTGGCATCAACTCGGCCATTTCGGTTATTGAGGATAACATTTTGGAAGTAATGCGGAAATATTACTATGGCCAAAATAACGAACCATACGTTCCCATTACCGTAAAAGAGGAGGATTACAGAGCCAGGCGCATTACCGATTACCTAAACCTGATGCAGCGCATCGTCACTTCAAAAATGGAACAGTTGAAGGCATCCACATTTGAAGCGGGATCGGATCTTGTAAAATATTTCGAAATGCTTCCCGATACAAGCCTGATAAAGGATAAGTATCACGAATGGCTTTTTACCCTAAATCCAGAAAAGAAGGGATTATTAGAAAAGTTGTTGCTAAAACTGGTGGTGCCGGGAGCGGTGGAAGTGAATATTATGACTAAGGTGGACAAGGAAAATCTGGACAAAAACAAGGATATAATTGAAAACGGATCGGATGCGCTGACCGCCCTAAAAGGTTACGCCAAAAGCGAACTTACCAATTCGTCACTTATTTTTTCTGCGGGAATGAACCCACGACTTTATAATTATATGGAAAATTTTTCGGCCTTTGATGCCTATGAATGGGGCTGTTTTCACAAAAAGGTGGTGATCAAGGTAAGCGATTACCGCTCGGCGCTGATACAGGGGAAATATTTGGCGAAAAAGGGAATCTGGGTCAGTGAGTTTCGCATTGAATCCGGACTTAATTGCGGGGGCCACGTTTTTGCCACCCAGGGCCTCTTGATGGGGCCGATTCTCCAGGAATTTAAAGAGAAAAGACAGGAATTGCAGGACAGCCTTTTTGAGCTTTACAATCCTGCACTCACGGCCAAGGGAAAACTTACCTTTTCTGAACCGCATCCCATAAAAATTACGGTACAGGGCGGTATTGGTACCAGTGAGGAAGATAACTTGCTACGCAATTACTACCAAGTGGACGGCACAGGTTGGGGCACGCCCTTTCTGTTATGCCGCGAAGCTACTACGGTTGATGAGGATACGTTGGAGTTGCTCCGCCAGTCGAAAGAAAGGGATGTAGCTCGGAGCAAAGCGTCGCCGTTGGGGGTACAGTTCAATTATTTAAGGGGAACCACCGCCGAAAAGGAGCGTTTGGACCGGATAGCAAAGGAAAAGCCCGGCAGTCCGTGTACCGAAAAACTATTGGTATCCAATACCGAGTTTACCAAAGAGCCGATATGTACCGCATCGAGCAAGTACCAAAAGCTGAAACTGGAGCAATTGGAAACCTTAAATCTTTCCGAGGAAGAATTGAACCAGCAGCGCGAAGAAGTGTTGGGCAAGGAATGTCTGTGCATCGGCCTGAGCAATGCGGCGGCTATTCGGTATGAAGTGCCCTTTCTTAAAAAGCTTACGGCGGTAACCATTTGCCCGGGGCCGAATATCGTCAATTTCTCAAAGGTTGCCAGTCTGCGCGAGATGACCGATCATATTTACGGCCGCCAAAATATAATGCAACACCCCACCAGACCTTTAATGTTTGTTGCCGAGTTAAGGCTCTATATAGATTTTTTAATGAAGGAAATGAAGCATACCTTAACGCCAACTGCCCGCGATTTCAAAACCTGGAAAAAATTCAGTGAAAACCTTCTCGATGGGATTGCGCATTATTATGACTTGGTGGCAAATTATATTTTAGACAATAAAGCCCAATTTGAAAGGGATTTAGCCGATGCCAAAAAGGAGATTTTGCAGTTGCAGGAATTGCAGTTGCAGGTTGGGTAATGGGTCAGAGATTCAAATCTTGAAATACGCCACAATATTTAGTATAAAGGAATGTGGTAGCAAATAAGCAGTTGCCTTTCAGATTATCCCCAAGCCAAACATTAGTGCTTTTGAGAGCCCTCGCGGCTTTTCGTGCTCCGGGTAACTTGCTCAATAATCTTGTATCAAAATTTCTGTCGGGATATTTAAATCAGCGTTCAGTTTTCTAATCATTTCCAAAGTCAGTTTGCGTTTTTTGTTCATTATTTCGCTCACTCGACTTTTAAAACCAATCATTTTCACCAAATCTTTCTGTTTTAGACCCATTTGTTCCATTCGAAAATTAATTGCGGCAATCGGGTCAGGCATGTCAATGGGAAAATTCTCTTTTTCATAATTGTCTATTACCATTGCCAGAATTTCCAACTCGTCGCCTTCCTCGGTTCCTCTTTTGGCATCAAAAATAACCTCCAAGCGCTCCAAGGCTTTTTGGTAATCCGCTTCGTTTCTAATAGGTTTTATTTTCATCTTAAATTTCGTTTGCGTTAATTTTATCATATTCTCCTTGTGTTCCTATAAAACGTATCCAAGCCAGTTGATATTCAAAATTAAACTTAACAATCAGTCGATAATCGTTTCCTTTAATATTGAAGACCATTCGGTTATCTTTTAAAATACTTGCACTCGGGTATTCGGATTTAAGATCGTTGATTGATGACCAATTTGATTTTTCAGTTTCACGATACCAAGTTTTCAATTGAAGTTCGCAGTCGCCGTACTTTTCCCAAAAATCCCGCAATGTTCCTCTCGAAAATATTTTCACGTAAAATAATTTGTAGCAAAGTTAACACAAAAGTTACCAAAATGATAACTTTATTTTTTACTTTTTTCAGTAAAGGCAACTGGTGCATACAAGCAATTTAAGATCGTAACATTTTAGCCTTCGTACGAATAAGAACATAAGGCAGTACATAATTATTTTTAAATTGAAATCCCGATATATAAATTCTAAACCACCTTTTCCAGCTCGGCCGAGGTCCGCTCTCATCAATTCTTAGAAAAATCCTAAAAATTCTAATTTATATGATAATGGTCATATTACATTTTTGTCATTCTTATTTATTTTGCTATTAAGACATATAAGTCTTAAATATTATTTTAAACCTAACCAATATGCTATCCAAACAACAAGCACGGGCATTTTTCCTTGGGGGAACGCTCGTAACCTTTCTGATCTTTATTGGCCTTACCATCTATTCCTTCAGCGACGGCCAGGACCAAACCAATTATGAAAACATTACCGCCCAAGTGGTGCGCGGTAAGGTAATCTGGGAAGAGAACAACTGTATGGGCTGCCACACCATTCTGGGCGAGGGCGCCTATTATGCGCCGGAACTCACAAAAGTAATTGAACGCCGTGGCGAAGGCTACGTAAAAGCCGTTCTTATGACGCCCGTACCCTGGGCTCCCAACGAGCGAAAAATGGTAGCCTACGGTTTTTCCGAGGAAGAGGCCATGGACGTTATCGCCTTTTTTAACTGGATAGGCGAGATAGACCTAAACGGTTTTGACCGCATTGTTTCGCCGCTGGCAAAAGACAAGCAACTCACCAACAACTAACCACCAATTAATTTTATACCGATGAAATATAAATCTCAAAAAGTAGCGTACTGGTTTTTTGCACTTTCCATGCTTTTACTGGTACTTCAAATAACCTATGGCTTCGTAATGGGTTTTGCCCGTATCGGGATGGACGGCCTGCACGACTTTATTCCCTTTAACACCGCGCGCGCCGTACATACCAATTTGCTTGTGGTCTGGTTGCTCTCTGGGTTTATGGGCGCTGCCTATTACATTATTCCCGAGGAAGCCCAACGCGAACTCGTTAGCGTGAAACTGGCGTATGTACAGCTCATTTCGCTTGCAGCGGTTGGCGTTGCAGCCATTGTCGGCTATCACTTTAACTGGTGGGAAGGCCGTAAATTTTTGGAAATTCCGCGCCAGCTTGACTATTTGGTAGTTTTAAACGTGTTGCTGTTTTTGGCACTCATACTTTTGACGCTTTTCAAAGGAAAACGAAAAACTACAACGGCATTGGTGCTTTCCATGGGGCTACTGTTTGCGGCGCTGCTGTACATTCCCGGAATGTTGCCGTTTGACAGTCAGGTAACCGACAGCTTTTTCCGCTGGTGGGTAGTGCACCTTTGGGTTGAAGGCGTGTGGGAACTCATTATGGGCGGTATCCTCGCCTTTCTGCTCATCAAACTTACGGGCGTGGATCGCGAGGTTATTGAAAAATGGCTTTATGTAATCGTAGGTCTTACTTTTCTTTCAGGCGTGTTGGGCACGGGCCACCACTACTATTATATAGGTGTGAATAAAATCTGGCTCATCGTTGGTGGCATTTTCTCTGCCCTGGAGCCTTTGGCCTTCCTTGCTATGGCGCTTTTCGCAGTAAATATGTACCGAAAGGGAGAGAAGAAACACCCAAACAAAATCGCTTTGTTCTGGACACTCGGCGCTGCCATTGTTTCCTTTGTGGGTGCAGGCCTTTTAGGTTTTGCGCACACCTTGCCGCAAACCAACCTTTACACGCACGGAACCTTGGTTACCGCAATGCACGGCCACTTGGCGTTTTGGGGAGCTTATGCCATGATTGTTTTGGCAATTATAAGCTACAGCCTGCCCAATATGACGGGCCGTAAATTTTATGACGGCGTTCGCGGGCGCGTGGCTTTTTGGACCACAAATATTGGAATGATCGGGATGACTATGGCCTTTGGGGTCGCTGGCGTTGCGCAGGTTTATTTGGAACGAAAATTCGGAATGGAATTTATGGCCGTCCAAAAAGAAATCAGCATTCACTTTGTGGTGCTTATACTCTGCGCCAGTCTGTTCGCCATTGGGGTCCTAACCTATATCTATGATTTTTACAAGCACGGTCGCCCCACGGATGAAGCCCTGGAAACCGTGGAAAGTAGTTATCTCTAATTCTATAAAGGCCTGAAGCTGGTTACGCTCTTATACCTGAAAAACCGGGAATTTTCTCATATAAAACAGTTTTAAGTCATTCCCGACCAGAACCATGTTTCGGGCCTTTTAATAATTTTTTTCCGCTGTACAATTTCGGTACAGTTGAAACGACACTAAAATCTTGAAATATGTCAACCACAGAAACAATCACCAAAAAGGAAAGCCTAAAATTTTCTTCGGAAATACCCTTTTATAAACCCATAGAGCGCGAGGTTGAGGTTTTTCGGCACGCTTTTAAAAACAAACTCCCCATTTTGCTGAAAGGGCCAACGGGCACTGGCAAAACACGGTTTGTAGATTTTATGGCGCATCAGTTGGAGCAACCGCTCATCACCGTTTCCTGCCATGAGGAAACCTCTTCCACAGACCTTATTGGGCGGTACATTATCAAGGGCTCCGAGACCATTTGGGTGGACGGGCCGTTGACGACAGCCGTAAAAGAGGGCGCCATTCTTTATTTGGATGAAATTGCCGAAGCCCGCCCAGATGTGGTGGTTGCCATACATTCCCTAACCGACCACAGAAAGGAACTTTATATTGACAAACTGGGTATTACCGTAAAGGCACATCCCGATTTTATGCTCGTGGCCTCTTTCAATCCAGGCTACCAAAAAGGTTTTAAGGAATTAAAACCATCTACCCGCCAGCGTTTTGTGGCGCTTTCGTTTCAATACCCTACCGCGAAGGACGAAACTGAAATCGTTGCAACTGAAACTGGCTTGGACAAAGAAACTTCAAAAAAACTGGTGAACATCGCCAATAAAATCCGCAATCTCACCGAGTTGGGGCTTACCGAAACCGTTTCCACCCGTTTGTTGGTGGACGCGGCAATGCTAATAAACAGTGGCCTTCCGAAACGGCTTTCCGTAAAAGTAGCCATTGTGGAACCGTTGACCGACGACGCGGAAATTACCCAAGCACTCACCGACCTCTGCGATTTGATGATTTAAGCCAAAAGCCATGTTTGAACCCGATGAGTTTATCTTTGCGAAGGTTGCCAAATTCCTAAAACACCGAAAAAAAAGTGCGAGGGAAGCCATTGCGCACACCGTAAAGCTTTGCGAAATAAAGCCACGGCTTACGTTGGTGGCACGAGCCGTAACGGGCCATCCCATCGAAATTTTTGAGGCAGAGCAGGAGGGCGGTTATAAGAATAACGCCTTCTTTTTGCCCGAACGGTTTTCGGGTTTTGATACTTCGGAAAAAAATCTGGCTTTTTACATTTTTAGGACGCTTTATCTTTCCATCCAAAAAAGTTTTCAGCTAAATTATGAATTGGGCGAGGAGCACACTTTGGAAGAGGCGCGAAAGATTTCCGAGGAAAATTCTGAAAAAGTCTTGAAGGAGATTTTCAGTCAATTCCCCGGAACGGAAACCATTTATACCGAACTGAAATTGCTTTTTGAGAAGCATGCTTCGGAAAAAAATTCGCCCGATTATTCGTTTATTTATGGGAAATGGATGGAGGATTCCCCGGAAACTGTAAAGAAAAAGGTGCTTCAGAATATTTCAGAAAAAGTAAAAACCGCCATTGAGGAAGAGATAAACACCATTTTGAAGGCCAATGCGGTGGAGGAGATAAAATCCATTGAAGTTGACAAAAAAGCGCAGGAAGATTACGTGCTTACCCACAATTTTGAAAAGGCCGAAACCGCGGAAGAGTGGGAGGGCGGTTGGCGCGATTTTGATGGCGATGACGAACTGGACGACCACGCCAATGCGCTGGAGGACTTGAATATGAAACAGACCGTGCGAGTTGACGACCCAACGCATTCCATCTATCAGGCTGAGTTTATTGAAAATACCACCATTTCGGAGAGTGCTGAATTGGAAACTTCGGGCCATCACATTTTGTACGACGAGTGGGATTATTCCAAACGCACTTACAAACCGGATTTCTGCAAGGTTTTTCCCCAAACCCAAACCGAAACCGATTTTGATTATTATAAAAATACGCTTCGTGAGCACGCTTCCACTTTGATGGGGCTGCGGAAGATGCTCACTTCGGTAAACAATAAATACCAGCAGCAGCGCAGGCAATTGCAGGGCGAGGAATTTGACCTCGATGCGCTCACGGACCTCTACGTTGACGTGCATTCGGGCCACACGCCGTCGGAAAATATCTATCTCTCAAAACGCAAAAAGGAAAAAGACCTTTCCATTTTGATGCTTTTGGACAGCAGCCTTTCCAGCGATGGCTATGCCGCAGACAACAGGGTGATTGATGTGGAAAAGCAGGTTTCCATCATTTTTGGGGAAATTTTGGAGGAATTTAATGTAGATTTTTCCATCGCCGGCTTCTATTCCAAAACCCGAAACCACAGCACCTATCTAACTTTAAAGGATTTTGACGAACCGTGGCAGAAGGCAAAAAACAAAGTGGGCGCGCTCCAGCCAAGTGGTTATACGCGCATTGGTACGGCATTGCGGCATTCGGGAGCCTTGCTCGATAAACGCGATACCAAAAACAAATGGGTCATCCTGATTTCTGACGGAAAACCCAACGATTATGACAAGTACGAAGGTAAATACGGCATCAACGATGTAAAGCAAGCCCTGCGTGAGCTGAACCAGCGGAACATCAATTCGTATGCCTTGGCGATTGAGGCACAGGCAAAATATTACTTGCCGCAAATGTTTGGGCAGAACCATTTCCAGATTTTGACCACGCCCGTGGAATTGCTGCAATCGCTGGTAAAACTGTACGATAAAATAAAACACCAAAGCTAAAATGGACACTACGGTCAAAATAGATTACAAAAACATTTTTTACCCACCGGGCGGCATCCTGCTATGGATTATTATTTATTTGGAATTGGTGACCTTCGGGATTGCCCTGGTTTTTATGGCGCTGAACGCAAGGGCAGAGCCCGAACTTTTTCACGAATCCCGCCTGTTGCTAAACACGGCTTATGGCGCCATAAACACCGTTTTTCTGCTCAGCAGCGGTTGGTGCATGGCGCAATCGGTGCATTTTCTGAAATTGGGAAATTTTGGCAAAAGCAAGTTGTTTCTTTGGTTGACCATTCTCGGCGGAATGTTGTTTTTGGCCCTAAAGGCCGTGGAATACGCCGATAAGATTGAAGCAGGATTGACGGTGGGCTACAATGCATTTTTTGGATATTATTGGATGCTCACACTTTTTCACGTAATACACGTAGTGGTGGGGATTATTATTTTACTGGTTTTGGGAAAGACCCTCAGCAAAAAAACCCAAACTCTCAAAATTGACGATTACGAATCGGGCGCAGCCTTTTGGCATATGTGCGATTTGATTTGGCTGCTACTTTTCCCGATAATCTATTTACTCTTTTAAAAATGGAACGCACTTTTAACATCACTTGGCTTGTTTTGATTGGCTTGACCCTGCTTTCCGCGGTATTTGCCAATCTGGATTTTACCTATATCGCAATAATCATTTTAGTGCTTTCCTTTTTGAAGTTTATAGGCGTGGCATTCTTTTTTATGGAACTTAAAAAGGCGAATGCTTTTTGGAAGGTGCTGCTCGTGGCGCTTTTGACGCTTTTGCTTGTTGTGGTTTGGGCGGTTTAAATAATCACGAAAAGTATTGCTTTTGAAGAACGGAATTAGTGCTTTTCATAGGATGCGTTGTTGGCAACTTTTTTTAAAGGTTTAAAATACCAAAAGTTTCAGTGAAGGGAACGTCAATAGAAATAATCTCAAACTTTGGATTGATTCCTTTTTTCAATAATGCAAGAGTATTTTTAGAGCGAATATCAGAAGTCACAAAATGTGTAATTGATTTATCTAAGTCAGCTTGGGCAAAGAGTTTGGAATCATTCGGTATTATTGCACGAGGTATTAGTGTTTCTTCACTAACCTTATTTTCTGCAAAGATTATATTTGCAAATTGTCCAGTTTTCTCGGCTTCTTTTACATTGAAAGGAACAATCTGAATATTTTTAAAGGTAAGTCTCCTAATTTTCCTAGCACACAGTATTCTGCAATTGAGATTGTTGAGACTTTTAAAACAATGTCGTTTTCTAAAAAGTATTTAAAATATCCAACTGCATTTGTATGAAGCGAGTCTTCATCGTTTAGAAGTCTAATGAAAAAACTTGTATCTAATAAGACACTATGCTTCATAACCTCCTCTTAAATTTAACAGCCATTCGTCAGCATTAATATTTTTCCAACCATCCTTGGCTTTTTTGATAAGAGAATTTAAGTAATCGTTATCAAACTTCGGTTGATAATCGATAAGCTCAATTAATTGGAGTGATTTAGTATCCACTTCTCCTGTTTCTATATTTTGTTGGCCTTTGGCTCGAACACCATACTTTTTGTATAGTAAGTTTTCCTCTCTTTCTTTTAAAAATTCTTCTCCAGTTTCTATGGACAAGTATCCAAAATCATCTGTATCTAAATGTATATTGGCTTTGCTTTTGCCACCAGCATCTTTTAAAATACCATAAAAATAAAACTCTGCATCTACCCAAATATTTTCTGTTCTGATAAATTTTGTATTTGGATTAATGGTTAATTCATAACTATCATTTAGCGATGTTTTTATTTGAAATTCGTAATTTTTTTGACGAGATAAATTTTGAATATTTTCAATTGCTCTAGCAGTCTTTAATTCAAGAAAATCGATTGACTCATTTGCCTGAATTTGTGACAAAACTGCACTAAATCCAATTACTGTTTGGATTGTGGTTTTGAACAAATGTCGAACAGAACCCTCTTGGATATCGTAGGTTATAATTGGTCTATCCTTCTTGTTAGTAGGAAATAGCAAATCCTCAACATTCTGCAATATTGATGCAATATGCTTAATGTCATAGTTTTCAGGACTTAAATCTTGATTTCCAGATTTCCCTATAACACGAATTTCTATTTCTCCGATTTTTTCCACATTTCAAAGATACAATTAATTCATATCTCGTTGTTAATTTTTGTTTAGGGTTAATATTTTGTAGAACAGTTAGTTAAAGATAACAGTTGCGTTTATACCCATTGTACCTATAATTCATTATTTTCAAATATAACACAAATACCCACTATTTCCGAATCACTGCAGTCAGCATTTCCGCAGTAGCATAAACAGTTACCCAACCCGCACCCGGGCATCCACAGCAACAATACTTTTCCGGGTGCCAATCAACGGATTGATGTCCATCTCGGTAATTTCGGGCGCGGCTTCCACCAAAGCCGAAAGCCGTTGGATGATTTCCACAAACTCGTTTTCGTCAACGCCCTCTCGGCCCCTCGCACCCTGAATGAGTTTATACCCGCGAAGCGATTGTACCATTTGCTGGGCTTCGTTTTTTGAGATAGGGCTTAAACCTGCCGAAACATCGTTTAGCACTTCTATAAAAATCCCGCCCAAACCGCATAGAATGGTGTGGTTGAAACCCGGCTCCTTCATTACGCCCACAAACAGTTCCAGTCCCGCCAGTTGGGGCTGCAACATCACCGCCGTTGCGGAATCTATTTGCATCAGCCTATCAAAAGTTTTCGAAACCTCTTCCTTTGAAGTGATATTCAGTACCACGCCCTTTGCGTCGCTTTTGTGGAGCGGGCCCACGACCTTCATCACCACAGGAAATTCCAGGGAATCCATCGCGGCGAGCAGTTTTTCCTTTGAGTTTTCCACCAGTTCCGTAACCCGTGGAATTCCCGCCGCATCCAATAGCTTCTGCGTTTGGGCGGCATCCAAATAACCTTCGGAAGCCGTATCGACAACGCTTCGTATTTTTTCGATGTCAATTTTCGGGAGTGAAATTGCTTCGGAAACAGGTTCCGGCGTATTGAAAACCTGGGAGAGGGCTTTCCCCAAAACCACTTCATCGGGGAAGTTGATGTGTCCTTTCTTCAAAAACGATTGAATTTCGCGTTGCGCGTTCACCACGGAAGGCAGCACGGGAAATATAGGCTTGTTGCAGATTTCGAGTTTGACGCTCAATACATTATAAACATTTTCAACATCGAAAAGTCCCGGACTGCCAAAAACCACGGCCATCGCGTCTATGTTGTCAAATTTGTGTTCGCAGTAATCGATAATGATGCCCAATTGTTCGGCAGTGCCCGTGGCCAGAAAATCGATGGGGTTGGCTACGGAAGAGCCGGGGTAGAGAAAGGTTTTCAGCTTTTCGGCATCGTGCCCGGATATTTCGGGAACTTTTAGGCCGCCTTTTGAAAGCTCATCGGCCAGCATCACCGCCGACCCTCCGGCGTGGGTAATGATGGCAATGTTTTTGCCCTCCAGTTTTTTGTAGTTGAAAATTGAGGCCACGCTCAGCAGTTCCTCGCGGCTGCTGCAATACACAATCCCGGCTTTGTGGAACAGCGCGCGCACCGTCATATCGCTACTGGCAATGGCGCCCGTGTGCGAAGTGGCGGCGCGGCTGCCTTCGGCGGTGATTCCTGCTTTGATGGCTGCTATTTTCGCACCTTTTTTTATGAGGGAGGAGGCGTGTTTCAACAGCTTTTGCGGGTTGGAAATAGTTTCGAGATACAGCAGTTTAATCAACGGGTCTTTTTGGGCATCGAAGTTTTCGTCCATATATTCCAAAATATCCTCAACGCCCGTCTGGGCTGCATTTCCAACGGAAAATACGTTCGCGAAGGAAACGCCCAGCGCCATTCCGGCTTCCATAATAAAGACTGCCGTGGCGCCCGACCCCGAAATGAGGTCGCAACCCTTTGGGTTGAACTGCGGCACGGGAGCGGTAAAAACGCCTTTGTAATTTTCGGTGATTACGCCAATGCAGTTTGGGCCAATCAAACAACCATCAACCGAACTGACTGTCGAAACTATCTGCTGCTCCCATTGTTTTCCTTGTTCGCCTGCTTCGCCAAAACCTGCGGAAATGATTATAAAAGCCTTCGTATTTTTTTCTTCGGCTAAAATTTTTACCGTTTCGGGACAATATTTTGCGGGAATGGCAAGAATGGCGAGGTCGGTTTCGGGAATTTCCTTTACTTCAGAAAAACTCTTTATGCCCTGAATCCTTTCTTCCTTTGGATTCACCGCGTAAAGATTTCCCGCAAACCCTCCGGCAAGAATATTCTTAAGCATATTGCCACCGGGTTTTTTGGTGTCATTCGAAGCACCGATTATGGCGATACTTTTCGGATTTAGTAGTTGGTTGTTGACCATATTTTTTTTAGAAATGAAGTTGAAATGTAAAGTGAATTCGAGGGATTTTTTGGAAGTACGAAATTAAAAGATGTTTAAGTCTTAAAAACTGATAAATATCATATTTCGCACAGCAATGAAAAGGTATTTTTATGCCCAAATAATTCAAATTGAAATGGTCTCCAATCCAAGGCCTTATATTTTTATTATGGCGATTTTGCTCGCCCTTTTCGGCTTTTATAACTATGTAATCTATAATACCGACGGCTACGTGGCCGTCGAAAAGTTATCCCCAGTGGCAGTGAAAGGCCAGCAGCTGTTTCAAAGCAACCGTTGTTGGTCCTGTCACCAATTATACGGTTTGGGCGGATATTTGGGACCCGATTTAACCAATGTGTATTCTACAGAAGGCAAAGGCCCGAACTACATAAAAGCATTTTTGAACAGCGGGGTGAAAAGTATGCCACAATTCCATTTTACCGAAGAAGAAAAAGATGCCCTCGTGGAATACCTGAAACAGGTGGATGAAACGGGCATTTATCCAAATTATGACGCCGAGATTGAGGCCACGGGCTGGGTTAAAATAAAGTATCGAAATGAAGAATAAAGTGCCGCTCTATTTCTTGTTGTTTGCGCTCACCGCCCTGTTTTTGGGGATGCTTTTTGGGCTAACCGCATCGTTTCAATACCTCTTGCCCGATTTTTTGAAGGAAACGATCCCTTTCTCCAAACTGCGGCCCTTTCACGTTACTTCGGAAACTTCGTGGATTGTGCTCGCTGCCACTGGCAGCATCTATTTCTTTATCGCTTCGGTTGAAAAATTTGAGCTTTTTTCGCGCAAATTGCAATCGCTGCATTTCCTACTTTTCCTGTTGACGGGCGTTGCCATTTATTTCTCTTTCGCTTTCGATTATACCGAGGGGCGCGAATATTTCGCCTTCAAACCCATTTTGATGATCCCGATATTACTGGGCTGGGTACTTTTCGGCATCAATTATTTCAAAACGCTTTACACCAATATGAAAGGCTGGCCCGTCTATTTTTGGATGTGGGGCACGGGCATCGCCTTTATGTGCTACCATTTGATGGAGGCGCATTTTTGGCTGTTCGATTTTTTTAGGTTGAATTTCATCAAAGATTTCGCCGTACAATGGAAATCCACCGGCTCGTTTACGGGTTCGTGGAATATGCTGGTTTACGGTATTTCAATTTATTTGATGTCCAAAATCAAAGAGGATACCGACGTGGCTACCAATAAAATGGCGTTTTTCTTCTACTTTTTGGGACTCACCAATTTGATGTTCGGCTGGGCGCACCACACCTATTTACTGCCCACCCAGCCGTGGATCCGCTACGTTGCCTATGCGATAAGTATGACCGAGTGGATTGTTTTGGCGTCGATTATTTACAATTGGAAACGCTCCGTTTTAAAGGTGGAAAAGGAAAACCACCCCATGGCATATCGGTTTTTGCTGGCAACCGATTTTTGGATTTTTATAAACATTATTTTGGCACTGTTGTTTTCCATTCCCGCAATCAATTTCTTTACCCACGGCACGCATATTACGGTGGCGCATTCTATGGGGACCACGATCGGCATCAACACGACGATACTTTTTTCGGCGCTGTTCTTTATCGCGCAACATTTGCGGCCAAAGCTGAAAATGGACACCCGTTGGGTAATGCGGGGTTTTGTGGCCTTTAACATTTCGCTGTTTATCTTTTTCGTTTCGTTGATAATTGCCGGGGCCAAGCGCAGCTACTGGATGTACGTTTCAAAGGAAGGATCGTTTGCGGAAATGCAGGATTCAATCGTGCCGTACTATATTTCATTTTTCATCTTTGGAATAGGGATTTTTGTTTCGCTGTTGATCGTTGCAATGCCTATTTTCAAAGCATTACTTCAAAAAATTAAAACTTGATTCCCGATGGATTTACATCAAAAAATAACCGAATTGAAAAAGCAGAAAAACGCCGTAATCCTAGCGCACTACTATCAAGTGCCCGAAATTCAGGAAGTGGCAGATTATGTGGGCGACAGTTTGGGCCTTTCGCAAAAAGCTGCGGAAACGGATGCCGAAATGATCGTCTTTGCCGGGGTGCATTTTATGGCGGAAACCGCCAAGATTTTAAACCCCGATAAAAAAGTTTTGTTGCCCGATTTGATGGCGGGCTGCTCGCTGGCAGATTCGTGTCCGCCCGATGCTTTCCGCACATTGGTGGAGGCGCATCCGAACCACGTGGTAATAACCTATGTGAATTGTTCTGCGGAAGTAAAGGCCTTGAGCGATATAATCTGTACCTCTTCCAATGCCGAAAAAATTGTGAATTCCGTGCCGAAGGACGTTCCAATTATCTTTGCGCCCGATAAAAATTTGGGGAAATATATTCAAAAGAAAACCGGTCGGAAAATGCTGCTCTGGGACGGAGCCTGCATTGTGCACGAAGCGTTTTCGATGGATAAATTGCTGAAACTTTACAAAGAAAATCCGGGTTCAAAAATCATTGCGCATCCCGAAAGTGAAAGCCATATTTTGGAAACCGCTACCTATATCGGTTCCACGGCGGGAATGATTGGTTATGTGAAAAAATATCCTTCGGAAAAATTTATAGTTGCCACCGAAGCGGGAATCCTTCATAAAATGCAACAGGAAGTGCCGCAGGCCGTGTTGATTCCCGCGCCTGCGGAAGAGGACAACACCTGTGCATGCAGCGAATGTGCGTTTATGAAGATGAATACTTTGCAGAAACTCTACGACTGTCTGTTGCACGAAACCCCGCAGATAGAAGTTTCGGAGGAAATACGGAAAAAAGCCATTCTGCCCATTGAGCGGATGCTGGAACTATCGAAATAATGCTGGAAACCAATTTTTTGATTATCGGTTCGGGCGCTGCGGGTTTAACACTCGCAGTGAAACTTGCGGCGGAATTTCCGAAGAAAAAAGTAACGGTTGTAACCAAAGCGCACCAATCGGAATCGAACACCAAATATGCACAGGGCGGCGTGGCGGCGGTTTTTGACTTGAAGGAAGATTCCTTTCAAAAACACATTGAGGATACGCTGATTGCGGGCGATGGACTTTGCGACGCCTCCGTAGTGGAAATGGTCATAAAAGAAGGCCCAAAAAGATTGCGCGAACTGATGGCATGGGGCGCCAAATTTGACACCGACGCCGATGGCGAACTGACTCTTGGTAGGGAAGGGGGCCATTCCGAATTTAGGGTAATACACCATAAAGACACCACGGGCAACGAGATTGAGCGCGCACTTTTGGAACGTGCCAATCAACTGCCAAATATCACCCTGCTGCCGCATCATTTTGCGATAGATTTGATTACGGAACACCATTTTTCAGAAAACAAAACTGAAAACCTTTCGTGTTACGGCGCCTATGTTTTGGACCAGATTTCTGGGAATATCTTTACAATAAAGGCCGACTGCACCACGCTGGCTTCGGGTGGAATGGGGCGGGTTTATGGGCACACCACTAATCCGGCCGTTGCCACGGGCGATGGCATTGCGATGGCCTATCGCGCAAAGGCGCGCATCCAAAATATGGAGTTTATACAGTTTCACCCCACAGCACTTTACGACGGAAACAACGGCGCTTCCTTTTTGATTTCTGAAGCGGTGCGTGGCTTTGGAGCATTTCTTCGGAATAAAAAGGGCGAACGGTTTATGTTGAAATATGACGAACGCGGCGAATTGGCTTCCCGCGATATCGTTTCGCGCGCCATAGATTCCGAGATGAAAAAATCGGGCGATGATTGTGTTTTTCTGGATTGTACGCATTTGGATATTGACGATTTCAAAAAACACTTCCCAACTATTTACGAAACCTGTTTGAAACGAAACATCAATGTGGCAAATGATTGGATTCCCGTAGTGCCTGCATCACATTATTTGTGCGGCGGAGTGGTTGTGGATATGGATGGAAAGACTTCGGTGAAAAATCTTTTTGCCTGTGGCGAATGTTCATACACCGGCTTGCACGGCGCCAACCGGCTGGCATCCAATTCGTTACTGGAAGCTTTGGTTTATGCGGACCGCATTTTTCAGTATCTCTGTAAACATAAGCCTTCCCGCACGACCAAAGCCATTCCGGAATGGAATGATGAAGGCACGGTTTTGTTGAAAGGTTCTGAAATTCTTCTGCAAAAAACGGAGCAATTGCAACGGTTGATGCGAAGATATGCAGGCGTGGTTCGAAACAATAGCGATTTAGAAAAAGCGTCGGCACAACTGGAAATTTTGTATTTTGAAATGGAAGCCCTGTACCAAAAACACAAATTGAATACGGCCCTCTCTGAGCTTCGGAATATGGTAAACGTGGCGCATTTGATCATTCAGCAATCCCTGAAACGAAAGGAAAACCGTGGCGGATATTTTAATGAAGATTATAAAAAAGTAAAAAAATAAGATGAAAAATTTAATAGAAAACTCCGTAAAAAAAGCAATGGATTATTCCGAATACAACTTGCTTTTCAAACAATTGGTTGCCGAAGGCCGGACCACTGGAGAAGAAACCCAAGAAAAGATTGACTATACAAAATTGAACTTTAGCCGTACCAAGCGATTGGACAAAACCGCTGAAATTCCCGAAGAGAGCATGGAGGTTTTCAAAAATATTTCTGAAAAACAGACGTGGCTGGTAATCAGCGAACCGTGGTGCGGGGATGCGGCGCAAACGCTTCCGTTTCTAAACAGGATTGCACAACTTTCGGAAAACATCGAGTTGAAAATTGTGCTTCGCGATGAAAACCCGGAATTGATGGATGAATTTTTAACCAATGGTTCGCGCTCCATCCCCGTGGTTATTATGCTTGATGAAGATTTCAACGTAATTAATACTTTTGGTCCGCGCTCGAAGGCCGCGACAAAATTGGTTGCTGATTACAAGGAACATCACGGCAAAATTGACGATGCTTTTAAGGAAATGCTACAGGTGTGGTACAATAATGATAAGGGAATTTCAATAGTGAATGACCTTACCGAGTGCATCAAGGTTTCGGTCTGATTTTACAAGAACAATTGGGTGTTCTCCGTGCCTCCCTCTGTGAACTTTGTGGTTAAAAGTATCGACGTAAAAAAACCACAAAGAACGCTAAGAATTGCACAGAGGGCACAGAGTGATATTGCGTTTTAAATCGTTAAAATCTGACTAAAATCATTTTAGAAGCAGATAAGATTCCCAACCTTTGCATAAAAATAAAATTATGCAAATCGTTTCCGCCCAAGAGGCCGTATCCATAGTAAAATCAAATAATCGCGTATTTTTTCAGGGCGCGGCAATGACGCCCAATTTGTTGATAGACACTTTGTGTGAACGCTATCGCGAGCTGAAAAATGTTGAAATAATCCAAATCCATACCCACGGGGAAGCCAAATACACCCAAGCGCCTTACACGGAGGCTTTTAAGCTTTCCAGTTGTTTTGTGGGCGATAATGTTCGCAAAGGGGTCAATACAATTCACGGCGATTATATTCCAGTCTTTTTAAGTGAAATCCATTGGCTTTTCAGAAGAAATATTCTTCCGTTGGATGTAGCTTTCATTCAGGTTTCACCGCCGGATAAGCACGGGTATTGTTCGCTTGGCGTTTCGGTTGATGTTACCCTGCCCGCTATCCAGACTGCAAAACGTGTGGTTGCCCTCATCAATCCGAACGTTCCGAGAACCCACGGCGATGGCATTATTCACATAAACAACGTAGATTTTGGAGTAGAAATAGATACGCCAATTTATGCTTCAATTTTGGGAGAAACTTCTGAAATCGAGGCTACCATAGGTCGAAACGTTGCCGAATTGGTGGAAGATGGCGCCACGCTTCAAATGGGCATCGGCAATATTCCAAATGCGGTGCTCCACAATCTGGGCAACCATAAACGATTGGGAATCCACACCGAAATGTTCAGCGACGGCATTCTTCCTTTGGTAGAAAAAGGAATAATTACCGGAGAGGATAAGGAAATAAAAACCGGAAAAATAGTTACCTGTTTCGCAATGGGAACCAAAAAATTATACGATTTTATTGACGACAACCCGATCGTGCATTTCAAGGAAGCAGGTTATACCAATGATACTGCCATTATTCGCCGAAACCCCAAAGTTACGGCCATCAACAGCGCCATTGAGATTGATTTGACTGGCCAGGTCTGTGCGGATAGCATCGGGATGTATCAATATTCCGGCGTGGGCGGACAGATGGATTTTATCCGTGGCGCTTCGCTTTCGGAAGGCGGAAAACCTATAATTGCGATGCCTTCGATTACCAATAAAGGCATTTCCAAAATCACCCCCTTTTTAAAGGAAGGCGCCAGCGTTACAACCACTAGGGCACACGTGCATTATGTGGTGACGGAGTACGGTGTGGTGAATCTCTTCGGAAAAGGATTGGAGCAACGTGCCAAAGCGCTTATTTCCATAGCACACCCAGATCATCGGGAAGCATTGGAGCGCGAGGCTAAAAAGCGTTTTCACAATTAGAAAATTCAACCTGCTTGCCAAAACGAAAGAGGGGGCTGGCATTTTTTAAGATAGATTTATCCTTGAATAAAATTGTTATTACTTACTTTTGAAAAAAATAAATCTGTATGTTTTCAAAAGCGTGTGAATATGGCATAAGGGCGGTGCTCTTTATTGCAAAACAATCACAAAAGGATTTGCGCCCCAATATTACGGAAATAGCCAAAGCAGTTGATTCACCCGAACCTTTTACGGCCAAAGTTTGCCAACAGTTGGCGCGGGCCGGAATAATCCTATCCAAAAAGGGGCCGAATGGAGGATTTTATTTGGAAAAGGATTCAACTTTAAGATTGGCCGATATCGTTTCTGAAATAGACGGTGACCAAATCTTTACCGGGTGCAGCCTCGGCCTCCGCGAATGCTCATCGGAACATCCCTGCCCGGTTCACGATCAATTTATGGACGTGCGGAATGGTTTGAAGCAAATGTGCGAAAATACCTTGGTGATGAACCTTGCGGCTAATTTGGAAGAAGGCGAAACATTTTTGAAAATTTAGAATTATACAATGACGAAGGATATACTGAAATTAGATGACGTAAAGCATTTGGTAGATTCCTTTTATGCAAAAATACGAGAGGATAAGTTACTGAAAGAAATTTTCAACAGTAATATCCAAGACCGCTGGCCGCAACATTTGGAAAAGATGTACACTTTTTGGCAGACTGTTTTATTGAGTGAGCATACTTACTATGGCAGTCCATTTCCCCCGCACGCAAAAATGCCCATTGATAAAGAACACTTTGACCGGTGGCTGCAATTATGGTTTGACACCATAGACGAAAATTTTACGGGTGAAATAGCCGACGAGGCAAAATGGCGGGCATCAAAGATGGCTGAAATGTTTCAGTTTAAAATTAATTATATCCGTGAGAAATCGGGCTCTAAATACGTTCAATAATGGAAAAGAAAAAACCGATTAAAAGACACAAAGCCTTGCAGCCCTTGAGCCGACAGCATCATTTTGGCCTACTTTTTAGTTGGAAATTGCGCAAAGGTTTCAGCAAGAATATTGCTCCCGAAAGACTTCAAAAATATGCCGCCTGGTTTTTTGAGGAAGAAATAAAGCCACATTTTGAAGCCGAGGAAAAGTATGTCTTTCCCGTTTTGGATGAAAACAATGAGTTGATAGTGCGCGCCTTGAAGGAACACAGGCGCTTGGAACGTCTTTTTAAAGAAGCAGACAATCCCGAGAAATCCCTGAGCCAACTGGAAGAAGAACTGGATGCGCACATTCGTTTTGAAGAACGTATCCTCTTCAATGAAATCCAAAAAGTGGCTACCGAAAGCCAACTTGAAAAAATTGCGGAAATCCATGCCGAAACCGAAACGCCCCCGGAATATTCCGATCCATTTTGGGAGAATTGATCTTTTTTCAAATATTTTAAGATAAAAACATCCTTTTATGATTTAGGTCATATTTTGGGTGTTATTTTATACTGAAATTTGCCCCATACTATTCATAAAAAGATTGATACCATGACAACACTTCAAGAAAAAACCGTAGCCGATGTGGTTACAGAGAACATAAAGGCAGCCCACATTTTCAAAAAACACGGCATCGATTTTTGCTGTGGTGGTGGCATTAGCATTAAAAGAGCCTGTGAAAAGGCAAAAATAGATCCCGCTATTCTGGAAGCTGAGCTTTTGAGCCTTGATGCGGTACAGGACCGGGCCAAAGACTACAACAGTTGGAAACTGGATTTCTTAACAGACCATATTATAAATGTACACCATACTTACGTGGAGGAAAACAGCCCAATGCTGTTACAATACGCGCAACGAGTAAACCATGTTCACGGCCATCATTATACCGAACTTGGAGAAATCGAGGCTTTGGTAAAACAAGTTGTGCAAGAATTGGCTTCGCATATGAAAAAGGAAGAATTGATTCTTTTCCCCTTTATCAAAAAGCTGGTCAAGGCTGAACGCGAAGGTGGAGACATTCCTGCAATCCATTTCGGAACCGTTGAAAATCCTATAAAAATGATGGAGGCGGAACACGAGGAAGCCGGGGAAATACTTAGACATATAGCGAAGTTAAGTAACAATTTCACCCCGCCCCAAGGCGCTTGCAATACCTATCGTGCCTTTTACGCGAAACTTGATGAATTTGAACAGGATCTGCACCAGCACGTGCATTTGGAAAACAACATTCTGTTTCCAAAAGCCTTGAATTTGGAGAAAAAGCTTAAAAAAAATTAACCTGCTTTTAAAATTATCCCCCGGCCCCAAATCGTAGATTTTTTTATTTGATTGGTTTTTAGGACAGTTCGGAAAATTGGCAACTTTGAATGTTTGCTGCCAAAAATCCGGACTGTTTTTTTAATTTTGAAGCTTGATGGATTTAAGAAAACACATAGCCACAGCGCTCCTATATTTTTTGCTCGTGGCGCTTATGGGCGTATTGTTGCGGTTTTTCTTTGTAACACCCATTTCGCTTAACTATAAATATATACTCCACGCACATTCCCACACGGCTTTGCTGGGCTGGATTTATTTAGGGCTGACCACTTTAATCTATAAAATTTTCCTTTCCGAAGCAAAAAAGCCGAAACTTTATAAACGTATTTTTTTATTTACAAATCTTTGTATTTTGGGAATGCTTGTAACTTTTCCCATTCAGGGGTATGCGTTGTATTCCATTATTTTCTCCACGTTGTTTTTGTTCGCTTCCTATTGGTTTGCCTGGTTTGCAATGAAATATATTCCGCATTATTTTAAACAGCGATTTTCCTGGAAACTCATAAAAACCGCGCTGTGGTATTTGGTCATTTCCAGTATTGGCCCGTGGGCAATTGGCGGCGTGATGGCAACCCTCGGCCCGGAATCCATTTGGTACAAATCCTCTATTTATTTTTATCTGCATTTTCAGTATAACGGTTGGTTCCTAATTGCTTTGTTGAGCGTTTTGTTCTATGTTTTTGAGGAAAAGGGAATCCACTTCAACTCCGAAAAATTGAAATCGTTTTTTCTGCTTTTGAATTTTGGAGTGATACTTACGGTCTTTCTTTCTTTCCTTTGGTTTGTACCGCCCACGGTCATTTATATTTTGGGACTGGCCGGCGCCGTGGCCCAGCTTTTGGCATTTTTTGAACTTTATTCATTGTTGAAAAACCATTTTTCGGTTTTGAGAACTGAATTTGGCCCAGCTTGTTTTTTTCTTTTGAAATTTGCCGGAGCCTTACTCGGTTTAAAGATTTTGATGCAGCTTTTCTCTGCTTTTCCCTACATCGCAAACTTAGCTTTTCGATTGAAGGATTTTGTAATCGGCTATCTGCATATGGTTTTCCTCGGTATTATAATCACGGCAATGCTCGCCTTTTTGGAATATTTCAAATTGATAAAACTGTCCAAAAGTTTTTTGTGGATTTTCTTTTTCGCTTTCATCAGCACCGAGCTACTTATTTTCTATAAAGCCTTTGCGCTTTGGCTGGGCCTGCCGTTTTTCGCCGAATATTATTGGCTGTTGGCCATTTTAAGCTTTGCCTTTCCGCTGGCGGTGGGAATTTTATTTTTCAGAAACATTAAAAGTTCATATCTTTCTGCTTAAGGCAAAATAATCGTGCGAACGGTTATTTCAGAATAAGATAAAAGCTGATAATTGTCATTTCTCGAAACCAAATCTCTTGCAACCTTTGCAACAGGTATAACGAGCAATTTTTTAGATTGATGGTAAACTGTTTCCATTGTGGTGATGCGTGTTTGGACGTTGAAATCAAACATGAGGATAAATCCTTCTGCTGTCACGGCTGCAAGACGGTTTTTGATATTCTGCACGACAACGATTTAAGCTATTATTACGATCTGGAAAATACGCCCGGCATTTCCCCAAAGGAAATTGCGGGGAAATATGATTTTTTAGACAATGAGGCAATTGTGGAAAAATTGCTGGAATTTAACGACGGCAATACGCAGATTGTTTCTTTTTTGATTCCTTCCATCCATTGCAGTAGTTGCATTTGGATATTGGAAAATCTCAATAAACTAAATCCTTCCGTTAAATCCTCACAGGTTAACTTTCCCGAAAAAACGGTACGTATTACTTTTTCTGCTGACCAGAATTCGCTTAAAAATTTAGTGATTCTTTTAAGCCGAATAGGTTACGAACCCTATATTTCGCTGGACGATTCCGAAAAAAAGGAAAAATATATCAACCGAAGCCTTATCTACAAACTTGGCATAGCGGGATTTGCCTTTGGAAATATTATGTTCCTCTCATTTCCCGAATATTTTGAGCATTCCGAATTCTGGTTGGACCAGTTTAAGCCGTTTTTCCGCTGGTTGATGTTCGCGTTTTCGCTGCCCGTGGTCTTTTACTCAGGAAGCGGGTATTTTACTTCTGCATATAAAGGACTTCGTTCTAAAATCCTAAACATAGACGTTCCCATCGCTTTGGGCATCGCGGTGCTTTTTATACGAAGCACGATAGACATAGTATTCGACTTGGGCACTGGCTTTTTTGACAGTCTCTCGGGCTTGGTTTTCTTTTTATTGCTTGGGAAATTTTTTCAGCAGAAAACCTACAGCTATCTTTCCTTTGAGCGCGATTACAAATCGTATTTCCCAATTGCCGTTACAAGACTTTTTAAAAATGCCGAAGGAAATACCATCGAGGAACAAGCAGAGGTTTATACCGTACAGAAAGGCGACCGCTTGTTGATTCGCAACAACGAAATAATTCCCGTAGATGCTATTTTAATTAAGGGAAATGCACTCATTGATTACAGTTTTGTTACCGGTGAAGCGGAGCCTATTTCAAAACAGAGTGGTGATAAACTTTTTGCGGGCGGCAAGCAACAAGCCGGTATTTTGGAAGTGGAAGTTCTGAAACCCGTAGCCCAGAGCTACCTTACCCAACTGTGGAGCAACGACGTTTTCAGCAAGGATAAATCCGGCATTTTTGAATCGATTACGGATAGTATCAGCAAACGATTCACTGTCGTTCTGCTTACCATAGCATTTATTTCTACCATTTTTTGGCTTGTGGTCGATCCTTCCAAAGCCTTTAATGTGTTTACCTCGGTTTTGATTGTGGCCTGTCCGTGCGCTATTGCCCTTGCTGCGCCATTCACTTTGGGCAATGTGCTGCGCATCTTCGGAAGGGAAAAACTCTATTTGAAGGAAGCCTCAGTAATCGAACAAATGGCGAAGCTGGATACCGTGGTTTTTGACAAAACGGGAACCCTCACTACCAACCAAAAAAATATGATTAGCTATGAAGGCATTGCGCTTTCAGAGGAAGAAAAACAATTGCTCACGAGTACGCTTCGGGCGTCGAGCCATCCCTTGAGTCGCTCGCTTTATAATATGCTCGACAAAAATAATATCCAAACCTTGGATGAATTTGAAGAAGAAGTAGGGAAGGGGATTTCCGCAACTGCTAAAAACAATTCCATAAAAGTGGGATCCTATGAATTTGTGGGGTATTATGATGAATTGACTTCCGAAGTAAAAAATAGAACTACCGTCCATATTAGCGCCAACCAAGTTTACAAGGGTTGTTACATATTCAACAGCGAATACAGAAACGGTGTTGCCGAAATTTTTGAACAATTGGGGGCCGATAAAGATGTGGTTGTCCTTTCGGGCGACAACGAAGGCGAACGTGAACGGCTTGAAGAATTACTGCCCAAAGGCACAAAACTATATTTCAACCAAAAACCGGACGACAAGTTGAATTTTATAAAAGCCCTTCAGCAACAAGGAAAGCAGGTACTTATGATTGGTGACGGTTTGAACGACGCCGGTGCCTTAAAACAGAGCGATGTAGGTTTTGTTATTTCGGAAAACACAAACGTTTTTTCCCCAGCTTGCGATGGGATTTTGGACGCTACCCGATTTAATAAAATAGGGGATTTTTTGAATTTTTCGAAAAAGGGCATAAAGATTATCAAATGGGCGTTTTTATTTTCCCTATTTTACAATCTCATAGGGTTGACATTTGCGGTTACGGGACATTTAAAACCAGTGGTTGCTGCTATTTTGATGCCCCTAAGTTCAATAAGTATTGTTATTTTTACAACAATAGCTACCCAATATGCGGGAAAGAAATTAAGAACGAATATAAATAAGTAAAATTGACAAATGTCATATTTTAAGGGCGTTTGCAATAATATTTTTGAATCATAATTTTCAGGTATGACCATAATTTATATACTATTGGCAATCAGCGTTTTTGTGGCGCTCATTTTTTTTGCGCTATTTATCTATTCCGTAAAGAAAGGCCAGTATGACGATACCTATACGCCTTCCGTCCGTATGCTTTTTGAGGATGAACTGGTAAAGGAAGGCAGCGCGAACATAAAAAACACTTCAAAAAAAACCATAACCAAACCAGAAACCGAGCCTGCCACCTGGCAGGAATAATTCTATTAAAACTATGCAAACAGAACAGTTTTACTACGACAACCAGATTGTCAAAAAATTCATCAATGCAACCATTTTTTGGGGCCTCATTGGTATGAGCGTGGGCTTATTGCTCGCTTTTATGTTTTTGTTCCCAAACCTGACCGATGGTATTTCGTGGCTCAGTTTCGGGCGTTTACGTCCGCTGCATACAAACGCGGTGATCTTCGCCTTTGTGGGTAACGCCATTTTTGCAGGGGTTTATTATTCCACCCAGCGTTTGCTGAAAGCGCGAATGTGGAGTGATTTTCTAAGTAACCTAAACTTTTGGGGTTGGCAGGCGATCATTGTCGGTGCTGCGATAACGCTTCCATTGGGCTACACAACTTCAAAGGAATATGCCGAGCTTGAGTGGCCAATTGATATTGCCATCGCAATAATCTGGGTTGCTTTTGGTATCAACCTAATTATGACTATGGTGAAAAGGCGCCAACGCCATTTATACGTTGCCTTGTGGTTCTATCTGGGAACTTGGGTAACCGTAGCTGTTTTGCATATCGTGAACAGTATGGCCATTCCGGTGAACGCCCTGAAAAGTTATTCCATGTATTCCGGTGTACAGGATGCGCTGGTGCAATGGTGGTACGGGCATAATGCGGTTGCGTTCTTCCTTACCACGCCTTTCCTTGGTTTAATGTATTATTTTGTGCCGAAAGCGGCCAATAGACCGGTATATTCCTACCGACTATCCATTGTACACTTTTGGGCGTTGATTTTTATTTATATCTGGGCAGGACCGCACCACTTGTTGTATTCTGCATTGCCGGAGTGGGCCCAAAACCTGGGAGTTGCGTTCTCCGTAATGCTTATTGCTCCCTCTTGGGGAGGTATGATAAACGGGCTTTTAACCCTGCGCGGCGCTTGGGATAAAGTTCGGGTTGACCCCGTATTGAAATTTATGGTAGTGGCAATTACAGGTTACGGGATGGCAACTTTTGAAGGTCCAATGCTTTCGCTTAAAAACGTAAATGCAATTGCCCACTTTAGCGATTGGATTATTGCGCACGTACACGTTGGGGCACTTGCCTGGAACGGATTCCTGACCTTTGGTATGATCTATTGGTTGGTACCGCGACTTTTCAAAACAAAATTATATTCCGTGAAATTGGCAAACGCCCATTTCTGGATTGGAACATTAGGTATCATCATGTATGCCCTTCCTATGTATGTAGCAGGTTTTATGCAAGCTTCTATGTGGAACCAATTCAACCCAGACGGTACACTAACCTACGGAAACTTCCTGGAAACCGTTACCCAAATTATCCCAATGTACTGGATGCGCGCCATAGGTGGAACGCTCTATATTACGGGAGCCTTCATTTTACTTTATAACGTTGTAATGACGGCAAGAAAAGGTAGCAAGGTTACTGATGAATTGGCCGAAGCTGCGCCACTCGCGCCGGTAACGAAAAGGCAGACTGCCGGCGAAGGTTGGCACACTTGGCTTGAACGTCGCCCTGTTAAATTGACCATTTACGCAACCATCGCCATTTTAATTGGGGGTATGGTACAGATTATACCTTCGTTAATGGTAGATGATTATGTGCCGAAAATTTCAAGTGTGAAACCGTACACGCCTTTGGAATTGGAAGGTAGGGATATCTATATCCGTGAAGGCTGCGTGGGCTGCCATTCGCAGATGATTAGACCATTTAGAAGCGAAGTGGAACGTTATGGTGAATATTCAAAATCAGGGGAATATGTGTACGATCACCCATTCCTATGGGGAAGTAAGCGTACCGGTCCTGATTTGCATCGCGTGGGTGGAAAGTATTCAGATAACTGGCACTTGAACCATATGTACGATCCGCAGAGTACTTCCTCAGGTTCAATTATGCCTTCGTATAAATGGTTGATAAATTCAGAATTGGATAAATCAGACACCGAAACAAAAATGCGCACGATGGTAACCTTGGGAGTTCCCTATACCGAAGAGGAAATAGCAAATGCGCAAAAGTGGATGGATGAGCAAGGTGCAAAAATTGAGCAGAATCTATACAGCGATCCAGATTTTGTGGCTACGTATGAAGCCAGCAAGAAATACGCTGAGGAAAATGGGGAAGCATTTGTAGAAATGAAAAACCGTGAGATAGTTGCCGTTATTGCTTATCTGCAACGTTTAGGAACCGATATTAAAGTACAGAACACCGAAGATGCTTCGGCTAAAAACGAATAGTTATGTTGAAATTTGTAAAAGGAAACCTCGAGAACATAGACAACGTTCAAATATATCCATTGATTTCGCTATTAATATTCTTCATCTTTTTTGTGGTACTCTTTTATTGGGTAATTACTGCCAAAAAAGAACATATAAAGGAAGTAAGCAATATTCCATTGGACTTAGATACTAACAACCAAAACGAAGAACTACTATGAAAACCACAGCATCATATTTAAGAGTTATCGGCTTTATCATCCTCGCCTTTTTTCTCTTGGAATTAATCATTGACTCCGGTGACCAATGGGCCATCGTAAAATATCCTATTATTTGGGCTGTTCTGGGCATGTTGTTCTTCTTCGCAATTGCATTGGAAATTATTGTTGCTGCCCTTCAACGTGTATTATTTGACGGCTTGACCGGTGAAGCCCAAGAACGGTATCTTTTAGCGGAGAAAATGCGGGAAGATAATCGTTTCGGTTGGTTCAAAAGAAAATACAAGGAAATGCTCGATGCCAAACCTGTGGCTAAAGAGCAGGAAATTGTATTGGACCATAACTATGACGGTATTCGTGAATTGGACAATAACCTTCCGCCGTGGTGGGTGTATATGTTTTATGCGACCATCATCTTCGCAGCTGTTTACTTAGTTCGGTACCACATATTTGATGGCACGAACCAAACAGAGGAATATGAAATAGAAATCGCGCAGGCCAAGGCAGAGGTAGATGAATATAAAAAGAACAATAAAGACTTAATTGATGCCAATACCGTAGAATTACTTACCGATGCGGGCGATATTGAGGCAGGAAAAAGCATATATATTGCCAATTGTGTAGCTTGTCATAAGGATACCGGAGGAGGAGGTATAGGTCCAAACCTTACCGATGACTATTGGATTTTAGGTGGTGGTATAAAGAATATTTTCCATACCATAAGCGAAGGTGGTCGTGCCGGAAAAGGGATGATTGCTTGGAAGACCGACCTTAAACCAAGCGAAATGGCGCAAGTGGCAAGTTATGTGATGACGCTTCATGGCACTAATCCGGTGGATGCCAAGGAGCCTGAAGGAGACATTTGGGTAGATGAAAATGCCCCCGTTGATAACGTAGATGTAAAAGTTATAGACTCTACTACCATTAAAATGGAAATGACCAACGATCCGGTTATTGATGATTTACAGGCAGAAGGAAAGTAGCTTTATATATAGGAACCATTAAAAATTAAATTTTGGATACCCCCGAAAACGAACGTTTCCGCGATAGTATAGGCACCATCGATGAAGAAGGCAAGAGAGCATGGGTTTACCCAAAAAAGCCTTCCGGAAAACTGTATCAATACAGAAAATATGTAAGCTATATCTTGCTCGCGTTTCTGTTCGTAGCACCGTTTGTGAAGATTAACGGGAACCAATTTCTGCTCTTCAACGTTTTGGAGCGCCGTTTCAATATTTTTGGATTTCCATTCTGGCCGCAGGATTTTTATCTTTTTGTGATCATGATGATTATAATGGTCGTATTCATTATTTTCTTTACGGCCGCCTTTGGAAGAATTTTCTGCGGATGGATCTGTCCCCAGACCATTTTCATGGAAATGGTTTTTCGAAGAATTGAATATTGGATAGATGGAGATCGCGGGGCACAGATCCGCTTGGATAAGCAACCCTGGAATGCCGATAAAATAAAAAAGCGTGCCCTTAAGTGGTTTATCTTTTTTATTATTTCATTCCTCATTGCCAATATTTTTCTTGCCTATTTGATAGGTAGCGATCGGTTGATTCATTATATTATTGATGGACCGTTGGAGCACATTAGTACCTTAATAGCATTGTTGATATTCACGGCGGTGTTCTATTTCATCTTTGCTTGGTTCCGAGAGCAAGTCTGTATTATAGCTTGTCCCTATGGAAGATTACAGGGCGTGTTGCTGGACAATAAGTCAATAATTGTGGCGTATGACCACAAACGGGGGGAAAAGGAAGTAGGTCGCGCAAAGTTTAAAAAGAACGAAGATCGCGAAGCTTCCGGAAAGGGAGATTGTATAGATTGCTTTCAATGCGTGCACGTTTGTCCTACCGGCATCGACATACGGAACGGTACACAACTGGAGTGCGTAAACTGTACGGCTTGTATTGACGCTTGCGACAGTATTATGGAGGCCGTTAACTTACCCAAAGGCTTGATTCGCTATGCAAGTGAGGAAAATATTGAAAAGAAAGCACCTTTCAAATTTACTCCCAGATTGAAGGGATACACCGCAGTTTTGGTTATCCTAATCGGCGTGCTTACCGGAATGTTATTTTTAAGAAGTGATGTGGAAGCAAATATTCTGAGACTGCCAGGACAGCTTTACGAACACAAGGATAACAACATTATCAGCAATGTTTTCACCTATAAATTGCTCAACAAAACCACGAAAAATATTGATAATATCCACTTTAAGTTGAAATCGCCAAAGGGAACCATCCACAGCGTAAAACAAGGGGAAATAGTAGTTCCCGCACAGGGATTGGCTGAGGGAACACTTTTTATTGAAATTAACAATGCAGCTTTGAGCGGCGATAAAAACCGTGCGGTAATCGAGGTTTATAGTGGTGAGGATCTAATAGAGACCACAAGCGTCACTTTCCTTGGGCCTAGAAGTTATAATTAATTAAGAACGAGCTATGAAAATAAATTGGGGAACAGGATTGGTGATTGGGATGGTACTTTTTATAGGCTTTATCCTATTTTTCGTAATAAAAATAAGTACCGATAAGCAGTACGATTACGATCTGGTTACCGAAGAATATTATAAGAAGGAATTGGTCTATCAAAAGGAAATTGATGATAGAGCCAATTCAAACTCCCTAACGGTCAATATTACAGGTGAAAAAACGGACCAAGGCTGGATGCTCACGTTTCCGGGAAACTTGGATTATTCCAAAATTACAGGTACTGTTTTTCTGTATAGACCGTCCAATAAAAAGCTTGATTTTCAAGAGCCTTTAAAGCTTTCGTCCAACAGACTTTTGATCCCCGATGAACGATTGGTAGCCGGACGATGGAACACAATTGTACAATGGAGTTATGAAGGAAAGGATTATTTATATAAAAAGGAAATAGTTTATTAGTGGATGAGTTGAGAAGTTTAAAAGTTTAGGTTTCATTCAAATTTTGAAAATGTATTAAATTAACCCTTAACCCTTAACCCTTAACCCTTAACCCTTAACCCTTAACACAGAAACCAGAAATAAAAAAATGCTATACACCGCCCTCATATTTGGATTATTGGGAAGTTTTCACTGCGTGGGAATGTGTGGTCCCATAGCATTTCTGTTGCCGGTGGACAGAAGTAATAATGTGAAGAAAGTTGGGCAGATTTTTCTCTATCATTTCGGAAGAATTTTCGCTTACAGTATTATTGGGCTCGTTTTCGGGTTGGTGGGAAAAAGTTTGAATCTCTTCGGTTTTCAGCAACAACTTTCTATTTTCATAGGAGTTTTGATGCTTGCGGTAATATTTATTCCGCAGAAAACTTTCAACAATTACAATTTTTCTAAACCAATTTATCGTGTCATTTCCAAAGTAAAATCGGCGCTGGGAAAGGAACTCAAAAAGAAAACCCCAGATACTTTCCTTACAATTGGTTTCTTAAACGGTTTCCTGCCGTGTGGTCTAGTTTATATGGCAGTTTTTGGAGCTATCGCTTCAGGCAATGCCCTACAGGGAAGTTTGTATATGGCCGTCTTCGGACTGGGAACCATTCCCTTAATGACTTCCGCCATATATTTGGGCAATTTTTTAAACGCTCAGGTAAGGCAGCGCATCCGTCGTGCCATTCCTGTGTTGGTGGTAATTATAGGCTGTCTTTTTATAGTTCGAGGCTTGGGGCTGGGAATTCCCTATGTATCACCCAAACCAATGACCGAAAACGTTGAGGCCAATTATGAATGTAAGCCCGTAGCCTCAGAAAATAAAACAATCAGTAACCAATAAAATATTCAAATTATGATAAATGCAATGATTCCTTTAGCAAATTGGGGCATAGGTACCGCAATAATAATCGTTTTCGCAGTGGTTTGTGTAGTGCTGAGCGCGATGGTAATAAACTTTGTGATGAAAGGGAAAAAGAATGAGTAATTCTCTTTATTTTTTAGTAACTTAAATTTAAAATTACCGTTATGCAAAATATAGACAGTATCTACTTAGTGGACTATTCCGGAGGGGTAATTGCTACCATTATCTCCATAATTGTAGCTTTTGCTATTATTGGCGGACTGCTTTTTTATGTTAAGAAAAAGCGCAGGAACAAAAAGGGGATGGTTCATAACAAGCCTAAAAAGAACGATCACCCGGAGAATTTGAAGTAAAAAATAAGTCTGCTTCATAAAGTAAACAGACTTTTTTGACGGATTGCCAAAAATTTTTATTTTGCCAATTCGATAATTGCTGCAATGGTTTCCTTGTTGTCCACGCCCAGTCCTTCTTGCTGATGAACCATTTCGCCGCGCTGGTCAAAAACACTTATTATGTTTGAGTGCGAAAAATCCATTGGCGAAATCTCTTTGTAATTAACCGCTAAGACAGCCGCAAATTCGCGCGTGTCGGCTTCTGTGCCTCGCAGGAAGAGCCATTTTTCATTTTCCATTTCATTTTCTTTACTAAAAGCTTTAAGTCTTTCAGGCGTATCGGTTTCTGGATCTATACTTACAAAAACATATTGTACGTCGTCCTTTTTTTCCTCAGGCACTTGTTTTTCAATATTTCGCATATCTGCAACCAAACGCGGGCAAGCGGCCTTACAGGTGGTATAGATCATAACCATAACCACAACTTTTCCCTGCAAGTCCTTTAGTTCAATTTCTTCACCATTCTGTGTAGTCCAGTGGGAGGGAAGGTTATAGATAGACATTTCCGGAATAGCTTCATTCTCTGCCTTTTTTATTTTAGAAGTTGTAATGGCTTCAGCATCTTTTTCTGAATTGTTATTGCATGAAATTAAACCCACCAATGCAATTATAATTGCGACATATCTTAAATATTTCATCTTGCTATTTTTTAGTTTTCAACATCCTTCGCACAGCGAAAGCCTAAATTTTGGGAAGAATAGCGGGCTTTCATACTTCCGCGAAAGGCATAGCGCATAAAAGCTGCGTAATTCATTAAGTCTGAAGCACCGATGGCCGCGCTTCCGCAGAATAGATTTGAGTCTTTGTCTCCGTCTTTTCGGGATTCCCCTGAGATTAGGACAGAATTAAAATCCAATGTCCATTCCCACACCAAACCGTGAAGATCATAGATTCCCCAATAATTTTTGAAGGTTTCACCTATGGGGTTTTTAAATGTTTTTGGGGTTTCATACCAGTTTAAAATAAACTGGTTGTAGGATTCTATCCTTCGGGCATCCTGAACTTTTTCATTGGCCATGGCGGCGAATTCCCATTCGTCCATGGTCGGTAAACGTTTGCCTTGGCATTCGCAGTATTTTTTGGCAGCAAACCACGAAATGTTAGTTACTGGGGCATTTGGTAGCCCTTGAAAAGTTTCGTCATTTTTCCAATTGGTCAAATAACTTTTATCGGCAAATAGGGGTTTTACGTTGCTCTTTTTCCATTGCGGATTTTCTTCAACGAATTTTAGAAAATCTTCATTGGTTACTGGATATACGTCCATTAAAAATGGCTCCACTTTTACAGTTCTGTCCTCGGCACCGTAGAGCGGTAAATAAACACCGCCCTTCACTAAACTCATCTTATTATTTTGTGCGGTAACGCCACAAAATATTAAAGAAAAGACTACGGAAAGGGCGGCGCTATTAAACTTCAATTTGATCAAATTTATTATTTATTTCTAACGGCTTTAACCATTTCTGGAGTAACCTCTTTTTTGGAATTGCCCCAACTATTATAAACGTAAGTAAGTACGTTTGATACTTCTTCATCTGTAAGTGCCTGAGCAGTCATCACGCTATTGTATTTTTTGCCGTTTACGGTTATTTCGCCCGATTTTCCGTGCAAAACAATATCAATAGCCCTGTCCACATCAGCATTTAAATAGTCTGAATTTGCCAATGGAGGAAAGGCGTTTTCAATACCTTTACCATCAGCTTGGTGACAGGCAGAACAGGTAGCCATATATTTATCTTTACCAAAGGTCATACGCTCCTCAAAACTTAAGGCTTTTACTTCTTCCTTGGGTTCTTTTCTCGCTCCGTTTGGCATAGACTGGATAGCTCCACCTTCTGGCAGGTAAATTCCATCGTGAATTTCACCAGAATAGATACGCTTGTCTTCTTCACCTTCTACTTTTAACATAGCTAAAGCACCTTTATTAAAGGCTCTGAAAATGGAGTGGTCCACAAGTATAAATGTACCGGGAACATCCACGCGGAACTCCACAATTGCCGCGCCACCCGCAGGAATTAGTGTGGTCTGTACATTATCGTTTACTAAGTCACCGCCTTCCACATATACTTTGTCAAAAATTTCTCCAATAACGTGGAATGAAGAAACCAAGTTTGGTCCGCCATTTCCAACAAAAAGACGGACTTTTTCACCAACCTTCGCGGTTATGGCATTATCGCCTGTCATTGCACCTACGTGACCATTGAATACCACATAATCTGCCTTTTCATCGATGGCTTTTTGCATATCGAACGCCTGTAGGCCACGATCGCCGTATTTGCCTTCGGTATAGAAATCACCCTGCATAATGTAATATTCTTTGTCCACGGGAGGTAAGCCACCTTCCGGCTCTACCAAAATAAGCCCGTACATTCCGTTGGCAATGTGCATTCCCACAGGTGCGGTAGCGCAGTGGTACACATAAAGTCCTGGGTTAAGCACCTTAAAGGAGAATACTTTTTCGTGGCCGGGAGCTACAAAGGAAGATTCTGCACCCCCACCGGGACCATTCACGGCGTGAAGGTCAATGTTGTGCGGAAGTTTGTTGTCAGGGTGATTTTTCAGGTGAAATTCCACCTCGTCGCCCACGCGGGTTCTGATAAAACTTCCCGGAACAGTTCCCCCGAAAGTCCAATAAACATATTTGACGCCATTGGTCATTTCACCCTCACGTTCTTGTATTTCCAAGTCCACGATTAATTTTTTGGCCATTCGTTTTCCTACGGGAGTAGGTACGTTGGGTGGGGAGGTAAGTTCCGCAATCATTTCCTGATTTACGGGAATTTCAACCGTATCGTTATATTTTTTGTCTGACTGGTCGTTTACGCAGCCCGAAAGAAATGCCACCGCGCCAAGGCCCAGAAGCATATTGGTAATTAATTTTTGTTTGATAACTAATTTCATAGGTTCGGTTTTTAAAATGTGGTTGTTTTATTGGTTATCATTATCAGTTTCGGGTTTTTGCCAAGTGAATAGTACAGGGTTTATGGTCACCATTAACCAGCCCCAGTCATTTGTATTCTTGTCAAAATTATTTTTTACGATTTCTATACCTTCTGCCGCAAAAAAGTGTGAATACCCAGCTTGGATACCCACGAATTGGCTCAATTTGTGCGAAGTTACCAAATCCAATTCAAAGCCCAAATCTTTTGACGTATTGTCATCTATTTCCGCGGCAGCGAAAAACTGATGAAGCGCCAATTGAACGTTAGACTGTTTATTGAAAGCATATTTCACATTTCCATATAAGTCCAGCAAGCCAACATTGTTGATGTGGTTGCCTACATAGAAGTAATCCATAAACCCATTAAATTTATGATTGGTGCCATACAATGGGTTAAAAGCTTTGTTTTCTCCATCGGAAGGGGCGCCGTAATCATTTCCACTCTGCAACTCGCCGCCTAAGCCAATTTTTAAATTCTCCAATGCGGAATAATTTGCTTCAAGTGAAAGGAGGTAAGCGCTCAAATCATTATTTGCCACATCCTTTCCGAATTGATAGTAAAGATTTGAGGCAAAATTGAATTTACTCAAATTAGCCTTTAAATGAAGTCCCGCAGTTTGGCTATAGCGCGTATCGCTTTTTGATTCGTCTATTTCGTCTATATATTGCAAGCCATTGTTCACAAATAGGAAGCTCGCCGAAAGTTGCTCCCAATCCTTGTGAAGCCATAGATATTGAAGACTTTTATAGGTATTTGTGGTAAGGATGTTTCCAGTCAAGGCTTCCCCATCCTGATTGTATGCCGCACCAAAATGAAACTTCAAAAAGCTGGGTTCATATTTTAAAATAGCCGCGTCATGACTTCGTCCTTGCTGCGCCCAACCCACATTTCCGAAGAAACGCTGGTCATCGTATATAATTTCCTGACGGCCAATTTTTAGGGAAAGGTCTGAAATCAACCAGACATCTGCCCAGGCTTGGTGCAGTGAAAATCCGTTTTCGTCTGCAACGTTCAGCTGTGGCACATCGCCCCAAACCCTCACGTCCTGGGGACTTAAATAGAAATGAAGCTTTTCGGTTTTGTAACCGAAGTTCAATCGCTTGCGCTGCGAAACGAAGGTCGCGGGGTCTGCATTATCTGGAAAGAGGGTTTTGTAACCGTGCCTGTATTCAAAGCGGGGACGCAATTCGGCGTCAATGGTAAACTGTGAAAATCCCTTGGTGAAACTAAGTATCAGTAGGAAGAGAAACACACTTTTTGAAACCTTCATAAAATGTTTTTTTTGATTTCCGATACAAAGGTCAGTATTGTGTTTGCGGTAATATATGACGTAAGTCACAAAATGAAAAAAACTCAATCTTTTGTAAAATTGACTAGACCGTCATGGAAAACAACTGTGTTTCGGGCTGGCTTCGTTGCAGGAGCACATCAAACGCCATGCAGATGTTTCGCACGTAAGGCCTTCCTTTTTCGGTAATCTGAAGTTGATTGGAACCTACTTTTACCAGGCCGTCGTCTTCCATTTCCTTGAGTTTGGAAAGTGCTTCGGGCAGTTCCTCAAATTGCATTGCCTTTTCTTCCCAAGAAGTTTCCAGCTTGCACATCATATTGAGAATGTGTTTGCGGATAATTAAATCCTCAGCATTCAGGATATGTCCGCGATATACAGGAATAATATTTTGTTCCACCAATTCCTGATATTCCTCTACGTTTTTCACATTTTGACCAAAACTGTACCAACTGTCGCCAATGGCAGAGACGCCAAGCCCCAGCATGAGTTGGGTCTTGCTATCGGTATAGCCCATAAAATTGCGGTGCAGTTTTTTGCTTTCCACGGCTTGGTAGAGGCTATCGGTTTTAAGAGCAAAGTGGTCCATCCCGATTTCAATATAACCAGCCTCTTCCAGCATTTTTTTGCCGGTTTCGTACATTTCGCGCTTTTCCGCGGCACTGGGCAAATCTTCCTCTTTAAAGCCGCGCTGGCCATTTCCTTTTATCCACGGCACGTGGGCGTAGCTATAAAAGGCAATGCGGTCTGGCATCAATTCCTTGGTTTTTTCTATGGAATAAATAACGTGTTCCTTTTTCTGAAAGGGAAGCCCGAAAATAATGTCGTGGCCCACGGAAGTGTAGCCAATTTCGCGGGCGGTTTCGGTTACATTTTTTACGTTTACAAAGGGTTGCAGCCTATGGATGGCTACTTGCACCGTAGGGTTGTAATCCTGCACGCCATAGCTTACACGGGTAAAACCACAATCGTAAAGCGTCTGTAGATGGTCGCCCTTGGTATTGTTGGGATGGCCTTCAAAACTGAAGGAGGGATTTTCGGCCATGGTGGCGTCGCGAAAAATTCCTTTTATGAGCAGTCTTAAATTTTCGGCAGAAAAAAAAGTAGGCGTGCCACCGCCAAGATGTAATTCCTTTATAATTGGGCGTTCGGGGAACATTTCCAAATAAAGTCGCCATTCCTTTAAAACCGATTCGAGGTAGGGGGTTTCTACATTATGGTTTTTTGTAATGCGCTTGTTGCAGCCACAAAATGTGCAAAGACTTTCGCAGAAGGGCAGATGAATATATAGACTTATGCCTTCTTTGGAATTGCTCTCCGAAAAACTCTGGATTACCCCTTTTTTCCATTCATTCAGGGAAAATCCTTCGTTATTCCAATAGGGAACCGTTGGATAACTCGTGTATCTTGGGCCCGCGACATTATATTTTGAAACTAAACTGTTTTGCATCTTTTGTCAATTCTGGGGTCAAAAGTACTTTTGAAGCATTTAATATAAAATGACAAATATCAGTTTAAAAGATTGTCGAGTTCAATAAAAATCCCCGGAAATCATTGGATTAACGGGGATTTGTGAAATAGGAAATGTCACTATTATAATTATTTCTCTGTATTGTCCAATTATAAAAATATTATGTCTCGTCAGAAGGTTTTGGCGCCCATTTGTTATAGGGCGTCATATCGAAGCTGTTTACTTCTTCCATACTTAATCCCAATGCCTTTGCCACACCTTCTCCGTATTCGGGATCGGCTTTATGGCAATTTCTGATATGGCGTATCTGAATAAACTTTTCGGCACCGCCAATTTGGGCGGCCGTATTGTCAAACAATTGTTGCTCTTTTCCATCGGCCTTAATGATTCAGAACAGATCGCCCGGCTGGGTGAAGTAGTCCTCATCGTCATCCCTGAAATTGTGCGCATAGGCAGTGCCGTCCAATTCCAGCGGCGGCTCCTTTGCCTTGGGCTGTTCCTGCCATTCGCCATAGCTGTTTGGTTCATAATGTTTGGTGCCGCCATAGTTGCCGTCCACGCGCATTGCCCCATCGCGATGGAAGGCGTGGTACGGACAAGTGGGTTTATTTACGGGAATTTGATAATGGTTTACGCCCAATCTGTACCGTTGCGCATCTCCGTAGGAAAACAACCTTCCCTGAAGCATTTTGTCTGGTGAAAAGCCTATGCCGGAAACAATATTGGTCGGGTTGAAGGCAGCCTGCTCCACATCCTGAAAATAATTTTCGGGATTTCTGTTCAACTCAAATTCACCGACCGGAATCAGCGGAAAATCTTTTTTGGACCACACTTTGGTCAAATCGAAAGGATGGAAGTGGTAGGTCTTTGCCTCTTCTTCGGTCATTACTTGAATGAACATTTTCCATTTAGGGAAATCTTTATTTTCAATGGCATCAAAAAGGTCTCTTTGGGAAGACTCGCGGTCGATGCCCACCAATTCCACTGCTTCTTTGTCAGTTAGGTTCTCGATGCCCTGCTGGGTTATAAAATGAAATTTTACCCAATGCCTCACATTATCTTTGTTGATGAAGCTATAGGTATGGCTCCCAAAGCCGTGCATATGCCTGTAACCTTTCGGGATTCCGCGGTCGCTCATTACAATAGTAACTTGGTGCAAGGCTTCTGGAAGGAGTGTCCAGAAATCCCAGTTGTTGTTTGCGCTTCTCAGATTGGTTTTAGGATCGCGCTTTACCGCGTGGTTCAAGTCTGGGAATTTCATTGGGTCGCGGAAAAAAATACGGGGGTGTTATTGCCCACCATATCCCAAATACCTTCCTCGGTATAAAATTTTAGAGCAAACCCCCTGATATCGCGTTCCGCATCGGCTGCGCCCCTTTCTCCCGCAACGGTGGAAAAGCGGCTGAACATTTCGGTCTTTTTCCCCACTTCGCTAAAAATCTTAGCCTTGGAGTATTTGGTAATATCGTGGGTTACGGTAAACGTGCCGAACGCACCTGAGCCCTTGGCGTGCATCCTTCTCTCGGGAATTACCTCTCTGTCAAAATTTGCCATTTTCTCAAGAAACCAGGCGTCCTGCATAAGCAAAGGGCCGCGAGGTCCTGCGGTTTGTGAGTTTTGGTTATCACCAACTGGGGCGCCGGTCTGTCTTGTGAGTTTTGATTTTTTATCCTCCATTGCTTTTGATTTTAAAGTTATTAAATAGCTTATCAATTTACGAAATTTCTTAGTCAATCGGTATGACCCTTTTCAATATTTGCCAAAGGATTAAGGTTTACAGCCTTCTGAAATGAGACTTTTTGTTGAATTTTTCATGAGTTTGAAAAGTAAGTGCAGAAGGGGAGGTCTTTTATTAATCGAATTTTAAAAAACGCAAGGTTTAACATCTTGCCAGTTTACGACCGATTCCAGATTTACTTTTTCTGACCCAATTTTATAACTTAAAGGTCATCACCGGAAGTTTTGATTGGTTGGCCAAATCTTCAGAAATACTTCCCCTCAAAAGCCTATTCAATCCTTTTCTGGCGTTGGTGCTTATGGCGATTACGTCGGCATTGGTTTCTTCAGCATACTGCATTAGCCCATCCTCAATGGAATGTCCGGCGATAAATTTTACCTCATTTGCTCCACCGGCTTCGGAAAACTTTTTCAATTTGGCGGAAAATTGCTTGGAACTGAGAAAATCATTGAACGGACGGTTTACATAAACGGGTTGTATTTCACAGCCCAATTTTGTTAGAAGGGACTTCGCCTTTTTGTAGGCGGGTACACTTTCTACGCTCATATCCGTCGCGAAAATTACTTTTTTAAGGCTGAAATCCGCTGGCGGCGATTTTATAATGAGCACTGGAGTACTACTGTTCCGCACCATTTTTTCGGCATTGGACCCTGCGAAAATTCCGTCCTGTAACGAAAGACCTTGAGACCCCATAATTATCAAATCGGCATTTATTTCGTGGGCCAAGGCATCCACTTCGTTGTAAACCTTATGGCGCTTTATTACGGGTATTACGTTAACACCTTCCAAATACTTTTTGTCCAAAAACGGCTCGAGCTGCTTTTCTGCCAATGCCAGCATAAACATCATTTTGTTCATATTTTGGGAATCTGATTTTGAAATAATGGATTCAGATAGCTCCAACATATGCAAAACGTGAAGCGTTGCATCGTGTTCTTTTGCCAAAATGGCGCCGGTTTCCAGCGCAAACTCTGATTGCTTTGAAAAATCAACAGGAATAATAATGTTTTTCATTTTTTATATTTTTTATGGTTTATACTTTAATAAATTTAGATTGCTCTATTTAGCTCTTTCTTAGTTTTCAATTACTTTAAATTACAGGAATGGCGACGTCAAGCGCACCAACTTCTCCCACAAATGGATATAGGTTGGTCTTTCCAGCCAGGTTTTTGCATCAATTAGTTCAGACTCTTGCAAATCTTTTTCAAATGCTTCCCTCAGTTGGGCGGCGGTATCTTTACTGTAAACCATTGCATTTACTTCAAAATTCAGGTCAAAACTGCGGTAATCCATATTTGCGGAACCCACGATGGCCAAATCGTCATCAATAACCATTGTTTTTGCGTGAACGAAGCCTTTGTTATATCTATAAATTTTTGCACCGAATTGCAGCAGTTCCGAATAATAGGAATTTGCCGCGGCATTCACCATTCTTGAATCTGAAACCCCCGGAATAATAATCTTTACATCTAGCCCCCCTTGCACGGCAATAATCAAGGCATCCATAAGGCTTTCGTCGGGAATAAAATAGGGACTCGTTATAAAGATACTCGATTTCGCGGAGCTAATGGCCTCCAAAAGGGAGTAAAAGATGACGGGTTGCTCGCTGTCTGGCCCGGAGGCTGCAAACTGTACAATCTTATCGTCTAAGTTTTCCTGGTTCGTATTGTCCGGGAAATAATATTCTGAATATTCCAAATGCGACGCACTGCAAAAATTCCAATCGCACATAAATAGATATTGCAGATAGGCACTGGCCTGGCCTCTTATCATTAAATGCGTGTCCCTCCAAAACAGATGGTTTTCCCTGTTTAAATCGTTTCTATATTTGTCGCTCATGTTGATGCCCCCGATAAAGCTGACCATTCCGTCAATGATGACTATTTTTCTATGGTTTCTATAATTGATGCGGCTGGCAAAGGCGTACCAAATTATTTTGTAAAAAGGAGCGGTCTGCACCCCGGCATCGCGCAATTTTTTAATGAACTTTTTTCCCAGCCGGTGGCTTCCAAAATCATCGTATAAAAAACGTACTTCCACCCCTTGCTTTGCTTTTTTGATTAGCAGGTCGGCCACTTGTTTTCCCGTTACGTCATTCTCATAAATATAGTATTCAATGTGGATGTGGTATTTGGCGTTTTCTATGGCCTTTAATAATTCCGGAAATTTTTCTTCGCCATTTATCAGGAGTTTCACATCGTTATTTGCGGTAAGCGGACAGTTGCCGGCATTCCGTAAATATTCAACCAAAGTCTTACTCTTTCTTTTGATTAATCCCGAATTGCTTATCGTTTCAGAATAGGCGTTCATTCGGTTTTTGATGCTTTGCCGAAGCGGCTCATCCTCTACAATTTTTTTGGAATACAGTTTTCGTTTTCTATAATTAATTCCGAAGGAAAAATAGAAGATTATTCCTACGAAAGGAATAAATAAAATAAACAGAATGTAAGCCAATGCCTTGGTACTGCTGCGCGTATCATAAAGCACCCGAAGAATGACCAAAATGACCAAAATTATATAAGCAATCTCGAAGAGTAAAATCCACTTCATAAAACGTGATAAATGGGTTTCAAAAAAGCTGTCAAAATTCTACATATTTCAAAAATTGTTAAACTAATGATTAATCATCCCACTCGGCACGGATTTCTTTCACAATCGCATCATACCGTTCTACCAAATTGGCTGATATTCTTTTGGAAGATTTGTGAAGTTTTCTCAATTGAAAAGCCAATAGAATGCTGAAAAGTCCTGCAAACAGGAAGCTTAGCGCTACTAAAATTACAACACTGAGGCCTGCGAATAACGGGTTCCATATCAAGATGAATGATACAATTGTACCGATTATGCCCAATACCAAAAGACCGCCCCAATTTTTGCTGCCATATTTTTTGACATCTATGGCAAAGCCGATTGTGGAAATGGAGCGGAAGAGAATTACAAAACCGATATAGAACGCGAGAACGGTTAACGACAAAGTGGGATTTAAGAATAATAGAAATCCCACAATCAACGTTATAATGCCCAATGCGAGGGACCAGCCCCAGTTGTCCAAATGGTCCTTGTTGGCAAGCGCGAATATGCTTTCAGACAGGCCGCTGAACAAAAAGGAAAGCGCAAACAGCAACGATAAGGCCACGAGCGAACCCGCCGGCGAGGAAAATACCACGATGCTCACCACCACAAAGAAAATACCCACGAGCAACGGAATATACCAGTGTTTAATGGTTTGTTTTAAGCTCTTTAAAAATGATGTTTCCATAATTATATTTTTTAATTGTTAAGTTAAAATCGCAAAGGGGGCATTTAATTTTCTTGTGCCCTACCAAAATACCTTTATGCCATTTTTTTAATATTGTGGACCACGCCGCCATCCACCAAAATATCGGTACTTGTAATAAAGCGTGCGGCATCACTTGCCAAAAATTGGACTACGTCGGCGATGTCCTCGGGCTGTCCGTTGCGTTTTAGGGGAGTGGCCTGTTTAATCATTTCCATTCTTTCGGGATGTTCCTCTGCGGCTTTTAGCGCCATTGGGGTTTCAATAACTCCGGGCGAGACCGATACAATTCTGGCTCCTTTTTCTCCCCATTTATCGGCGTTTTTATGGGTGAGCAGTTGCACGCCCCGTTTAGCGAAATTGTACATAGTGTCGGAATCGTCATTCACAAATTTGGCTACGGTTTCAAAAGAACCCGATGCCTGTGGGTTTGTGAGCGCCGCGTCGTATTCCTTGTTTTCGGGCACCGTGTGTGCCATCATGGAAGAAAGCAAAATTGCAACCGAGCCCGTGTTGGCAAGTTCGTAAAAAGCATCAATCAAAAGTTCAGTCGCCACCAAATCTATGGTATATACTTTTTTGATGTCCTTTACCGTTCCGCTAACGCCGGCGGTATGGACCAGGGCTTTTAAGCGGCTTTTTTGGGCAACGTAGTCCGTCAGTTTTTTTATATCGTTCTTATCGGTTATATCGCAGGCAATCCCCGAAACATCAAAACCTTCCTTTGAAAATTTTGCTACGGCTTCATCCACTTTTTCCTGCGAATAATCGGTTAGGATTATAGGCTGGTCCTTAAAGGCTTTTGCACAAGCTTGACCTATGCCTCCGGCGCCTCCGGTAATTACAATCAGTTTTTTAGAATCTTTCATTTCTTACATTTCTTAATATCTCGTTATAGCTCCAAAGCCGTTGAATTTTGCCAATTCTCCCTTCGGAAGAAAGACTACATCGCCGCCAAAATCCATGTTCATCTCAATCATTTCGTCATATATATCATCAATCACATCCTTGTCATTTCGTTCGGCAACTGATACATATCTAATTTTGCCGTTTTCCAAAACTGCCGGTTGGAACAGGCCTTTTTCTACAAAGAGCGTCTGGATTCGACCTTCATTGATCGCCTTGAAAATTTCATTAGTATCGCTCAAAAATTTGTTGTGGGTAACCGCTTTCAGCAATTCTGATTTTCTTTCCGTATTTCTTTCTTTGATATGGGCTTCCATTATTTTCCAGGCATCAGATACAATCGCTTGGGCCTTGTCGGCAATTCTGTTGTTATTTAAAAAGATATCGAAAATGCTGTCCTTTTGATCGGCGATCTTCAGGTATTCGGGATAATTTTCCCCTACCGTACAGATCAGGACCGGAAGCGGGTTCTGGTTTCTTATGGCATTCACTTCCTTATCCACCCTGTTAAAGAACTCGGCAATCAGATTGCGCTGCCTGGAAGAAACCACAGGTTCCATGGTGTTTATATTATCGAATTGGGTGTTTTGCATAGGAAACGGCGACCCAAACTCCTTTACCACCTTGTCGTTCATTGCCTCTATCAACCGAACTTTGTCCTGGCTCAAAACCAGTACATAATAGTTGGCTTCAATATGCATGGCCCTCACCAAATCTCTGGTGGCAAAGGTGTTGTCAATTATAACGCGGTCTGTTACCGGTATGAGTAGTCGTGTAAATTCGGCGATGTCGTGATTTACGAAAAGCAACAAACTTTCTAGGTTATGGCTATGGTCAATCTGCGCGGCAAGTGTTTTTAGCCTGTCTGCCAGAGCGGTGGCATCCCTTTTTGAAGTATCTGCCATAAGCCTGTCTTCGGCTTCTTTTATTAGATTTTTAAGGGTTAATTCGTCCTTTAGGTATCCCGGTTTGGTTCTGTGGGTATTTAGGATTATGGTAATGCAATTTTCAGAATATATATTCTTTAGTTTTTTTAATGTTGTATTCATAGTGACAATTTTTTAATGGTTGATCTTTTTTGGAATTAATGGACTTCAATTTTTCCTATTAAAAAAGGGACTGAAATAATTCAACCCCTTCAATTTTAAATTTACGGTTATGAATTTAGTCGCGCATAGCCTTTAAAATCTGCCCATTTGTGTTGAAGGTAATTACAATACTTTCGTTCCAGCTTTTTTCCAATTCAACTACAAAAGTTGTATCTCCTCCTTTTTCTACGGATTCAACGGAGTCAATTTTATAGTTGGGATAATCTCTCTTTATGATTTCCATTAAATTTGCTGGAATCTGGGCTCGTGTAATGTTTTTTTCCACTTTTACCATATTGCCGTCTTTGTTGAACCATATTTCGTGCTCCATTTTGCCAACTTCAAACTCTACTTTATAATCCGTTCCGCTTCTTTCCCATTCAATATCGGTAGCGTTAGGATAGACCTTTAAAAGACCTTCGGTAAAACTTTTTGGAACTTCGCTCGATTTTAAATCCTGCGCATTCATTGCCACCGTGGCAAGCATTGCGAAAAGTACTAATGTCAATTTTTTCATATTCATAGTTTTTATCGTTATTTGTTAAAGATACGAAATGTTTACCTGACAATTAATGACTTATATCATATTGCGCGATTGGACTTTTATGCTGAGATTTCTATTCTTTTTAAAATTACTTTGAAGAATATCCTAATTTGCAAAAAGTTAAATTAATCTATTTAGGCGTTTGGAAGCATCATGGGCACTTCCATCAAAAGTATTTCGGAGTTTTCAAGCGCTTCAATTTTGAATGAATTGGTATAGCTGATGCCGAGGCCGTCCCTTCTTTCCAAAATTTGTTCGCCAATTTTCGCCTTTCCCTCAAGGATAAAAACATACACGCCATTTCCTTCCTTTTTCAGGAAATATTCCTTTGAAATACCCTTTTCAAATTTTGCCAAATGAAACCACGCATCTTGATGTATCCAGACGCCGTCATCATCCTTATTTGGAGAAACGATCTGTTGAAAGTCATTCGGTTTGGCATTGGCTGTGGCGTCTATTTGCCCATAGCGTGGCGTAACGTTCATTTTATTTGGAATTACCCAAATCTGCAGAAACTTTACGGGCTTGTCGGGATCGTTATTGTATTCGGAGTGCATCACTCCAGTGCCGGCGCTCATAACTTGGATATCGCCAGCCTTTATGATGGTTTCGTTGCCCATATTGTCCTTGTGCCTCAGATCGCCTTCCAAGGGTATGGAAACAATTTCCATATCCTTATGCGGATGGGTACCAAACCCCATATTTCCTGATACCGTATCGTCATTCAGGACGCGCAATACGCCGAAGTTCATACGTTCCGGATTGTAATAATTCGCAAAGCTAAAGGTGTGATAGGAATCTAACCAGCCGTGATTGGCGTGGCCTCTGCTGTCTGCTTTATGATAAATGGTTTTCATGATTGTTTTTATTAATTGTTTTTGAAGTCTGCTCTATGCAAGTACGTCAGAAAGGCTATCATCCCTATCGAAAGTTTTCTTGGCATAAGGGCAGAGTGGGATAATCTTTAAATCGTGCTTCCGCGCGTAATCTACGGTTGCCATTACCAATTGTTTGGCAAGGCCTTTTCCGCCAAACGCTTCCTCAACGCCCGTATGGTCAATTATGAATTTATTCTTACCGGCCCAGGTAAAGGTCATTTCACCGGCAGATTCATCGTTTTCATAAATTACAAAGCGTCCTTTCTTTCCGTTGTCTTCGCGTTCTATTTTAGTCATAATTATCAGTGTTTTTAGGTTATTGAAAATGTTGAATACGCAATTACATTTCCTTGAGATCTGGAACCTTGAGTTTTTCAATATCCCAGTTGGCTTTTTTGGCACCCGCGAGATACGTAGATTCCAAAAACGCTAACAATTCCTTTCTTGGGTCTTCAGTGTTCACTAAATCCTTGTATTTTAGAAGCGCCATGGGGCTGCCATTGTTGTCAATCCATTGTGCCGATGTGGGTTTTATGGTTTCTTTCTCCAAACCATCCGGTGCAGGAAATGTATAGGAATAGAAAGCGGGTTCGGGCACATTTTCGTCGCCAGCCCAAAATCCAAAACTTATACACTCGTGCGAGTACGCATCTTTATCTGAAATTCTCGCGTCTGCGGGCATTGGTGGGGCTTCGTGTCCGGAAAATCGCGTTACCACCAAATCCATGGAGTGCCAATAAAGATGGACCGGACAGGTTTTGCCGTAAAAACGTCCACTGAATTCTTTAAAAACATTACTGGTCCACAACATGGTTTTCCAAAGTTTGTGGGTGTAATCTTGGTCATAATGATGGTATTCGGTGATTTCGTCAAAAGGTTTGTCGATATCCAAATCAAACGGGACATCAACGATGGATACGGAAATATTCGCTTTTTGGAGCATCTTCATAAGATTTTGATAAAAAGCGGCAACGGTAAGCGAATTGTGAAGTGGAAAATGTTCTGAATGACCTTCGCTGGTGTTGACTTCCAGTTGGTGTTTCTTCACATTTATTGTAATATCAAACTGTTCCGTACCTGATTTATAAGGAATGGGGCCCGTGGTAAACCCAGTGGTTCCAATATATTCCGTAATGTACCACCAATGGTTTTTTCGGGGCGTCATTTTTAACCGGACCTTTCCCATAATCTGCAAAAAAATATGCAGGGTCATTTTCTTTTCTACATTTCCTTTATAATGAAGGCTTGGCAATTGAATTTGATTTTGCATACTGTTTTGGTTTTAGATTGGAACTCGTTTAAAATAGTGGGCTTTGGTCTAATCGTTTCGTGTTATTTAGGAAATTTTCCATCGCGAAAGTTTATATACCCTTCGTAACTTTTAAAGTTAAGGTTTTCAAACCTAAGAACTGATTAAACCAAAGCCTTTTCTATTTTTACTGCTTGATAAATTGAAGATTGGCAATAAGTCTAACCTTATCGCTCACCACAATGCTACCCGCTTCGGTTACCGCGCTCCAGTTTAGGTTGAAATCTTTTCGGTTAATGGTTCCAGTAGCCTCAAAACCAGCTTTGGTCTGCCCGTAAGGGTCCACGGCTATTCCATTAAAATCTACGTCAAGCGTAATTTCCTTGGTTACGTCTCTTATAGTCATATCGCCGACCATTTTCTCACCGTCAAAGGATTTTGATTCAAAAGTGAGTTTTGGGAATTTTTCGGCATTGAAAAAATCATCCGACTTTAAATGCGTATCTCTATCCTTATTTTTTGTGCTGATAGAATCAATTTTTGCGCTAAAGCGGAATTTAGCATTTTTAAAGCTGTCATCAGCCGCTTCGATAGAGGCGTCAAAATCGCTAAAACTTCCGGTTACTGTTGAAATCATCATGTGCTTTACTTTGAATTCGATTTCAGAATGTGCGGTGTCTACTGACCAATTTGTTTTGTTCTCCATTTTTTTAAGTTTTAATTATTATTTGTTTGAATTAATTTTTTGTTTCTCAATAACAAGTAGTCCATAGAATACTTGCCAGCACCCATTACCATAATCGTGATGTAGATTGCTGCGTAGAGTAGCGGCAATTCCTGTTTTGCGAACCCATCGTTACTATGGATTATAAAGGTTGCGACCAGCATGGTAATTAGTAATGGTAGGGCGGCCAGGCGGGTTCCCAATCCGAAGATTAAAAGAATGGAACACACTACCTCTGCAAAAACCGTAAGCGCAAGTGAAGCTGTGGCTCCTACGCCAAGAGGGTCTAAAAATTGTATGGGCTCACCGCCGAATAGAGTTTGAAATTTTCCCATGCCGTGGGTAAGCATGAAAATACCTACCGTCAACCGAAGTATAAAAAGCAATAAATCAAGTTGTTTAGGATAAGTGCCGGAAGTAAAAATGTGTTTCATCATTTGTCTTAAAAGGTTTTGTTATGCTAAGGATTTTTATTTGATACAAAACTACGGCGCAAAATAGACCTGCGCATTGATGTATGATAAGAAGATAAGGTTTTGTAAAACAGACCTTTAATAGGAGGTTGGTATTGGGAGTCGCTGTTCCCGATACTCTCTTTGAAAAGAAGTTGCGATGACAGGATTTTCATAATACTAGAGAAATCCTCGGTGCAAATGGAAAATGAACGCTTTTCACGTTCCCATCCATCCACTTACAAAAGCAATACTTTTGACATTACTCAAAATAAAAAATGACCTGGCTAAGCCAGATCATTTTCCGTTAAGTCGGGATGACAGGATTTGAACCTGCGACCCTACGCCCCCCAGACGTATACGCTACCAGACTGCGCCACATCCCGATTGATGTTTAAAATCATACTTTTCAATTAAGTATGATTGGCAATATTTTTTTCGGAATCTTCGAGTGGTGCAGTTTACACTGAGCGCAGTCGAAGTGCCACATCCCGATTTTTTAAAAAATTCCAAATTCCAAATTCCAAATTCC
>TARA_R110000751_G_scaffold18281_2_pt1 | contig 81842 bp, 71 predicted proteins | sample TARA_R110000751 | Tara Oceans TARA_R110000751 (sample SAMEA4398001) | marine metagenome | biome: Polar Biome; feature: [MES] marine water layer (ENVO:01000295) within the mesopelagic zone...; material: water (ENVO:00002006), including particulate matter (ENVO:01000060) such as...... | reverse complement strand
CAGTTGTAATGGTCCCATAGGATGCGCCATTCCCAATTTCATTACGGTATCAATTTCTTCTACACCAGCAACACCATTGAACAAAGTCTCTATGGCTTCGTTAATCATCGGCATTAAAATACGGTTAGCTACAAAACCAGGGTAATCATTTACCTCAGTAGGTGTTTTACCTAATTGCTTTGAAAGGGACATAATGGTAGTCGTCACTTCATCACTAGTAGAGTAACCTCTGATGATTTCTACCAGTTTCATGATAGGCACAGGATTCATAAAGTGCATTCCTATCACCTTATCTGGTCGTTGAGTGGCTGCACCAATTTGGGTAATGGAAATAGAAGAGGTGTTGGTGGACAGTATACAATCTGCTGGGGCAAATTGATCCAAATCTCCAAATATTTGTAATTTTAAGCTCAGGTTTTCTGTTGCTGCTTCTACCACTAGATCTGCTTTTGAAACTCCTTCCTTTAGGTCTGTAAAAGAAGTAATATTGCTTAAAGTAGCTTCTTTGTCAGCTTCTGTAATGCGCTCCTTTGCAATCATACGATCTAAGTTTTTGGCAATAATACCCAAACCTTTATCAATAGATTCTTGGGATCTATCTACAAGAGATACCTTAAATCCTGATTGTGCAAATGTGTGTGCAATACCATTTCCCATGGTTCCTGCTCCTATAACGGTTACGTTTTTCATAGTTCTGTTATGTATGATTTTCCGACTTGATGCGGATATTATTTTTGTTATTCTCTATTTAAAGGGATCTAAATTCTTTGATGATCCTTAAAGCCACATCTAGCGCGGCAGTTCCGTCTTCTAGATTTACGATGGGTCTGGTGTCATTTTCTATAGCATCTGCAAAGGTTTCTAGTTCGTCTAGAATGGCATTGTTATCTGCTATATCTGGGTTGTCAAAATATATTTGTTTTTTGATTCCTTCTGCATTTTGAAGGATCATGTCAAAATCTCCTGGAACCTCTGGAGCATCCTTCATGCGTACTACTTCTACCTTTTTAGTTAAGAAATCTACAGAGATGTAGGCGTCTTTCTGAAAGAAACGTGCTTTACGCATGGTTTTCAAACTGATGCGACTCGCGGTAAGATTTGCTACACAACCGTTTTCAAATTCGATACGTGCATTGGCGATATCTGGTGTTTCAGAAATTACGGAAACTCCGCTTGCACTCACACTTTTCACTTTGCTTTTTACAACGCTTAAAATAGCGTCTATATCGTGAATCATTAAATCCAAGACTACACTGACATCCGTTCCTCGTGGGTTAAACTCTGCTAAGCGGTGCGTTTCTATAAACATCGGATTATCAAAACGGTCTGCCACAGATTTAAATGCTGGGTTAAAACGTTCTACTTGCCCTACTTGACCCTTTAAATGATGCTTTCGCGAAAGCGAGATCAATTCCTCAGCTTCTTCAACAGTTACCGTAATGGGTTTTTCAACAAAGAGGTGCTTTCCAGCTTCTAATACTTTTACACCACTCGCATGATGATAAGAAGTAGGAGTGACCACGTCGATCATATCGCAAGCAGCGATGAGTTGGTCCACGTCAGAATAATAGGTATACCCTAAATCGGCTTCAATTTGGGCAGCGTATTCAGGATTTGCATCGTAAAAACCTACCAATTCGTAACGCTCGCTTTGTTGTAATAATTTAAGGTGAATTTTACCTAGGTGACCAGCACCGAGAACTCCAGCTTTAAGCATAGTAATTGCATTTTTGTAAAAATAGGGAAATGATCGTTAAATAATCGTTAGCAACAGGAATCTTCTAAGGTTTTATCCAAGCTATTTTGTTGAAAAAAGATAAGAATAATAAGCGGTTTATCGATGTCTTGAGGCTATTTTTGAATTTATCAAAGACAACTACATACATAAAGGAAAACGCCGCCAACTGGTGGAGATGATGCGTTCAAAAGGCATCAGCGATGAGTCAGTTCTAGGAGCTATGAATCAAGTGCCTAGACATTTATTTCTAGACAGTTCTTTCTTAGAACACGCTTATCAAAACAAAGCCTTTCCTATAGGAGCAGACCAGACCATCTCGCATCCTTATACCGTGGCCTTTCAAAGTCAGTTACTCCAATTGAAACCTGGGCACAAAGTATTGGAGATAGGAACGGGAAGTGGTTACCAATGTGCCGTTTTACTAGAAATGAAAGCACAGGTATACACGATTGAGCGTCAAAACGAGCTGTATAAAAAGACGAGTTTGCTTTTTGGAAAGCTGAACTACAGACCTAAGAAATATGTTTTTGGAGACGGGTATAAAGGCCTTCCAGAAGAAGCGCCTTTTGATTCCATTATTGTTACTTGTGGGGCAATAGAAATACCTCAAACCTTGTTAAGCCAAATCAAAATAGGAGGCAGGCTGGTCATTCCCGTAGGTAGTGATCCACAAATCATGACCTTGATAATACGAGAGAGTGCTACCGATTTCTCTAAGGAAACCTTTGGCGAGTTTCGTTTTGTGCCTTTTTTAGGTGGGAAGAATTAAAAATAGCACCTAGAAGGTTTAAAAACATAATTATTCCTTAGATCCATAAAATAATGATCTAAGGAATTCACATCCCTTATTTAAAAGTGCTTACTATCAAGCACCTAGTATGCTAAAAAAGTTTCTTCCTCATCGCTACAATTCCCGAAGTACAAGCTATAAAAATAACCAGTAATCCAAAACCTATTTCCATCTGACCATAAAGCAATTTACCAGTGGCAAATAACAAACTGTAAACTCCCATAACTCCTAGAAGAAAGCCCAGTGTCTTGAACTGGAAGTTGTGGAACTTTGATTCTTTGCCGAAGATAGCAGCATGAAAATTATCGATGGTTTTTTGATTGCTTTTCTCCGTAAGGAAGGTCACTGTCAGCCAGGCTATACTGGTAATGAATACATTGATACATATCATTTCCCAACTTTGGAGTTCTCCAAACAACTCGTTTGTTAAGCCTAATTCTGTACTGGAATTGATAAAGAATAATACTGCCATACTAAAGGAAACCCCCATTGCAGTAATTTCAGACCACGGATTGATGCGGTACCAAAACCACCTTAGAATAAATAACAACCCAGATCCCGCACCTATTTGTATGATCAGGTCAAAGGCAAATTTAGCTTCCTCTAATACAAAGGAAAGCATTGCGGCAAGCACCATCATAAGGACCATGGAAAGGCGTCCAGTGATGATTTTTTGTTTTTCACTGGCATTTTTATTAATAAAACGCGCATAAAAATCGTTTACCACATAACTAGAGCCCCAATTCAAATGTGTTGAAATGGTGCTCATAAATGCGGCTACTAAAGATGTTACTACCAGTCCTAATAATCCAGCGGGTAAAAAGGTCAGCATCGCAGGATAACTCAAATCGTCTTTTATAAAGCTAGGGTCGAGATTAGGAAATGCTACTGCTAGAGATTCAAGATTGGGGTAAATAATTAGAGAAGCCAGTCCTATTATGATCCACGGCCAAGGGCGTAAGGCATAATGTGCGAGATTAAAAAACAGCACTGCCCAAGTGGCATTTTTTTCATCCTTAGCTGCCAGCATACGCTGAGCGATATACCCACCGCCACCAGGCTCAGCTCCAGGATACCAAGTGCTCCACCATTGCACAGCAATAGGAACAATGAATATTCCCATCATCATATCTGTATTAGAGAAGTCTGGGAATAAATTTAATTTACCTTGTACATTAGGATGTGTAATCAAATTTGCCATACCGTTGATTTGTGGGAGATCAAGAATATACCATGTTGCCCAGATAGAACCTACCATAGCGATAATGAATTGAACAAAATCAGTGATAAGAACCCCTTTGAGTCCTCCGAGTAGGGAATAGGCAAGTGTAACTATAGAGGCGTAGGTGAGCGTAGTAGCAGCACTAAAACCAAACATAACATGTCCTATTTTAATAGCGGCAAGGCAAACGGTTCCCATTATAATGATATTAAAGACGACTCCTAAATAGATAGCTCTAAAGCCTCGTAAAAATGCAGCGCTTTTCCCGCTGTAACGCATCTCGTAAAACTCAAGATCTGTAGTGATACCGCTGCGACGCCATAAACGCGCATAAAAAAACACCGTAAGCATTCCGGTAAGTAAAAATGCCCACCAGACCCAATTCCCAGAGACACCGTCTGCTCTTACGAGTCCAGCAACTAGATTAGGGGTATCTGCTGCAAAAGTAGTAGCAACCATAGAAACACCGAGCAGCCACCAAGGCATATTTCTTCCTGAAAGATAAAAGGAAGAACTGTCTTTGGAACTCCTTTTTGAGACGATAATTCCTATAGCAAGAGATATCAAAAAGAAGGCGAGAATGATGCAAATGTCTATGAATTCTAATTTCATGAATAAAAGTTATTAACGATAACGTTTGAATTATCTTAAAAAGCTAAATATAGAATAATTCACTACGTTCACTCACAAAACTTTAATAGATTAGCGTAGATTTTATCAAAAATTCAATGAACACAAAGATTAAAAAAATAGGTGTGATGACTTCTGGAGGTGATTCTCCTGGAATGAATGCGGCCATCAGATCGGTTGTACGAACCTGTGCGTACCATAAAATTGAATGCGTTGGGATCTATAGAGGTTACCAAGGTTTAATAGAAGGCGACTTTGAAGAAATGGACGCTCGTAGCGTTAATAACATCATTAATAAGGGTGGTACTATTCTTAAAAGTGCGCGATCTAAAGATTTTAGGACTAAGGAGGGTCGTGAAACCGCTTTCGCGAAAGCGAAACAAAAAGGACTTGACGCGATCGTAGTAATAGGTGGAGACGGAAGTTTTACAGGTGCCATGATCTTTTCTGAAGAATTTGGTTTTCCAATGATGGGAATCCCTGGAACAATAGATAATGATATCTATGGAACTTCTTATACACTAGGTTACGATACGGCTTTAAATACTGTAGTGGAAGCAATTGATAAAATAAGGGATACCGCAAGTTCCCATGACCGTTTGTTCTTTGTGGAAGTAATGGGACGAGATGTAGGGAATATTGCATTAAACGCTGGAGTAGGAGCAGGAGCAGAAGAAATCTTAATTCCTGAAGAGAATTTAGGAAAAGAGCGATTGATTGAAAGTTTAAAGAGATCGAGACTTTCAGGAAAATCATCGAGTATAGTGGTGGTGGCCGAAGGAGATAAAACAGGCGATAATGTTTTTGAACTTAAGGACTATGTAGAAGCCAATTTACCAGAATATGAGGTGCGCGTTTCTGTCTTAGGTCATATGCAACGCGGTGGATCTCCATCCTGTTTTGATCGAGTACTCGCCAGTCGCATGGGCGTGAAAGCAGTAGAAAGTCTGCTAGAAGGAAAAACAAATTATATGGTGGGAATAAGAGATACTCAAATGGTACTTTGTCCTATTGATCAAGCGGTAAAAGGCAAGACAGATATCGATAATGAATTGATACGCGTAAGTGATATCATGACTACTTAATAAAAACATTAACAGAACCAACTGTTTAAAATGGGGGAAGCAAATAAGTTCATTAGCTGGCTATGCTACTTAATGAATCTTTTAAAAAGAATTTTATAATTTAAATAATTTAAAGATGAGTGAAAAATTGAGATTAGGAATAAACGGATTTGGACGTATAGGTCGTATAGTTTTTAGAGCTACATTAAAGAGAGAAAATGTTGAAGTTGTAGCTATCAATGACTTGGTAGATGTAGAGCAATTAGCATATTTATTAGAATATGACTCTGTCCATGGACGTTATGGCGGTACGATCGAGATCAAAGATGGGAACTTAATCATTGATGGTGTTGAAGTTCGTGTGACTAGTGAGCGCGATCCAAAAAATCTAAAATGGAACGAAGTAGACGTAGACGTAGTTGCAGATTGTACAGGAATCTTTACAGAACTTGACAATGCACAAGCGCATATTGATGCTGGTGCTAAGAAAGTAGTAATTTCTGCTCCATCTAAAACAGCTCCTATGTTTGTAATGGGTGTGAACGATTCAGAATTAACCGCAGCACATACAATTGTTTCCAATGCATCTTGTACGACTAACTGTCTTGCACCTATGGCAAAAGTTCTTAATGACAACTTTGGTATCAAAGAAGCATTAATGACTACGGTACATGCAACTACGGCAACTCAACAAACTGTTGATGCTCCAAGTAAGAAAAACTACCGTTTAGGGCGTAGTGCCATGAATAATATCATCCCTGCGACTACAGGAGCTGCTGTGGCAGTGACTAAGGTAATTCCTTCCTTGAAAGGTAAATTGACAGGAATGGCTTTCCGTGTTCCTACAGTAGATGTATCTGTTGTAGATTTAACGGTAAAGTTAGAAAAGGAAACGAACCTTGAAGAGATCAATGCTGCTTTTAAGAAAGCCTCTATAGGTGCTATGAAAGGTGTGGTAGGATATACAGATGAAGCGGTTGTTTCTCAGGATTTTGTAGGTGATGCTCGCACGAGTATCTATGATGCTGGCGCTGCCATTGAATTGAATTCTACATTCTTTAAATTGGTAAGCTGGTATGATAATGAGTTTGGTTACTCTAGCAAGCTAGTTGACCTTGCAGAAAAGGTTAACTCTTTATAAATTATAAAAAAGAGCTGTGATCTCTTAAATCACAGCTCTTTTTTTATATACTAAACTCAATGTAACATTATGATTCTAATTGCAGATAGTGGCTCTACCAAGTCTGATTGGATAGCGCTAGATAATAACGGTAAACAATTATTTAAAACACGTACTCGCGGAATGAATCCTGCTATTCTTTCAAGTGACCAACTGTTAGAGCGCCTTGTGGAAAGTGAAGATCTAGTAGCACACAAAAACCAAGTAAACCAAGTGTTTTTCTATGGAGCGGGTTGTGGTACAGAAGATCCTAGGATAGCTTTAGAAAATTTACTGAAAGCGTATTTTATTAACAGTGAGGTAGTTGTTAAAGAAGATACTGCAGCTGCGGTATATGCTGCGGTGGGAGATCATCCAGGTGTAGTTTGTATATTAGGGACAGGATCTAATTGCTGCTTCTCTGATGGAGTAAATATTGAGCAACGTGTAGTTTCTCTAGGTTATACTCTTATGGACGAGGCAAGTGGTAACTGGTACGGAAAGAATCTACTAAGAGATTACGGTTTTAAAAACATGCCTAAGGATTTAATGACCAAGTTTGAAGCCTTATACAATATGGATCCAGATTTCATAAAGTTTAATCTTTATAAGCAACCTAATCCTAATGCATATTTAGCAAAACATGCGGAATTTATTTTTCAAAACTTAGAAGAGCGTTATATCAAAAAACTCTTGAGAAAAGGCTTGCGTAAATTTTCTCGTAATATGATTTTACAATTTAGAGAAGAGATCAAGTCTCATGAAGTTCATTTTGTAGGTAGCATTGCTCATTTTGCACAGGCAAGAATTAAACAAGTTGCTGCAGAGTTTGGTTATGAGGTAGGTAATATAGTTCGTAGACCGATCGAAGGTTTGGTTGATTATCATATCAAAAAAATAAAATCAAGCCATTAGTACTTGATAAATAAACAGATAAAAAGCCGTTTCAATCAAATGAAGCGGCTTTTTTATGATCAAATCTTCACAACTCTTAAAGAAATTTAATGTATTCTACTTCTAGTTGAAAAGGACCTGTTATTTCCTCGGCCACATGAAAGCTATACCTTAAAATATGACTTAAAACATTTTTTTCTAACTCCTTATCTAGTATTTGCCTAAATTTCATATGTTTAAATTCAGCTATTGGAAGTTGTACTGTAGTCCAACGATAAGGCAATGTATGAATCATAAAGCTTAATTTTTCATTTTGCCATCCTTCATTATATTCCATTTCAAAAGCATAGGGACGCCCATCTGTTTTCAATTTTATTTCTACAAGAGTATGTGTGCTTAAATCTTGATTTATTTTATTAGATCTCATACAGCTCCAGGCAGAGTTGTTGATATTTTTTATGATGCCACTATAGGTAATACGGTTGTGATGAAGTTCCAATTTACTGGTAGATTCTCCACCAGTTACTTTATCATCTAAAGGAAGCCAGCGGTAACGATATTGATGTATCCCGAAGGTTATTTCAGTTGGTATTAATGTAATTGCTTTTTTCATTTTTAAGGGGGTTTGTCAAAATAAAAATTAGTCGCAATCAATAATAGCAAAGGAAACAAGTTTAAACAAGCATAAAGTCATGAATTACTTTATAGTGGTTTTTATTATAATTAACTAAAGTTACTTTTTAACTCATTTGTTTAAAAAACGCGATCGTTTTTGTAGTCTTATTTATAAAAAAATAAATAGAGAAACTTTTATCGCTTTTACGGTATTCCATCAAAAAATTTAGGCCTTTTAGTTTTCTAAAATCGATGTCATTAATTCTCCATTGAGGGTAACCACCTAAGTATATGGAGTAATCAGTTTGTTTCATAAACTCAGTTGTTTCTTTATATAGCGTCCATGGATGCTTTTTATTTATGGAAACAATCAATTTATGTATAGAGGGAAACCTATGTATGACCTCCTCCCATATAGGTAAACTCCTACATGAAATATTTTCTTGTTTTTCTATTATTTCTTTTATGGGTATGCACCATTCGTCGATGTTATTTACAATTAAGCGACAACTTGTGCTATCGTTAAATGGTAGTTTATCATCGACAAAAAGAGTTAACAGTTGATTATTAAGAATAAAACTACCCTTAAATAACATTGGTTCTCCCTTTTTATTTACGGGAATTTCATTGACATAGCTGGGTATTAAAATGTTATATACCTCCCTTTTTTCAGTATATACTATTGCGTTTAATTCATGTGCTTTTAATTGTTCATAAAGCCTATCCCTATCTTTTTGAGTTATTGTAGCATGCTCCGATTTGCTTTGCATCAACATCTCGTAGTATTTTATAGGTTTTCCTAAAAGTTTTTGTAAGTATGTAAACATTTGTAGTGGGTATTTATTTCTAAAGCTAAAAAAAGCGCTGAAGTAAATCAGCGCTTTATTAAAATAAAATTAGAAAATATTATTCTATAGCTTCGGAAGTTTCTCCTTCAATGGAGGCAACACTTTCTGCATCGGCTTCCTCTTCTTCCTTTTTAATTTGTCGTTGCAGGATATTTAATTGCTTTTGCTTTTCTTTGATCACATCTAATTCCTTAGTCAACTCAGCAATATTCTTTCTTTGTTGCACTAAAAATGGATTCTTATCATCTTTAGCGTTGATAAATTGAAGGTTATTATCCAATTGTCTCACTTCATCTTGGATCTCATCGCGTCTTTTCTTTAGATAGAAACGTTCATTTTTGAAATCTTGAACATCACCATTCTTTAAGCTTGCTAATTTGTTTTGATATTTCAACATTTCAGCATCCACTGCACTTAAGCCCGCTGCTTTTAATTTTGCATGGAGTAATTTTTCAAATTTATCTTGGATCATGCGTTTGCTATAAGGCACACGACCTATGCTTGCCCAAGCTGCCATATGTTTTTCTACTTCAGCTAGCATGCTTGCTTTATCATCCTGAGGAATCATTTCTTTTAAAGCATCGTAAACTTGCATCTTAGCTTCAAAATTATCTACTTCTTCCTTACTATCTTCATTTTTCTGTGCCGTCTTCTTTTCAAAGAATGCATTACAAGCCTTTTGAAAGCGTTTCCAGATCTTATCGCTATCTTTCCTAGGCACATGACCTATTTGCTTCCATTCTGCCTGTATGCGTTTCATGATCTGCAGTCCTTCAGCAAAATTCTCGTTGTCTTGATGCTCTTCAGCAATAGCGATCAACTTCATTTTTGCATCTAGATTATCTTGTTGTTCTTTTTTAAGACCTTTGTAGAAATCGTTTTTGACTTTATTGAATTCTCTAGTTCTAGCTCTAAACTGATTCCACAATTCATTATTAACAGCTTTAGGAGCAGGGCCAGTAGAAGTAAACAACTCTCTTAAGACGTTTATTTCTTCTAATCTATCTTGCCATTCTCTGTGGTTCTTAGCGCCTTTTGCCGTTATTTTTGCGATCTCTGCAACTATATTTTCCTTTACCAGTTGGTGGTGTGCGCTCATTTTATCACGTTCATCGTAATAAGCTTGGCGCTTATCATGAATGACTTTTGTCGCTGCACTAAATTCGTCCCAAATAGGATCGCGCTCTTCTTTTGCTACTGGTCCAGAGTCTTCCTTCCACATGCGGTGAAGTTCCTGTAATTCTCTCAGTGCTTTATGTATGTTTTCTTCGTTACCTAATTCTATCGCACGAGCGATGATTTTCTTTCTAAATTCAAGATTACGTTCAAAATCTTTATCTCTCAGTTCTTTACTAAGATCTATGTAATCATAAAAATTTTGAGTTGCTAGGCGGTAATCTTCCCAAGTAATGTTGTAAGCATCGTGAGGTATGTTACCGGTTGCTTTCCATTCCTCTTGAAGGGAGTGAAACTTCTTAAATGTAGTTCCTATATTTTCCTCTTGATTGATCAGTAGTTTGATCCCTTCTATAATTTCTCGACGCTTTTCAAGATTTACTTCTTGCTGTTTGCGTTTATCTCTTTGAAATTGTCCTTTTTGTTTTCTATATAAGGAATGCAAGTCATAAAACTCTGTTGCCTGCTGATTTTTATATTCAAATTGAGGAGCAAGAGCATCATCACTAGGTGGGTTTTCCTCTTTGAATTTTTCTTGAGCCTCTTTCTTGGCGTCAGCATCTGCAGTTTCAAAGGCTTTTTTGATGTCCTCAGCCTGTGACCTAAAACTATTGATAGGATATTCCTGCATTAAATGTCTCAACTCTACTATCAGAGCGGGCATTTCCATGGAATCATAATCTTTTTCTTCAATTTCCTTTACACTATCGTCTTCCGGCTCGTTATCGTCCTCATCCTCATCCACTTCTACAATGGTGTCAACAGCTTTCTCTACCGTTTTCTTTTCTTCTAGGATGGCATCTTCATGAGTCGTGGAAGCATCTTCTAGATTTCCTAATCCTTTATTAGAACCGTCTTTTACGGGTTCTGTACTCGCGTCATCACTGTCAGTAGTCTCCTGACCTTCAGCCGCTTGTTTAGGTAAAGCAGCTTCATCTACCATAGCGTTTTCTAAAGCATCTAGTGCCTCTAATTTCTTTTGATCCATTTCTGGTGAGTTTCCGTCTGCGTCTTGCAGGTTGTCATTCTTTTCCATTATCTATGTTTTAATAGGACTTGCAAGATAAATAGTTTCTTCATCAACCACAATTCTATGGCAGTTTACTTATTCCAAAGTTCCCAAGCCTTTTCTGCTTGATGCACTAACATTTGATAACCATTGATAACTTTGGCGCCTTTTTGCTGTCCTAGCTTCATAAACATGGTCAAGGAAGGGTTGTATACCAGGTCATAAAGAACATGAGAAGAATTGAGATACTCATAAGGAATATCCGGACGCAATGCCACATCTGGAACGACGCCTAGAGGTGTTGTATTGATGATAAGACTCACCATTTCCATTACTTCTTTAGTAAGTGATTTATAATCTATACTAAACTCGTCTTGGGGATTTCTACTCACAAATAGGTAAGGGATTTGAAGTGCTTCTAATGTGTAAGCCACAGCTTTTGATGCGCCACCAGTCCCTAATATAAGAGCATTTTTATGGATAGGTAAGAAGGGTTTTAGACTTTTGCCAAACCCATAGCAATCGGTATTGTGACCTGTCCAGACATTATCTTCAATAAAAATGGTATTTACAGCACCTATAATTTTAGCTTCTTCACTCAATTCATCTACCACTTGCAGCATGTCCTGTTTATAAGGAATGGTCACATTAAGCCCCCTAACGATCTCATTTTTACCATTTGTAGTGCGAGATTCTTTGTCGTAGGTGACGCTTTCGCGAAAGCGGGATAGCAAAAAATCCCTGCTCATTTCATAGTTTCTATACTCGTGATCAGAGAGTTTCAGTTTTTCAAATTTCTCAGAAAAATAAGCGCGAGAAAAACTATAATCCAAACGTTTTCCTACCAAGCCAAAAACACTAGATGGTATTTTGATATTTTCCATAACGATCTAATAAATAAACACTTAAAACTCCTAAGATGATCATTAAGAAGGCAGTCCAAGTGTGAGTGTCATTAATTTCAGGCCAATAACGGCTGTAATTTTCTAAAATTTTCTTTCCAGAGGCATCAATAGCAATTTTACCAGCATCGGTCAACTGATATACTTCTTTTTTCCACGGCCATACCACACCAAGTGAACCGGTTATAAAACCTATAATCATCGCATTAGTTTCATTGCGGTAATGTTTAATAGTCCAGCCTAATAGGTGAGAAAGACTTATTAAACCTACAATGGAACCCAGTACAAATGAAGCGAGAATGCCGAGCATCTCCATTCGTTCAGGATCCAACCACCAGGAAAAATCACCTTGTAAAATCGCTACCATGGTGTCAAAAAACGCGTTGATACTGTCTACCAATAACAAAACGTAATTACCTAGTAATATCAAAATAAAACTACCACTTAACCCAGGTAATGTCATCCCAGAAACACTGACCATCCCACAAAAGAAAACAAAAATTAAATTGGTGTTTTGTCTTGCAGGATCCAGTAGGGAAGTCCCAACTCCTATAAGAATACCGGTGATTAAGAGCAATACATTCCTACGAGTCCATTCTCCATAATTGATAGAGATGTAGTAAATAGAGCCTAATATCATTCCAAAAAAGGTGGCCCAAACTAAAATAGGGTAGTACTCTATCAGTAAATCAAAGCCTTTGCTTACGGTAAAATAACTGAGTGCTTCACCTAAAATAAGTAAGGACAAAAACCTCCCATTGATATAATCAAAAAACACACCAAACCTCCCTGTAAGAAGCAACTTTAAAGCTTTAAGGTTGAGTTTTTGTAAGGAGTAAATGAACTCTTCGTAGAATCCACCTACATAAGCTACGACACCACCGCTGATACCGGGAACCTTATTTGCGGTCCCCATGGCTATTCCTTTAAGAACCAGGAAAAGTTTATCGGTGAAATTTCTCGTAGCTTGTCCCAATTATACTGTTTTTTTGTTAGCCCATTTTTCCAAAGCAAGGATCATTACAAACCCAATTAGTGTAAGGGAAATTACGTATAATATCTGTGGATCTCCCTCATATGAAATAGGAGAGATGCTTTTCTCTAAAAAAGGAACTTCTTCTCCATGGCTGTCTATTCGGTACTTGAGCACCTCTTTCCACGGCCATAATTTGTTTAAAGAACCAATCATAAAACCAGTGAGCAATGCTAAAGTTAGGTTTTTTTGATGCTCAAAAAGCCAGGTAAGAAGTCTTGAAAATACTTTAAGTCCAAGGATACAACCTATAGCAAAAAGGAATAAATTTATAAAATAATCAAATGCCTGACTCCATTCTCCGGCAATAACAGCTTCTAATAATCCAGATATAGAACCTAAAACTGTTTTATAACTTCCTAATAGCAATAATAAAAAAGCGCCAGAAACTCCAGGTAAAATCATGGCGATAATAGCGATGAAACCGGAGAAGATGATATACCACCAGCTATCTGGCGAACCTAATGGCTCGGCAATAGTGACAAAATAGGAGATGACGGTACCTATTATAATAGCGATAATTACGCCTGTGTTCCAAGAAGAAATTTGCTTAGCTATATACAACACGCTAGCCAGCACCAAGCCAAAAAAGAACGACCAAAGCAAAACAGAATGATGTTGCAATAAATAGGTAAGTAATTTAGAAAGACTAAGTATGCTTATCGCAATTCCTGTAAGAAGTGCGAGCAGGAAACCTAGATTGTATTTAGCAATGGTCTTTTTAAAGCCTATTTTAAATAGATCTTTAAATAATTGAAAGTCAATGCCATCAATTGTTTTGATCAATTCTTCATAAATCCCAGTAATAAAAGCAATAGTACCTCCAGAAACTCCGGGAACGACATCAGCGGCTCCCATGAGAAGCCCTTTAGTAGCGATAGTTAGATATCTTTTTACTGACATATTTTTTTTTAAAATGAAATCCCAAGTGTTAGCTTGGGATTTAAAATGGGACCGTATACAATAGTGATGTTATCTGTGAATAGTCTGTGTTCTGTCTGGACCTACGCTTACCACCTTGATAGGTATTTCTAATTCCTTTTCTAGAAAGTCTATATAGGCATTCAATTCTTTAGGGAATTGAGAAGGTTCTCTCATTTTAGTAAGATCTTCTTTCCAGCATTTAAATACAGAATAAACCGGTGTTACGTTTTCAGGCTCAATATTATAAGGCAAGTGAGTAATTTGCTTTCCTTTATAGGTATAAGCAGTACAGACTTTTAATTCGTCAAAACCAGAAAGCACATCACCTTTCATCATCATGAGTTGTGTTACTCCATTGACTTGACAGGTGTATTTAAGTGCGACAAGATCCAACCATCCACATCTACGTGGTCTACCTGTCACCGCACCAAATTCATGACCTACTTTGGCCATTTTAGCACCTACTTCATCAAAAAGTTCAGTTGGAAAAGGACCACTTCCTACGCGAGTCGTGTAGGCTTTAAAGATACCATATACTTCTCCTATCTGACCTGGAGCAACTCCTAAACCGGTACACGCACCAGCTGCAGTTGTATTGGAAGAAGTTACAAAAGGATAAGTTCCAAAATCAATATCTAGTAAAGACCCTTGAGCACCTTCTGCAAGAATAGTTTTCCCGTCTTTTTGTGCTTGTTGTAAATATTCTTCAGAATCTATAAAGGTAAGTTCCTTTAAAAGTTCTACCGCTTTAAAGAATTCATCCTCCATTTCTTGAAGGTTGTACTGTATATCAACATTATGAAAAGCAATCAATTCTTCATGCTTATTAGCAAGAGCTCTGTATTTTTCTTTCCAAGAGTTTAACTCTAGATCACCTAATCGGATACCATTGCGACCCGTTTTATCCATATACGTAGGACCTATTCCCTTAAGAGTAGAGCCTATTTTTGCTTTTCCTTTGGAAGCCTCAGAAGCAGCATCAAGCAAACGGTGTGTAGGTAATATGACATGTGCTTTTCTAGAAAGGATCAATTTGCTCTTGAAATCAATATCAAATTGTTTTAGGCCTTCTAGCTCTTGTATAAAAACTACAGGATCTATAACGACACCGTTACCAATAACGTTCATTGATTTCTCATGAAAAATTCCAGAGGGAATCGTTCTTAAAACATGTTTTATACCGTCAAATTCTAATGTGTGACCTGCATTAGGTCCACCTTGAAATCTAGCGATGATGTCATATTTAGAGGTTAATACGTCTACGATCTTTCCTTTTCCCTCGTCACCCCATTGAAGGCCGAGCAATAAATCTACTGCCATTGTTACTGTTTTTCAGTTGTGTTTTTAACTCCGTAAAAGTATAAAGAATGATTGGTAATTGTCACATCAAACACCTCTTCAATTGTTTTTTTTATCGACTCAATTCTCGGGTCACAAAATTCGATCACTTCGTGGTTATCGGTCAGGATCAAATGATCGTGCTGTCTATCAAAATAAGACTTCTCATAATGCGATTGATTTTGACCAAATTGATGTCTTCTAACCAGTTTACATTCCAGTAATAATTCTATGGTATTATAAAGCGTAGCGCGGCTTACACGGTAGTTTTGTTCCTTCATTTTTATATATAGGGACTCTACGTCAAAGTGATCTTCACTGGCATAAATTTCGTCTAGAATAGCATAGCGCTCAGGTGTCTTGCGATGCTTGTTGTCACTCAAAAATTGGGTGAATACATCCCTTACTGTTTCTTGTTCTTTTTCAAGAGTGTTGATAATTTTACTCATATAAATATATTAAAATCTGGTTACCTTATCGATACCACTTATTTTATTTAGGTTTTGAATCAGTGAAGTAAGTAAGTTTTTATGAGGCACCACTACTGTAATCTCTCCTGTAAAAACTCCATGATTACTATTAAAGGAAATGTTCCTGATGTTTACATGCATATTTTCTGAAATAAGTCCAGTAATTTCTTGTACCAGCCCCATCCTGTCAATACCTGTTAACTTTATCTCTGCTTTGTATTCTCGTTGCGTAGAATCTATCCATTTAGCACTTATAATTCGGTAGGCAAATTTACTTTGAAGACTTATAGCATTGGGACAGTTGCTTTTATGAACCTTAATACCTTCGCTTACAGTTGTAAATCCAAAAACAGCATCTCCAGGAATAGGATTACAACATTTAGAAAGTGTATAATCTAGGCTGGTTCCTTCTTTGCCGAATACTAACGCGTCAAAATTCTCAGTGACTTCTTCTTTGTGTAAATCAGGATTCTCTTTAGGCTTGCGCATTTTACTCTTTATAAAGGAGTACAGTGCATTACTGCGACTGTTAGCATATTCCTTGATAGCTTTGTTATCTATCGTTCCATTTCCTACTCTAAAGAAAAGATCATGACTCGTTTTTAATTTAAAAAAGTTAACCATTTGATTCACGCTGGTCTCATCCAGAGGAATTTTTTGAGACTTTAACTTTCTTAATAAGATTTCTTTACCGTCTGAGGCTACAATTTTTTGATCTTCTTTTAAGGCACTTTTTATTTTGGCACGCGCTCTCGCTGTGGTTGCATAATCCAGCCAGTTTTTAGTAGGCTTTTGATTCTCCGATGTAATAATATCTACCTGATCACCACTTTTTAATTCATGGGATAACGGCACTAATTTACCATTAACTCTTGCACCGCGGGTATGTAAACCTACTTCAGTGTGAATAGAAAAAGCAAAATCTAGAGGTGTAGACCCTTTTGGTAAGGATTTCAATTCGCCAGCAGGAGTAAAGACAAAAATCTCCTTACTGTAGAGGTTAAGTTTAAATTGCTCTACAAAGTCTACGGCACTTCCATCCTGGTTTTCCAGTGCTTCTTGCAACCTATTCAACCATTCTTCTAGACCGTCTTCTTTACTTCCTTGTTTGTATTTATAATGCGCCGCATAACCTTTTTCGGCTATTTCATGCATGCGTTCTGATCGTATTTGTACTTCTACCCATCTTCCATCAGGTCCCATTACGGTGATGTGTAAAGCTTCATAACCAGTGGATTTGGGTGAACTGATCCAGTCTCTAAGGCGCACCGGATTAGGTGTAAAGTGGTCGGTAACCACCGAGTATATTTTCCAAGCTAGAAACTTCTCATTGGCGCGATCACTTCTAAAAATGATGCGCACGGCAAACTTGTCATAGACTTCATCAAAAGTCACCCCTTGTTTGAGCATCTTGCGACGTATAGAAAAAACAGATTTAGGCCTACCAGAAATACGGTATTCCAGTCCTTCACTTTTTAAACTCTCATCGATTACACCACTAAAATTCTTTATATATTCTTTTTGCTCTTCTTTACTTTCAATAATGGATTGCTGGATATCGTCAAAAACTTCAGGTTCTGTGTACTTTAAACCTAAATCTTCCAGTTCTGTCTTGATGTTATAAAGTCCCAACCTATGTGCAATGGGAGCATAGATATAAAGGGTTTCACTAGCTATTTTAACTTGCTTATAGTCGGGCATGCTATCCATTGTCTGCATGTTGTGCAAACGGTCTGCTATTTTGATAATGATCACCCGAATGTCATCATTAAGCGTCAATAACATTTTACGGAAATTCTCTGCCTGTTGCGAGATATCAGCATCCTTTTTAAGATGGGCAATCTTTGTCAGACCGTCTACTATGCGAGCAATAGTTTCCCCAAAAAGTTGTTCGATGTCTGAAAGTGTGTATTGTGTATCTTCTACAACATCGTGTAACAATGCTGCAGCTATGGCTGTTGCGTCTAAGCCTATTTGCTTAGCTACTATTTTTGCTACGGCTATGGGATGGAAAATATAAGCCTCCCCAGACTTCCTACGCTGTGGAGCATGTGCCTCTACCGCGATGTCAAAAGCCTTTCTAATCAGCTTTTTATCTTCATCGTTAAGCATTTGATAACTTATCTTTAAAAGATCTTTATAACCTCTAGCTATCTGCTTATTTTCTTCTTTGATCTCGACATCAGTCATATAAAGTAAAGTTAAGCTACTTTAAGGATATGAGCAATTATTTTATGTTTTCTAGAGAGGTATTTTTTACACGCTTTCGCGAAAGCGGAACAGCAACTAACTTCATCGCAAACTCTATAAGGTAGTTTATTTGCAAAAATCAGAAGTAGATAACTGCTAACCAACAATGTAGCCATACAACAGTTTTGTTTTTATACTATTTTCAGAATATCTTAAAGTAATTATCTAATGGTTCCTTCTCAAAAGGCTTACTTCAAGGCAGGGTTTTTCAACCTCTTTTCTAGGCCATATTCATTTCTGGATGAGATACAAGTGCCTCACATATCAATGGGAGTGCTTTTTTATGAAGGCTTTTAAAAAGGAATAATAGGACAACAAAATGTTTTCATTTTGACCGCAGAAAACCGATTAAACCTTTAAACTGTTGATCAAATCGAGTCGTTTACTCGAGCTAAAAGCTGAGCAACTTAATTCTTAGAGTTTTGTTAAGCTTTTTACATCTGAAATAAAAGGTGGTAATTATGTCCTATTTTGTTCCTGAATTTAAATGATCCCTTTAGAAATGAAAAAAATAATCCTCGCCAGCCTAGTCATAGCAATGACTTTATTATTGAGTAGTTGTAAAACAACTCAAAAAGCAGTGGCTGAAGCTAGTAAAGAAGCTGCAGCAAAAAGCAGCAAGAAAAAATCAAAATTCAAATCTTATGATACAGTCATCACAAGTGAAGCCCTCACGGACGAAGGTCTTTTTAAAACCCATCAAGTAGGAGAGGACTTTTTCTATGAGATACCTAACAACTTGTTGAAAAAAGATATGTTATGGGTAAGTCGTATCGCTCAAATTCCATCTAATTTAGGTGGTGGCTACATGAACGCAGGTAGTAAAACCAATCAGCAAGTGGTTTCATGGGAGCGTTTTCAAGATAAAATTTTATTGAAAGTAAAATCGTATTCAGAAGTAGCCCTTGATGAGAATGCAGCGATTAATAGTTCTGTAAAAGTCAATAATTACGAGCCTATTTTATATGCTTTTGACATCCTAGCTTTTGATGCCGATTCTACGGCAACGCTTATTGATGTCACTAAATTCTTCAGTACAGATGTTCCTTCTATAAGTGGTTTGAGTCCAAGATTAAGAAGTGAGTATAAGGTACGTAGCTTAGATAAAGACAGAAGTTTTATCAATTCGGTAAAATCTTTTCCAGAAAATATAGAGGTCAAACAAGATTTTACTTACACAGCTGCTCAACCACCTTCTAACGGCTCTGTGGGTTCTATAAGTTTACAGATGAATCAATCCATGATTCTTCTTCCTAAAGAACCTATGCAACCTAGATTATACGACCCTAGAGTTGGTTTCTTTACGGTGGATCAAATCGATTATTCTAGTGCAGCCTTAAAGGCAGATCAGAAGACCTATATACGCCGGTGGAGATTGGAGCCTAAAGATCCAGAAGCCTATGCAAGAGGGGAGTTGGTAGAACCAGTGAAGCCTATCATCTATTACTTAGATCCAGGAACACCAGAAAGTCTCAAGGAATACATCAAACAAGGTATTGAGGACTGGCAAAAGCCCTTTGAAACAGCAGGATTTAAAAATGCAATCATCGCAAGGGATGCGCCTACACCAGAGGAAGACCCGGAGTTTAGTCCAGAAGACATTCGTTATTCTGTAGTGCGGTATGTGGCAAGTACCACTCGCAATGCTGTGGGACCGTCAGTCAGCGACCCCCGAAGTGGAGAAATTATAGAAAGTGATATCATTTGGTACCACAATCATTTGAGGTCGTATAGAAACAGGTACTTATTAGAAACTGGAGCAGCAAACCCTAGCGCGAGAACCTTAAATACCAATGCAGAAGAAATAGGAGAGATGATGCGTCAAGTAATTGCTCATGAAGTTGGTCATGCCCTTGGTTTCCCTCATAACATGGCAGCTAGTTATGCGTATGATGTTGAAGATTATAGAGATGGAGATTTTACTCAAAAGAATGGTATAGCTGCAAGTCTAATGGATTATGCACGATACAATTATATTGCACAACCAGGTGATGAAAACATCAGATTTGTGCGCCAGATGGGACCTTATGATCACTATGCGACTAACTGGGGCTATCGAGTGATTCCTAACGCTACTTCTCCAGGGCAAGAAACAAAAACCTTGAATGACTGGATTATGGAAAAAGCTGGCGATCCTAAATTTAAATTTGGCCGTCAGAGCAGTAGATTTGATCCTCAATCACAGACTGAAGCAATAGGTAATGACCCAATAAAAGCCAGTACTTATGGAATTAAAAACCTGAAATATGTCGCAAAAAATTTACCAGAATGGACCTCAGATCAAACTAACAATTACGACGATCTTGAAGAGTTATACGGAGAGCTTTTAGGAGTATATTCTAGGTATGTAGGTCATGTGGTGACTAATGTAGGTGGGGTCAACGAGAATCTTAAGAAACCTTTACAGTCAGGTACTGTTTACAGTGCGGTAGATAAAAAAACACAAAAAGAATCTGTAGCGTGGATTCAAGAAAATGTATTGGATACTCCTACTTGGTTGGTCGATAAGCAAATCCTTCAAAACATTAATCCAGACGGTTATTTTGAAGTTTTAAGATCGGTACAGACGCGCCACTTAAATAGCTTATTAAGCTTTGATCGCATCGGTAGATTGATCAATTCAGAAACGGTTGATACCGATTATTATGCGGCAATAGACTTATTACAAGACTTGCAAAAAGCTATGTTTTCTAGATCAGATGTAGATATCTACAAAAGAAACTTACAAAGAGCTTACGTAGACCGACTGCAGTACCTGATGACAACAGATCCTTCACGTAGTGATTATAACGTTGCTCAAAGTGACGTTAGAGCATTGGTGAGAGGGCAATTGAACAGCTTGCAATACATCTTGCGCAGTAAAAGAAACGCGACTACTAATAAAGTAGATCAATATCACTACGCGGACTTGCTAGCAAGAGTAGATATCGTTTTAAATCCGCGATAAGCATATTCCTATATTATGTATAAAAAAGCAATCTGAAAAGGTTGCTTTTTTTGTTTTAATCATAGATGATTTGCATTTAAATTTTATAATTAATTTTTGTGTTATATTTAACAATCGGTAAGGAAAAACTCATAAAAGCTTCACTAGAAGCACATAGAAAAGAGCTGCGTGCTATTGCTTCACAGAAAGAACAAGATATTGCTTCCTTTCTTGAATCATTCAAATCCCATGCTATTGACGGTCTTAACATCAATTCTATTCGATACATTCTCAACCTTCAAGATTTGAAATATGAATTTATCAGTAATTCGTGTACTGCGTTTACAGGAATGAAACCAGTAGATTTTTATGGGAAAGGATTGCAAATTTTATCAGAAATAATATTGGGGAAAGACTTTAATGCGCTTTCTAAAGATTTATTTCCCGCTATGAATGCTATTGTTCAAGAGCTTTCCTTAAAAGAAAAATATGCTGTTGTATTTGAGCTGCATTACCATATGCAAAATAATAGGACAGGTAAGATTACTCCTGTTGTAGAATACAGCTCCTATGCAGACTTTGACGATCAAGGGCGTCCCTATATTTCTACAGGAATTTGTTATGAATCGGTACTAGATTTTAACGGAGTCCGCGGTTTGGTGCGTTTAAATAGGGGAGGAGAACAGGAAACTATTTACGACCGTACCATTTATTACTCTATTTATGTACTAACACCTTCGGAGAAAAAGATTATCGCTTATTTGTTAGAAGGGAAGGATTACAAATGGATTGCTAGCACCGAATTTATATCGCCTCACACGGTTAAAACGCATATTAAAAATATCTATAAGAAGTTGGACGTGAATAAAGCTTCAGAGCTTCTGGCTCATTTTACTAATAATTAATGTCTATAAATGCTATTTACTCTAAATAAAGGGGTGCCTCTACTAATACTTTCAAAAGAAAAAAAGGAGAAAGGGAATGCCTCTATAAAGACCTATTAGGCTTATTAATACGGTAAAAAACTACAGATGCTAGTAAACCTATCAAGGCAAAAATGGCGAGCATAAGAAACACTTTTTGAAAACCTAATTCGCCAGGAGAATTATCTATTAAAAAACCCATTGCTGGACCCATAAAGATATCTGGTGTAAAACCTATCAAAGAGATCAAACCAACAGCTGTTCCAGTTACCTGAAGCGGAATTTCACCTTCTTGAATAGCAGAAAAATATAGCGTTCTAAAAGCATAAACACCTGTTGCCAAGCTAATAATGGTGAACCAAAACAACATAGAGGTGTTAGGAGCTATCACTCCAGAGGCAAAGATGAGGGAACCTACAATACTAATACCAAAGCAAATCATCATCATAAAAGAGGATCTGGTCTTATCTGCTAGAAGTCCTACCGCAATACCTATGAATACGCGTATTCCTAAAAGGTTACTTCCTATCGCTGCGGCATCACTTTCATTATATCCCATCACTTCATTGGCATATTGTGAATACACATCTGTGATTTTGTAACCAGTGTAGGCACAGAGTATAATAATCATCAATAGCCACACCGACGGAATTTTAATAACTTCTAAGTAATTTTTTAAGAGTTGATGAGTTGTTGTTTTTTCAACGGTCATTTCTATGGAAGGATCATTTTTGATTAAAACAATCAATAAAACTCCTATAAAAGCAATGATTCCTGAGCAAATTAATAGAACATAGGTGTAAGCTTGCTTGCGTTCTAATAATGTAGCAGTTTCTATTTCATCCACTATAACCCAAGAGAAGATCAGAATCCCCAACCAACCAAAAACAAAGGAAACCAACCCGCGACCACCATCGAGCAGTCCAAATGCAATTCCTTGTTGGAGCTTTCCTCCCCAAACTCTAGTAGCTTTAATCATTGCAGCCCAAAAAAGAAAAATAGTTGTAAAACCCCAATAACCATAAAGCATAGTTAGACCAAAGAATGATGGATAGGTAGACATATAAATACCTCCAAGAGCAGTAAAAATCAACGATATCGCCATCAAATAGCGCGGTTGGTATTTATCTGCAAAACTTCCACCAAAAAAATAGGACACAAAAGCTACCGTTCCATAAACAGAAAAACAAGTCCCTAGTTCTAGATTAGTAAGTTTAAAAACATCAAGTACGGTAGGCCTAAAGATACGTGCGAGTACAAAGGGTAAAATAAAAATGGCTTCTCCTGCTAGAACTAGAAGAGTAATTTGTATTGCTTTTTTTCCTTTACTTAAGATGATAGTTGAATTTACAGTAAAACTAATCAATAGTTTCTATAGAAAATAAGTTTGTAAAAAGGTGTTCCTCGTCGCTTAATTAGATAGTAATTCTATAACAAAAGTCCAATAAAAGGACCTGTCACTGTGAAATTAGGTGCTGTTTTAAAATTTATTGTAATGAATAGGGTGTTTTTATTAAGTAACATTTGATAATAATATCGTTTATTTACACCATTTATTGTTGAATAAAGCGTATTTCATCGATGAATATAGTTTATTAACGTGTTTTCACTAAAAATATTATATATTGCACTGAATCTAAAAATCACAATTATGAAACTATTATCCCTATTCCTTTGTTTTTTATTTTTAACCGCATGCTCTGTAGAAGAATCTGAAAATGCGACTCCGCAAGAAGTCAAATTTGAAATCAATGCTGCTTCATCTGCGGGAAAATTACTTTCTCCAACGGCAATACCTTGCCAAACCAGTGATCTGATTGCTGGACAAAATATTGTTGTAGGAACAGTTGATGTCTACATGGACGCATTCTCTTTATCCATCGTGTACAACACGATTCCAGGATGGAACCTTGATGAGACGCATATGTCCATAGGTGATTGTACTAGCGATATTCCCACTACTGGATCTGGTAATCCTAAAGTAGGTCACTTTGAATACAGTGCCGTACATACCTCAGGAACTACAGTAGTAACTTATACTACAGATAGTACCTCTTTAGCCTTTGAAACTTGTATTGCTGCTCATGCGGTAGTTACTAGTTCTACAGGACAAAATGAAACTGCATGGGGTGCTGGTTTAGGTTTTCCAGGTCGTGCTTGGGCAACTTATATAGAGTTGGACACGCTTTCTTGTACCTCTTCACCTAAAGATCCTAATGATCCTGATAGCGACAGATAAACAAGTCTTTCTCTTTTGATGTAATCATCAACAGCCATGGAATAAAAGTCATCTTAACAACAATTAGCTTGTTAAGATGACTTTTTCTTTACACGGTTAGCAGTATCGGTTAACGAGAAATTCTTATTAGGGTTAGAATTGATTTATAATTCCGCTTTCGCGAAAGCGGAATTATAATAAATAGAAGTAGAGACATCTAATTTTAAAAGCTATCGAAGTTTGACATGCCATTTATTTACGTTGGCATTCTCTAAATATGATTGGGAAGATGGCTTTTGAGATTAACATCTATCTATATCGAAAGCACCCAACCTGCTAAGAAAAACACTTATCATGTGGGGTGCTGAAAATTAAAAAAACCTGTCAACTATTGATGTTGTAAGGGGCATCATTATTATTTACTCAACCACATCCTAGCATTCACAAACGCTTCGATCCAAGGAGTTACTTCATCATTCTTGCGATCAGCAGGATAGTGCGCCCAGTTCCAAGAGAAGGTAGAACGTTCTAAGTGTGGCATCATCACTAAGTGACGACCATCCTCAGAGTTCAACATCGCAGCATTATAGTCAGAGCCGTTAGGATTTGCTGGATAGCTATCATACCCATAAGTTGCAGGGATGTGGTAAGCGTTGCGGTCTTTTGGGAAATGGAATTTTCCTTCCCCATGTGCCGCCCATATTCCAAGGGTAGTTCCTGCCAAGGATTGTAGCATGATGGAATTGTTATCTGCAATAGCAACACTAGTGAAATTACAATCAAACTTCCCAGAATCGTTGTGCAGCATTTTAGGCTTTTCATCGTGATTAGGGTTAATTAAGCCTAGCTCAACAAAAAGTTGGCAACCATTACAAACTCCTATACTCATGGTGTCTGGTCTGGCAAAAAAGTTTTTTAAAGCTTTATTTGCTTTTTCATTGTATAAAAATGCTCCTGCCCAACCTTTGGCGCTTCCCAACACATCAGAGTTGGAAAAACCACCTACTGCAGCTATAAATTGTACGTCTTCTAAGGTTTCACGACCTGCGATTAAATCGGTCATGTGTACGTCGATCACTTCAAAACCAGCGAGGTACATGGCACGTGCCATTTCCCGCTCCGAATTACTTCCTTTTTCACGTATGACTGCTGCTTTTATACGTTTTTGAGGCAATACGGGTAGTTTTCCAGTAAAATGTGCTGGAAACTTGAACTCCAATGGCTGATTCACATAGTTCAGTGCACGCTCGTCTGCTGTGCCATTAAAGGATTGTTTTTGATCTAGTAAATGGGAGGTTTCATACCACACATCTCTCATATCATCAACATCTATGATGAATTCGTTGATATCCAAGACAGCTTCGTCAATAGCGTTTCCTATTTTAAAGAAAGGAACACCCGTTTTAGAAAGCGCTGCTTCAACGCTACCGTCGGTTACTTGGAGTACAATACCTGCATTTTCAGCAAAGAGCACCTTGACCATATCGTGACCTACTTGGCTCAAATCCAATTCCATTCCTATATTTTGGGAAGGGAAACACATTTCTAATAAAGTAGTGATCAATCCACCGCTGGCAACATCGTGTCCTGCAAGTACTTTACCTTGTTTGATAAGTGATTGGATGGTGTTGAACGCTTTCGCGAAAGCGGAACTATCTACAATCGTAGGACATTCATCACCTATTTTATTTTGTGTTTGCCCAAAGCTAGAACCGCCTAATTTGTGGTCATCGCCACTCATATTGATATAATAAATAGGAGCGTCGTATTGAGGTTGTAACACCGGTTCAATAACATTGGTAATGTCATCGCAATTCCCAACGGTACTGATGATGACTGTCCCAGGAGCAAGTACATCCATATCTGGATATTTTTGTTTCATGGAAAGACTGTCTTTACCCGTCGGAATGTTGATGCCCAGTTCAATAGCAAAATCGCTTACGGCCTTAACAGCGCTGTATAAACGAGCATCTTCTCCCGGATTGTTACAAGGCCACATCCAGTTAGCACTTAAGCTCACCCCTGACAAGCCTTTTTCTAAAGGTGCAAAAACAAGATTGGTTAGCGACTCTGCAATCGCATTTCGAGAACCAGCTGCTGGATCGATTAAAGCGGCTACAGGGGCATGACCTATAGTAGTCGCCACACCAATTTTACCGTTATAGTCTAGTGCCATCACACCCACGTTATTTAAGGGTAATTGCAACTCTCCACAAGTTTGTTGTTTTGCCACACGCCCCGTTACACAACGGTCTACTTTGTTAGTCAACCAATCTTTACAAGCGACAGCTTCTAGTTGTAATACTTGGTAGAGGTAGAGTTTAAAATCTTTCCCATCATAAGTAATAGGTGCATAGGTACGGTTGATAGTGGTATCATCCATAATAGTTTTAGGACTGGAACCGAACATATCTTCGAGAGCAAGGTCCATAGGGCTGCGACCATTCTTCTCGCTAAAAGTAAATCTGTTATCGCCAGTAACTTTTCCAACCTTGTATAAAGGTGCGCGCTCACGAGCAGCAATTTCTTCTAAAATAGGGGTGTCTTTTGCATCCATCACTAATCCCATACGTTCTTGAGACTCGTTACCTATAAGTTCTTTGCGAGATAGGGTAGGATCACCTATAGGAAGTTTCTCTACTTCTATAATACCACCTGTTTCTTCTACGAGTTCTGATAAGCAATTGAGGTGTCCACCGGCACCGTGATCGTGAATGGATTTAATAGGATTGTGATCACTTTCTACCAGTCCACGTATGGCATTAGCAGCACGTTTTTGCATTTCTGGATTGGAACGTTGAACGGCATTTAATTCCAGTCCAGAATCTAATGCTCCGGTATCTGAGCTACTTACCGCAGCACCACCCATTCCTATTCTATAATTATCTCCACCCATAACGATGATGTCGTCACCTGTGGCAGGAGTTTTCTTTAAAGCTTGTTCTTTTTTACCATAGCCTATACCGCCGGCTTGCATGATGACCTTATCAAAACCTAAATTCTGATCCCCTTCTTGATGTTCAAAAGTTAAAACAGACCCTGTAATTAATGGTTGGCCAAATTTGTTTCCAAAATCGCTCGCACCATTAGAAGCTTTGATCAAAATATCCATAGGTGTTTGATACAACCACTTGCGTGCTTCAAAACCTTTTTCCCATGGTCGTTCTTCATTGAGTCTGGAATAACTGGTCATATAAACGGCAGTTCCCGCAAGCGGTAACGAGCCTTGTCCACCGGCGAGACGGTCTCTTATTTCTCCACCAGATCCTGTGGCAGCACCATTAAATGGCTCTACGGTTGTAGGGAAGTTGTGAGTCTCTGCTTTTAAAGAGATCACCGAATCAAAAAGACTGGTTTGATACACGTCTGGTTGATGAGCCGTTTTAGGTGCAAATTGCTCTGCTTGTGGCCCTTCTACAAAGGCTACGTTATCAGAGTAGGCACTTACAATTCCGTTAGGCCAGCGCTTCGAAGTTTCTTTGATGAGTTTGAAAAGGGATGAAGGCATTTCTTCTCCATCGATGATGAAGGTTCCATTAAAAATCTTATGGCGGCAGTGCTCTGAATTCACTTGTGAGAATCCAAAAACTTCACTGTCGGTTAATTTCCGGTCTAATTTCTCAGAAAGAGCTATGAGGTAATCAATTTCGTTATCGTTCAAGGAAAGACCTTCTTGCATGTTATAAGCAGCGATGTCGTCTATTTCTAGAACTTCTTCTGGTTGTACGTGTACATCAAATTGAGACTGATCCAATCCATCAAATTTTTGCAACAACATTTTATCAAAGTCAGCCTCTGCGGTACAGGTATGAAATTCTTCTATACGTAGAATCCCCTTGATTTCCATGTTTTGTGTGATTTCTACTGCATTAGTAGACCATGGAGTAATGGTAGTAGCACGTGGTCCGGTAAAAAAACCAGATAAAGAATCGGCTTTTAGTTTTGGAGCATCGGCAAAAAGCCATTGTAATTTAAGATCATCTTCTGGAGTGATCGATGCTAGGGTTTGTACTGCGTAAACTGATTGGGATGGATTTCCGTAAAAATGAATCATTTTGAGCGCTTTTATGGGCGGTGACAAAGATACTTTTTTAGGATGATAATTGTAGTTGTTCCGCTTTCGCGAAAGCGGAATTATTAACGGACTTATTTACAATTTCAAAATAACAATGAAGTGTGCATTTCAAATAGAACCTGATAGAACTATCACAAGCAATTTACACTTGATTTGGAACCATTTATATGTATTGCAACACTTGCTATTTTATAGCATTAAAATCAATTACAAGAAAAAAAGGATCAAATTAACGCTGTTTCTTATCAAACACACTAAGCACATACGGATAAACAAAGATTATAACCTACTTCCATAGGTGTCTATATAATGTACATCGCCCAAGGAACTCCCATCAGTAAGTGTGACTTTTACTGTGCCATCAGATTTAAAATTACCTACAACAGCGTACTTGTACGGGATAATTAATTTACCAGTAACATCTATAAACCCCCATTTCTCTGGCGCTACATGAGCACCACTTAAGGTATCAAGCCTTACAGCTGCCATGCCGTTATAGAAGGATTTTGCATCATCATATTTACAAGGAAGGATAAGAGTTCCTTTTCTATTTATAAAGCCAAACTTTCCGTTTTTCTTGACAGGAGCAAGACCGTTTCCAAAATAACCTGCATCTTCATATAGGAAAGGAATCAACAAGTTACCAGAAGTATCGATAAATCCGTGCTTACCTAACATCATCACGGCGGCAAGTCCATTACTAAAAACTTTGACGTTTTCAAAATCAAATGGTATCACGACTTCTCCTTTTTTATTTATAAAACCTAATCTATTATTCTTAGAAACCTTTGCTAGGTCTGAACCATAAAACCCATCTACCCAGTCAAATCTTTTTTCTAAGTTTAATTGCAACTCTCCTTCTATGTTAAAAAACATAGATCCTCCATTTTGGGTTTCAAAAAGAATCCATTCCTTCAAAGCAGACTCTTCTTCCAACATACTCTTGTTGGCAAGTATCTTATCTAATTTTATTTGGTCGCTATAAGTTAAACTTTGTGAGCTTACGCATAATCCAGTAAACACGATCCATAGAGAGATATAGGTTTTCATGAAGAGGTTGTTTTGCTTTTAAAGAGTAATGATACTCCTTTTTACTTGTTTTAAAATCTCCTTTTAGACTGTTTTAAGTAAGTGCACCGTTGCAGGACTTTTGCGTTGTATCAAGTGGAACGACCATATGTGATTTTATAGCCTATAATTACTAAACTAAAGAGAGCTCTAATTGTGGTATCTAGAAACTCAGGAATAACGGAGTATAAAAAGGTCGTTTTTTTATTAGGAATAAGTACGATTTCATTTAAAAAAACTTGAGCCGTTCTATAGCATCTATGGAGAGATTAAAAATGGAATCTTTTTTGATTTATAATAATGACATAATAAGTGAAGCTAAGGTGTGAAGTCCTTCAAATGTCAAATTCTTCAAAGGCATACTCACTATTTTTCCAGTCCGACTTTAGTAAAAAAGATGTTTTCTTCGTGGATGGCTCTTGCTCAATCGGCCGTATTTACAGTTGTACACATCAACTATTGTTTAAGTTCAATTTCATACGTAACATACCGCGCATTTCAGAGCGCATTGTTGGGGAATCTAACGTGAATGCTTCTACCGTTTTAAAACCTAGTTGTTTGTAAAAGTGGTATGCAGCCATTTGTGTATCCATGCATTCCAACCAGATGGATTGTTGGTCTTGAGTAATAGAAAACGCTATCAACCATTCCATCAAGGCTTTGCCTATTCCTTGACCGTGGACCGATGGATCCAGGTAAATACGGTGCAATTTGGTTGTGTTAGTTTCTTTAATGGCGCTCGTTGTGCTGTCTTTTAAAAATCTAAGGATTCCAATAGGCTCCTTTTTAAAGTGCACAAAGTAATAGCAAACAGATGGGGTAGATAATTCCCTTTGTAATTGTTCTAAATTGAACTGCGAAGCCACATAGCTAGTTCCATCATCAAACCAAAGATGCTGGTAAACCGGTCTGTAAATTTTCATCATTAAATGAAACAACTTCTCTTGCTCTTTAACGCTAACCGGCTGAAGTGATAAATCTGGAATTACGGAGATCATTTGAGACTTTTTAATCGATTTTCAATTGTAAATAGCAATGTATTCCTTTGCCAGTTGAGAAGATATGCAAACCCTTTATTTAAAGAACGATTCTTTACGTACATGAATAAGGTATGTTCGCTTTAGAAAGGAAAGCGGTGAAAGATACTGCATATTCGTTTTAAGTAGTCGCATAGTATATAAAAACAAACACAGAGTTGTTCTACTGTGATCTTGAATAGGCCGTTTATATATTTATACAGCACACAAAATGATGGTTAGGAAGCGCTAAATATAAACATATACTTTAATGAAGTTGATCCATGGAGGATATCCTACTTATTATTTTTTCAAATAAACGTTTAACTATTAAATAGTTAAACAGTAATACATATTTTTAAAGATGTAAATATGAAGAAAAAAATCAAAGACGAAGTGATTGAAGTATTATATCAAAACGAGTCTTAAAAAAAGTCGCACCTCATTAGCTTTTAAAACATAAAAGGTATCCAATTCTCAATTCCGTAAAATCTGCTTGACCATAATTTGCATTCATATGAGCACCTATGTAGAAATTGTGCTTTTTAAAATCGTTAGTCCCTAGCGGATAATAATTGACACCTATTCTGGAATTGATCAAATGTCGCAATTTGTATCTACTGTCAAACTCTGCAAATTTCCAGTCTTCTGGAAACTCTCTAGGTGGAAAATCCCAGCCTTCATTGATATAATAATCGATTTTATAAGCTGGCTTATAAATATTAGCCCCTATGGCAAGCTCTATACCTATATAGTTCAATAACAACTCAGCTTTGACATAGACACCTAAATTAGTAGCATTAGAAAATGCATCCCTTTTCATATAAGAGAATCGCTCGTTATCCCTAACAAGAAATTCTTCATCATTGATGTAATCATAATAATGCTCGTAAAATCTGTAGAAAGCGCCTACTCCTAATTTCCAAATACCCTGATACACTTTTCCGTATTCGAGCCCTAGAGTGTAGACTTCTTTAGGTCTATTGAAATGAGCTGCTTCACTAAAAACAGTAGCGCCTAAACCTTGGTAAAAGGAGAAATAAGCGGTGTTAGCTGTTTCTATTGACGATGTGGGTGCTTTTTTCACCCCGTTATTTGATTTGTAGGTAGCACTAATAGAAAGCAGGAACGAATTAAAACCATTATTCGGCAACCTTAAATGGCCATTGGAATGGTGTACGACGGTAATTCCAGTACTGTAAGCCCAATTCATAGATCGATACAGTTCATAATCTAATTGCGCTCTAAAAGTCCAAGTTAGATCAGTACTTACGGCTCTATTCAATGGGTTTTCTATCGAATTGTATTGCTTTGTAAAATAGGAGGCTCCTAAACCTAAATAGGTATGAAATTGATTATTCTGAAAACTCCTGAATTTTATAAAAGGTAGAATAGAGAAGGAGCTTCCTAGAATTTCACTATTGCCAAAATCAGTATACCCAAGACTAATTCCTGTCTCTGTGTATGCTAACCATTGATGCCATTGAATATCAGGATTGTTTTTTTCTTTAGAAACATGCCACCATAATTGTGATTGTAAAGCGCGATCAGGAAACTCTTTATTAGAAGGTAAACTTTGACCTATGGAGAGTTCTCCTTTAAAAGAAAATTCTTGCGCATTCAATATGGATAAACTGAAAACACTACATAAGAGAAAAAGAATACAATTGCTATTCATTACATATATTGGAGCTGCTAAAATAATCTATAATTATATCCTGCAGCTTGACCTAAGATTTGCGGTCTTTGATCAACTGTATAAAAAATAAAAAGACAAATTACATCACACCTTGAAAGTAATAGTTACGGTAAATATGTCTAGCCTGTACTTGGTTTAAAAGCTACTTCTTTTTCATTTTAGCCATAAAGAATCCGTCAAAACCGTCCCTATGGGCATATAGTGTTTGCGAGTCTTCTAGTTCAAAATCTGCTCCAGCTTCTGACTTCAAGAATTTATCTACTTGCATCTCATTTTCTGAAGGAAAAATAGAACAAGTTGCATATACCATTCTACCTCCTGATTTTACAACGCGACTATAGGATTGTAAAATTTCTTGTTGGGTCTCTTTTATTTTTTCAATGAAATCCGGTTGTAGTTTCCATTTGGCATCAGGATTACGTCTTAAAACTCCTAAACCACTACAGGGTGCATCGATAAGCAATCCATCTATTTTACCATCTAATTTCTTGATGGTTTTAGTAGATTCCAATAATCGAGTCTCAATGTTATGAGCACCTGCACGTCGTGTACGTCTTTTTAGTTCGTTGAGTTTACTTTGATAAATATCTGTAGCGATGATTTGTCCTTTATTTTCCATCATTGCCGCTAAGTGCAAAGCTTTACCGCCTGCGCCAGCACAAGCATCCATGATACGTTCCCCTGGTTTAGGGTCTAAATAAGCCGCTATAAGCTGTGATCCAGCATCCTGTACTTCAAATAATCCGTCCGTGAATAATTTTGTTCTGAAAACATTAGCGCGTTCATTGAGAATGAGTGCGTCTGGAAAACGCTCGTCTGTGGTTGTCAGTATTTCTTCAGCAACTAATTTTTCTTTTAAAGACTTGACATCAGTCTTCAAACTGTTAGCTCTTAAAACGACAGATGCTTGTTGATTTAAAGCCGTAATTTCTTGATCCCAAATATTCCCTAGCTCTGCAATTCCCATGGCATCCATCCAGTCTGGAATAGACTCCCTCATCTTGCGATTCGTTCGCACCTCGTCTAGTCCGCCTCTGATACGTCTTACAGGTGTATTAAAATATTCTTCCCATGCAGGAAGGTCATGTCCTTTTAAAACGATCCATACACTGGTAAGTCGCCATAAATCTTCTTTGTTAAAAGGCTCACTAGCTTTAGCTATAGAAGCGTATAATCTCTTGTATCTTACAATGTCGTAGGTCATCTCAGCGATAAAACCTCTATCTCTAGAACCCCAACGGGTATCCCGCTTTAGAATCTTTTGAATCGCTTGGTCGGCATACTTACCTTCATTAAATATGATATGTAAAGCATCTACTGTTCCCTGCACTAAATTATGGTGAAATCTCATTTTGCAAAAGTACGGCTATTCCTCAGGAAGTTATGCGAGACTATATATTTTTTTACAGGATTTTTGGTATTTAGGTCGCTTTCGCGAAAGCGAAAACTCTAATTGACTAGTTCCTTTTTCTATCTTATTTTTACAAGCATGAAAAACATGCTAATTTTTGCTTTGATCTTAACGTTCACAGCTTGTAAAACCAACTCAAAAGCTATTGAAAAAGAAACCTTTAGAGGTGATGTCACTATGGAAATTCATGAAATTATGACAGATTCTATAAGTATACGTGCGCTAGATTACGCTAATGGCGATTACTGGTATTCTGGTAATGACGGGAAGTATGGAAGAATACATGCTGCGACCGGAGCAATTAAGAAGTTTCAGCTGACTTCTATGGAAGCTAGAAAAATGGAATACAGATCTATAGCAGTTACAGAGCACTACACTTATTTATTAAGTGCGGGTAATCCTGCATTGATCTATAAAATAACACAGGCAACTGATGAAGTGAAATTGGTTTATACCGAGCTTGGAGATCAGGTATTTTATGATAGTATGAAGTTTTGGAATGATCAGGAAGGAATTGCCTTTGGCGATCCTACAGTAGATTGCCTTTCTATAATCAAAACTATTGACGGAGGCGAGACTTGGAAAAAATCAAAATGTACGGACCTCCCAAAATTTATAAAAGGCGAAGCAGCATTTGCAGCCAGCAATTCTAACATCAGTATCTATAAAGATAATGTTTGGGTAGTTACAGGAGGAGCAGCTGCTAGAGTGTTACACAGTAAAGATAGAGGCTCCACATGGGATTCTTATCCTACACCTATTATTGCTGGTGGCGAGATGACAGGTATTTATGCTATTGATTTTACAGATAACAAGCATGGTGTTCTTATTGGTGGCGATTGGAACAATAAGGAAGATAACTTAGCTAACAAAGCAATTTCTTTTGACGGTGGTAAAAACTGGAAGTTGATGGATGCTGAGAATGGACCAGGTTATTGCAGCGATATTGTATTTATTCCTGAAACAAATGGCAAAGAAATTCTCGCCGTAGGTTCTCAAGGAATATGGTGGAGTGGTTCTCAAGGAGAAGACTGGAAAAAGTTAACAGACCAAGGATTTTATACCTTAAAAATGATCAATGATAAAGAAGGTGTCTTGGCAGGACATTTTAACGTAAGTAAATTCATACTTAAGTGAATTTAGCAGTCATCTCGATTTTATGTTTATCGATTAAATACAAAAAACACAGATAACTATCAGGCTTATTTACAGTGTATTATCACTTTATCGTATTTATTTACACTTTAAAGTGTTTTTAAATATTGTACCTGGATGATAATCTATTACTTTTGATATGATTTAGATGGATAAACAGGTTGGTATTCCAAGACTACTGTTTATTAAAATTAAGCGGTGGAGATCGCTTATAAAGAGAGGAGGAGTCCTCTCTTTATTTTTTACTTTAAATTCTTTTATCAAAATAGAAGTAACACTTTCAAGCCAATGTAATAGATGCTCGCTATTACAACATTATAAAACTAACAATCCGTTTTCACGTAAAATCTCCATTTCCTCAGAGTACCAGAAAGGTTCTAATGTCTCAAATTGAGATTCGTAAGAAGTTTTGATTTGAGAAAATGTGGTGAGTTTATGGCCAGGCTGCCATAATTCTAAATGGTCTAACAACCAGTTTCCTTGATCTTCAGGAAGTTCTATTTGAAAGGAACTTGATTTATCATGAAACACCAGGTCCAAATAAAGGACTTCTTTACCTTTTTTAGTCTTTGAAAACCTGCCAATCAAAGGTAAATTACCCAGGTAAATTACTTTTGAATTGGATTTAATAGACCTAAAAGAATCAGTGTTTAAACAATCTTCAATATAGTAAGGGGTAATAGTTGTTTGTGGAATCTCAAAATCGAACCATTCTTGTAAGGACATATCAAAGCCTATCCCGTGCATAAAATTGAATAATGACTTCTTCAATCCATCACTAAAAATACTGTGATCAATTCCTGTAGAATCGGTAAACTGCACATCATTATTAGCAAAACTAATTTCTTTTAAATGAGGCGTAATGCCATAATCTTGTGTGTTCATTCCTACTGGACTGTGCGCCGTAAGTGCAAACTGATGCCAAAAACCACTTTGGATTACTCCTAATTGAAACAACTGTCTGGTCATTTCTAAACTGTCTACGGTTTCCTGAATGGTTTGTGTAGGGTAACCGTACATTAAATAGGTGTGGACCATGATGCCCGCAGCGGTAAAACTTCTAGTCACTTGTGCTACTTGTTCTACAGTGACACCTTTGTCTATCAATTTCAATAACCGATCTGACGCTACTTCAAGTCCGCCAGAAACTGCAATACAGCCAGAAGCCTTTAATAAATGACACAGGTCTTGAGTGAAATTCTTTTCAAATCTTATGTTGGTCCACCAAGTGACCGTTAATTTTCTTTTTAGTATTTCTAAAGCTACGGCTCTCATCAAAGCAGGCGGAGCTGCTTCATCTACAAAATGAAAACCTTGTTCTCCAGTTTGTGCGATCAATTGCTCCATGCGATCCACAAGAATAGTGGCCGCTATAGGCTCATAAAGACTGATGTAATCAAGAGAAATGTCGCAGAAAGTACATTTACCCCAGTAACAACCATGTGCCATAGTAAGTTTGTTCCACCTTCCATCGCTCCAAAGACTGTGCATAGGATTTGCAACTTCTATAACAGAAATGTACTGATCTAAAAGCAAGTCAGCATAATCTGGCGTTCCTACTTGTAACTGTTTATAGTCGCCTTTTTTAGAATTGTTTTTATAAGTAACCTGTTCATCCTCTAGTATAAAAGTCCTTTTTAATTCTAGGTCTTGAAGAGGTTTTAAGGGATGATGCAATACATAATCGGCAACTAATTCTAGTGGTAATTCCCCGTCATCTAAGCATATAAAATCTACAAACTCAAATACTCGAGCATCTTTTAAGGAGCGCAATTCAGTATTTGGAAAACCACCGCCCATAGCGATTTTAGTTTTCGGAAAATGTTTTTTGATAAACTGGCAGGACCTCAAACCACTGTATAAGTTACCCGGGAATGGTATGGACATCACTACCAATTTTGGTTGGGTTTCCTGGAGTTTCTTTTCTAAAATAGAGACGGTTATCTCATCTATGTAGGATAATGGTTGTTGCAGCTCTTCATATAGCTCATCAAAACTGTTGGCACTCATTCCCAACCGCTCTGCATAACGACTAAAACCGAAATGATCATCTACACAATCTACTATAAAATCAGATAGGTCTTCCAAGTATAAGGTAGCGAGGTGCTTAGCCTTATCTTGTATTCCCATATTTCCAAAAGCCCATTCCAAGTCGTCTATTTGGTCAAATCTAGAGGCTTGTGGAAGGAAGTTATCCGTACAAATTTGTCTTGCAAAAGTATCGTTATGACCTTGAAGGAAAGAGATGATGTTGTCCAGCGGTCTTATATAATGATCTTTTAACGCATAGATACGCTGACTGTTATCGCTTAGAATACTGTTTTTATCCCGCGCATCCTCAAAAACCTTTCTCATTCCTATAGATGAAAACAATTCTAAAATGACTTCGATACCCAAATCCATTTGATAAGAATCAATGTTTTTAGTATTTAGAAATCCTTTGATATAAGCCGTTGCCGGATACGGTGTATTCAGTTGTGTAAAAGGTGGGGTGAAAAGGAAAAGGTCTTTTTGCATGAAATTTTGTAGTACGCAAATTTAAGGTTTGTAAAGGTTCTGTTTTCTGTTTTCTGAGAAAATAGAAGATCATCCGTAATTAGTTACTGTAAGAAAGCAATACGTTTCTTTTTAAACCTTAGAAGAGTTATGAAACCGTTTTTAAATTATCATTTACTGCTTGCTGATAAGCCCTTGGGTTATTTGCTTTTTTGATGGCTTTAAACGCTTTCTGCGGATTGGGAAATGTCTGTGACCAGTATTCCCAAAAGCCTTGCATTTTCATTTTGATAGGAGTAGGGCCTTGAAGAAATTCATCGTATTCTTTATACATAGTATCATGGAACTCTCTAAATATCTCCCATCTGTTCTCTGGGTATATTTCTGTGTTTGCTCTGATCATACTGGGCAGGAAAGGATCTGCAATGAGTCCACGACCTATCATCCAGTGATTAATTTTAGGGAATAAGGCTTGCATTTCTCTAAAACCAGCCACAGTGGTTATGTCCCCATTGTAGTAGAGTTGGTGTTTTGAAGTGTCTAGACATTTTTGAAAAGACTCCAGATCTACGCCGCCTTTATACAGTTGTTTACCAATGCGTGCATGTATGGCTATATTCTTAATTGGGTATTTTTCTAAAATAGGAAAGGTTCCTAAAATCTCTGTCGGTTCTAGATAACCCATTCTCATTTTCATAGAAACAATGACATCAGTCTCTGCATGAACGCGTTCTAAAATTTGATCGATTTTTACAGGATCACAAATTAATCCAGAACCCATTCCTTTTTTAGTCACCATAGGATAGGGACAGCCAAGATTCCAGTTGAGTTCTTTATACCCTAGGGATCTGATGTAATGAACAGCTATAAGAAATTCATCGGCATCATTAGTCATCACTTGCGGTATCAACTCTGGAACGTGGTTGTTTTCTAATTGTAGATCCCGTTGGTATTTATTACTTATTTCTGGCTTGTTATTGAACCTTATATAAGGTGCATAAAAAGCATCTATACCTCCAAAATATTTATGGAAAGCGTTACGAAATCTAAATTCTGTAAAGCCTTGTAATGGAGAAGAAAGTAGGGTGAATGAATCTTTAGTGATGGAGTTTTGAATTTATAAATTAGTTATTGAATAAGATCTATTCTTCTTCATCTATTTTAGGAACATAATAGACCAAGTCTTTTAGCGTCACCTTTCTATCAATGATACCCACAGCTGTAAATTCCTCAATAATGGTGTCCACCGTGCTTTCCAACAGTTGTTCACTACTAAACTCGGTGCGCAACAACCATTGTTGTACATCTCCTACTTGAAGGTTGTAATGAGAAGCAACAGTGCGGTCTATACTGGGTATAGACTTAAAGTCTGCTGTGTATATATTGATAATGTGCAGCATTTTTGATAAGGCTTCTTCTTTTTCTTTGATACAGTTTTCGGTAGCGGCAATGACAAAACTAGGCCAAGGAGTGGCGATCGTTTCTAGGCGTTTAAAAATACCTTGATCTACTATAGGTTGGGTCATGTAGCGTTCCCAAAGAAATAGTTGCGCTTTATTAGTACTCAGTGCTTTTACAGCTCCATCAAGAGTATTGATCAATTCAAATTCTATGTCTTCCGTATCCCATCCATGTCTTTTTGCAAGAAGGTAACTCATCAAGTGGGAACCGCTTCCATAACGGCTTATAGCAATTTTTCCATCCTCTAATTGTTCGGTGCGATCTGCTTCAATTTGTGCAGGCGCATGAACACCCCAAAGTAGTGGTGAAGAAACATATACTTGAAGGATACGCGATTTGTTACCCGCGATGATATCTTTTACAATACCGTCAGTCAATATACATGCAACGTCTAGTTTTTCGTTGCGTAGAAGTTTACTCATGCGTCCAGTTCCTTCCGGTACATCTTGCCATTGTAAATCTATTCCCGCTTTTGCGAAAGCATCATCCTCAAGAGCTAAGTGCCATGGCAAATTAAAATGCTCTGGTACACCGCCGATTTTTATGGTTGTTTTTTTTTCCATTGAATACAAAGATAGTACACAGGTGTTAAGTAAATAAGAAAGTCTAAAGGCTATTCATGACTTGTGTTAAGCCACAATAGCATCTAGTGTGAATCTGATAAGTTTCTCTACCGTTGCCGTAGGTTGAGAAGAGAACTCTCCAGTAGCGCGATTTGCAAGTATGGCGTTTAATGAAACAGCTCTATGTCCTAAAAGTGTTGACATAGCATAGATTCCAGCGGTTTCCATTTCTAAGTTGGTGATTTTATGTCCTTCAAAGTTAAAATCTGCTATATACGTATTGATGTTTTTCTCTGCGGGTTCCAGTCTTATTTTACGACTTTGCGGGCCGTAAAAGCCTACGTTAGTGATGGTATTGCCATTTTTCATTTCCATGGTTTGAAACTTTTTGGCAAGGTCTGGATCGCAAGCAACCACATAAGGGGTCGCATGTAATTTTGATCTAGGTATTTGTTGTGATACCGCTTTCGCGAAAGCGGTGTCACCACCATCACTTTCATACCAATGCATCAAACTGTCAAAGCCTATTCCACGTTGGGACAGTAAAAAACTATCCACAGAAATATCACTTTGAACAGCACCACTAGTTCCTACGCGTATAATGTCTAAAGACTTGAGTTCCTTATGAATCTCTCTAGTTTTAAAATCGACATTAACTAATGCGTCCAACTCATTGAAAACGATATCAATATTATCAGTTCCAATACCTGTAGAAATCACACTGATGCGTTTATTTTTGTAAATACCTGTATGCGTGTGGAATTCGCGTTTTCCTACCTTTACTTCAATCACATCAAAGTATTTAGACACTTCGCTCACACGTTCAGGATCTCCTACAGTAATAACGGTATCTGCCAGTTGGTGAGGTTTTAGGTTGAGATGGTAAATACTCCCATCTGGATTGATGATGAGTTCAGAATTTGCTATAGACATTTATATCTCGTGCTTTGCGATGAGTGAAATTTCAACATTCACATATTTAGGCAAGTTGGCTACTTCTACAGTTTCTCTTGCAGGTGCTGTTTCTTCCCTAAAATAACTTCCATAAACCTCATTTACGATCGCAAAGTTGGACATATCACTTAGAAATATACTCGTTTTAAGAACATGTTCAAAAGTCATATCTACCTGCTTTAACAGACTCTCTAGGTGTTTCATCACCAAATGGGTTTCTTCCTTAAGATCGTCTATTTTTAATTCTCCTGTACTGGGGTCGATGGCGATTTGGCCACTCGTATACAGGGTGTGTTCATAAGCATTTTTATAGTAAACAGCTTGATTATAAGGACCAATAGGCTTAGGAGCGAGGTCGGTGTAGATTATTTTTTTCATAAGACTAAATTAATGAATAGAGTCTATAGACCTTTAAAATTCATCTTAATTTTAAACAAAAAAAAACGCATTGAATACAACAATGCGCTTGATATAAATTAAAGAGCCGCAGCTCAATATATTTTATTTAGTGATCTTCATTTCAAAAACAAGATCGGTGTTAGGAGGGATGACACCACCTGCACCACGCTCGCCATAAGCGAGATCAGAAGGGATGAATGCTACGATTTCATCACCGTAGTTCATACTTAACATAGCATCTTTAAAGCCTTGAACCATTCCTACAGAAGAACTGTATTGCACTGGCATAGGAGCATAAGCACCCATTTGTTCTTTCCTAGCATTAATATTATCAAAATTCTGAGCAACCTCAAGAATCGAAGAGTCAAATAGAGTACCGTCCAAAAAGAAACCACTATAATCCATCATGACAGAAGCACCTTCAGCTGGTTTTTCACCATCTCCTTTAGTTTTCACATAAATCATAACGTTGCTATTCGGTAATTTGATTGCCATTTCTTTTAGAACAGCAAGTTCTTCCGCTTTTACCGCTCTTGCAGCTGGTGCAGCAGCACTTCTTTCGGCAGCTAGTTTAGCAGCTTCTTCTTTTTTAGCCTCAGCGGCACTAATAGCATCTTCAAAAGTTTTAACCGCATCCCATTTCTTTGCAGCTTTTCCCTTACGAATAATGGAAACTTTTTGCATGATCATTGAATCCACAGGACGCTGACCGTTTACCGGAGTTAGCGCTATAGAGTCAACTACTTCTAGGCCTTGTACTACTTTACCAAATACATTATAACGCATGTCTAAACTAGGGTTTTCTTTATGCATGATAAAGAACTGACTTCCATTAGTATTAGGTCCAGCATTTGCCATAGAAAGTATCCCTTTTGAATCGTGCTTTAAAGTATCATTTACTTCTTGATCAAATTTATAACCTACATCACCGCTACCAGTACCACTTACATCACCACCTTGGATCATAAAATCTTTCATAACTCTATGAAAAATTAATCCGTCATAAAAAGGTTTTCCTTTTAACGAATCGTTTACTAAGGGGTGTTTCCCTTCTGCTAACGCAACAAAGTTAGCACTAGAAACAGGTGCCTCTTCATAATATAATTGAGCAAACATGGTCCCTTTGTTAGTTTGAATTTCTGCATAGATACCATCTTCTACGTCTGGATATTTGTCTTCACAAGATGATGCCATAAATACGAGGGCAAGAATTGCAATGAGTCCGTGGATTTTTTTCATTTTACTAATTTATTTTTGTTTAAATATATTTAATTATTTGCATTTACACTAAATCAAGTTCATTATAATTTTTAGTTTCTTTAGAAGAAAAAAACTAAAACACTTATTCTACTTTTATTCCTTTAAGTTTATACCTATGAGTCTTACACGACTTTTAAATGGGGTATTTGAACCTATTCGATTATTATCTCCATAATATCCATAAGCAGAATAAGATGGGAAAAAGACAATCATTTCTTCATCAGTCTTCATCAATTTCAACGCTGCTCGCATACCTCTAAAAATGCCGTATTCTTGATCCAGACTTTTAGTTATTGGGGAGAGTTCTTCTTTCCTATAAATGGTATCTCCGTTTAAGGCTACCGCGTCGTATTCAAAAGTTACACGGTCTCCAAATTTGGGTTGTATACCGACGGTTGAATCCTTTTTAGTGAAAGAGTAGTAAAATCCGTTAGCGCTGCGCTCAAATTTTTGATCGATATTCTTAATAATGTTTTCTATAGCTTGCTCCTCAGCGGCATTAAGTTTCTTGTTTGTTTCTATAGATTGCTGTATGCTAGAGCTGGTAGTTGTGGTAATAGGCTTTCTAGCCTCAACCTTCTTGCTACAGCCTTGAAGAGAGACGAATAAAACACCTATAAGAAAGGTTCTAAATAACAACTTCATGGAGCTCTTTTTCATAAGCGGGCAAGATACTAATTAATTTATTTACTGTCTCTGTCATTGATAAATCAGATTTACCTCCAGCGGCATTTTTATGGCCGCCACCTTCCCAGTTTTCTCTAGCCAATTGATTGACATCAAAATCACCTTTAGACCTTAAAGATGTTTTTATAATCGCTTCACTTTCTTTTTCTATAAGAATTTGTGCAAAAACGATTCCGTCTAAGCTTAGGGCATAGTTGACAAAACCTTCTGTATCGCCTTTTTTAAAATTATTATCGTCCAGTTCCTTTTGAGTTAAGGTGATATAAGCAGTTCGGTATTTTTCTAAAACAACCATATTATTTAAAGCTACACCTAGTAATTTCATTCTTGAGGGTGTATTTACGTCATAAATTTTACGGTTGATCGCTTCACTATTTGCTCCTTTATCCACAAGGTTTGCTGCAACACGCAGGGTAGTAGAGGTAGTAGAACTGTATTTAAAACTACCAGTATCCGTAAGAATACCTGTGTACATAGCAGCAGCCATAGCCGGATTAATCTTGTCTGTATCATTCATCATTTCAAGAAAGTGATAAATCATTTCACAAGTAGAGCTCATAGAAGTGTCACTATAGATATAGGTAGCAAAATCGTCTGGTTGCTGGTGATGGTCAATCATAACAAAGGTCGCATCTACTTCCTTAAGTATAAACTCCATAGTTCCTGCACGATGAAATGCGTTGTGATCGAGATTAAAGATCATATCAGCCTCCCTAATTAATGCATCAGACTGTTCTTTTTCTTTCTCGTAGTTCAAGAATAAGTCACTGTTTTCCATCCATTTTAAAAAAGCAGGAAAATCATTCGGACTGATCATGTGCACATGATGTCCTAACTCAAGCAGGTAGCCATATAGAGCAATTACAGAACCCACCGCATCTCCATCTGGATTTTTATGTGGAACAATGACTATTTTTTTAGGAGTGGAAAGCTCATGTTTCAAGCTTTGAATTTGATCTTTATTCATAGTAAAGCAAAAGTAAGGATTTACGGCTTTAATTGGCAGTAAATAATGGTTAGTGGTTATAAAGTAATAAGTATTATTATTTAAAACTCCTTAGTTTTATGTAGAAAGCACTATTCAACTCTAGTTGCTTAAAAAGCATGACTTTTGTCCTTTTTTGTTGATTATATCCCATTTATATGTCTTTCAATTCTCTTGAGATTAGTTTTCCCTAGAGTTATAGTTGGGTACAGGTTTCAAATTAGTTGACACAAGCATATATTGATCAGTGACTCCTCCCAAATTATATTTTAATAAAACTCCACCAAAACTAACTAATACCTTATTTTTGCAGCGCATTTTAAAAAAAAATATGAAAATGGCAACGAATAGAACATTTACTATGATTAAGCCTGACGGCGTTGAAGACGGTCACACAGGTGCTATACTTGACAAAATTACAGCTAGCGGTTTTAGAATCGTCGCTCTTAAGAAAACTCAAATGACTGTTGCCGATGCACAGGAATTTTATTCAGTACACAGCGAGCGTCCATTTTATGGTGAATTGGTAGAATTCATGACTCGTGGTCCTGTAGTTGCCGCTGTTCTTGAAAAAGAAAATGCAGTTGCAGATTTCCGTACGTTAATAGGAGCTACTAATCCTGCTGACGCTGCCGATGGAACGATCAGAAAAATGTTTGCTAAGAGTATGGGAGAAAACGCTGTCCATGGAAGTGATAGCGATGAAAACGCAGCTATCGAGAGTGCATTCCATTTCTCAGCACGTGAAATGTTTTAAGAAATAGCCTATACAGTAGTTCTGCTACTTTTTTAATATGAAAATCCGCTTTTTTTAAAAGCGGATTTTTTTTGATCCATTCTGCTTTGTCTTGCCTATTACAACAGTTGATGTTGTAAGGTGTTGTATGCGTTTTCGCGAAAGCAACACAATTCTAAAACCCTTTTAAAAACTCATATACCTTAGGTAATGGCAACCCCATAACGTTATAATAACATCCTTCTAATCGAGTAACCGCTGCATACCCCAACCAGTCTTGAACACCATAAGCGCCAGCTTTGTCAAAAGGTTTGTAATGACTCACATAGTACTCTATTTCTTCTTCGGTCAATGCTGCAAAATAGACTTTAGTAAGGTCGTATATAACTTCTTGTCGTTGGGTGGTTGTAAAGCAAACCGAGGTAAATACTTCATGAGAATGACCGCTCATTGAAGTAAGCATTTCTCTGGCATGCTCCGCATTTTTAGGTTTTTCTAATGCCTCCTCATTGAACCATACAATGGTATCACTAGTGATTAATAACTGATTGCTTTTCAGGTCATTTTTAAAGGCACTTGCTTTTAAAATAGAAAGATAATTGGTGATTTCCTGTCTTTTCAAATCAGAGCTATACACTTCGTCTACAGGCCTAGTTTCTATTTTAAAATCGAGATCTAAACCTTTTAAAAGCTCCTGTCTTCTAGGAGATTGTGAGGCGAGAATGATTTCGGTAGTTGCAAATTTGTCTGCTAGCATAGCTCTTAATTAAGGTAATAATTGATTCTGAAAATTCCAATAGACAGGATTCCAAAGAGAAGAACTACTTTGAGAACAGTAGAAAGTATATGGAATTCCTTTTGGGTTTGCGCCGACCATAGCTTGATCATGACAAACATTAATGGCCCCATGATAAGAAATATAAAGTAATAGGTAATGATATCGTTTAGGTAGATGTACTCATATACAAACCAGCCTAACAAAATCAGAATACCTAAAATAAAAAAGGCGATAAATCGAGCAGCTCTTGTTCTTCCTAAAGCTATAGCAAGAGTATTCCTACCACCAGCTTTATCTCCATTTACATCTTCACAGTCTTTAACCCATTCTCGAACTACATTGATTAAAAAAGCCATCAAGCTAAATTCTAACAAACGTTCCATAAGAAACTTAAATACAGGTTGCGACGCTTCAGTAATGACAGGGAAAAGTTCAAAGACTCCTGTTATAAGAATCACTAATGCGACCAATATGGAAATCACCAAATTACCAACCAGCAACATAGACTTGAGCGAACTCGCATACAAATAAAGTACAAAAGCGACACCTACAAACACACTTGATAAAATGGGCTTATCTAAACTGTTAGCCAGCACAAAACCACAAATTACGGCAAGAATAGTCAAAACAAAATACAAGTTATAAGCACTCGTTTCTGAGATGCTTTCTGTGACGAGTAGCTTTTCAGGTTTGTTTATTTGATCAATTGCCACATCATAAATATCATTGATGACATTACCACTTGCCGTAAGTAGGCCCGTAGCGCTAAGCAACAAAAGCAATTGCCACCAGTTTAAAGCTGGAACAACTAAAGAGGGAATTAACAGACCATAAACAATGACCAATTGTGTTAGAATGGTCAACAAAACGTTAGGCCAGCGTATAATTTTAAAAAAAGTAGACATTACATAAATTAAGGGGAAACAAAAGTAAAATAAAAATAAAAAGAACTATTATTAATCTCCTGAGATAACTGAAAGTGATTCTGCACTACAGTAGAATGACGCTAACAAATGGCATCTTAATAATTAGAACTTCATACTTTTTAATGATTTTTACTAGCTTTCATTAGGTTGATTTCACACTCTTTCCTTCTTGTACATTCCATTTGCCATGTACTTTCATAACTTGTTCTATAATATCGCGTACACAAGCATCGCCGCCATTTCTATGAGAAATGTATTGACTTACAGCTTTTGCTTCTGGAATAGCATCTTGAGGGCAACAGCCTAGTCCAGCAAATTGGATGGCTGCAACATCTGGCATATCATCTCCCATAAATACAATGTTTTCTGGTTTTAAGTTGTGCTTTGCCACGTACGCCCTTATTTGGATCATTTTATCGCTGGCATTTAGGTACACGTCTTTAATACCCAGACCTACCAATCTCGTTTTTACACCTTCATTTGTACCCCCAGTGATAATACAAACATTATAGCCGTTGTTGAGTGCCGTCTTCATCGCATAGCCATCTCTTGCGTTCATAGTGCGCAATAATTCACCACTTTCAGAAATAATAAGCCTGCCGTCTGTGAGCACACCATCTACGTCTAAAATAAAAGTGTTAATGTCGTGAAGTAATTCTTTATAGCTTTTTGCCATGTGTTTTTTGTATAGATTTAGTAATGGATCGGTACATTTCTCGATCTTCTTTTTCAAGCAGTAGTAAGTGCTTTTCTATTGTTCTTGAGTCGTTTCTTATCGCTGGACCTGTTTGCGAGCTTTTAGGAGAAAGAGCTATTGCTTTTTCTAATGTTTCTCGCATCAATGCATCTAACAAATGTGTGTCTATAGAGGCTTCTTCCATAATCTCTTCTGCTTTGGAATAACAGTGATTGACAAAGTTGTTCATATAAACTGCTGCTAGATGGAGTTTCTTGCGTTGAGAAGAATTGATTTGTTCCCGCTTTCGCGAAAGCGTAACAGCCACCATTTCCAAAACTTTATTCACCTCTTTACTGCTGGATTCCAGGCAAATATTAATGTCCTCAAAGCTTGGCTTTCTGGAACTGCTAAAACTTTGTGGTAAGTAAAAAACGCCGTGATTCTTGTGATTTTGCAAAACGCTCATAGCAACACTACCACTGGTATGTGCAATGACGGCTTTAGTAGCTTTGATTTGTTCTGAAACTTTTTCTATGGCATCGTCAGGAACGGCAAGCAAAATGAGATCAGAGTCTGGCAGGTTGTTAAGATCAGTAAGTAAAGCTGCGTTGCTGCCTGACAGCTCTTTTTGAGCTCTATTATAATACCCGGTAACTAGAATATTATTAGATGCAGGGACATTTTCAAAGGCATTACAAAGATGCCCACCTATATTACCAGTTCCAATAATAATTATCCTTATCATGTTGTAAAAATACACACTTCAATGCGACTCACAATAAGATGGTGATGTAGCTTTTGTGAAGTATCTTTGCAGCCGGTAAAAAAGTCCTATGAAAGACAGATTGATTGCTTTGCTTTTCGGTACGCGTACCATGACAGTTTTATTACTCGCTTTTGCAGCAAGTATGGCGGCTGGAACCTTTATTGAGAATTCTTATGACACGCCTACTTCAAAAATTTGGGTGTATAATGAATGGTGGTTTTCATTGATCATGTTGTGGTTGATGTTCAATTTTATTTATAACATCAAGAGGTACCAACTCTTACAATGGAAAAAATGGGCCACTCTTACGTTGCATCTTTCCTGGGTGATCATAATCATAGGTGCAGGTATTACCAGGTATATTTCTTTTGAAGGAATGATGCTGATACGAGAAGGACAAACAGAGAATACTTTTTTAAGCGAAGAAACCTATTTCAGTGCGATAATTCAAGGAGAAGACCCCTCTGGTAATTCTATGCAACGGTCAGTAAAGGAAAGGTTATTAATTTCTCAATACGATTATAATACCTCTAGAGATTTTAAATTTTACGATAAGGATATTACCATTACGATAGACAGCATGATCTTTGATGCTGTGGAAGGCTTAAAAGAAGGGGATGAGAATAGCGATTACTATTTAAAAATAGTGGAAGCAGGAGAAGGAAAACGCCACGATCACTTGATTAAAGCTGGAGAAGAGGCTAGTATTCACAATGTGCTATTCGGTGTAAATATAGATCCAGAAATCGCAGCTCAAAAAGGATTGATTAATATTACTGAAAACTGGAACGGTTACACCATACAAACCCCCTATGAAGGAGAGTTTCTACGCATGGCAGACCAGATGGAGGGAAAGGTCATCCCAGATTCTATACAAACCTTACAATTGAGATCTCTTTATACGATGGCAGGAATGCAATTTGTAATTCCAGACCCTGTTACTCAAGGAGAAGTTGGAATTATAAAAAGTCCGGAACCTACTAAGGCACAGGCTCATGGGATTTTGGCTACCGTAACCAGCGGTGACGAGTCACAGAAAATAGAAATGCTAGGAGGGAAAGGTATTATCTCTGATTATGTAGACTTGGATATCAATGGTTTAAAAACCTATATCAAATATGGATCTATTGCAAGAGATCTTTCATTTGGGATACAATTGAACGATTTTATAGCCAGTAAACAACCAGGGACTGAGAAATCTTACTCGGCTTTTGAAAGTCAAGTAACCGTAATTGATTCAGCTGGGAAGTCACAAGAACGTATTTATATGAACCATGTACTCGATAAAGGAGGCTATAGATTTTTCCAAGCAGGATTTGATCCAGATGAGCTTGGCACCCACCTTTCTGTCAACCATGATTTTTGGGGTAAAACGGTAACTTATATAGGGTACTGTTTACTGTATCTTGGTCTGATGGCGTTAATTTTTGATCCGAATACAAGATTTGGAGAATTGAGAAGGTTGATTGAACGAGTTAAAAAACGCAAAGCAAAGCATCTTGCAATGATAGCGCTCTTGTTTACGGCAAGTATTGCTGGAGCTCAAGTGCAAGAAGAAGACCATACAGGGCATCAACATGCCCCTGGAGAACATTCTAAGTCTATTGAAAATAGGGAAGGAGAGAGCACCAATCAAGACGCTTCCACTGTAGCTATAGGAGTAGCTGCAGAGGATATAGCAGCACCTAAGATGACACCTATTCCCGTTAGACTCGCCGATAGTATCATTGTGGCTAATATGGCCCCTCTGGCGCAGGCAGAGCGTTTTGGTAAAGTAGTCGTACAAGATGATGGACGTATGAAGCCCATGTCTACTCTAGCTAGTGAAATACTACGTAGACTCTCTGAACGAGACTATTATGAGGCAAAAGTAGGGGATAGTATTGTCCGTCTAACACCAGAACAAACCATAATCAGTATGATTCAATTCAGAGATTTGTGGTTTGATGTTCCACTGATAAAACTGAATTATAAAAACGATTCTTTAAAAACAATTCTTGGCGTCGATAAAAGCACCAAGTACGCACGTGGAATGGACTTCTGGAGAAGGCAAGACAGTACGATAGGTAGTTATAAAATCAGTCCGTACCTAGATCAAGCAAATGCTGCTGATGTAAAGTCCAGTATACAACAAGGCTTTATAGACATCAATTACAGCGTAGGGATTTTAGATCAAGTACTTTCAGGTTCCATTTTAAAGATCTTTCCTAAAAAAGGAGCAGAAAACAACACTTGGTATGCTTCACCAGATCTGGAAAAAGCTGCGTATGAAGAAGAACGAGATATTAATTTTGTTAGAGACTTTTTCCCTGCTTACACCTCTTTATTACGTCAAGGAAATGCCAGCGGTAATTATCTCAATGCCAATGCAGCACTGAACAGCCTTTTTGAATTCCAACGTTATCACGGATCAGAAATCATTCCTAGCAAAGAACGTATCGATGCAGAAATCTTGTACAACAAATACAATGTCTTCAAGAACTTGTATAAATGGTACGTTTGGTTTGGTATCCTTATGTTAATTCTCTTAATCGTAGAGATCATAAGACCTATGAAGCAAATACGATGGACCATTAAATTCCATCACTGGGTGATTGTAGCCTTATTTATAGTGCATACAGCAGCTTTAGCTACCCGATGGTATCTGAGTGGTCATGCTCCTTGGTCAGATGCTTATGAATCTTTAATTTATGTAGCTTGGGCCACTATGGCTTTTGGATTAATGTTTGGTAGAAAGAGTGAGATGACTGTGGCAAGTACTGCATTTGTCGTGGCTATCATTTTATGGGTAGCGCAATTGAACTGGCTGGATCCATCCATAGGTAATTTGCAACCGGTGTTAGATTCATATTGGTTAATGATCCACGTAGCGGTTATTGTAGGTAGTTATGGCCCTTTTGCTTTAGGAATGATACTCGGGTTGGTCACTCTGATTTTAATGATTTTCTCTACCAAGAAAAATAGAGAAATCATGGACCTCAATATCAAAGAGTTAACCTATATCAATGAAGTAGCACTTACTGTAGGGTTGATCATGTTAACCATAGGAAACTTCCTTGGTGGTATGTGGGCAAATGAATCTTGGGGTCGTTACTGGGGTTGGGATCCTAAGGAAACTTGGGCTTTGATCACCATTTTTATCTACGCCTTTGTATTGCACTTGCGACTGGTTCCAGGATTGAAAGGAAGATGGACCTTTAACTTATGGTCTGTTCTCGCTTTTGCTAGTGTTTTGATGACCTATTTTGGAGTCAACTTTTACCTATCAGGATTGCACAGTTATGCCAGTGGAGATCAGATCATCTCGTATCAATTTGCTGTGATTACACTGTCGGTTATATTTGTCATTGCAGCCTTTGCAAGGTACAAGGAGTTTAAGATTCACAGGGAATCTAAGAAGAAGTAATCTACTAGAATTTTAAAATTAAAAAGCCGATACATTTAATATGTATCGGCTTTTCTGTTAATCACTATTCTCAGAATAGTTGGTACACAAACATACCTGATCGTGTTTATAAAGAAATTCTATGAGTTTTATATAATTTGATAAGCACCTCTAGGTGTTGTGCTATCTCTTAGAGTTATGGTTAGTTACTTCTTAAAAGAATTTCTATAGGCTTCCTTCTCCCGCTGTGTTTTGCGCTGAATCTGGAAACCTTTTAGGAATTTACGTAAATACTGATCGTTTAGGTATTTAAACTTAGGATGTGATTTCTTTCTAAAAAAGGCGCTTAACTCTGTTTCACTAATTTCAACGTCAGCTTTTTTCCAGATATAAATCAACTCGTCTGAAGTGAAATTAAAAGCGATTTTCAGTTTGCGCAAAATAATAGTATTGTCTAATTCTGTTTCTACAACAGGAATCTGCCCCTCTTTTTTACCGCGATAATTCACGATAAGACCATTGAGAAAAGTCGCTAGATTCTCATCGACAACAACATCAAAATCTTCATCCTCCTCTTTTTTAAGCCAGCTACTTATCTCTGCTCTAGAAACACGCTCACCTCCTTTAGCATACATATCCATCATGGAATCATCACTCAGGTTGAGAGTAAATCGGAGTCTTCTTAAAATATCGTTGTTATCCATTTCTTTTGATTATAGACTAGTTGAAAGATGCAAAGGTACAATTATCATTGTTTTTAGGAAGGATTAAGTGAGGAGTTCCGCTTTCGCGAAAGCACTATTAATAACTCACCTGTCCAGTAAAATAAATTTTAGCTGTCACAACTTAATACCAAACCTAGATAACATCTTCTTTTCAAATTCCCAGAAAAACGCATGCTGTCCAAAAACCCATCCCATTCCTACCAAAACGATTTGGTAAATAGGGAAGATTATCAAAATACGCAGTGGCCAAAAAACCCAAAGCGAAGTAGATTCCTTAGTCAAGCCTATTAACTCCATAAGAGGACCAGATAAGCGAGCAGATAGAGAACCTGTAACGGCAAACACAATAAAAATAGCTATCAATTCCCATCTATAAGTGACGTCCCATCTCGTCCTCAATTTTTTAAACAGCCACATAGTGACTATATAAAAAATAAAAGCAAGGAATACTGTCGTAATGCCCGTAAAAGCATATTCATAAGTAATGTCTTCAAAAGTGGTAGGTAAGGTCAGCACTGCTATAAAATAACCGCAGGCGAGAAGTCCTAGAATTCCTAAGGGTATAAAAATGAGTTGCCAGTTATGGGTTATTTCCCAATTCTTTTTTATTTTTTGCATGCTGCAAAAATAAGTTACTTCAGCCTCTGATTGTATGTTTGTTCAAAGAAAAGAAAGTAGTTATATAACATATAATTGACTTCATAGCCATAATCTATATTGCGATCATATTCTATAGGAAAAGTGTATAAATTAACTCCGTACTGCATGGGGTTCCTAGTTCGTAAATTATACTCCATTACTTTAAAATTATTACTAATTTCCATACTAGATTGTGAGTAATATCCTTGTTGTGGTTGACCTGCAAGCCAACCATAAAATCCTGGCTCTATAACGATTAGCTCGTATTGCAGACTGTCATTTGCAATACGCACGGTATCATTTTGTACTCCAGAGGGATTCTTTTTTCCTTTTGTGCTCGTTTGCACGGAGCTGCATCCTACAATAGCTGCTATTATTAAAATGCTGTATAATAAATTTTTCATAGGCTAAAAGTAAAGTGGAAGTTAAGATTTAAAAAGGAGCAATGAGTCAGCAGGCATGTTCAATGAGTGAAATTAATAAAGCAACTACTTGAAAGGTCATTCCTTTAGTTTTTCAAATGCAGTTCTATTTATTTGCCAAAGCCCACTTGTTTCCAGCATATAAAGACATTTTTTGGAAGACTCTTTTTACCTTGTAAAACACCTTGGTTTAATAGATCTGATTCTTTAAAAGCCTTGTTAACAAACACATAAAAACACTATTCATCGGTGGAATACAACTTCTGAATTTGTTGTACCATTATAGGATTTCTAAGTACTGCCCTGTCAAAGTCCTTCATGGACATGGTCATTTTTTTACGCTCCTGAGCATTCAGGTCATTAAAAAAGTAAGCCATCTCGGTTTTATTCCCTTTATGGTCTTCAGCATAAAGAGCTTTTGTTATGATAAAAAGAGTCGACCCACTTTTAATTCCTATATGCTTATAGAATTCCTTTGTAGAATTATAGCGCATACTTGTTTCAATGATTTCATGGAGAACAGTTTGTGTTTTTTCATCATAATAGGTTTTGGAATTGAGTTTTTTCATCAATTCAACATAATCACTAACATTTCCAGTAGGCAATCTGTCCGACCAAATACGCTGCATGGTCTCATTTAAATCCAACTGTTGGTTCCTATAATCAGGATCCTTAAGCATTTTCTGATGAATATCCAGTGCATAATTGATGTACTGCTCTTCAGATAAGTTTTTAATAGCCTGTATTAGTTCCTCTTCTGTTTTATCTTTAAAGTACTCTTTAGTAATAAATAAGGAAGAAACAAAAGGATAAATAGGAGAGTGGTCCTTAAAATCTAATTTGGTCAACTGATTATTGATATTTTTAAGACCTAATCGTTCCATAAGCCATTCTGAATTTGCATTAGAACTGTATTGCATCATTCCTTTTGCAATACTTATTAAAGGTATACTATCGCCGTATTTAAGAATATCATCGCTGTCACTCCAGTTATTATGAGCGCCGGCATCTGAATTAGGAACATAGAATTGAAGCAGTTCTTTCTTTGCTATTTTCTCCTCTGGATTTAGCAAACCTTGTCCAACTTGCTCAGCAAATTCCACTGCTATGATTAACTTTAGCGTACTGGCCAGTGGCATTTGTTTATGAAGGTTTTGCTGACCGATGACGGTATCATTTCTAATTAATAAAAAAGCAGATTTATCTGGATTTTCTAAAGCAAATTGAGCGACATAATCATCTTCAGGAAAGAAGGAATATATCGCATATCCACCAGCAGCAGCAGCGATTACCACAATGATAACCATTCCCAGTATTATTTTTTTAATCATCAAATTGGTTTTAGATCTGTTCAACTATATCTGACGGTTCCTGTTGTGGTTTTGTTACAAAAGATTGCCTTAATCTGAAAACCTTTTTTTTTGTAAACAGCTATTTATAAGTAAAATAGTATAAGAAGCGGATAGATTCAACATGATTTTGCGGCATTATAATTAGAAGGTAATTCTTGTTATTGAACATCTAACAGGAGCCTATTTTATAAAAGTAGGCCTTTGCGAAATATAGTGTGAGCTTAACAACAGCAGTAATAAACCCTGTTTTAAAACTGTAGACAAGATTCTGATGCTGCTTATAGAGAAAACTTATTTGTGAAGGATAAAGACGATGGTAATTAACTTAGGGCTTATCCAACTTTCCTACGGGAATTGCAAGAAGTATTTCAACGGTTTTTATCCTAATGGTACTTCCATCAATAAAATCTCAGCATTCTCAGATAAAGAAGTCAATTCAAAAGAGGAGGCCTCCCAAATCCCTAACCCATCGCGATGGCTCATTTCTTGATCTCCTATCTTAAAAGAACCTTTTAAAACAAAAGCGTAGACCCCGTTTCCAGACTTGTTGATCTCATAAGTACTTTTTATACCTTTTTCAAAAGTTCCTAAATGAAACCAAGCATCTTGATGAATCCATACACCGGCATCCTCTGGGTTAGGAGAAAGTATTTGTTCTAATTGATTGCGCCTATTGTTAGGGTCAAGAGTGATTTGATCATAACGAGGAGTGACATTTTGCTGATTAGGAATAACCCAAATTTGAAGAAATTTCACTTCTTCATTTTGACTTGCATTTTTCTCACTGTGAGTAATCCCCGTCCCTGCGCTCATCACTTGGATATCTCCATTTTTGATAATGGTTGTTCTTCCTGTACTGTCTTGGTGTTTTAAGTCCCCAGAAAGAGGGATGCTTATAATCTCCATGTTCTCATGCGGGTGAGCACCAAAGCCCATACCACCTGCAACAGCATCATCATTTAATACGCGCAATACTCCAAAACTCATACGGTCTGGATTGTGATATCCCGCAAAGCTAAACGAATGGTAACTATTCAACCAGCCATGATTTGCATGACCTCTAGAATCTGATTTGTGTAGGGTTGTATTCATGCAGACAAATTTATTGTATGTACAAGTAATATGGTGTTAACGGAATCAAAAAAAACCGCATTTCTCATTGAAATGCGGTACATCCTATTTTACCATTGTAGTCTTTTGATACCTAAAACAGCTTCAGATTGTTTCAAATAATTTTAGCAATACAGTACTGTATTCAACTATATGATTTGATAATCATACGGCAGCGTCTTACCCTAATATGTTAATAATCTGGTCTGCTAGTTCGGTTCCAATACGGTCCTGAGCTTCATTAGTTGCAGCACCTATATGTGGACTTAAAGAAAGTTTAGAGTTCATAAGCAATACAACCTCAGGTTTTGGTTCTTTTTCAAAAACATCTAACGCAGCAAAAGAGATGTGCTCTGATTCTAAGGCAGCTACTAAAGCTACTTCATCAAGAACACCACCACGAGCAGCATTAACAATAGCAGCTCCTTTTTTCATCATTTCTAACTCATCAGTTCCTATAACATAATCCGTTTGTGCGGGAACATGAATAGTTACAAAGTCGGCTGTTTTTAATAGTTCTTCTTTACTTACCAAAGGAATTTCAACATTAATAGTTTGTCCGTCAAAAAGATCCCAGGAAACAGTAGGTGACTTATCTGCAAAACTATCGTGAGCAATTACGTTCATTCCTACACCAGCAGCAATTTTGGCCACTTCTTGTCCTATACGTCCTATTCCAATTATCCCTATAGTTTTACCTCGTAGTTCAGAACCTTTTGCATAGGTTTTTTTAAGCCCTTTAAAGTTGCTTTCTCCTTCTAACGGCATGTTGCGGTTTGCATCATAAAGAAAACGAACTCCACCATAAAGGTGTGCAAAAACCAATTCAGAGACACTTGCGCTACTCGCTGCAGGAGTATTGATTACTTGAAGACCTTTTTCACGAGCATAAGTCACATCTATATTATCCATTCCAACACCACCACGACCTATAATTTTAAGACTTGGACAATTATCGATCAATTCCTTACGAGCCGTTGTAGCAGATCGTACTAAAAGAACTGCGATATCATTTTTATTGATGTAATCTTGTAGTTGATCTTGTGCTACATTTGTAGTCAACACCTCGTGACCAGCTGCGGTTAATTTATCTATTCCGCTTTGTGAAACGCCATCATTTGCTAGTATTTTCATAATAATCTTCTAATTTTTTAATTGCCGTTAACCCATCCAAGGGAAGTCGGAAACAAATGCTTTTAATTTTAATTTTGTTTTCAGCTCTTTAAGCTGTTCTCTCTAGTTCTTTCATGGTATCCACAAGTGCTTGTACGCTTTCTAATGGCAAAGCATTGTACATACTTGCACGATATCCACCTACAGACCTATGACCGTTTAAACCGTTGATTCCTGCTTCTTTCCATAAAGCGTCAAAAGCAGGGGCATGTGCCTCATTGTTCAGTACAAAGGTGGCGTTCATAGTGGAACGATCTTCTTTTTCTGTAACGAAACCTTTAAATAATGGGTTGCGATCTATTTCGTTATAAATCAAAGCAGCTTTCTGATTGTTGAGTTTTTCAATCGCATCAATTCCGCCGTTTTCTTTTAGCCACTCTAAGGTGAGCATGCTCACATAAATAGGAAATACTGGTGGCGTATTGAACATAGACTCTTTAGAGATGTGTTTTCTATAATCGAGCATAGAAGGGATTTGTCTTGAAACTTTCCCTAAGATATCTTCTTTTACTACAATTAATGTGGCTCCAGCAGGACCCATGTTTTTTTGAGCTCCAGCATAAATCAAATCGTATTTTTCAAAATCGCGTTGTCTTGAAAAAATATCACTACTCATATCACAAATAAGAGGAACAGAAACATCAGGTGTGTACTGTAACTGCGTACCAAAAATGGTGTTATTGGTCTGAAAGTGAAAGTAATCCACATCTTCTGGCACTACATAACCTTTAGGTATATAGTTGTAGTTGTCTTTCTTTGAAGAGCCTACTTCAACAACCTCTCCAAACATTTTGGCTTCCTTGATCGCTTTATCGCTCCAAGTACCTGTATTGAGATAGGCTGCTTTTTTCTCAAGTAGGTTATAAGCTACCATTAAAAATTGCATGCTTGCGCCGCCACCTAAAAAGATTGCTTTGTAACCTTTATCAGTTAAACCTAAGTGTTCTAAGGCTAGAGCCTGGGCTTTTTCCATTACCGCAACAAAATCTTTACTCCGGTGGGAAATCTCTAAAATACTAAGGTCATTGAAATTAAGAACAGCTGCAGCTGCTTTTTTGAAAACTTCTTGTGGCAGTATGCAAGGACCTGCGCTAAAATTGTGCTTAAGCATTTTTTGTTCTCTTTAGGATGAAATACAAAAATGCAAAATCAAAGACCAAAATATGTTATGAAATCGATAAGGTTTTTAAGATAATGTCAACAAAAACTGAATCGTGTCCACACCATCAGCATAATCTTGTAATCCAGGGGTCTGTGTTGTTCCAAAATCAACAATTTGAGGAGCGTTCTTACCTCCCAACTTTTCTATGACAGTAGCCGCTGCGGCCCCTTGGGCAACAACACATTGCAATTGATCTGCGTTTTGTTCAAATTCTACCGCTAGATCTTCTATGTGTTCATAAAAACTATAACCTAAACTCGCGATAGGAGAAGAGTAGCTGCTGTTCTCTTCTTTTATCAATAAGAATTCGTTGTCCAGTAAATCAAACTCACTCATCAGGTAAACCGCCTTGTTGTAATCGTAATTATTCAAGTACTTCTCATTTTTGATAAGTCCTTTCTGCACAAACATCCCATTAAAAAAAAGATCAAAATTATAACCTTTAGGAACCTTTAAATGACTCACACTTCTACAACCCAATCCAAAATAAAGAAACACATCCTTACTCAAAGCCTCCATTTGCTCTAGAGTTTCATTCCCTGTTAGTACAGCAACACTATTACGGTTCTTGCGTATGATGTTAGGTTTTTTACCAAAATAATGTTCAAAATAACGGGCGGTATTGTTGCTTCCTGTCGCGATAACAGCATCGTAATTTTCCAATTTACCATCCACATAGGAATAAGATGATGCTAAGTCTGCACAAAATGAAGTTGCTATTTCTAGCAGTAAAGGCGTCAACACATCATCATTACTCGAATTTTTTATCATGGCATGATGACCAACGATGATCACCGATAACACATCGTGAAAACCTACTAATGGCAAATTACCAGCAGTTATTAATGCAATATTTTTAGCGGTCACCTTATCTAAAGGATAATTTTGCATCCAAATCGTTAAATTTTCTTCGTTAAGTGCCTCTGCCCATTGTGTAATGGCAAATTCTAAGGTGTCATCTGTAAACCAAGAGTTCTTGCGTTGAGCGAGCTCTAGTCTCTGTTGAATGCGGTCGTGCCAGCTTGCGCCGTCATTTGTTAACGCTTTTAAACTGCCTTCTAGGTAGGAGGAAAGTAGGGAACTCGCTTTCGCGAAAGCGGTAATTCGATCATTTAACGAGGTATTAATTGACTTTGTCTTCACTAGTGGCTATTTTTGCACAAAAGTAAATAAAAGCTATGGCAATCATCATAACAGACGAATGTATTAATTGCGGTGCTTGCGAGGCAGAGTGTCCGAACACGGCAATTTATGAACCAGCTGACGACTATCGCTATGCAGATGGTACTGATCTAGATGGAAATGTAGTGTTGCCATCTGGAAAAGAAATAGATGCTAACGAGACGCAAGAACCAGTAAGTGACGAATTTTATTATATAGTACCCGATAAATGCACCGAATGTGTTGGCTTTCATGAAGAGCCACAATGTGCTGCTGTTTGTCCGGTAGATTGTTGTGTGCCAGACGACAATGTGGTAGAAACAAAGGAAGAGCTAGAAGCCAAACAAGCTTTTATGCATAAAGGATAAATCTCTTAATTATTGATTTACTATTGCAAATTTGTAATGGAAACCACACACTCAGTATCAGTTTTCAGAGGAAAGCGGATACTTATTAATTAAACTTTTTTATATATAAATTCCCAACGGCTAGCCGTTGGGAATTTATGTTTAATCCTAAAATTTAAACAGGGCATGTCATTTCCTTATCTTAGCTCCAAATAGTAGTATTATGAAATATCTCTTTACTCTTCTGGTGTTCTTTACAAGCTTTAATATCAATGCGCAAGAACTCAGCGGTACGCAATTACTGGATAAGGCAATTAAGAAACATGATCCTAATAATAATTGGTCTTCATTTACCGGCAGGTTAGAGATAACAATGACCACACCTAAAAACCCTAAAAGGGTTAGCAATATTGACATTAATTTACCCGCTCAATGTTTTGAATTGATTGCTGTAAGAGACAGCGTTATGACCGAGTATCGTGTCAATGAAGATGAAGTTAACGTCGTAAAGCTAGACTGGAAAAACCCAGAAAAGCAACTAGAGACTACAGAAAAGGATTTGGAACGTGCTGTTTTTATGAAAAACTACTACACCTATTTGTATGGATTACCTATGAAGTTAAAAGATCAAGGAACTCATATAGCCGAAAAAGTAGAACGCAAAACCTTTAAAGGCAAAGAGTACCTTGTACTCAAGGCCACTTATGATCAACATGTAGGTAGCGATGCATGGTTTTTTTATTTTGACCCCACTACATATAAGATGGAAGTGTACCAGTTTTTTAAAACGGAACCTTCTGGAAAAATAATTCCTAATACTGGAGAGTATATTTTACTTTCTGAAAACCAAGTGGTTAATGATATCAATATGCCTAAAGTGCGCAAGTGGTATTACAATAAAGACGATCAGTTTTTAGGTGCTGATGTAATTACTAAATAAAGGATTAAAATTTCTTCTCGTCTGTAGACGCAACCATTTCTAAATTGTTTCATCTATTATAAAATCAAAACTTAGATGAGAAAATTATTCTTTTTACTTCTTCCTATTCTGCTTGTTTCTTGTGAGGCCAGGTTAGAAAACGATGCCAGAGCACTTTTTAAAACAAGGGTAGTAGATGCATCAGGTGATCCTATTGCTGATATGCAGGTAAGTGCTACTACCTATAGAACCAATCGTTTTATCACAGGACAGGCGCTCTCCAAGTTTTCTCCGGCAGACGAAGATTTTATATTAGGGAAAGGAATTACTGATGAAAATGGGCAAGTGGAATTTGTAATGCTGGTAGATGGCAGTTTTTTTATAAGTTTTGATTCAGAAGATTACGCAGCTAACAAAATCAGCGTTTCAAGACAAGAATTGAATGATGATTATCTATTAGATATCCCAGAGACGATCTTAAAAGAAACTTCAACAGTGGAAATTGAATTTGTAAACACCTCAGGAACTATAGAGGAGTACAACGCCACTTTTGATTTTGAATCTTTAGATTGTGCTCTCATTTATAGAAATGATATGCTGACGCAGGATCAGGACTGTATATTTTATAATTTTCAATCCACAAGTTTTAATAGAACAGCTAACGATGGTATTTTTGAATTGAACCTATTCTATCCGTCTGTGATTGAGGTCCGATTTACAGATGCTATGGGTAATGAATCCATAAGAACTTTTACTATAACCAGTGCTTTAGAACGATATGAGATTACCTACTAAATTAATTATAGGCATCCTGCTTTTTTTGGTTACAGGACTATCTTTTGCTCAACAAGACTCAGCAGAATTAGCTGTACCTGACTCTGAACAACCTAAACGTCTATTTCTTACCGATCTTTATTTACAACGTGGAATTCCCTCTGGAGATAATTTTGCTGGTAATGGATTGGAAGGAGGAGCCGGCTATGGAATACGTATGCAGTTTTATGTGCCAAAAAACTTTTATTTAGGAGCTGCGCTTACACAAGATTTTATGAGTGTAAAAAGCACGACTATAGTTGGCGAGTATGCTAGAGCTGCAAAGTTTAACGCTTATGTCTTTGCAGGTTACGACTACCGCTTAAATGAAGATTGGAATATCACAGCAGACCTAGGCTATGGGTATAGCCAGAATAAAAACAGGCAAAGTGGGTCCCAAGGTGGTGGAAAGTTTAGGGATTCTGGAAATGTGTTGCGTTTTACTTCGAGCTTGGAATATCATTTTAGTGATGGAATTTCATTTTTCTTCAGTCCTAGCTATGAAATAGTTACTTACCGTATTAATACAGCTCCTTCATTGAACGATAGCTTTAACAATGCTAATTACTTTAACCTTGCTATAGGAATACGCTTAAACGTAAGAGATTACAGTGCTATTCGATTAAAAAAAACAGTGAATCAAGATCTTCAAGAATTACTAAGTCGCGACCCTGAAGATTTGAGTATTAAAGAAAAACGCCGTTTGTACTTTCTCAAAAAGAAAGAGGCTAGAAGGCATCGAAAAGAAAGAAAGAATAATAAATCTTTGTTTTAATATCGAGCAATGCGATCAGATCAAGCTACTAGCAAATGGAAGTAAATGATAATTGTATCTAATTAGGCATGTTGCGTTTACGGCAACTGTTTGTTGAGTTCATTACTACTTTACAAGTTTTATGGAATCAATTAGAAGTTCAAAATTTTGTTTCTTTCCATTTGCTATCAATACCGTGACGCTTCTTATTTGATCCTTATCAAAATTAGGAATCCTTAATTTAGCTCCCCTCCAGGAAGGTTGCATTTCAGAAAGCGCTATTTCAATAGTTTGCCTTTCACCAGTCGTATCAAACTCTTTGATGTAATTATGTCGATCGCCAGCAAAGGCTTTCACTCTCAACTGAAAAGTCTTTCCATCACCTTTGAGTTTGATTCTTATTTTGTCAGAAGGGCTCACCTGTAACTTGTCAAAGTTATAATCTACAGAGCTGAACCCTCCATTACTTTCTGTGGTAACATACCCATGAAATTTTCCATAACCGTCTTCCGTAAGCTCAAAATAGCTTAAAGAGATTCCTCCCATGACACGATCGTCTACAATATTCCAAGCAGAAATGTCAGAATCCTTATTGAAATTGAATATAGTGGTTGGGGATTGATTCATGAGTAAAAGTATAGTAAGGCAATTGAAAGCTCGTATCATATAAAATTTAGACGATTTAACCTGTAAAATCTTACGGAATTAACAGTTTTTTGTTAATGCTTGTACTTACATAAAATAAAGTAACGGTCTTGAAAGTTAAATAAATTATAGTAAACAAAAGATTTACACAATAGCATTCAATATGTTGTGCCATATGCTTTTAAGATGTATTTTAAACATCATAATGCACAAGTATATTTTTACTCCCTATAAAATACTTATATTAGAATGACAAGGTCTGTTGTATGTTTTAGGTTGCGTTAAAGGCTGAGATAATTTGTCCTAGAGAACCTAACAAGTCTTATTCTTCCATCAACATTCCTAAAATATCTATGGCAGCTGCACTGATCTTTGTTCCTGGACCAAATACAGCAGCTACTCCTTCATCAAAAAGAAACTGGTAATCCTTACGAGGTATCACTCCGCCAACCACGATCATGATATCTCCACGACCGTATTTCTTTAATTCGTCCATGACTTGTGGTACCAAAGTCTTGTGACCTGCAGCGAGTGAAGAAACACCTAAAACATGTACGTCGTTCTCTACGGCTTGTTTAGCAGCTTCGGCTGGTGTCTGGAACAAAGGGCCAATATCCACATCAAAACCAACGTCTGCATAGCCTGTTGCAACTACTTTAGCTCCGCGATCGTGTCCGTCTTGACCCATTTTAGCGATCATGATTCTCGGTCTTCGCCCTTCTGTCTTTGCAAATTGGTCGGCTAGTTGTTGCGCTTTCGCGAAAGTGGGATCATTCATAATTTCTTTTTTATAAACGCCTTGAACACTCTTAATAGTGGCACGGTAACGACCGTACACTTCTTCTAGCGCATCAGAAATTTCACCTAAAGTAGCTCGTTCCTTTGCTGCGATTACCGCTAGCTCCAAAAGGTTTCCTTTTTTAGAATCGGCACAATCGGTTAATGCCTTTAAAGCTTTTTTTACCTTTTTGTCATCTCTAGCAGCTTTTATCTCTGTCAGACGATCGATCTGTTCTACTCTTACAGCAGCATTATCTACTTCAAAAGTATCGATCATATCTTCAACTGGACTCAAGTATTTATTCACTCCCACGATGGTATCGACACCAGAGTCTATACGTGCTTGCTTTTTTGCTGCGGCTTCTTCAATACGCATTTTGGGAATACCAGCTTCTATAGCTTTTGTCATTCCTCCTAATTCTTCTACTTCCTGAATAAGCTCCCAAGCTTTATCGGCTATTTGATCCGTAAGTGATTCTACATAATAAGAACCCGCCCAAGGATCTACAGTTTTTGTAATTCCTGTCTCTTCTTGAAGGTATAATTGTGTGTTTCTCGCAATACGAGCAGAGAAATCTGTTGGTAAAGCAATGGCTTCATCCAGTGCATTGGTATGCAAACTTTGGGTTCCCCCAAAGGCTGCCGCCGAAGCTTCAATAGCAGTCCGAGCGACATTATTAAAGGGATCTTGCTCTGTCAGGGACCAGCCAGAAGTCTGACAATGGGTTCTTAACGCAAGAGACTTGGGATTTTTAGGATGAAATTGCTGAATCATTTTTGCCCAAAGCATACGTGCCGCACGCATTTTGGCAATTTCCATAAAGTGATTCATTCCGATTGCCCAGAAAAAAGATAAACGAGGAGCAAAGGTATCAATATCCATTCCTGCTGCGAGTCCTTTACGTACATACTCTAAACCATCAGCAAGTGTATAGGCCAATTCAATGTCGCTGGTTGCTCCAGCTTCATACATGTGGTAACCAGATATAGAAATCGAGTTAAATTTAGGCATGTGCTGACTCGTGTACTCAAATATGTCTGAGATAATCTGCATACTAGGAGTAGGCGGATAAATGTACGTATTGCGTACCATGAATTCCTTAAGGATATCATTTTGAATCGTACCGCTTAATAATTGAAGATCGACGCCTTGTTCCATAGCAGCGACAATATAAAATGCCATGATAGGCAACACAGCGCCATTCATCGTCATAGAAACCGACATTTTATCTAGAGGAATTTCATTAAATAGAATTTTCATATCCTCCACACTATCTATGGCAACACCAGCTTTTCCTACATCGCCTACCACACGTTCATGATCAGAATCATAACCTCTATGTGTAGCGAGATCAAAAGCTACGGACAGTCCTTTTTGTCCAGCGGCGAGATTGCGCTTATAAAACGCATTAGATTCTGTCGCACTTGAAAAACCAGCATACTGTCTAACTGTCCAAGGCCTGCGTACATACATCGTGGAATAGGGACCGCGTAAGTTAGGAGCTGTGCCAGCCACAAAGTCAAGATGCTTTAAGCTTGATACATCTTCTTTTGTGTATTCTTTCTTGATAATAATCCCTTCAGATGTTTCATAAGTAGCGCCCTCTGGGCGTTTACTATGAAAATCGTAATTGGGTGTTATGCGAGAGATGTCCTTTCTTTTCATTATAATTTTTTCATTTCGCTTTTCTCTAGTTCTTCTGTCAGTCTTCTTGCAATCACAGGTTGCACTAGAGTTTTACGCGGATTCATTTTTACAAAAGGCAGGATTTCATATTCTTTTTGAAGGGAAAGAGCTGCGTTAGGATATTTATTGACTCCCACCAAAACTCGATTTCCGTTGTTGAAATCTTGCTGTTCCTGTTGCGCACTTTCTTTGATCTTGCGTTGTATAGTTCCTTCAAAAAGAGATTGTATGAATCCACCGGCTTTCTCGATCTCTTTAAAAATTTCTAGCGCTTTTTCTACCAATTGTTTGGTAATCGTGTCCACATAATAAGATCCATCTGCAGCGTTGCCTATTTGATTCAGGGAAGCTTCTTCTTTTAAGATGATCAATTGGTTGCGAGCAATCCTATCTCCAAATTCGTTTTCTTTATTAAAAAAGGTATCGTAGGGAATATTGCATAAGGTATCGGCACCGCCCAAAACAGCACTCATACATTCTGTTGTGGTACGCAATAAATTGACGTTGTAATCCATCAAGGATTTGTTGCGTAGGCTAGGAGAGGCCGTAATATAGCAACCTAAATCAATACCGTAAACATCGCCTAATGTTTTAGTTAGAATGCGATAAGCACGGTATTTTGCCATTTCAAAAAAGTAATGGCTCCCTATTGATGTGTCTATGTTGATTCTTTTTTCCGCTTTCGCGAAAGCGGACAAGTGACCAGCATCATCCATGTGGTTTAAATACTCGTTGAGATGAGCAGTAAAATAGGCGAGTTCCTGCGTGATCGTTGCACCAGCTTGTTGATAGGTAGTTGTATTTACCGTAATATTTGAAAAGTAACCGTCAAAATTCTTGATAAAAGCATCTAGTTTTTGATGATCTTGATCCTTGTTTTTAAACCAGTTTCCGTCACTTACCAGTTGGTGGATGATGTCTATATGAATGTATGCTTTTGGAGCGATTTCATGAACAGATTTGATATAATCCAAGTCGAAAAACTGGGGGTGCAACTGTATACCAACTTTTGGAAGGTTTTTTAATAAGACCGCTGGATCAATATCTTTGTGAGGTATAAAGAAGATGATACCTTCTCCACCACGGCTGAGTATATCTAGTGCTTTTTTATTTGCGGCAACCGCATTACCAGCATAAACACGTTGAGAAATATACCAGTCGTTAGTCTGTGACGATCGATTAGGAATGTGAACCTTTGGCGCACTTTCTCTATGGTAAAATGGCTTGATATTTATGCCTTCTCGTGTTGCTGTTATAAGTGTCTTATTATAATCGGCACCTTTGAGGTCCATTTGAATATTCTGTTTCCATTGTGCTTCAGAAACAGGTTCAAAATCTCGGAAAAGTTCTTTACTCATTTTCTTTAGTTTTTACAGAGTCTGGATGCTGAATGATAAACACCTCTTCATTATCTCGCTTCATTAGATAGCGTTCTCTGGCAAATTTTTCTAGACCTAAACTGTCGTTTAAGGTCGCTATACGCGCTTGATCACGGGCAATACCTTTCATATAGAAATCGGCATTTTGTTTTTTTTCAGAAAGTTGCTCGTCTATACTTCTATGCGATGTCATCCAAGCATTTGCGTCAAGAAATAAAATCCAGACTGCAAAAAAGAGGCTAATAAGCGTATACTTATTACTGAAAAACTTCCAATATGGATTAGTCTTTATTTTATTCAATCCCATAAGTGGAAATTTAAGAAATTATCCTAGTTTTTGGTCAATTATAGTACGTAAGATTTTAACACCTACCGAATTGAATCGGTTGGTAGGGATAATCACATCTGCATATACCTTCGTCGATTCTATAAATTGCTGGTGCATAGGTTTTAGGGTCGTCTGGTAACGTTCCAGTACTTCATTTAAATTGCGACCACGGTCTGCTATATCGCGTTTTAACCTTCTTATCAATCGCTCATCGCTGTCGCAATCAATGTACACTTTGATATCAAACAACTTACGTATACTAGGCATGGTAAGGATTAAAATACCTTCTACGATAATAACTTTACTAGGTGCCGTTTTTATGGTTTCTCCAGTGCGATTATGCTCTTTAAAGCTGTAAACTGGTTGATCAATAGTTTTTCCTGCTTTGAGCTGCAAAAGATGCTTTTCCAATAAATCAAAATCTATACTTTCTGGATGATCAAAATTGATTTTAGTGCGCTCTTCATAGCTCAGTTCGCTGGTGTCTTTATAATAAGAATCTTGAGAGATAACGGTTACTTCGTGATCGGGATATTCATGAACCATTTGTTCTACAACTGTGGTTTTTCCACTACCGGTTCCACCTGCGATTCCTAGTATAAGCATGAGAGATTTTTGATTTTCACAAAAGTACGATTTTAGGTTTGAGTTTTAAGCGGTGAATTATAGTTTTGAGTTGATGAGTCATCAAACCCTTAAGCTTTCAAAAACCTGGAGTCGTTGAACTTCATGATTTTTTGTTACCTGTATGATGTAAATCGGAATCGCTGGCTTCTAAGTCTTTCACGACATGCTTTTATAAATTCTATTGTTCTAAACCATCCTATTACTCAAGAACATCTAGTAACTTTACCCAAAAACAAACATGTCCCTACAGATAGAAGCGAGTTGGAGAGAAGTGTTGCGTGAAGAGTTTAGTCAACCTTACTTTGAGGACTTGACGGAGTTTGTCAAGCATGAATACAGAGAAAATACTTGTTACCCGCCAGGCAATAAGATTTTTGCGGCTTTTGATCGCACACCTTATGAACAAGTGAAAGTGGTGATTATAGGTCAAGATCCTTATCACGGCTCGGGCCAGGCTAACGGTTTGTGTTTCTCTGTGGCTGATGGTATAAAACATCCACCTAGTTTAATCAATATATTTAAAGAAATTTCTAAGGATTTAAATCAGTCGTATCCAGAATCTGGGAATTTAGAACGCTGGGCAGATCAAGGGGTTTTGTTGCTCAATACGGTTCTTACGGTACAGGAATCAATGGCAGGTAGTCACCAGAAAAAAGGTTGGGAAAAATTCACCGATGCCGTTATTAAAAAAATATCTGATGAGCGCAAAGATGTGGTATTTCTCCTCTGGGGCGGTTTTGCCAAAGGAAAAGCAAAGCTTGTCGATCCTAAATATCATTTTATTTTAGAAACCGGACATCCATCACCTTTAAGTGCTAATAGAGGCTACTGGTTTGGAAACCAACATTTTTCTAAGACCAATCGCTATCTACAAGAACATGGAATGAAGCCTGTGAATTGGTAGTGCTAACGTGGGGAACATTCCCAGTAATATAAAGTTCGGCAAGTGTTTTTTTGATCTCTTCTTCTTAATATCAATAAGATGACTTTTTTTTAACTGTTGTAGCTGGCTTTTTCCTTTTTTAATTTTAATGAAGAACTACTATTAATTACAAGTATGCGTGAGGGATTGCAGTGAAAATCCCGCAGCAGGCGCCCATTTTTCTTGGGTACCTGCGAGGAATTGCAACATAAAGCCCGACCACCAGAGTGGTCACGCCCTAATGAATGAGGTAAAAGTGAAAATATACCTTATATTACCAACCATCAAAACCTATTCATGAGTACAGATATAAAAATTAACAGACCTACACCTATAGATTTAACAGAGCGACCGGCATTTTATGATGCTGATTCTAACCTCGTTACTACTATGAACAACTTAGAAGAGGGGAAAGTGGTGCTTATACGATCATTTTATAGCAATGGTCTGAATCTGCTCAAGGAATTGCATGTGCACCTTAAAAAGAAGTTGCCTAATAAAACCTATCAAGAACAGCAAATTTACAGGGATACCTACCGCAAGATGTCTCATCTTATTTTGCTGGAGATTGTTCAAAATCAACTTGAAGTCAAAAAAGCACCTTCCATAGGGTGGTTAGAGAAGTTATATCCAGACGTCAGTGAATTTCATTTACCTCTTCCTCTAATTCAAGGACTTAACAGTTCTTGGCAATGGTTTAAAAAAGGGATTTCCATTCCTGTACTGCGCAATAAAATACATCCTTATTACGGGGTTTATTTTCCAACGCGTTTTGAGCATTTGGAGGTTTTTGACACCTATTTAGAACGTTATGAGGGTCCTAAGAAAGGAGCTTTTGATGTAGGAACAGGATCTGGTGTTCTCGCTCTTCAAATGGTTAAATATAGCTTTCAAAAAGTTTTTGCTACCGATGTGAATCCGAATGCTATCATCGGCCTTACTGAATTTATGGGAGACACGAAGTTATCTCGTAAGATAGAACTGGATCATGCACCGCTTTTTGGCAAGTTTGATAAGCCGGTAGAACTTATTGTGTTTAACCCACCATGGTTGCCTGCATCACAAGAGGTTGAAGGACTAGACGAGGCCATTTATTATAAAGAAGATCTATTTCCTGCCTTTTTTGAAGGAGCAAAAGAACGCTTGTCTGAAGATGGTAAATTAGTTATTTTGTTTTCTAATATCGCTCAAATAACAGAGGTCACCAAAGAACATCCTATAGAAAAGGAACTCGCAGAAAACGACAGGTTCCAACTGGAGCGTTGCTTTAAAAAACGAGTGAATTCTGCTTCAGAAAAAACCAAACGCGATCCACACTGGCGTGATAAAGAAGAAGTAGAGCTCTGGGAACTGAAACATAAGTAACTGATCGTCTTAGAACCATCTATTACTCTCTTTGCTCTTCTTCGGCAGGAGCAAAGTGCCCGTAGAGGACATAAAAGCCTAGAAAAGACTTCTGCTTATGGTCTGATTACAGACTGAAGCAATAGCAGTAAAAGGGAGCTATCTACTCCAATACGAGTGGTATGGCTTCTGGATAGGTTTATAGGGATAACTAAACCTGTTTATTTTGTAAAAGTCCCAAACCTTGGAATGACTTGATGATTATTTTAAAAAGGGAAAGGAGATAAGAACAGCTTTATTTTGAAGAGTTCTATCCATACGTTTTTAGAAATTTGTTAGTAGTAGATAGGCCTGTTGGGTATGCCTAATTTGGTTTATTCTATAATCTCGTAGTCGATACTTAGTTTGCGCAATAATCTTAGCGCAGTGGCGGTGTTTTTATCTTCTACCTCAATGTCTACTGCATCTCCTTCAAGAAGAATATCTGTCAATTCATTTGATAAAGAGGCATTCATTTGAAATGAAATCTCTGCAATACATTGGGCTATCGCTCTTTTATCTGGTCTCTGAGCATCACAAGACAATAAGTTTAATTTCATAATACTGTTTTACTTGTGCAATATACTAGAGTTGCGAGAAGTCTGGTTTATTCAAAGATCTTTATTTCTTTTAATACGTCATTTAAACAACAATAAAAAAGCACCAAAAATCAAGTCTATGGTTTTTGGTGCTTTTAATGACAATAACTTTGGTCTACAAAAAGACATTTGACATAACCTTGCTAGGCAAAGGAGACTATTGAAATTACTGTTAAAAAGGACTAGTTTAAAGCTCTAAACTTTAGGTTAAGCACCAAAACCCTTACTAATTATGGCCATTGTTGTGCTTTCGCTATTTCTTTTTTCAATTGGTTTGGGATATTAATCCATTCCGTTTGTTCCGTTATGTATAAATCGCAAGAACATTCTTCTTTAACCACTTTAATAATTTGTTCAAACCACTCTAGGTATGTCCAATCTCTTGGCGTAGGAGAGTAAAGAGTATTGTTTTCTGTATTCCAATGAACTTCAGTCGCAGTCCTATAAATCATAATAAACTTTTCATATTCAGGTTTAATATGAAGTTTTCCAGAATCATCAATTTCAATTTGTATTATTGTGTCGTGACTAACTGACATATTCCCAAAATTTACTCATTTCAGAGGATTTGTAATAAACAATAAGTTTTTTGAAGTCTTCAGACAAGTCCAGCTCTAAGAGTTCATTTGTTAAGTCAGGTCTATATGACCATATCCACGATAGTATTTCTTCTCTTTGAGGTGGTTCGTTATCAGGACAGAATTCGATATAATTTTCACAAACGCCAATCGTGTTTACAAACAAAATACTTATTGCCGATAACCTTTCATCGAAGTTGTCAAATTCAACAATTTTACTCCAAGGAACCTCCCTAGGTAGGGATTCTAATATTTGATTTAATTCACTTTTCATTTTATTCTAATGAAGCACAACTCCTTATAAAGCAGCGCATGTAGATTTTTATCAAATTTGTTCCACAAATTCTAAAAACACTTCTTTATGACGCTCCAAATCTAAGTTTGGTGACAGTGAGGCACGTACAATATAATCTTTATCACCTTCTTTAGTAGTTCCTTGAGTCGAGGTGGCAGGCACGGTCCAGTAGCATCCTTTTAATTGGCCATAACTCACACAAAATTTACTTTCGTCTGGAATTTCGGCAATCATTAAATGAATCAATTTAAGATTTAACGTCCTTTTGTAAGATTCTCTTTCTTCATCGGTGGATCCTTTAGTAGGAAGGTCTAATGAAAATACAGATGGGGTAAAGCCTTGATCGGCTATATCTTCAGATACAAAATTGATTTTAGCCTCAGGTAAGGTTTTAGCTATGAAATTTACAAATTCGCGAGTGTTTTTATAAGCATCGTTGATTCGTTGATTCATAGAAGGCAATTGTCTTGCTAATATTTCATATTGCAGATCAGTCGCCTCATTATCGCAGAAAATTAAATGTTTTTCCACTTTATCCATCAACGAGACTGTCTTTTTATTTCCTATACAATATCCAGCAGTACATTGACCACCGCTTGGAAATTTTGATCCACTTGCATAGGATATAGTTCTTACAGTAGAGAGTATTTTTCCATCTCCTAAAAAGTGATAATTAGGACAAAAAGTTTGATCTAAAATAAAAACAGGATCTATAGCCACTTCACCAGTATTGGTGGTGCGCTCTTTTGTTAAGACCGCTTTCAACTGGAGAAGATCTGGCACTTCAACTCTAGGATTGGTAGGGATTTCAGCAATGATATAAGGTATCGCATCTTCATGAGCTATTTGATTTAAAACAGTATCAATACTTTTAACCATATCGTTATCTCCATCCACGGGTAGATCCACCACTTCAACAGTGTCAAGGCAAGCTGCTACTCGTCTAGCTTGATCATTTGTTCCACCATAACAATTAGGAGGGACTATAAACTTAATTGCCTTACCAGGATGTTTTTCTAATGCTTCATCTATCAGCCCCATCATAATAGCATATTGAATGGATAAACCACAAGAACCTACTAAGGCTTTTGTTTGGGAACCCGTAACTGTTGCAATGGATGCTAACACGCTCTTTTTATTGGACTCCACAGCTAAAGTTTCCCTTGTTGGTATAGGAGTTTTTTCAACCAGTGATTGTAACGCGGTATAAGAATCGGCTGGAGTCATGGCTATGGTCTCCCTTCTTCTTACATGCTGAATATCTGAAATATAAGATTCGTTTTTTGAACCGTTAACTAATAGAACACTGCCCAAGTGAGCGTGAATATTGATAAAGAAATCAACATTGGGAACAAGGTCAAAATGGCCAATGTCATTTTTTTGCGAAATATAAATGCTGCTGCCGTTAAATGCAGGAACTTTTTCTAGATCATCCACTTGGCGCAACTCAAAGTTATAGCCATAAACAGCTCTCAATAAATCGGCGTCCAATAGTTCAGGCAATTCACCGGTATAGAGTATTTGTGTGTTTTTTTGATCCAACAAGTTTTTTCTAAGTACCGCTAAAACAGGAATTGTTTTTGATGCAAAACTGATCACATGATCGGATTCCGTATGATTCAATTGAGCAATTGCCCATTCTAATATAGAAGATAACGGATGTCCCAAACGAATATAATCGTAGGCAGTAGGTAGAATGCTTAGAGCAGAAGTTTGCGTATTGTCAGCCTCAAACAAGGTCTCGAACTGCTCTAAAAATTGAGTTTTAGCTAGTTTCTCCTCATAAAGATCTAGACGATGTGTTGTCAGACCTATCCAGTCTTTAGGCATGTTTTCTAAAACTTCTTTGATATAATGGAGCACTTTACTGTCTGACATATTTTTTACTTTAAGAACGTAAAAATATGGATTTAAAAAGCCAACCTTAAAGGTTTAACAAGACGTTTTGAACCACTTAATCAAACTATTAGTTTCTAAGAAGAAAAAAAACAGAAAAGCGCATTGCTCTGTTGAGGTCTACAACCGACACTATAAAAACTTAATTCTATTTTACAGAACCCTGACGTCCCATGTCTTAGGCGCATCATTTCTTAGGTAATACTAGCAGAGTAAGACATCTAGTTTTGACGCTTATGCAGGTCATTTAAAGAAACCATCGAGACACTTTTAATAACTCCACAAGAAATCAATGTGCATCTTTATAAGGTCTTTTTGTAGGGATCAACTATATTCATTTAAAGGCGATATAGCTGGATTAAACTCTATTCCTAAATCACTCTTCGCAAGTTCATTACTGTATACTGTTTTTGGTTTGCCCTCAGGTGGTTGCTTGTTCAACATTAAAGTGATATCTGAAACAGAGTAACTTTCACTTGACAATAAATAATTTTTCCCATGTATTCCGTTCGTTTGTGTGGCCAGGTAAATGGCCTCCGCAACGTCTTTTACATCTACCATCGCAAAATCAATATTAAGGTCATAATACATTTGAAAATGAGGATTTGGCGCCATTTTATTTTTGAAAAGGAATTGTAAGCCAGTGGATGTGGAGTCTTGTCTTTGCGATAGGGATTTACCCATAACCCCCACTGGAGAAACAGAAACGATTTCAAAATTTAAATCGGTATGATCTGCGATAAATTTTTCAACTGTTTGATGAGCTAAGAATTTTGCTTGTGCATAGGGATGGCTTTCTTCGCTCATAAAAGGCGTGTCATTTTCACTAATGAGGTCACCTTCCTTTTTATTATCCGGTAGGAGCGGAAAGTTTGTATTTACAGCTCCTACAGATGCTATAAAGACCACTCTTTTAATATGAGGTGATTCCTTGATGACCTCTAAAAAGTTTTTTGTTCCCTTTATAGTTGGATCTAACAATTCTTTTTCAGGGTCTTGGACGTCTAGTTTAAAAGGTGTTCCTCCATGAATAAGAAGGTCACAACCTTTAACAAATTCTCTTAATTGGTTGATGTTTTCTACATTTAAAGCAGCTATCTCTATATGCTCTGCATGTGGTAAGGATTTTAAATGTTTGTATTTCTCCGTGTTAGATATATCTGTCGAAGATACTTTTACTTTAAAATTATTTTGCAAAAATTTCTTGGTAACATGACTTCCTATAAAGCCAGAGCCTCCTATTATTCCTATTGTTTCCATTCCTTATATGTATATAATGCTAGTGTTTTAGAATAACAAATGATGTACTTACGACCTGTTACTTATCAATTTCAATAATCCAATTTAAGAAATTTAAACCACTTCTAATTGAATAAGTAAAGATCCCGCATAAACAGAACTTAATGTATTCATAATTTGTATTATTCCGCTTTCGCGAAAGCGTCCACAAAAAAAAGCCCACGAGAATTATCTTCCAGTGGACTTTATTATTATGAGCTATCGCTAGAGCTAAATTCTTTAAGCGATGGCGATCTGTAATCTTAAGAAACTACTTCTTAATTAAACCAATCTCCACCAGTCGCTGGTGTAAGAAATTACCTGAGGTAATGTCTTCGTATTGTTTTGGGTTATTCTCATCCACACACTCTTCTAGGCAGTCCAATTTCATATCGCTACGCGGATGCAAGAAAAAAGGAATAGAGTAGCGGCTCGTGTGCCACAATTCACGTGGCGGATTTACCACTCTGTGGATGGTAGAGCGCAATTTGTTATTGGTATGGCGTTGCAGCATATCACCTACATTAATGACCAGCTCATCTTCTTGAGCAATAGCATCAATCCATTCACCTTGGCGGTTTTGAACTTGTAATCCTGGTGCACTTGCACCCATTAATAAAGTAATAAGGTTGATGTCTCCGTGCGCCCCAGCTCGTACGGCATTATCTGGTTCGCTGGTGATAGGTGGGTAATGAATAGGTCTCAAGATAGAGTTCCCGTTACTCGCCCAATGATCAAAATAGTTTTCCTTCAAACCTATGTGAAGTGATAAAGCTCTGAGTACATAAATACCGGTTTTCTCCAACATACGGTAGGCTTGCATTCCTACTTTGTTGAATTCTGGAAGCTCCTTAACTTGTACATTATCTGGATAGACTTCATCTAACTGAGCATCTGCTGACACTTCTTGTCCAAAATGCCAAAACTCCTTCAAATCGCCTTCTTTCTTTCCTTTTGCATGTTCCTTTCCAAAGGAGACATAACCACGCTGACCATTTAATTCCTCGCGTTCGTAACCGAGTTTAGTAGCTTTAGGAAGTTGAAAGAACTGCTCTACTTCTGTATATAATTCTTCCACCAATTCATCAGATAAGAAGTGGTTTTTTAAAGCGACAAAACCTATGTCTTCATAAGCAGCGCCTATCTCGTTGATAAATTTTTCTTTTCTCTTAGGATCGTCGCTCAGAAAGTCAGCTAGATCTACACTTGGGATATTAGTCATGGTAATAAATAGTATTAGAAGTTCTGTAATTAAAATCTCAATGAAGTAGCGAGCAACAACTCATTACCTGTGTACAAGGGTGTCAATTGAAACTGTACTTGAGATTCTAGTGTTTTATTTCTGTTTTTAAAGATAACATTCTTTAGTAAAGGATACAGCCAGTAAGCTATTTTTGTGGATAAAATTCCTATTCCAGCTCCTGCCATAACATCACTGAACCAGTGTTTGTCATTGTACATGCGCAAAAAGCCAGTCGCTGTTGCCATGGAATACCCTGCTATACTGTACCATAGAGATACTTGACCGTATTCTTGATGCAGGAATTCTGCTGCCATAAATGAAATCGCTGTGTGACCAGATGGAAAGCTGCTTTGAGACTTGCCGCTGGGTCTTCTTATGTTTGTATTGTTCTTGATGATATTCACACTGGAATACAGCAATAGGGTAGAGGTTCCTAAAATAATACTTTTATCAAGCATGTTGTTTCGCCCCTTTATACCTGCAAGGTCGAGCCCGTAAGCAGCTGCAATAGGAGTGAATAGAATGTAGTCATCTACAGAAGTTTTAGTGCCATTAGGGTCCAGACTCTTTCTTATATCCCGATCCCATTTTCTAACAGGGTCATTCTTAATCCCTAGAATACCGTAGCTTACTAGTCCAGTAGGAAGCAGGAGGGAAGAGTATTTAAAACTTACTTCTTTTTGAAACGGAAGGGAATCAGCTACTTTTTGCTGGCTATGACAGGTGATCGAAAAGAAAAAAAAGAAAAATAAAAGAAGTTGTTTCATAGAACTTTGATTGTTGATACAAAGTTAGTAAATGACAGCTACTCTTTTGCTACAAGCTTAAAGGAAGTAGACAGATTATCTTACATTTGGGATACAGTACACACCAATGACAGATACAGATCAAACAGACTTAAAAAAACTCTACAGCAATACCTTAGATCATAAGGTACTTATAGATTTATATAAAAAAATGCTAATGCCTCGATTGATAGAAGAGAAGATGTTAATTCTCTTGCGTCAAGGCCGTATTTCTAAATGGTTTTCTGGAATAGGCCAGGAAGCAATTTCCGTAGGGCTTACCGCTGCTATGCAAAAGGACGAGTACATCTTACCTATGCATAGAAATCTTGGTGTTTTTACCTCTCGAGAAATACCCTTATGGAAGCTCTTTGCACAGTGGCAGGGGAAAGCAGAAGGCTTTACCAAAGGCCGGGACCGAAGTTTTCACTTTGGTACTCAAGAGTATAAAATCATTGGGATGATCTCACACCTAGGTCCACAACTAGGGGTTGCAGACGGGATTGCACTTGCCCAAAAAATGAACAACACTGGTAAAGCCACTGCGGTTTTCACTGGTGAAGGTGGGACGAGTGAAGGCGATTTTCACGAGGCGCTTAATGTAGCCAGTGTTTGGAGTTTACCGGTGCTTTTCTGTATAGAAAACAACGGTTATGGACTCAGCACACCTACTTCAGAACAATACAATTGTGAACACCTCGCAGACCGTGCATTGGGCTATGGTATGGAATCTCATATTATAGATGGGAATAATATCATAGAAGTATACACTAAAATTTCGGCGATATTGAATGACATGCGGGAACGTCCTCATCCAGTGTTGATCGAGTTCAAGACCTTTAGAAGACGTGGTCATGAAGAGGCAAGTGGCACCAAATATGTGCCTGATGAATTGTTGGAATATTGGGAACAAAGAGATCCATTATCCAGATTTGAAAAGTTTTTACTGGAAGAACATATTATTTCTAGCGATCTAATTAAAAACTGGAATAAGGAGTTTAAAAAAGAGATCAACGATGGTTTAGATACCGCTTTCGCGAAAGCTTTACCTGAATCAACAACAGAACTAGAACTGGCAGATGTGTTTGCACCACACACATTCAATCAAGTGAATCCCGATAGTTCTTCTCAAAACATACGTTTGATAGATGCTATAAAAGATGGACTAGAGGAAGCTATGGATGCCTATGACAATCTGGTGATTATGGGACAAGACGTCGCAGAATACGGGGGAGTATTTAAAATAACCGATGGATTTGTAGAAAAATACGGAAGAGAACGCGTTAGAAACACCCCTATTTGTGAAAGCGCAATTGTAGAAGCTGGAATGGGTTTGAGTATTATGGGGATGAAAGCAGTCGTAGAGATGCAGTTTGCCGATTTTGTGAGCAGCGGCTTTAATCCTATTGTTAATTACCTGGCCAAATCTTATTACCGTTGGAATCAAAAAGCAGATGTGGTGATACGTATGCCTTGTGGAGCAGGAGTAGGAGCTGGGCCTTTTCACTCACAAACCAATGAATCTTGGTTTTATACCGTGCCAGGACTTAAAATCGTATACCCTTCAACTCCAGCAGACGCTAAAGGCTTATTAATTGCCTCCATAGAAGATCCTAATCCAGTACTATTCTTTGAACATAAAGCATTATATCGTTCCATTTATGATGACGTTCCAGACGGTTACTACAATATTGAATTAGGAAAAGCATTAAACATTTGCGTAGGTAATGATGCCACCATCATTACTTTTGGAGCAGGAGTACATTGGGCAAAGCAATTGATCAAGGAAGAAAATCTTTCTATAGACCTTATAGATTTAAGAACGTTAGTTCCTTTAGATAAACAGGCGATAATTAAATCAGTTCAAAAAACAGGAAGGGTTTTATTAGTAACCGAAGACAATCTAACAGGAAGCGTTATTAGTGATATAGCAGCCTTTATTAGTGAAGAATGCTTTGAATATTTAGATGCTCCTGTAATGAGGTTAGGAAGTATTGACACACCGATTCCTTTTGAAAAAGGCTTAGAAAATAATTACCTTCCGTTACAAGATTTAAAAGAAAAATTAAAAAAGTTGCTAAAATATTAAATTAAAGTTAATAAATATGATACTTTTGATACACCCCTGAGCAAACTAATAAAATGAAGTTATGAAATTTATGGATGAGGCGGATAATTTTCGCTATGTACTTTGGACCTTGACTATTATATTTGCTTTTTTAGTATTCTTTGGTCCCGACCCTGAAGGTGGCTCTTTAATGAACACCGCAATCACTTTATTGACTTTATTTGGAACTCTATTAGTTGTTTATTTAGTTTTAAAACTTATACAGAAGACAAAATATAAAGATAAAGAGTCTAATTAAGCTGAATTGTATCTAGAGCTACTATCTTTGAATAGTGAAAAAAGAATACGATATAATTATTGCCGGTGGAGGACTTTCAGGTCTTACAGCGGCAATTTTGTTTTCTAAAGATTTCAACGTCCTGTGTATAGATCCAGATGCGTATCCGCGCCATAAAATGTGTGGTGAGTATTTGAGCAATGAAGTCATCGGTTTCCTAAAGAGCCTAGAGATTGATCTGGATCGAGAATCGTCTGTTGATTTAGAAAACTTAAAATTCACCCTTGCTGGTCATCGATCTATAGAGTGCCCATTGCCTCAGGGTGGTAAAGGAATTTCAAGGTATCATCTCGATCACCTACTGTATCAAAAAGCCATTAAAAACGCCGATTTCCTTCAAGATAAGGTCATTGATGCTGTTTTTGAAAAAGGTTCTTTTCAAGTCAACACTACTTCTCAAAATTTGCAGTGTAAGCAATTTATCATGGCAACTGGAAAACGATCTCTGTTAGATAAAAAGCTAGATCGTGAATTTATACAACAAAAATCACCATGGCTCGCAGTTAAGATGCATTACAAGTACGATATGAGTGATCGCCTGGTAGAACTACACAACTTTGATGGTGGTTATGCGGGTATTTCTAAGGTAGAAAATGGATATGTGAACCTTTGCTACTTAGCTAGTTATGATTCTTTTAAAAAGCATAAAAACGTCACAGACTTTAATGAGGAAGTACTGTCAAAAAATGAGTTTTTAAACAGTTTTTTTAAAGAAGCTGTCCCTGCCTGGGAGCAGCCCATTACAATTTCTCAAATCTCTTTTGAAAAGAAAGAACCTGTAGAAAACAACATTCTTATGTTAGGAGATACAGCAGGTTTAATACACCCGCTTTGCGGTAATGGAATGGCTATGGCTATACACAGCGCCAAAATCGCTTTTGAAGAGTTACATCCTTTCCTTAGGAATGATTTATCCCGAGAACAAGCCTTGAAGAATTATGCCAATAGGTGGAAAAAAACATTCCACAAACGTTTAAAAATAGGACGTATCCTGCAAGGAATACTTTTAAATAAGACCTATACAATCTGGGGTCTATGGTTCCTTCGTAAATTCCCTTTTTTATTATCTACCACCATAAAAGGCACTCATGGGAAACCTATCTAGTATTACTTACGAATCTCATAAACGCAACACCGATCCAGAATGGATGGATGATCCAAAGCTGGATGAAGTCACCTTGCAACATGCTGTTGACGATATCAATACGGTGAATAATCTGCTAGGCGGATTTAAATTTATGCTTCAAGCGGTGAAAAAAGAAGTTTCCAAACACCCAGATCAAGCATTCGTAATAGTAGATGCAGGTTGTGGTGATGGCGAGATGTTGCGTTATTTAGAAGCCCATTTGAATAGAGAAAATATCAGCTTTCTTGGGCTAGATTTTGCTGCCCGATCTATTGAGAAAGCTCGTAATAAGAGTGAGGGATTGTCAAGGTTAAGCTTTCGCGAAAGCGATATTCTGCAGACCAACCCAGCAGAATTGCAATGTGATATTCTGATTAGCTCTTTAACCATGCATCATTTTGATGACGAAGAAATCGTAAGTTTTCTTTCCAAGTTTAAAGAGATTACAACAAAAAGTATCATTATTAACGACTTGCACAGGCATAGGATTGCCTTTCTTTTTTTTAAATATATAAGCCCTATTTTTATAAAACATGAGATCTCTAAACACGATGGATTGATCAGTATTGCATCAGGTTTTAAAGGCAGAGATTTTAAGAAATATGCAGCTGCTATAGGCGTAAAAAATGACCGATGGACATGGAAGTGGTCGTTCCGTTTTATATGGATAATTCCAATAGATGAGCGTAAAAATTAAAAGTGTAGCGACGGTAACGCCGCAGTATTATAAGGAAACCAAAGACATTTTACCCTTTGTTGAAGAATGGCTTTCTGTTCAGGACGAGCGATTGAGACGTAAAACCATCAAAATTTTTGAAGGTGCAGGCGTGGATAAACGTTATTCCATCATGGATCCTATAGAGGTCTTTACGAGGACTTCTTTTCAAGACCGCAATGATATTTATAAAAGAGAAGTGGTACCACTGGCTCAAACGGCAATAGAGAAAGCTTTAGAAAAAGCCTCTTGGAATGCTCAAGAACTCGACTACATCATCACCGTAAGTTGCACAGGTATCATGATCCCGTCTATTGATGCCTATTTGATCAACTCCATGGGGATGAGACAAGATATCGTGCGTTTACCAGTTACAGAAATGGGTTGTGTCGCTGGAATCTCTGGACTGATCTATGCTGAAAATTTCCTGAGAGCAAATCCAAATAAAAAAGCAGCAGTACTAGCTGTAGAAGCACCGACAGCAACCTTCCAATTAGATGATTTCTCTATGGCTAATATGGTGAGTGCTGCTATTTTTGGTGATGGATGCGCCTGTGTATTGCTTTCTTCTTGTGAAGAAGACAACGGCCCAACCATAAAAGCCCATGAAATGTATCACTTCCCAGATGCAACACACATGATGGGGTTTGACCTAGTGAACAGTGGTTTGCAAATGGTGTTGGACAAATCTGTTCCAGAAACTATAGCCAGTCATTTTCCAGCTATTATTCATCCGTTTTTAGAAAAGAATGGATTAACTATCAACGACATTGATCATTTAATTTTCCATCCTGGAGGTAAAAAGATCGTACAAACCGTAGAAGAACTGTTTCATAAACTCGGTAAAAATATAGACGACACCAAAGAAGTATTGCGTATCTATGGAAACATGAGTAGCGCGACGGTTCTATTTGTTTTAGAACGCTTTATGAGTCGTGAACTCAACAAAGGCTCTAAGGGTTTGATGTTGAGTTTTGGACCCGGATTTACAGCTCAAAGAATACTGTTAGAATGGTAAAAGAGTTTAAAGATAAGTATGCTTTAATTTTAGGCGGTAGTAGTGGCTTAGGTTATGCTAGTGCTTTAAAATTGGCTCAACATGGAATGAATTTGATCATTTTCTATAGAGCAGCCAGAATGCAAATGGAACAGATAGAAGCTAGGTTTGATGTATTGCGTTCTTATGACATCCAATTAGTAACCATTAATAGTGATGCGACTAGAGAGGATCAACTAGAACAAAACTTGTCAAAAATAGAAGACTTTTTAAAAGGTGGAAAAATTAGTGTGCTGCTGCACAGCATCTCTAAAGGCAATCTAAAGCCATTAACAGGGAATCAAACATTAACTACTAATGATTTCCAGCAAACGATTCATTCTATGGGGATAAGCTTGTACAGCTGGACCAAAGCACTTTACGACACTAATTTGTTTGCTCAACCAGCAAAGATTCTAAGTTTTACAAGTGAAGGAAGTACCAAGCCTATGAAATCTTATGCTGCCGTGAGCGCCGCAAAAGCAGTTTTAGAAGCCATCAATAGGAGTATAGCCATTGAGTTTGCTCCATACCAGATTACTTCCAATTGTATACAAGCCGGAGTTACCGATACCTTGAGTTTGAGTATGATTCCTATATACGGCGAATTGATGGCAGCGAGCTTAAAGCGTAATCCTCATCAAGAATTAACCACTCCAGAGCGAGTGGCAAACGCGGTGTATTTAATGAGTAGGGAAGAAGCAAGCTGGATAACTGGAACGGTTATCAAAGTAGATGGCGGTGAAAATTTGCAGTAAAAGCTATTGTTTCCGCACCCTTTAGGGCTGAGGAACGGAAACTCGAAGTCGAATTTGAACTTGAACTCGAACTCGAAGTCGAAGTCGAACTCGAAGTCGAACTCGAAGTCGAACTCGAACTTGAACTCGAACTCTAACCCGAATCTACTCTCAAAAGCCATTACAAAGAAAC
>TARA_R110000751_G_scaffold98096_4_pt1 | contig 82520 bp, 74 predicted proteins | sample TARA_R110000751 | Tara Oceans TARA_R110000751 (sample SAMEA4398001) | marine metagenome | biome: Polar Biome; feature: [MES] marine water layer (ENVO:01000295) within the mesopelagic zone...; material: water (ENVO:00002006), including particulate matter (ENVO:01000060) such as...... | reverse complement strand
TGGTGACGGTGGTGACGGTGGTGACGGTGGTGACGGTGGTGACGGCGGTGACGATGGTCAGCCCGGCGCTGGTGATGAATTAGTTACTAATGGTTCGTTCGACAATAATGGCGCAGGCTGGAATGGGGTGGTGAATGTTGTTCAAGAAGAAGGCAATAACGTTTACAGGGTAGATATCGCCACTGCAGGTAACCCTTGGGATGTGAACTTAAGCCAGCCAATGTCACTTGTACAAGACGCTACTTACGTATTGACATTCAAAGCTAAAACCACAACCCAGCGCACCATTCTTGCTGGTCTTGGACTGAATTATGCGCCTTGGACTAACCTTGTAGAAACAGTCACTTTGACTGACGAATGGCAAACCTTTAGCTACACCATGACCTTATCAGGATTTGGCGACGAAAATAGTCGTGTTTTTTTTGACTTAGGCGGAGAAGCTGGCGTGGTCTATCTCGACGATGTCAGTGTTACCCGTCAAGACAGCAGTGGGGGGCCTATTGTAGAAGATTCCTTTGCATTGATTTCATCTACTGGGGTAAGCGATATTGATTTTGCACCTGACACTGTGGGTGAATGGAGTACTGGCACAACTATTCAAAGTGATGTGATCTTTGACGGTTTACTTGGCTGGGAATTGACTTCTAGCTCTAACTCAGCTGCCTCTGGAAACTGGGGAACAGTGTTAGCATTTGCAAACGGTATTAATGGCGACTTTAGTCTGTTCAACCGAATTGAGCTAAAAGTCGCAACAACAGGCACTTATTCTGGTGGATACAAAATTGCAATCTCTGGAAATGGTGTGAATAAGGAGTTTAGCCTACCCGTAAACGAAGCTATCAGTACTTGGCAAACCGTCTCCTTAGACACCGCTAAACTTGGCATTAACCTCTCTGTCATTGATTGGATTGCGGTTTACGGTATTGGCGGACAACCTGGTGTGTCTACTATAAACGTGACTGATTTTAGTTTACTTAATGACGGTACTACTGAGTTTGACAGCAGCACTGAAGATGATTTTGTGTTTATTTCGTCAGACGAAGCTGTCACTACTGACTTGGTTGTTGATGGCGATAATTTTAGTGATGTGGGGAACGTGATCTTTGGTGAATGGAGCACAGGTACAATTATCTCTGACACCACCTATGATGGTTTAGAGGGTATTCAACTCAGTGCCAATGGTTCTTGGGGCGCAGTGTTAGCGCTGCAAGGTGATATTTCTGATGGCGCTAACATTGATAACTATGATGTGGACTTATCTCAGTACACCAATATCAAGATGAAAGTTGCATCAGAGGGAGCGTTTGAACGTTATGCTTTGTCAATTGTGTCAAAAATTGGCGATAACGAAGTATCCCAAGAAGTAGGGTTCAACTTGGCTGACCCCTCGCAATGGAACCAGATTGATATTGATCTTGGCATGTATGGCATTGATTTATCCAATGTCAGTCAAATAGCTTTATTTGGTGTGTATCAAGGTGGGTCTGCTGCTCAGAATATTTATATCACTGACTTGATTGCCTACGATACGGGCAAAGTGACGCCAACCAAAGACAGCTCTGATGATAAATTTGTATTCTTCTCTTCTACTGGTGAAGAGACCGATATGATTTTTGATGATGATAATTATGCCCATAACGGCAATATGACCATCAACGACTGGTCCACCGGTACGTCATTCGCTTCTGATGTAAGCTACAGTGGTTTAAGTGCATTTGAACTCACACGTGGTGGCGGTTGGGGGGCAGTATTGGCCTTAATGGGTGACATTCATGGTGGTGTACTGGAATATGACATTGATGTGGCGGCCTACAACACCCTGAATTTTAAAATTGCATCGCTAGGGGCATTTTCAGAATTCACACTCGACTTTATAGTAGACGGTTCTGAGTTTAAGGTGCCATTGTCAGTGAACAGTGATTGGACAGATGTCAGTATTAATCTTGCCGATATTCCCATTAACTTTTCTAAGTTAACCCAAATCGCTATATTTGGTGTGGGTGGCGCAGCCGGTGATAAGATTTATCTGACGGATTACAATCTGTCTAAGTAAGCTGCCCGTAAATCCAATAAGAAAAGCCCAAGTTGTTATGTGACTTGGGCTTTTTATTCACTTTATTCTTTAGAAAGCGATCGTTCGGGTAGGGTTTTTGGGGAAATCCAGAAATGCTCTTTTATTGCTAACATCTCATTTGGTAATAACGGGTTATGTAATTCAATAATTCTGCGACTAGGTAAATCCAAACGTTCAAATAATGCTTTAAAATGACGTTCAAACAACCTATCAAAGGAGCCATCGGCTTTCGCCTTATGTAGTCCATCTGTCAAAACTTTAGCCAATTCAACATTGTCTTTAGCGACATAAAAAACATAGGCTGATTTGTATAGAATGAGCAGGTGCGGATCTCGAACAATATTCATACCCCTATATTCACGCTGTTCCATTTCGATCTCAATGACTGCACGTGGGTAAAAGTCAAATCGGTCTAGTACTAACATCTCAGCAAGGGCTCTGGGGCTGGCACCTGATGTGATAGTAAAACCATTCTCTTTAAATATTTTGTAATCAGACCAATTGAGACGTTGTCCGGGATTATATTGCCGTAACTCAGCTAGGGTAGTCACATCAGCAAAAATCTGTTGTTTAGCTTGTGTTACTAACGCTAAACGCCAGCCAATTAAACCTTTATAGATAGGGACTTTTACAGGAAGATATAAATCAAAACGCTCTTTAGTGGCACTGCCCCAGACTATGTCGATGCCTTGATGTTTATCCATTATTCGAAATGCGCGAGCGCCGGGTATCCAACGTGGATAACGTGAAATCAAGATATCTGCTTTTTGGTACGACAGTATTTGGGCTAAGAGTGCGTCTTCAAATCCCTCTAAATCAAGTCCAAAACTAACCAGTTTCGTTGTTGTTTTTGGGGATATCTCTTTGTTTTCGTTAGTGTTAGCAACAGTTGAAAACACAATAAGTATTAAAATAACAACGCCGATTATGTTTTTTCTGAACATCTAACCTTCCAATGCAAAATAACCACTAATGGGAACACTTTAGTAGAGTAATTCAGTAGTGCTAAGAAGCAAAGAATTTTTACCTTGCACTAGAGTATGGTAGCCATAGCAATGTTGATAGGGCGACTGAGTTCAGACGTGTGTTGACTTAAAAATGGATCAGCAACAGACTAGCAACAATGATTTATTCGTCGAATACTCTGCCTTAATTAATTCAAGAACAATAGGGTATTATGACAAATCAATTTTTTAGCACCGCGTAAATTAGGAACCACAAATTTGATTGATGTATTATTTCTCGCTATTGCTTTGAGTATGGATGCTTTTGCAGTTTCCATCGGTCTAGGAGCTAAACAAAAAACTGATCCAAAAACCTTGGCCTTATTGGCAGCTGTTTATTTTGGTTTGTTTCAAGGATTAATGCCATTGATTGGATATTTGGGTGGAAAAGGCCTACTGGGATGGGTGGCAGAATATGCGCCTATAGTGGCATTTCTGTTGTTAGCTTTAATTGGTGGAAAGATGATTTTTGAGTCTTTTTCTGAAGGCATCGAAGAGGATCTGACAAAGGTAACCCATAGAGTCTTGTTGACCCTTGCCATCGCCACTAGTATTGATGCAATGGCTGCTGGCTTTGCTTTAACCTTACTTAACGCTAATCCATTTGTAGCCTGTTTTATTATTGGCATTACCACATTCTTGTTTAGCTATGTAGGCGTGTATATTGGTGTTAAAAGTGGTACCTGGCTTGAAAGCAAAGCGGAATTTATAGGGGGTGTTGTACTGATTTTGATAGGTATAAAAATGTTATGGGTCTAAGTGAAGGCTTAATTATTCGTTAGGTAGGTTTTCAGTAATGCTCTAGAAAAACGCAACTCGCGATCAATGGTACTAGTGGATAACCCCGTAACTATTGCCATTTCAGCAAAATTTAAACCTGCAAAATATTGTAATTCGATGAGCTGAGCTTTACGGCTGTCTTTTGAGGCCAGCGTCTCGATTGCATCATTCAATGACAACATTTCAATGGATATGCCCGCGGAACTATTGCGATCTTCAATGAAAGTATTGAAGGCAATGTCTTTACCTTCACCTCCCCTTTTAGCTGCCATTTTTGCTTTTGCATGATCGACTAACATACGCCGCATCATTCGCGCTGCCAATGCATAAAAATGTGCGCGATCTTGCCAACCTATATTGACATCCACTAATTTAATGAAAACTTCATTCACTAATGCAGTTGGCTGCAAAGTGTGGTGTGACGATTCGTGACTAAACAAACGACGGGATATTTTTTTTAGTTCCGTATAGATCAAGGGTGATAACTGCTCCAATGCCATTTTATCGCCACTGCCATATTGGTGGAGTAACTGTGTGATGTTGGATCCGTTTTGCATTGTGGCTTAGTCGCAACCGCTAGGTGTAATCATGTTGAACCTACTCTAAACCAGATTACAGTTGATTACGATAAGCCACATTAAACATCTCTCAATGTGCTTATATAAAATTCAAAGGATTTAAAATAGGCTAGAAGCTTTTAACAAAAACGCTTATTATTTGTTCATTGAAGGACTTAATCCAACTTAGTGGGCCAGTATGGACCGCGATACTTTTTCAAAATTACAAAATGCCTTTGAACACGCTATTTCACTGTCAGCTGATTCAAAACAACAATACCTACTAGAGCTTTGTCAATCAGACCCGCAACTTCACAGTGAACTCATTCCATTGTTAGCTAGCGATGAGCATACCCATAACTTTATACATTCAGCGGTTAACGCCACGTTTGAAGATATGCATAAAGACCCCCACCAGTGGATTGGAAAAACTTTTGGTGCATTTAAAGTCACCGCAGAAATTGCCAGCGGCGGAATGGGAGTGGTATTTCTAGGTGAGCGTGACGATGGCCAATTTGAGCAACAAGTGGCTATTAAAGTGTTAAACGGAATTTTAGCTTCTTCGCAAATGCAGCAGGCCTTTGATAACGAAAGACACATTTTTGCCCAAATGCACCACCCTTATATCGCCCAACTGTATGATGGTGGAGCTACAAGTGATGGTATCCCCTATCTAATTATGGAATATATTGAAGGTGAGCCGATTGACGAATATTGTGAAAATAATCAACTTACAATCAAGCAACGTTTAACCTTATTCCAAAAAGTTTGTGAAGCAGTGAGTTATGCCCATCGCAATCTAATTGTGCATAGTGATATCAAGCCTTCCAATATATTAGTCACTTGCTCAGGTATTCCTAAACTATTGGATTTTGGCATAGCTAAAGCTATTAATGCCAACACGGGCAAACAACAAGGCGATATAACCCAAATTGGCAACAGGCCTTTGACCCCAGATTTTGCAAGCCCTGAGCAAAAAAATGGAGAAGCGATTACCACATCGAGCGACATCTATTCGTTAGGCGTATTACTACACTATTTGCTAAGTGGTGGAATGCCTTTTAAAAACCTTGATAGTACCGATCCAAATCAATTGGTTGAACTACCCATCGCGCCTAGTCAAACGTTCAAAAAGAGAAAAAAAGAATCTAAAGAGTTTAGTAGCAGTGACATTAAAAAATTTAATGCACTTAAAGGCGATTTAGATGCCATTGTACTTAAATCACTAAGTGAAGAAAGTGAACGACGATACATTTCTGTGGAAGCCTTGAACGAGGATTTAACCCGATACTTAGAAAATAAGCCCGTTCAGGCTCAAAAAAGTAGCACTATTTATTATCTTAAGAAATACCTCAAACGGCATGCTGCAAGTGTCATTGTGGCAACTATATTTATCGTCACTATCGGAATTTCGTCTTGGTTCGCTGCTTCCCAGCATTTCAAGTATATCTCGCACAAAGACGCCGCTGAGGAATTATCAGATTTTATGTCTGAAATATTTTATAAGGCAGGAAATAATCGAATAACAGTAAAAGAAATTCTTAAAAATGGGGCCGCACTTATTAAGGACAATACGGCGATATCCAATTTAAAAAAAGCCAAGTTTCTCAATGAGATGAGCGAAAGCTACATTAAACTTGGTGAATATGAAATCGCCAATGAATTTCTTGATGAAGCATTAGCACTTCATAAGATGGCAAATGGCACAACTGAAGATAAGATTGAGATCTTATTTCATCTAGGTTTCTTGAAGTCTACTCAGAAAAAATCAACACAAAGTATTGCAGTGCTAAGAGAGGCCGTAGATTTAATCGAGCACTCTCATTATTTTGGTCAAAATATGCATGCGTACGTATTGGATATGCTTGCGGGTGCTTTGTCTGACCTCGGAAAATATGACGAGGCCATTGAGTTATATTTTCAATCTTTAGCTATTCTAGAAAAATACCCCGAAGAAGCCCGCGCTATGGTTATCGCTAAGCATAATTTAGCCATTATTCTGCATTTAAATGGTGAATATTTCAGGGCTTTAGAGTTAGAAAATCAAGTAGCCAAAGACGCGGTGGAGATTTTTGACGAAAAAGATGTGATTTTTTCAGCTATCTATAATTTTATGGGGACTTTAATAATTGATACCTCATTTAACACGCAGAAAGCCCTTAACTTTTTTCAAAAAGCGTTGGATTTCGACGAGGCTTTTTTTGGTCCAGAGCATATTGATGTTGCAATAGATCTTTTTAGTATCGCCAAATTAGAAGTGATGATGGGAGAATTGTCTAGTGCAACTCAAAAAATACAGCGCGCTATTAAGATCAATGAAGAAAAATTGGGCGTTGAGGCTGTGGATGTAGGACATAATTTAGTTTTATTGGCTCAGTTGCAAATATTGGCGGGGCAAATTAACTTGGCAGAGGAGTCACTGGATAGAGCCGATAAAATATATGGTGCTTACTATGTCAATGAAGAACATGAGTCACTTGCAAAAGCGCTTTCTGTGCGAGCAATGTTATATAATGCGCAAGGTTTGACAGATAAGTCTCTGGAGTATTATCAAAAAAGCGATGATTTACTAAGTCGTCTTTTTGATGAAACGCATCCTTTATCTATGGAAAGTTCTCTAGCACTTGCGCTTTTTTATATTCATCAAAACAATAAAAATGCATCTCAGGAATATATTCAAAGAGTGCAATTAATTGATTCAAAAATTGCAATACCCACCAGAATAAAATTAAAGTTACACGAAATTTTAGAAGCACATAATCAACTCTAACTATTCGCAATAACTAAAAATAAAATATTATGTGTATTAAAAACATTCTTTTAAATTCGTGGAATTTTAGCGCGATACAAAGACCTTAATCTGTCATCCCTTCACTAGAAAATGCAGGCGATTACTTCAGAGTTACTCTTCAAAAAAAAACTACGCGAACACACCTAGAAAGTATTGCAAGATTTAAGGTGATAGCGGCCTCAATAAAGACTTTTATTAATTAATTTAAAAAATTTGGGTAAATTTCTAGTTATCTCTCGCTATTAACAATAAGTACTTCACACAGGTACTCATTCATATTGTTATTAAGGAGAAATACATGAAGACTTTTAACCATCATCTAGCTTTTCTCGGCATGAAAGCAGCAATGCGACTCACCATGATTTTTTGTATTTGTTTAGTTAGTTCTTTTGTACAAGGGGCAACTTTTGTGGTTACCAATACTCAATCAACTGGCTCGGGTAGCTTGGCAGAAGCCATTTTTAATAGTCAACTTACTCCAGGTTCGGATACCATTAATTTCGAAAGCAGTGTATTTTCAAGCCCACAAACTATTAGTTTACTTAACATGCAGCTCATCAACGAGAGCCTGATCATTAATGGTCCAGGCAAAGACTTGTTGACGATTAAAACTCTAAATTTTGGCGATCGCGAATTGTTTCATATTGACGTTGCTGCTAGAGCTGCGCACTTGCGACCTGAAGTGGAATTTAACCAACTTACGATAACTATGCTGAGTGGCAAGGTTGTCCCTCGCGCCTTTTTTGTACGCAATGCTAATCTAACCTTAAGTAAGGTTAATTTACTCGGAGATAAACAAACCCTTGAAGATCAAAGCGGTTCCGCTATCGCAATTGTTGCCGGCAATTTAACCTTAACACAGTGCAGGTTAGAAAATTTTAGTGCCCGGTTCCGCGGTGGAGCTGTTTATGCAGATTATTCATCCACTATGCAAAATGCATACTTTATTACTATAAATCAAAGCGCTTTAGTTAATAATATGGTGGTCGGCGGTAAATCAGGCTACTCGTGGCATGGTGGAGCACTTTATGTAATCGCACAATCGCCAAGCAACCAAGTCAATGTACGAATTAATAGCAGTGAATTTAGCCATAATGTAGCCGAGGGTGGAGGTGGAGCAATAGCGGTTAACGCCACCGATCTAGAGATAAATAACAGCACGCTAAGCAATAATCACGCGAGCTTTTGTGGTGGGGCAGTTTTTTTTGACAACGATGCACCACAATTTGGCCGTAGTTTTTACATCACTGGCAGTACCATAACTCAAAACCAGAGTGGTCAGTATGGGGGAGGCGTAATGGCCAGTGACTTCAATCAAAGCATCATTTTATCAAGCTCAGTGGTTGCTACTAACACCGCCCCTATATATCCTGAGATTGCCTTTGGGGATATTACTGCTAGCTACTCGTTAGTTGGAGACAATATTGGTGACAGTAACAATACAAACATTACCGAGCATCGCAGTGCTATAGGTACTGTATTACAAGATATCAATCCTATGTTGTCGCCTTTAGCAAATAATGGTGGTTCAACTCGAACCCATGCTATACAAACAGGTAGTCCACTAATAGATGCTGGTAATGATCATCCATTGCCTTTTTCACCCAATTTTGTTGCTGCAAATTTTGACCAACGCGGCACAGGTTACCCTAGGATCCAAGCAGCAAATCCGGATATGGGTGCCTTTGAATATAGTGCAACGACAAGCTGTAAAAACTGTGATGGGGGAGGCGAAAGTGGTGGAGGCGCTATTTTGTTTTTATTAGTTCCTTTAGCGCTGACCTGTTTCTTGAAAACGTTATTAGCAAACACGCATGAGAATATTAAGGGAGTAAACCTATGAAAGCGTTAGCACTAATATTTATATTGGTTTCATTGGCAACGGGATGTTCGAGTAACCACTATATTGTGGAACCTCAGCTTATCCCGACAAACTCGCCCCCTGTAAATACGGTCTCAGTGGCAAATATAGGTGAAAATATTTTAAATCAGGCGACTTATCACAGGTTTAAGGCTATCCAGCTGCATCAAGAACTTTCTCGAAGATTGGGCTGCTATAACGCCACAGCTGGTTGGTATATTAATGTCTCTTCTGACAATGATTTTGATTATTATAAACCTGCTCCTTCTTCAGGAGAAGGAGCTAGGCTTTATGTTGGTGGTGGACTATGTGTTGGATGGGTAGACGCCATTAAAAGAGAAATTGACACTGGAGACTTATGTTTACGCAACCATTCATTGGTCGACTTATGTGACGATGATGACGACTTTACCCTAACAACCCTAGATTTATTACATAACAACAGTGTGCAAAAGTCCCTGATATACAATGGCATGGTAGGTAACAAAGTCAACTTTGCCTATCGTGAATACGGTAATAACTCTAATGCCACTTATTTTTCAAATAATGTGGAATATGATTTAAATGAATCGAAAATTATTGGCTATAAAGGCGCGCAAATAGAAATATTAGAGGCCACTAACCGCTATTTACAGTTTAGAGTATTAAATCATTTTCAATAGACTGATTTAGAAAGCCGGCGAAACTTACCCTCGCCGGCGGTTTTCCAATTTAAGTTCAACACGTTATCTAGGGGTTGACACATCCTTAAATACTAACATCTCTGGGATGCGAGATGATGCACCATCATAAAAACCTGTTTCTTCTACAAAGTCTTTGGGATTTTTAAAGGTACCAAACAGAATATCGAATATAGGTAAATCAGAATAATTATGGCGATGTACGCCCTTACCATGATGCAGGCTATGACTTTCAGGTCGTTGCAAGATATAACCCAACCACTGAGGCGTTTTGATATTGGTATGTTGAAATACGGCTAAAAAGATTGAGCCATATAGAAAATAACTGGCCGCTGGTGGTGATACGCCAATAATCACCACCAAACTTAAACTGCCCAGCATAGTAAAACCAATCATATCAAGCGGACTAAAATAAAAAGCGCCTAACACATCAACTCGTTCAGCACTGTGATGCATTTGGTGGAATGTACGCCATAGCCATTTTGTTTGATGCATGGCCCGATGCCAAACATAAACTAATAATTCGAATATCAATAATGCCATAAAGGCGCTGGCATAGGGGTTTAGCGACTCGAGATTCAACACTTGATAACTGCTTAAATAATTATCCCAAAGTAACGGCAAATAACCCGACAAAAAGAAGTAAATAACAAAAATGATAAACGCTCGAGGATACCAGCCTTTTGCCTTAGTTTGTTTGCGGCCCGGTACAGTTTGTTCTAATAACAAAAGTGTGCCAATTAGCGCCAGTAAGGTTAACGAAACAGGATCGAATAACATTTCAAGTAAGGTGGGCATTTTATTTTCCTTTTCTAAAACTTGTGTGTATGCGTAGGCTCAGTATGGAGTTTGTTCGATCAGTTACATGAAGATTACATAACGAATGTCTAATATTTAGCTAATTTTTGTAGTAAATTTAGATAGGTTATTAAATATACTCAAAATAGTGCGACTGATTCGAAGACATGAACAAAGGAGTGTTATGAAGTACCAGGTTGCCAAATTTGAAATTGATACTGAACAGTTTCAAATAAGCTGCGCTAATAATGTGCTTGGGGTTGAACCAAAGGTGTTTGACCTGATCGTTTATTTATTAGAGAACCGCCAGCGATTGGTAACACGTGATGAGTTATTTGACCAAGTGTGGTGTGGTCGTGATGTATCTGACACCACCTTAAGTAATCATATTAAAAGTGCCAGAAAAGTATTTGGTGATGATGGTGACCAACAACAAGTCATAAAAACCCTCCGTGGTCGTGGATACCAATTTATCGCTGAAGTTATTACACCGACTGCCCATGAACAAAGTGAATTAGCGATTACCAGAAATGTTGCTTCGAACGACAGCCAACCCATGCAACGTAAAACTATTCATAACCTAGCATTTTTAGTCTTAGCATTATTCACTCTAGCTTTCATAATTTGGCAACTCACTCCAAGTTCGGTAACGTTACTAGAACGCCCTTATATTCTTGTGGTACCTTTTGATATTTCGGGGCCTGAACAGCAAAAATGGCTTCCATTTGCTGAACAAATGACTCGGGAAGTGATCCGCGACTTACGCAAAATATCCAGTCTAAATGTAGTGCCCACCTCATCTGCATTTACTTTTAAACAGAATAAAACTCATGAATTTATTCGAGTTCAGTTGCCCAATGTGCGCTACGTGTTAACCGCCACTATCAATATGGATGAACAAAGCAATCTACGTGTCACCCCAGAGTTAGAAGAGTTGCAAAGCGGAAAATTAATTTGGGATGACGAATTTACAGGTCGCATCGATAACACCACCTTTTTCTCGATTCAAGCCAGCATCGCCACTTCATTGTCGAAGTCCCTTAAAGTGGCGATCCAAGATAAAGAAAAAGCAACTTTAGCCCAATTTCCCACCACTAATTTAAAAGCCTATGAATTATTTGTTGCTGGACAACAGCAACGGGATTTATTGACTCATCAATCTTTAATGAAGGCTGTCGAGTTATTTACTGGAGCCATAACATTGGACCCACAGTTCGAGGCTGCCTATCTGGCTAAGGCCGATACTTACAGGATAATCATGGCCTATTTCGAAAAGCCGGTTGAAGTGCTGCCCTTAGTGATTGATGCAGTGTCTGACGTACTTGCAATCAACGCCAATTCTGCTGAGGCGCGTTCGTCTCTTGGCTTGGCATATGTGTTGGCTTGGCGCTGGCAAGATGCTTGGAGCATGCTTAGTCAGGCACAAAATCTCGATGATAATCTAGTACTCACTGAACTGGGTTTTGCTCTTTATTATTCAGGTATAGGTGATGTTGATGGTGTGCGCAGGTCGTTAGCTAAAGCCAATCAGTTGGACCCACTTAACATTGAACTTGCCGATTGGGGGCATTGGGCGCTGGCTATGGTCGGCGAAATTGATTCTGCAATAAACTGGGCCAACAAACAAATGCAATTGCATCCTGATGTAGGCATGATTTATAGCGGTGCAAGCGTATCTGCATCTTTAGCCGGCGAGCATCAACGTGCTATTGAACTTGCAAAAAAAGGGATTGAACTAGACTCAGAAGCGTCCTACCCCGTCTTGGCGTTAGCACAAGCTTATGGTCACGCAGGACAAATAGATAAAATGGCACCGCTATTAGCTAGGGCAGAAAGTAACACTGGTTATCAATGTCCTTACGAAACTGCGGTGACTTATTTGTTAATGAATAATATCAACGAAACTTTTAGACAGTTTAATGAAGCCGTTAACTACCGTTCAAACTGTTTGGTATTTACCCGAAACGACCCCCGACTTTTAACCATCCGGCAGGATCCTCGTTTTGACTCGCTGTTAATTAGAATTGGTTTGGATGAGCATTCGGTTCGGAAGTATTCGCAGTTTTAAGGCCTTGTTTCTGTGCTGCTTAGATTGGCCTTGAGGCTCTTTGTGAACATATAGAACTTTCAATATTTTTTAAATTAAGTCGACCATAAAAACCCTGTCTATCGCAACAAAAAATAAACGACTAGAAGTTCCTATTAGGTGAGTGATTAACGAATATGATGTTTTAAGAAGGGGCATCATTGTCTTCTTCATTTTTTTGCGCCTCATCGTCAGTAGCCACAAAATAAATGTCCTTTTTCTTGGTGATACGACTGACTATTTCCTCTAAACGTTTTTTATTACCCTCATTTAGATCCCGATTTTGTAGCTCAGCTAAAAATTCTAAAGTGTGCACTTTTTTGTAGGATTGTAGCTCAGCGTCTACTAATCCTTGCAACAAATTGAGACTGAAGGCAAGTTCACGGGGAAACAATAAATAGGCTTGATAAAAGTCGTCAGTGGCGCCAAGATAATCTTTCTTGGTGTATTTTTGCAATCCAACTTTGTTATATTCAAGGGCCTGTGGCCTTCTTTCTCCAATTGCATCTTCGCCTTTAGATATCAGCATGCCCGAGACTGTTTTTTCATTACCGTCTTCGATTTCTTTCAATTTTTCCTGACTAAGTTTTAAAAAGGCTTTGGCCTTTTCCGTATCCCCAGCGTTTCGCCATGCTTGCACCGCATCGGTAATGGTGGATATTTCTGCTTCATGTAATTCAGTCATACCAGGGCGGGCGAGTATTTCATTGGCTTTGGCCACATTACCTTCCATAAATGCGATCATCGCAAACATATAGTCTTTTCTGACGGTCAAACTCGGATCCGAGAGTTTTCTACCTGCCGCTCCAATCAAAAACTTCGCTACTTGCAAATCTGAACTGCGTTGAGATTTAGATCTGAGTTCGGCTTCTCCTATATAACATCGTGCCAGATCAAGGGATATTTCATCATAACGCTCGCGGATAGAACGGTTCGATTCGCGTTTTTTTTCTAGTAAACTAATGGCTTCGTTACCCCGTTCTTGCGCCTGGTAGATATAGGCTTTTAAACGAGCTGCTGGGATAGAAAGTTCACCTTCGCGTATCTTATGCATGTAGTTTTCAGCTTTGTTATACTGATTATTACTCACGCTAATCCGCGCCAACCACTCACAGGCTTTGTCATTAGTGAGTTCTGATTCTGTGAGTTCCCGCAATAAGGTTTCACTTTGTTCAACATAACCGTCTAAAAATAAGTTTTGGATCAAGCCCCACTTGGCCCAAATGACTTTGTCAGATTGTTGCAAAATTTTGCGATAAAGATCCGCCGATTCTGCATAGCGACCTAATTTAGTTAACAGTCTGGCGCGTAACTTAGTTAATGCACTTTTTTTCTTGGGGTGTTCATTTTCTTTAATGAGAAGGTCTAGAAGAACCAAGGCCTGTGGGTAATTATCTTCATCCATCATTTCATATACAGGCATTAAATATTGATGAAGGGCAAGGCAGTTAGAAATATTTTTTACTAAGTTGCGTATGGTATAAGGTTTAACAACCAAAGCTTCCGGATGCACATCCACTATCTGGCCTATAATGAGCGGCAATCGATCTGAAGTAATAAACATCACACAAGTGGAATGGGTGATTTTTTTCATCTTTTGTAAGTCTTGAACAACTTCTACGCCGTTTTTGTTTTGTCCAAGGTGAAAGTCCATCAACAAAAGGTCTAACCTTTGACTTTTTAAATTAGTTTTTAATTCTCGGCCATTGCTGAAGCAGCTAATTTGGGTAAACCCCATATCCAATAAATGGTTGCGGATGTTGGTGCGCGCCATGCCATTGTCTTCCACAACGGCGACTTTAACTTTAGAAAGTGACATACGACAGGACTATTTTTCTACACATGAGCAGCAGCATAGCAGGCAAAAGAGATAAAAATAATCAATTTTTTAACTCAATATTTAGGGACCCATTTGCAGTTGTGTTGCCAAGCTGTATAGCTAACGAAACAGTGAGGCATAAACTAAAATGTTTGGTTTACGTTAACGTAAAGGTAAAATTTTGTTAATCTCTGGAAATCTGAACTACCGAGAAGCATTTATGCAACGTGTTCCATCTTTGATTAACGGTGAATTCACCATTTCGTCTTCGCCTCAAACCATTGCAGTGACTGATCCTGCGAATAATAAGCTGATAGCAGAATTACCATGCAACACTGACGTAGAGTTAGCCTTAGCTGTTGCAAGTGCCAAAGCCGCATTTGAATTGTGGAAAGAAGTGCCTGCATCAGAAAGAGCCAGAGTGATGATGCGCTATCAACAACTGCTCAAAGAGCATCATGATGAGATTGCTACACTTTTGAGTAGTGAGACGGGCAAAACTTTTGCCGATGCCAAAGGGGACGTATGGCGAGGTATTGAAGTGGTTGAACAAGCCATGAATATTCCCGCAATGATGATGGGTGAAACCGCTGAAAATGTGGCCCGTGGTATTGATACTTATAGTTATATTCAACCTTTAGGTGTGTGTTTAGGGATCACTCCTTTTAACTTTCCCGCAATGATACCTTTGTGGATGTTTCCTATGGCGGTTGCTTGTGGCAATACTTTTATTCTTAAACCATCGGAGCAAGATCCTTTAACACCCATGAAACTAGCTGAGCTTTTTGTACAAGCAGGCGCACCAGAAGGCGTATTAAACGTGGTGCATGGTAGTAAAGATCAGGTGAATAAACTACTGGTTGACCCTGATATCAGAGCGGTATCTTTTGTTGGCTCAGTACCAGTAGGGCAACATATCTACAAAACCGCAACCGACAACATGAAACGTGCGCAATGTTTTGCTGGAGCTAAAAATCATTCAGTGGTTATGCCTGATGCGAATAAACAGCAAGTATTGAATAATCTAGTGGGTGCTTCAGTGGGCGCTGCGGGTCAGCGTTGTATGGCAATTTCTGTGGCAGTATTTGTGGGTAATACTCAAGAGTGGATTGCCGAATTGACTGAGTTGTTAAAGGCCGTGCAACCTGGGTTATGGGATGATGAAGCGGCAGGTTTTGGCCCGCTAATCAGCCCCCAAGCCAAACACAAAGTGTTATCCCTTATTCAACAAGGTAAAGACGAAGGCGCCACTTGTTTGCTTGATGGTTCTGACTTTGAGTTGGATATAGACGGTTATCAAGACGGTAATTGGGTAGGGCCTACTGTGTTTTCTGATGTTACTGAAGACATGGTGATATACCAACAAGAAATTTTTGGCCCAGTATTATGTTGTATGGCAGTGGATACCCTAGAAGACGCTATCGCCTTAGTCAATCGTAATCCTTATGGCAATGGCACCTCTATCTTTACCGCCAGTGGCGCAGCTGCTCGTAAATACCAACATGAAATTGAAGTGGGTCAAGTAGGTATCAATGTGCCTATCCCAGTACCTTTGCCGTTTTTCTCTTTTACAGGTTGGAAAAACTCTTTTTATGGTGACTTGCACGCTTACGGAAAACAGGCAGTACGTTTTTATACTGAAACTAAAACCGTTACTGCTCGCTGGTTTGAGGATGATATTGCCTCAGGGCCCAATATGACTATCTCGTTGAAATAGGTGGTGTTATGAATTTTGAATTAACCGAAGACCAACTTGCCTTTGCCGAAACCGCCAAGCAATTTGCAGAACAAGAACTCGCACCTTATGCGGCTAAGTGGGATCGAGAGCATATCTTTCCAAAAGAGGTGATCCAAAAAGCCGGAGAGCTGGGATTTTGTAGTTTGTATACCCCAGAAGGTGAAGGAGGTTTGGGCTTAAGTCGCTTAGACTCTTCGATTATTTTTGAACAACTCGCAATGGGCTGCACCGCAACCACAGCCATGATGACCATTCATAATATGGCAACTTGGATGGTCGCCACTTGGGGAACAAGAGCAGCTAAAGATAAGTGGTGCCCCAGTTTAGTGACGGGTGAAAAACTGGCTTCTTATTGTTTAACTGAGCCAGGTTCAGGTTCAGATGCAGCGGCGATGCGTTCTACCGCTAAAAAAGAAGGCGATAGCTACCTATTAAATGGCTCTAAAATGTTTATCTCAGGCGCCGGTGAAACCGATGTCTTGGTGGTGATGGCACGCACTGGTGAAGCGGGCCCTAAAGGCATTTCTGCTTTTGTGGTGCCTGCCGATGCCGAAGGTGTAATTTATGGCAAGGCCGAAGAAAAAATGGGCTGGAATGCGCAGCCAACGCGCCTGATAACGTTTGACAATGTTTGTCTCTCTGCTGATAGTTTATTGGGCGCAGAAGGTCAGGGTTTTACCTTTGCTATGAAAGGACTAGACGGCGGTCGTATCAACATTGCCACTTGCTCTATTGGTACTGCACAAATGGCTTTAGAAACCGCTACTGCCTACATGCAAGAGCGTACGCAATTTGGTAAACCCTTGGCGGCGTTTCAAGCGTTACAATTTAAGCTAGCAGATATGGCGACCGAACTAGTAGCAGCAAGGCAAATGGTAAGATTGGCGGCATTTAAGTTAGATAATCAAGACCCAGAGTGCAGCGCGTATTGCGCCATGGCAAAACGTTTTGCCACTGATGTGGGATTTAATGTGTGTAATGAAGCATTACAAATTCACGGTGGTTATGGCTACATCAAAGAGTACCCTTTAGAAAGATATGTGCGAGATGTGCGAGTTCATCAAATTTTAGAAGGTACCAATGAAATTATGCGCATGATCATTGGTAGACGATTGTTAGCAGAAAATGCGGGTAACATTCTTTGAGACTTTTTATAGCAACGCTTCAGATAAGTAAGGAATAGTATGTCTAATGAAAATGCCGTGGTTGTTTTTGATGAATTAATCACAGAGTGTGGTTTTAAAATTGGCCATGCAACCTTGAATAAGCCTGCCGCACTCAATGCCTTAAACTTGCCCATGATCAGACTGCTGACGTCGCAATTAGAAAAATGGCAACAAGATCCCCAAATTGCCATGGTATTTTTAGACGGCAGTGGTGACCGCGCATTTTGTGCCGGTGGCGATATTGTGTCTATGTATAAGTCGATGCAAGCCTCGCAAACCGGCAACAATAACTCGGATGTAACGAATCAATTAGCCTTGCAGGAATTTTTCACCGAAGAATACCAACTCGATTATCTAATTCACACTTTTGCCAAACCTGTATTAGTGTGGGGTAACGGCATCATAATGGGGGGCGGACTAGGTTTGATGAGTGGTGGCAGTCACCGCATAGTCACTGAAACGTCGCGTATTGCTATGCCTGAAATCAGTATCGGATTGTACCCAGATGTAGGCGGCAGCTATTTCTTAAATCAAATGCCAGAGGGTAACGGGTTGTTTTTGGGGTTAACGGGGGCAAGCATCAATGCCAGCGATGCGTTGTATAGTCATTTGGCTGACTACTTTATTCCACATGATGCAAAAGTCAGCCTATTTGCCAGACTACTTAGCGCCAATTGGCAAGAGGAGTTATTGCAGCAAACCTTATCCAGTATTTGTGATGATTTTCACTCCTTACATATTGGTCAATTACCCCAAGGTCATCTCCAGGAAAATCAGGACTGGTTAACTCATTTGGCTGAGCAAACTAATGTGGCAAAAGCGGTTGAATACATATTGTCAGCCAATGCTGAGGATAATAAATGGTTAAACAAAGCACAAAATACGTTACGAGCTGGATCACCTATTACAGCCCATCTGGTATTTGAACAACTGCGAAGAGGCAAAGATATGACTTTGGCAGAGTGCTTTCAGATGGAGTTAGGTATGTCTTGCCAATGTGGTGAATTTGGTGAATTTCAAGAAGGAGTTAGAGCCTTAATGATTGATAAAGATAATCAGGCCAACTGGCGTTATCAATCTGTAGAGCAAGTTCCACAAGCCACTGTTGATTGTTTTTTTGCAGAAATTTGGTCACATGGCGCTCATCCTTTAGCACACTTAAGCGCAAGTTAGGGGGAATAACATGGAAAATCAACTACCTAAAGTAGCCTTTATCGGTTTAGGCAATATGGGCGCACCTATGGCGCACAACTTGTTAAAGGCCGGCTTTTCAGTCAGTGTGTTTGACCTAGTGCAAACTGCTATGGACAACTTAGAACAAGCAGGGGCTACACAGGCAAAGTCTGCAGAAAATGTTGTACAGGAGGCGGATGTCGTGATCTCCATGTTACCGGCAGGCAAACACGTTGAGTCACTTTATGTGGGTGAAAAGGGGCTCATAAAACATCTTAAAGCAGGGGCATTGGTGATTGACTCAAGCACCATTGACGCCGCTACTTCAAAGATGGTGGCCAGTCAATTAGCACAAAAAAACATCCATTTTATTGATGCGCCCGTATCAGGTGGGGTAGGTGGAGCAACAGCAGGTACGCTGACCTTTATTGTGGGGGGAGACCAGCAGGACTACGTAAGGGCATTACCTATTTTGCAGGCTATGGGCAAAAATATCTTTCATGCAGGTGACCACGGAGCCGGTCAAGTGGCGAAAATATGCAACAATATGTTGTTATCAGTTTTGATGTTGGGTACCTCAGAAGCCTTACAAATGGCCATTGATAATGGCCTAGATCCTAAAGTGATGTCAGATATTATGTTGCAAAGTTCGGGTAGAAACTGGACCTTAGAATTGTATAACCCTTGCCCAGATGTGATGCCAAATGCACCTTCTTCACATGACTACCAAGGGGGATTTATGGTGGATTTAATGAAGAAAGACTTAGGGCTAGCAATGGATACGGGATTAAAAAGCCAGTCTGCTACTCCTATGGGGGCCTTGGCACAAAGTTTATACAGTATTCATAGTCAGCAAGGCAACGGTCAACTGGACTTTTCCAGTATTTTTAACTTATTTTCCAAGCAAGAGAAGTCGAAATGAATTTACAAAACCAAGTGATTGTCATCACAGGTGCAGCCCAAGGTTTGGGCAAAGCCATGGCTGAAGAATTTGCTAAACAAGGCGCACATATCGCCCTTTTAGACATGCAGGCTGACGCAGTAGAAGCCGCAGCTAACGACATCGAAAAGTTAGGCGTAAAAGCGAATGGCTACGCGCTGAATGTCACCGACGAAAAACAAGTGGAAGACACCTTTGCAAAAGTGGTCGCAGATTTTGGACAAATTAACGGTTTAATCAACAGCGCAGGCATTATGCGTGATGGCATGTTGCTAAAGGTCAAAGAAGGTAAGATCGTCAGCAAAATGCCCTTAGAACAGTTTCAATCCGTATTAGATGTCAACGTGACAGGCACTTTTTTGTGTAGTCGCGAAGCTGCTGTGCAAATGGTTGAGACCAAAAGCAAAGGTGTAATTGTGAACATCTCATCTGTTTCTCGGGCAGGCAATGCCGGCCAAACCAACTACTCTGCCTCTAAAGCGGCAGTCGCCACCATGACAGTATCTTGGAGTAAAGAACTCGCCCGTTTTGGGATTCGCACTGGCTGTATCGCCCCTGGGCTAGTAGAGACTGCTATGGCGGCACAAATGCGCCCAGAAATGCGTGAAATGTTTATCAAAAGTATTCCCGCTCAGCGCTTAGCCGATGTGGAAGAACTGGCTCACGCCGCGAAGTTCATTTTTGAAAATGAGTATTTTACAGGTAGGACGTTGGAATTGGATGGTGGGACTAGGGTTTAGGCTGGGGAACTCCCTTTTGTAAATCCTTTGAGTGTTTTTAATAGGTAATATAGCCATCCTTAGTTGATGGCTTTTTTATACCCTGTTGGATTCTGCCGTCCCAGTCAAAATATGTGACATTATTGGGGTCAGTGACATTAATGGGGGTCATTAATGGGGGTCAGTGTAAAGTTAAATTTAATCATCCTTATTTTTTCGCCATCCAATTCGTCTGCCCACCTTTTTTGGCGTCATCCTTCTACCAGTTAGTTCTTCAATTTGAGCCTTAAACCGTTGATTTCCAATTGCCATCCCCTTATTTATGGCTAAACGAATATCTTCCAATAATTTGTCCTCTAAGTGCTGTGGGAATAATGCGCGATAAGCGGCTTGGCGATCTTTGGCGTTTTTGCCCAATGCTTGGTACAACATATGGTGTGTGCTAAGTTCTGATATTTTACCCAGTGCGTTTATCTGAAAACTTGACCAACTATATTGGGCTGGGTCGTTTACTATCCCAGCGCGAACAGGGTTCAATTCAATATAGCGACTGACTTGTAATAGATAATCATCTTGCTGCACTAAACAGGATTTAAAGCGTCCTTCCCATAGTGAGCCTGTGCGTTTATAGGCATAGTTAAAATATCGCACATATTGCCGACCTAATGCTTGCATCATTTTGCTGATAGCATTACTGGCTCTTGGTGTGCACAGTAAATGGACATGGTTAGTCATTAGCACCCACGCATGGATATCGACCTCATATTTTTTGGAGTATTCTTTTAACCAACCTATATAGGCAGCCCTATCTTGGTCGTTGGCAAAACAAATCTGTCGATTATTACCGCGTTGTATAACATGTTGCGCAACACCTATCGGTGATACTCGGTTTAGTCTAGCCATAGAAAAGCCGACGATATTGGAAATGGTTAAGTGTAGTTCATATTTAATTTTACGCTGACCCCAGTTATTCTGCTGACCCCAGTTATTCTGACCCCAGTTATTCCCAAAGGAAGTTTCATTGAAGTATTTAGTATTCTTTATTTTTCTGTTGTATTGCTCATTGGGGTTCGCTAATGAAGGTTTTGAAATACCACGAAGTAAAACTGTGGAATTAACTGAACCCTCAACAGAAAGGGTTTATTCATTATTTATAAAAACACCTCGTTCATACGAATCGAATAAAGTTAAAAAATATCCAGTCATTTATTTAATGGATGCCTTGTATAGTTTTCAAATTGCGTCTGGCGCTACTCGATTTCCCATGAATAGTGGCGCAATGAAAGAGGCGATTATTGTCGGCGTGTCTTATTCAAAGGGATCCAAAGGTGCATCTAGTCGTATAAGAGATTACACGCCGAGTAAAGCCGCTAGCTGGAAGCTACAAACTGGCAATGCTGAAGGACATGCTAAATTTATTCGAGAAGTCGTCTTTCCCCACTTAGAAGCTAACTACAGAGTGAGTTCAACGGAGCGCACTTTTGTAGGCAACTCACTCGGAGGTTTGTTTGGTGCTTACATACTGTTTAAGCAGTCAGATATGTTCAGCAGTTATATACTTGGTAGTCCGTCAGTGTGGTTTAACAACTATGACGTATTAGCCATAAATATCAGGAAGTCTAATTTTCCGATTAAAGTGTATTTATCCGTTGGTAGCTTAGAGCAACCTGAGTTTGGTGAAGGAGAAGATATGGTTACTGGTGCTAAAAAGTTGGCAGAGAAAATTACGGCTCAATCAGGTGAAAATACAATTCTCAAGTTCAGTGTCATTGACGGGGCAAGACATGCTACAGCCTTCCCAACAACCTTGATTCAAGGGCTGGACTGGATTTATGGTAAAAATGAGTAGACTGTCTACAACAAATAATAATAATTGGGGTCAGTGTTAATAATTGGGGTCAGTGTAACGTTAAATATAATCATCTTTATTTTTCGCCCAAATTAACCAGTCAGTGAGCATAACCCTTTAGATTTTTGCTTGATTACTTTTGGGGGTAGCCAAATTTTGCCCCTCATTAAAAGGGGCTTGGGCTGTAATGGGGTAAAAACGAACATTAGTAAGAGTGTTAAAGAGCGTTACTTATTCACAAATACTTTGCCGTCTTTCATTACAAAATCTATATCGAGTAATTGTTCAATATCGTCCAGTGGTGAACTATCGGTAGCGATAATATCGGCTTGTTTGCCAACGACTAGGGTGCCGATTTTGTCACTCATGTCTAATAAATCTGCGCCACTAACGGTGGCGGACTTTAGTATATCCATATTACTCATGCCGGCTTTGGCCATGAGTACGGCTTCATATGCGTTGCCACCGTGGGCGGATACGCCGCTGTCAGTGCCAAAAGCAATTTTTACACCCGCTTGGTAGGCTCGCTCTATATTGCCTTGCATTTCTTTACCGACTTTGCGGGCTTTTTCTTTAATGGCTGGGCTCATAAAATCCGAGTTTTCTGCCATTTCTAAAACGGTATGACCAGCCAATAAGGTGGGCACTAAATACGCGCCGGTTTTTTTAAATAATTTAATCGAGTCTTTTCCGGCATAACTGCCATGTTCAATGCTGTCTACTCCTGCTTCAAGTGCGGCAATAATGCCGTCTTCTTGATGGGCGTGGCTGGCGACTTTGCGGCCCATACGTTTAGCGGCAAGTACCACTTCTTTGAGTTCATCCATTTCCATTTGTTGGCCTGTGCCTGTTGCACGGTCGCTTAGCACACCGCCGGTAGAGGTGATTTTAATTAAATCTGCACCGTACTTAATGGCGTCGCGGGTTGCTCGGCGACAATCATAGGGGCCGTCACAAATATTTGAGCCAGTATAAAACTCCATTAGATCAGGATTCATTCCACTCACATCGGCATGCCCACCTGTAATACCTACACCACCTGCTGCCACAATCCTTGGCCCGTCAATCCAGCCACTATTGATTGCATCTCGCAGAGCGTACATTTCTTGTGCAGATGAGCCCGCGTCTCGTACTGTGGTAAAGCCGGCCTCCAAGGTGCGCATAGCGTACATAATTGAGCGCATGGCCATTAACTGATCCGACATTTTTAAACTGTCACTGTCGTTCTTAGGCCCCAGTTCAAACTGTAGATGTACATGCATATCCATTAAACCTGGCATCACAAAACGATTTTTAAGGTCGATGAGTTCGGCATCTTCACCATAGGTATTAGCGGGTTGATAACCATCAATAATATGGGTAATCATGTCGTCTTTAAGTACTAAAGTTTGCTCTTTGGTTACCGCTTTACCAGGTTCAGCCAGTAAAGTACCGATATGCAGTACTTTGGTTTGCGCCATGAGTGTTCGGCTTAAAAGAACACTAGTTAACAGTACAATAATGGTTGTGATGGGGGAGATGAGTCTAATTCGCACTTGGGTCATGATTATTCCTTTAATAGGGGCATAGTGTGTTTTGGGTACAACAACTGACTAAGCTTACTTTACCCTTTGCCACAAATATGTCTATTTTTGTTGTTTTTTTGTACTCTTGTTAAAGCTTATAATTGATGTCGCTTCGACCTTGGTTTCTTTTTACCGCAATTTTTTAGTTTTTACCGGCAATTACTTTGATTTGGTTCAGGGGTTCTAGTGCCAGTATTTTGCGAACCTTTACGCCCCATATTTGATGGTACATTTTTTTAATCACGCGATTGGTATCAGGCGAACGCGCGATAAGTGTTGGGCCTCGCCGTTTTCGACACTTAAGGTTACAGGCTATTCAGATATATGACAGGGCACTTTTAATCAATTAAAGTAACCTTAGCAGAGCGCGTTTAACGGAGCTAGCAGTGACAACTAAAAAAGCACCCACTGAAAAAAGTAGCAAAGCAGCTGTTATGTTCTAAGCTTTAAATCACTCAAATAACCACGGACGGTGTGTGATGCCTCGATCAGGTAAAACTCAAATCAGTTTCCTTTATAGCTCTTGTATTTCTCACTATGTTCTTCGGAATTTTTTGTGTGTTGTGGTGACCGCTTTGAGGGCAAATTTAGGGAGTAGCGTTACCTACATCACTGCGCTGAATGTAGATGGATTTGTCAGATATTCTCTGCATTCTAATGAGTCAATGAAAAGTTTAAAGGAGTAAGAAATGGCTGAAGAGATTAAATTCTATCCAAACGACGGCACATATTGGTGCCCCACTAATTCATTTTACGCGCAGTATTTGGGCAATGCCCCAAATCCTTGTCGTAAATATCATATTAGCTCGGATATCCCCAGCGCAGAAACAATCGCAAGTGTGGTGCTGCCCTACTTATCCCAAAGGCGTATTGTTCACAAAGTTGTTTCAACCATGAGTTTTTTAAATAGGCAGTCAGCTGGAAAACAAGCGGGTAAGTTCATAACTATCTACATGAACGAATTTGTATCACAGGTAAACCAAGATATCGTTAATTTGGGAGCAGTCCTAAGTCAGCTTAGCGAACAACAGGGTATTCGCCCCAGTCCAAGAGTGCCTCGCACTCGAGGTTTTAGTCATGTATTTATAGAGCAACCTCTAGATGAAGGAATGTTCATATATGGCGGATTTATAGTGGATCCAACTAAGTAAATACAAAGGGGGTGGGGTAATGCATGCTAATGAACTGACGTATTGCAGATTTGTCTCAGAGATAGGAATAAAGCAACTTCTTTATACCTATTTTTTATTTCTTCTGTGTGGGTGATATTTTTACTGAAAAATTCGCTCTAGCTCAGCCAGTCATACCTTGTATTTAAATAGCCAATTGTGAGTGTATCTCGGCTATTAATTGGGTAATCAATACTTGAATAAGATACAACCCATCAACAAAGTTTTGCTGTGGTATAGGTTCAAAAATGCTAATTGAAATGATTATTCCCACTTTTAAATGTAAGGAAGACCAAAAGATATTTTTATCTCGTTTAAGTGCTTTGCCCAACTTTGTTAACGTCAAGAGTGATGGTTTTAAATACTGCGTAACTTTAACGGGGGCTAAAACGGAAAGAGTTGCCAATGGGCTTCAGGAAATATGTAATATGTGGGGAACCAGTTTTGTTACGGTTTCTGAGTAGGTTGATTTTAATTTTGGCTTCAGAGCCACTGCGCGAAACCAACGCGCAATGGCTAAGTATTAATTGAGTCTCTCAAAGTGAGCCTCTCAAAGTGAGCCTCTCAAATTGAGCCTCTCAAAGTGAGAAACTTTGATTACCCCTTCCAACCCAAAGGTGAATGTTTTACGTGTGTTTGCGATTATGGGCTTGGGTAAAATCCTGCTCAGGTCCAAGTGGAATAATTCCCGTGGGATTAATTGTCTTATGACTCCCATAATAGTGGGTTTTGATATGTTCAAAATTCACGGTTTCGGCAATTCCCTCTACTTGAAACAACTCACGCACGTAATTACTCAATGCGGGGTAGTCGGCAATTTGTTGGCGATTGACTTTAAAGTGACCAAAGTACACCGCATCAAATCTAATTAAAGTCGTAAATAAACGCCAGTCTGCTTCGGTCATTTGTTCACCTGTCAGATACCTTTGTTTAGTTAAGATAGTTTCTACCCAATCCAGTGATGCAAATAACGCCTTATAGGCCTTTTCATAGGCTTGTTGGCTGGTGGCAAAACCTGAGAGATACACACCATTGTTAATGGTGTCGTAAACTCGCGCGTTCACCTCATCTATCTGGGTACGCAAGTGTAGTGGATAATAATCACAGTGATTACCGGTTAAATGATTAAAGGCAGAATTAAACATGCGAATAATTTCTGATGACTCATTGCTGACAATAGTTTGGCTGTGTTTATCCCAGAGAATGGGTACTGTGACTCTCCCTTCATAGCTTGAATCTGCCTTTAGATACAGTTGGTAGGCAAATTCAAATCCATAGAGGGGGTCGCTCATCTCCCAGCCATTTTCTAACATTATGGGGTTGACAACTGTGACATCGATGTAATCTTGCAAGCCTTTTAACGCTCGGAAAATCAAGGTTCTGTGGGCCCATGGGCAAGCCAAAGAAACATATAAATGATAGCGGTCTTTTTCGGCTTTAAAACCAGATTCACCATTGGGGCCGGCTTCTCCATTTGCGGTTATGCAACTTCTAAAGCGACTGTCTTGACGGCGAAATTCGCCGTCACTTTTTTTTGTGTCGTACCATTTATCGACCCATTTTCCTTGTTGTAACAAACCCATTATGCAACCACTAAATCTTCGCTGAGTTGAGTATCGGACAAGAGAGAATCAACTTGTTTTTTACCCGACTCAATGATCACTTCCGGGGTACCTTTGGATCCACTGGCATCGATGTGAAATATATCTTTAACACCTAAAAATCCAAAGATATGTGCTAAATAACCGCTGGCAAAGTCCATATTGCTGCCTACAGGTGTACCGCCAGTGCCAGTAATAATAAATACCCGTTTAATATTTAATAACCCAACAGGCCCCTGCTCGGTGTATTTAAAACTCACGCCAGCTCGACAAATAGCATCAATCCAATGTTTTAAGGAGGCCGCAATACCAAAGTTATACATAGGCGCGCCAATTACTAAGGTGTCGGCATCTCGCAGTTCTTGTATCAATTGTTCCGATACCGCCAAATGGGTGTTTAAGCTGTCACGTTTCTCATCTGAAGAACCATGTACGCCCATTAGATCTTGCGCACTGATTGCTGGTAAAGGGTTAACCGCTAAATCACGATGTACCACTTTAGTGTTTAACGCGTTAACAAGATATTGCCCAATAATGCGGGTATTAGAGCCTGTTAAACGGGCGCTGCTGTCTATATGTAAAATGCTCATTGTATTCTCCTAATAAGTGTCGATTATTGATTAGTTAATTTGTTTTGAATTAACTTGTCTAAACTAAGGCTTCCCGCACCTCGAACAGCTAAACCCATACTGATAACTAACAAAGCCAAACCAAATTCGTAGCCACCATTGGACATGAATAGGCCGTTTTGCAAATGCACAGTGATGATGGCCACTAACATAGTCAGGGCTAAAACAACTGCAGTGGGCCGTACTAATAAACCTGCAATTAATAACAGACCACCAAAAAATTCCGCGCTTCCCGCTAAGGCTGCCATTAAAGCGCCAGGAGCAAGGCCAATAGATTCCATCCAACCGGCCGTGCCTTCTAACCCATAACCGCCAAACCAGCCAAATAGCTTTTGAGCGCCGTGAGCGGTAAATACCACACCTGCACCTAAACGAATAGGTAAGGTATCTAGCCCCAAGTTTGTGGTGGTTAATTTAGTGATAAAGGTTTTCATTTTGTTTTTCCAAATAAGTACTTAAGTAACTGATGACCCTAGTCTACTGAGTTGAAAATTTGGAATAAGGGGAGATATGTGTTTAATATGTTCTAATAATTAGAACAATTGAGCGTTGACATTATGGCCAGAAATCCAATTAGCATAGAAGTACTGGAAACCCTTGACGCCATTGAGCGACGTGGCAGTTTTGCAAAAGCGGCTGAAGAGTTGAACAAAGCAACCTCTGCGGTTTCCTACGCAGTGCAAAAACTAGAAGAACAGTTGGATATTTCGTTATTTCAGCGTTTAGGTCGTCGTTCAGTGTTAACACCTGCTGGGCGTTTGATCTTAGCCGAAGGCAGAGAAATTTTACAGACCACTCGCAGGCTGGCAGACAAGGCCAAAGAGGTGGCAACAGGCTGGGAGCCGCGTATCAGCATAGGCATAGAATCGTTGCAGTCTTATCCTGACTTTTTTCAAGTTATAAATGATTTTTTACTGGAATTTCCAACAGTGGAATTTGATGTTTCTGAGTGTGTATTAAATGGTGGGTGGGAAGCGTTAGAGCAGGGCAGGGTAGACTTGTTGGTCGGCTCTCCTGGCCCGGTACCAGCTCTAAAAGGTTACAGATCGGTTGTTATAACTCGCGGCGAATTAGTGCCTGTAATTGCAGCAAAACACCCTTTAGTTAACCGTTTGCAAGACACACCAAACACCGACAACTTAATGGCACAGCTTAGGCGCATTGTTATTCACGATACCTCTTTTAGTGGCATTACTCGTAGTGAAGGGTTAAGTAGTGATGGTCAGATGTTTTATGTGCAAAACATGGATCAGAAAATACAGGCAATATTAGCCGGTATTGGTATTGGTAATTTACCTAAACATAGGATCCAAGATTATCTTGATAACGGGGCACTTTTACCCTTACCCATTCAACAAAAAAATGGCGCAGAATCCTTTTTGGCATGGAAAATCAATAACAAAGGCAAAGGGTTAAAGGCCGTTACTGATAGATTAATTGCGCAACAATCAGGCAAATGACAGCCTACAAATCAATAACCAGCCCATCCCTAGCAAGATGAATTGGCCCCCTATATTTTGCCCGTATAATACCTAGAGTTTCATTTTGAATCGCTAAAGTACGTTTCATAAAATGCGACAACACTAGTTGTTTAACCTGTGCATTTTTGGCTATAAGGGCAATTGCTGAGGGAGGCATATGTAAGTTAACGGCTGCACCAGTAGCATTATCTGGCACGGCATTATTAGCGACTAATATATCGGCATTATTTGCGAACGCGCTAAGCACATCAAATTGATTATTCATATCACCAGAAAACACAATACTACAACCCGCTAATTCAACTCGCCAAGCAACAGCGGCCACTGGACCATGGTGCACAAATGTGGCTTTAGCTGTGATGTCTTTTGAAAGTGAGTAGTCAAATGTTTGCCCTTTAATGAGGGGGACATCGGTTGCAATTATTTTGTAGTCAGCCTCATCGCGTTTATTAACATAATCATTTAAGTACGCAAAAGCGCCCTTGTCACCCATAAGTCTCTGCAGATAGTCGCTAGTAGCAGGCATCAGATCGTTTGCTGCTGGACCATATAGCGAAAGGTTGGTGTTTCTTGAAGTAAAGTAACTACCTTTAATAAAGGCCGCTAAATCTGCGCTATGATCTACATGTAAATGAGTCAGCAGTATGCCTTGTAAGTCCGCAAAATCAGCGCCACTGCGGCCATATTCAACACTAGAGCCCGCACCGGCATCTATGAGTACTCGAGCTTTATTTTTATACCAAATTAAATAACCGCTAGAGTTACGTCCATCGTCAAGTTCTGGGCCTCCTGAGCCCAAAACTTGAAGTTTCACTTGGTCATTTCTGCACTGATTGGCAAAACTCTGGGTGCAAAACAAAATCAAAAACAGAACCGAGACTCGTTTAAACATGACACTTTTCCTTTTAATTAACCTTCATTTTACACTCAGCTGAGCGCTAATCGATTATATCATCAGCCGGAACATTGACCTGAGGAAAGGATTTTCCTTTCAAAGGTTTAACGGGATCTTTGTTAATTTTTTTCTGCAGCAATTTAATGGCCGCCTGTAATTGAGCATCTTCACCTTTAAAAGTAGTGTGGGGTAAGTTGTCAACTTCCACATCAGGTGCAATGCCTCTGCCTTCGGTGATCCAACGACCATCCATTGCGTACACCGGCAGTTCGGCTACGCGTGCCATGCCGCCGTCTGTTTGTCTGTTGCGACCAGTTAACCAAACCCCAGCACCTGCGGTTTGTTTGCCTATCACTGTACCGAGTTTTAGCGCTTTAATGCCTGCTGTAAAGGTTTCTCCGTCAGAATAAGTGTATTGATCTGCAAGCACCACTAGATGCCCTCTGAAGGTTTGCTGCATGTTTGTAGAAGCCTCACTGTCACCCACTTGCCAAAATGACCAAGCTCTTTTGAGTAACTTTTCTAATATCCAACTATCGACATTCCCACCATTATTGCGTCTAACATCAATAATCAGACCTTGTTTTTTGTATTGCGCATAGAATTCTCTGGCAAAAGTGGCGACGTCACCTGAGCCCATAGCGCGTAAATGTAAATAGCCTAGCTCAGCATCAGCTTTATGCACTTTTTGTTGGTTTTGGGTCACCCAATCGAAATATCGATTGTAATAATCGTGCCGCGTTGAACTGGGTGTGACAACAGTACTTAGTTGCTCGTTTTCCCTAGTGATATTCAGTAACACTTGTTTGCCAGCTTGATTTTGAAGTGCTTTAGCAATGTCTGGAATTGTGTGTATTGTTTGCCCATTAATCGCATTAATGATGTCGCCTACTTGAGCGTTTACACCTGGTTTGGAAAGTGGTGAAAGTCGACTGATAAGTTCAGGATCATTGCTGTATATATGAGTAATTTTTACACCTTGTTTATCTTGAGAATATTCTGCACCTAAAGTCGCCGCTTTGGCGGTGTCGTTATCCACTGGCAAATCACCACCACGCACTTGAGAATGTAAGGTGTTTAATTCGCCCATCATTTGTTTGAATATATCGTTTAATTCATGGCGATCGGTCAAACGAGATAACAATGGCTGATATTTTTGTTTGATAGCAGTCCAATCTAACCCACGCATGTTTTTATCGAACAATGAATCACGGTGCATTAACCAAGCATCATGGAATATCTGCAGCCATTCTTGTTGAGGGTTGACCAGTAACTTCCAGTCGGAGGTATTCACTTTTGTGTCTTTAGCCGTGCTTGGAAATTTTGCGCCGGCTGCGACTAAATACATTTCTTTTTTGCTGCCGGTTTTTTGCAAAAATAGCGTTTTACCATCGTCAGATAAACTAAACGACTGTACCGAGCCTAAAAAAGTGGTGGGTTTGCTTTTGGGTTCTACTTTTATGGATTTTAATTCTGCTTGGCTGTTAGGTTCGGTGATTTTATCCAGTACATAGAGAAACTTTTTATTCGCCAACATCTTTGAATAGTTTCCTGATGCAACAGGGACTTGCCACAACCTTGCTGCAATGTTTTCCCAATCGACTGCCGTTTTAGGTGCCTCTTCAGTGTTTTTTGCTTCTGACCTATCAGCTACTATTTTGTCATCGCTGTTATCGTTTTCATCCTTTATGTCCTCAGCTTCTTTTAAATCATCTAACCCATCAAGTTCAGTGGGTTGTTCGAATGGAAATTTAGCCTCTGCTTTTAAGGCAATGGCAAAAATTTGTGTTCTTCGATCAAAACTTGCACCCATGTTTCTGTCTCCCCAAGGTGAACTAGGGAAACTGTCAAAATGCCGGTCAGATAAAAAATACAACCAATTTGTATCGTTAGAAAATGTCGGTGAAAATGAAGCATACTTCTCACTGGTAAGTGTCTGGTGTTGATTATTTGAGGTGTCAATCAGCATGATTTGGCTACGTTCAGAATTCACCGCGGCATAAGTGATAGCGATAAGTTGACTGTTGTTTGACCAAACCAAAGAATCAATGGGAGAAAAACCTACATTATTTGTCAGTATCTTTTGATTCTTTTTAGTGGCCAGATCTAACAGCCATAAGTCACCATTTTTATCATCATGAGCGATAGACTTCCCATCTGGCGATAAGTAAAGATCCCAACGAAATACATTGCCATCAAAGGTTAACTGCTCACTGCCTTGTGAGCCATCAGCAGGGTATTGCCAAATTTCCATTTCACCGCTGCTGTCGTTAAGAGCATACACCGACTTTTTGTCGTGACTTAAAAGTGCTTTGCGGGTTCGGGAGTCTTTCGGTGTTGCAATTTCAACTAATCGTGAGCCATCCGTTGCCGCAATTGCTACTCGTCCTCTGGCGGTTAACACTACTTTTTTGGAATCACCAGCTTGTTTGGCTGAAGTGAGGTGCTTCAATGGGGTATTAACCCAATGCTCTCTTAACTGCGGAAAATCTGATGTCAGTGCGATATCCACAACAGTACTTTGTTCACTTGGGATATCAAAAATTTGAATATCGGCACCGAGTTGATACACAATTTTATCCTTATTGAGGCGCGCATTTCTGACCTCCCAATCTTGGTATTGTGTATGTTGTTGCTGATCTCGACCATTTAACTTCATCGACCAAATATTATCGCTACCACTTTGGTTACTAATAAAATATAAGCGCTCGCCCGCTATCATGGGGGTACTAGCCGAACCTTTGTGTTTACTGGTAAGTCGTGTTGCTTCTTGATTCGACCCTAGCGTGTATTTCCACAACTCTCCTTTGGCGCCACCTTGGTAGGCACGGGCGTTATCTGAGGAAATTTGTAAGCCAAATTGAGCAAAATATAAGGTGCTGTTATCCCCAGAAATACTGCCTTGCACCGCATCAGCCAAGGGCAGAGTTGTGGTGCTTAGGTTAGTAGGATCAACTTGTTTGAGGGTCCAATTTCCAGCAGGGCCAACTCTGCCATTATAACTATATAAAATTTTTGAATCAGCGCTCCAGCCCTGCACTTTCACCGCAACGTTTTCAAAAGTGACACGTTTGGCTATGCCTCCTTGAATAGGTATAACATGTACTTCTGGTGTGCCAGAGTAGTTAGCGACAAAGGCTACCCAATTACCATCAGGTGAAATACTCGCCTGTTTTTCTTCCGTTGGATGGCTGGTCAAGCGCTGCGCGTATTTGTCGCCTAACTTGATTTTCCACAAATCACCTTCGGCTGTGAATACTAAAGTGTCGTTATGTAAAGCAGGATAACGGTAATAGCCTGCTAAGGCTAAAGCGGGTTGGGTTATTAGCAATAAACAGATTAGAAAAAGTGCGCGCATTTATGGGTTCCTTATGGATGGGAGTGCTAGGCCAAACAATTTTATTTATTACGAATTAATGAAAATCACAGCCCAGTTAATAACAAAGCGGTAAACAAGTCTATGATGATGTTACAATTTACACTCTTCAAATAGTACCGCCCGAACAAGGTTTATTAATAGTTTATGTCTTTGTGGAAATGCCCCTCTTGCTCAAATATGCTGTTGCTCAATAACAAGGTATGGGCTTGTGATAATGGCCATAGTTACGATGTGGCAAAGGAAGGTTACGTTAATTTATTATTGGCCCAACATAAAAACAGCAAACAGCCAGGTGATAACAAACAGATGGTCAATGGTCGTAGGGCGTTTTTAGAGCAAGGTTTTTACCAGCCTTTAGCCGATGCCATTTCTACAATCTTTACACAACACCTTGAGACGCTTAAAGACCAAACACAGCTGAGCTTTTTTGATGCGGGCTGTGGTGAAGGGTATTACATGGACCAAGTTAGCCAGTCTTGCCAACAAGCAGATGTTCACATTGAGTTTAGTGGTTTGGATATTTCTAAGTTTGCGGTGCAAAAAGCCGCTAAAAAGTACCCTAAAAACCATTTTTCTGTTGCCAGCACTTATCAATTGCCTTTAGCAAACCATAGCCAAGATGCGGTGTTACAAATATTTGCTCCTAGCAGCGAGCTTGAAATTCTTCGGGTATTAAAATCTAACGGAATTTGGATAACAGTCAATCCGGCGGCCAATCATCTTTTTGAATTTAAGCAAGCCCTGTATGACAAACCTGCGGAACACAAAATGGAAAATGTCACTCCCCAAGGATTTGTGCAAATTGAGCAGCTAAACTTAAGTTTTGTGATGCAGCTCACCGAGCCGCAGCAGCGAGAAAACCTGTTGATGATGACACCTTATTATTGGTCAGCCACTCAAGAGAAGAAACAAAAATTAGTGGCTAACTTAGAGCAGTTCACAACGGACTTTAATATAAGAGTGTTTCAGCCTGAGTGATTTTTATGCGACGTTAATCATGGTCATATGATTATCAAATTTTAATGCCAACGAATTAATATTCGCAGTGCCCGATATGGGTTGAGTGCGGTGCAACGTTTTAAGTAATCCTTTGCCGCTAGACGCTAACATTTTACCATTTGAGTGGGCTAGCCCTGATACATCGCTAAAGGTTTGTTGGCCAATAAAATTGCGGTTTTGTGTGTCCCAAAAGCTCAGATGTGAGCCTCTAGGGCAACTGACACAAAGTAAGTCATCTTTGACTAATAAGCTTGCTGTGTATTGTTGCATTTTGTACAGGTCAGACCGTGAGGCACTGAAAGCTTGTAAGCTGTCTTCACCTTGATGGGCAAAAACTAAGGGCTGAATATTCGACTTGCTTCCTTGGTACTGGGCTCCTGCAAACACCGCGCCGTCTGCTCGAACCGTAAGATGCCTGATACTTAATTGGTTATCGGGTGGCGCGTAGCGAGAGAGAACTTTACCTGATGCAATGTCTAAATAGGCCAAGTTGGGCTGCATTTCGGCTAAATTAAGTTTTTCTCTAGGCCGATTAGGATGGGTTTCAATACCACCGTTGGCAATCACCAAGGTTTTGCCATCTGGCATTAACATTAATTCATGTGGGCCCACTCCACCTGAATCAAAACGCTCTAATACTTGGTAGGTTTTGGCATCCCGTACCACAATTAAGCCACGTTTTTTGTCGTATAAGTTTTCAGTGGTGAAAAGGTACTGGTGATCTTTTGAAAAAACACCATGGCCGTAAAAATGGCTATCGGATTGACTATGAATATGACTGACTATTTCGCCATTAATAAAATCGATTTCCACAGCAAAACGATCGGGGCGTCGTGCAAATACTAAAGCATGTCCAGGTTTGTGGGGCATTGCTAAAGAGTCATGGCCGCGAGCGGGTAGATTGACTGTGCTAACAATTTTGCCTTGACTGTTGATCGCCGCAGCCATGTTTTTGCCTTGTTGATCATTACAAGTGCTGACTAACCATTGAGGTGATTTTTGAGTGGTGCAGGCTGGTAAAAGCCAAGCGGCTAATGCTGCTTGGCTTGCTCCTAAAATAAATTGCCTACGGTTAATAGCCATTAATATATTAACTTGTTAAAAGTTGTACTTTGCACCAAGCATAAACTGCCGCGGTTTACCGGGACGCGCCCCAAACGGTCTGCGAGATACTATGTTGGCTTCGTCGGTTAGGTTATCCAATTTGCTATATAGCCTTAACGAATCGTTTATTTGGTACCATGCCGCTAGATCAATCTGACTGATATCTGAGGTCATGGCACCGCTTAACTCAACTCCGGTGCCAGATGCTTCTGACATTTCAGCCACATATTTGTAAGCTAAGTCTAGTTGCCAATTTTCACCGGCTAAACCCACTTGTAAGTTAAACTGATTTTCAGGTAAATAGGGTAACTCGTCACCTACAGTCACATTACCCCATTGTGAGAATGTCGAATTAAATGAAGTTTGAAATTCCGATTGGGTATGGGTGTAGGCAATTTTTATGGGCATCACTAAGCCATTGGCTAATTCAAATTGCCCATTGGCACTCAACTCCGCGCCATAAATATCCACTTCGCCACCATTAAATTCCACATCAAGCTCAACATCACAACCACTAGAGAAAGTACAACTGCCTTTTAAATTACTGTAATCGTTGAAAAAGCCGATGGCTTCAATTTGCCATTGCGCCACACTGGCTCTTAACCCAAGCTCATAATTCCAGCTTTCTTCCGGTTCAATATCACTTTCTTCACCGGGACTGTTAGGTACAAAACCTTTGTTCACACCCACTAAAATACCTAGGGCTGGTGTAATTTGATAAAAAGCGCCGGCACCGGGTAATACCACAGTGTCGCTGTTTGTTTGCAGGCTTTGAGCAACATAATCATTGGATTCACCCTCGATATTTTCTAGACGTATTCCAAATGAGGTGTGGAGATTGCCAAATTGAATTTTCGAATTGACGAAAGCAGCGATGGCAGTGGTAGTGTCTTTGTTGCTGGTGGCAATTTCATCAGTTTGACCGGCAAGCACTAATTGACCGCTGAGCATATTGAAATACCGAGCTCGATGCAGTCTTTCTACTTGGTCTTGATGAATTCGCAGACCTGCATCCACAGTCATATCAGCGTTACCTAACTTGCTGTCCCATGTGGCTTTTGACTGAATACCTTGGGAATAAAATGTCCGATCATTTAGTGTAAATATTAATGTTTCATCTGAGGTCAGTGAGTCGGCTTCTCCTTTAAGTACTTGCATAAAACGCGCATTAAGCCCTGTTTCAGGTGATGCCAATATACTATCAATGCTGCGGTTAGAATCGAATCCATTGAGTCTATCCCAATCACGATTGAAGTCACGGCGGTACACTTGAGTTAATACAGTCAAATCAGGGTTTAACTCAATATAATGAGAGGCCTGCATTTGTAAATGTTCCCAATCAAATTTGTCATTTTGACTGGCGGCATAACGTTGGTAGGGGTCATCGGCAAAGTCGCTATCGGTTAGACCTAAATAAGTTTCATGGGAGACTTCTTCGGAATATCCCACTTTGATCTGAAGTTGCTGATTGTAAGGATCGTCAGCAAACTGGTAGTGAGCTTTGGCCAATATTTCGTTTTTAACAAAACCGGTATTGTCATCATTAGCCAAAGATTTAAAGCCATCGGCTCGTAAATGAACACCCTCAAGCATCAAGCCTAGATTATCAATGTTTTTTGAATAGTGAGCATGGGCTTTACCGTAATTTTGCTGGCCAATTGCCAAGTCCAATTCACCGCTGTCTTCTGCATTGACTGGGCGCGATAGCATATTGATAGCACCACCCACGGTATTCGGTCCAAAGGTAATCGCTGATGGACCTTTGAATACTTCTAGGTGGGTCATACGAGAAACATTGGGAAAATAATACGCCGCTGGGGCAGAGTAGGGCGCTGGTGCAATTAATACACCATCTTCCATCAATGCAATTTTGCTACTGCGTTCGCTGGTGGCACCCCGTAAACCAATATTGGGTCGTAAGCCATAACCGTCTTCTTCGCGGATATACACGCCTGGCACACTTTGTAAGACCCGATGGATATCATCAAATTCAAATTGTTCTAATGCGGCTTCGTTTAACACAAAGCCCGATCCTGTAGCGGTTTCCAGTGCATGTTTATTACCAAAAATCTGGATAATATCCGATAGTTTGGTTTCTTGTTTGGCTGTGGTGGTTTGCCCCTGTTGAGCAAGCAAATAAGGCTGCCAAAAAATTGCACTTAGACAGCAGGCTATCACTGTTAGTTTGGTATGACTGATCAGGATTTTCTTATGGTTCACTTAAAAATATTCCTTTGAATGTTTTAACTTATTGTAGGCTTTAGGGATGTTAATCACCGTCTGTTGCGTTAAAGCCAGTACTGATATCTAAGGCCTGAATAAACTCAATGGTTAAACTATCGCGGATAGTATTAAGTTCATCTACCAAGGTGGTAAGTTGAGCGCGGCCGTCATCATTAGCAATGGTGGCTGAGAAGGTGTTAAATGTTTGGCTAATAGCTTCTATGCGATTAATGGCTGCGGTGATATCTGTGTTCACTTGAGTCGCGATGGTTTGTTGGCTTAATGTAGTACTTAAAATATCATCAAAACCTTGTCCGTCGCCTGCTGTATATATACTTAAAAATGTCGCAGTGTTGACTGCAATACTGGATAGGGATGCATCACTTAAATAATGTTCAGCATTTTGTGCGACACCCGGTGATGTATCGCCAAAGCCGGCGAGAATTTTATCGTCTTTCACAATATTGATATGTTCAAGCCAAAGGGTCACAAGTTCTTCTACAGCATCTTGCACAGAGGTAAACTCGTTTATCCCCGTGATTAACGTCTCGCGATATGAAGTTTGCCACTGACTGTGAATTTCACTGGACATGTTGAATAAATTGTCAGCAATAGCAGTGGCGACTTCACAACGTTTCGCTTTGTTTGATGCATTGATGAGTGAATCACTACTATTGGTGGGATAAAGTAAATATTCTAGTGCGGGAATACCTTGGGCACCCACATTCACACCTGATAATAGATCCACATCTATGGTCTCACCTTGCCTTAATAACAAGGCTTCCACACCATTTTTGACGGCATCGGTACCCGGTTCCCAAAATTGGATGCGTAGAGAGCGAGTTTCATCCAGAACTGGGCCTAAGTTAAGCCATTGAATGTTTTGCCATGCTTGCACCGCTTCTAACCAACTCTGCTTAAAACTTTGTAAATCGGTGTTCGAGGGGGTGTTTGCTTCACAAAAGGAATAACTTTGGGTTTGCAATAGTTGTGTTTTGTTTGCAAAATTTGCATAGGCTGGAATGATAAGATTATCCGTTAAATCAGTTAGATACACAGCAAACTCAGTATTGAGATCTTCTACTGGTGTGGGAGTTGGATCAACCACAGGATCTGTTACCACAGGTGTCGTTGCGGTATCGCCACCGCCGCCACCACCACATGCCACCAGAGTTAAACTCAAAGAAACAGCTAAGCCGAGTTTTGTAAATGACTGCAAGTATTGTAAAGGGTGATTCATAACAACTCCTAAATGGCATCTAAAAACGCTAAAAGTGCGTTTCGTTGTGCTTGGTCTAATTGGATAAATGATTGTTGACTGGTGTGGGCTTCACCACCATGCCATAAAATAGCTTCGGCCACTGTTTTGGCTCTGCCATCATGTAAAAATAGGTTTTCACTGCGGATGTTTTTTCTGGCACCTATTCCCCATAACGGCGGCGTTCGCCATTCTTGACCCTTTGCATCAAATTCGTTGACGCCATCAGCTAAACCTTCACCCATATCATGCAAGGCTAGATCGGTGTATGGCCAAATGAGTTGATTGGCAAGGTTCGGGTGAGGATATGCTGGATCTGTGGTGTAACTTGCTGTATGACAGGACTCGCAACCTAACTTATAGAATAAATTACGACCTTGTTGCACTTTCACTGAGTTCAAATTTCTTGCAGGTGGTACAGCAATCAATTGATTAAATCGAGTCACTAAGTCCAATAACTTATCCGGGATTTCCACTGATTGATGGCCGCCAAGCGACGCTGCTGCATGGCAGTTTAGCTGTACAATACTGCATGGCTCAGATACAAAAGAAGAATTAGTGATACCAATATCATCCCTAAATGCGGCAGCCACTTGCTGGTGTAAACTGGGTTGTTTGGCTTTGTGGCCAAATCGGCCGATGCCTATAGCCTTTGAAACTGAACCATGAAATGCAGCTGTATTGTGGTTTGAAGGCGTAATAGGCACGCGATTATATTTAGCCGAGATCCCATCTTGGTTATTATCATTAATATCTTCTTGGTCTATGAGATCTTGTTCGCTGATGGCATCTAATAATCCCAATCCATAAATTACCGGAGAAAAGCGCGGTGAAAGTTTTGTACGTTTATCCAAATCACCATAGGCTAAGTCGGTTAATTGATAGTTAGGTTGGTGCAATGTATAGGTTGTACCATCAGCATATTTGCCTGATAGCTGTTGATAACGTAAATCTAATTGAGCTTCACCTAATAATTCAGGTTGAATGCTGCTATGAGTCACTGCTATGGCACGAGGCTGTAATTGCGCACCGTAGACAGGATCACTAAAACTACTCAATTCATCAGAACCAAAGCGAATAACTAAGGCCGACGGTTTAGATATACCTTCTTTTGGTGCAGGGCCTTTACCACCAGATGAATGGCAGCTGATACAAGAACGGGTATTAAATAAAGGGCCTAAACCATCACGATCTTCAGTGGAACTTGGGGCAATAACCCAAGGGTCTCGAAATAATGAAAACCCAGTCCAAAAGATCAACTCCTCTTTACGGTTTACATTTTTTCCCACTTGTACAAAACTGCGATCTGATAATCCTTTACCGGTCATGCCGCCTGCAGGCAGGTGTTCAGCATGCTCAAAATTGGGCACTGACACTTTGTTACAATTGCTTAAACAGGCAATCAAAAGGATGCCCCAGAACCTATTTTTTGTCATTAAAGTGATTCAATAAAGGCCAGAACTTGCAAACGTTGCTCACTGGTAAGTTCTTTAAATGCCGTTAGACTGTTTTGTGCTTCGCCGCCATGCCATAACACAGCTTCTTCAATAGTACGTGCTCGACCATCGTGCAAAAACGTGGCTTTTTCATTAACGGTTTGTACTAGGCCTATTCCCCATAAAGCCGGGGTTTTCCATTCTGTGCCAGAGGCCATGCCTTGAGTTAAGCCATCGGCTAATCCTTCGCAGCGCTGCACATACATACATTCTTCACCATTAGTGCAGCTTTGTTCATCTGCTGTTTCGCGGGTAACCTCACAAATGCCCCCCATATCGTGCAGTAACAAATCGGTGTAAGGGAAAATGGTTTGATTTGATAACATATCGATTGGCACGGCGTTTTCTTGTAAGCCACCAAAAGATATTTCACCGAGCACGCTACCTTCGGCTTCTGCTGTGACATGCCTTGGGGTATGGCAGCCGATACAGCCAATTTCAAAAAACTGTTGCCGCCCTGCTACTATTTCGCTATCCCACTGAGCAGTGACGCTGTCAAAGCCTCGTCTGGCAGGGACTCCTAAAACGCGATTATAAAATTCAACTTGTGCTAATTCTAAATCAGTGATGTCGTATTGAGCACCCGTTTGACTTTCCTGCTCGGCTATATGTAAACATGCGGTTTGTGCATCAGTACAAGGTTCATTAGGAAAGATGCTGCTAGTAATGCCGATATCGCCATTGTAGGCAGCAGCGCCTTGTTGCAGCACAGTTGGATTTTGAGCTTTATAGGCAAAGCGGCCTAGGCGTGTTTCATTTCTTGATAAGTCGGTGACCATTGATGCTCGGCCTGAAATACCATCGTTGTCAGCGTCGTTTTCATCACTTAGTGCCAGAATATAGGTTTCAGGAATGGCTTCTAATAATCCTACACCAAACACTTGAGGTGCCACTCTTGGAGAAAAGCGTATATCCTGATTGAAGTCACCAAAACTGAGATCTTTGGTTTTATAAATAGGATTACGCAAACTGTAAGTACTGCCATCTGGGTAATTACCAGTTATTTCTTCAAATTCAATATAGGTGTAGGCCTCGCCTACTAATACATCACCATTTAGTGAACCATTGTATGTTGGCCATCCTGATGTGAAATCTGAGGTGCTAAAGCTTTGCTGCGCAAAGGTTTGTAGTTGCTCGCCATAAATAGGATCTGGGGCACCTGAACCATCGCCAATTTTCACTAACATGCTGGTGAAAGGTTCGTTTTTATCAGTTGGTAGCACGCCACGTCCATCATTTAGATGGCAGCCTTGGCAGTTACTAGTATTGAGTATCGGGCCAGCGCCATCGTGTGGTGTTCTAAAAATATGGTCACCCGAAGTGAAGTTGCCATCTAACGTGAAATCGTCACTTATGGGATCTGGCCGGGTGCTGAACGCATCTTCATCAGATACAAATAGTGTGGCATCCCCCCCAGATAAGTATTCAGCCTCATCAATAGTATTGGCTGCAAGCGGTGTTAAACCACTGTGATCAACAACAGGTTCTGGATCTGGGGTGGGTGAAACCACTACAGGTGGTATATCTGGTGCATCAGTGCCACCACCGCCGCAGGACGCAAGAAATGCGAAAGCCACTGCAATCATTAGAGGTTGCAGTGGCTTATAAATAGTAGTGGTCATTACACTTTTCAAATATTTATCACTCTTTTTTAAAAACGACAAAGGGGCGTATTCGCCCCAGTAAAAAATTTACCTGCTATATCGGACTAACCACCAATATCTTCTTCAGTATCTTGGCGTAAATCATTGGCGGTAATACCTAAAGCTACGATGGCTTGTTCGATGTAATCTGTTTGATCAACTAATGCATCAATGACTGCTACTACATTAGGTTGGTTAATACCTTGTTGAATGAGCACATCAAAAGGGGTACCTGTTTTAGCTTTAGTATCTATTACTGCGGCAGCAGCCATAGTGGCCTCTAGTGAAGCACGTAAACTATTGGCTAATTCGTGTTCTCCTTCCACCACCATTAAATCGTAGATAGAAGCCCCTTCAATTTGTTCACCATCGATACGTGTATAGCTGGCGTTAAAAGAATTTTGAACACCTTTGGCATTTAAGAAAATATCTCTATGGGTGTTATCACTGAAACAAGAATGTTCATCTTCTTGTGAATCAGTTTTCAGGGCGATATTGATACGTTCTCCGGCTAATTCGCCGTAGCTTAAACGACCCATACCTTCCATAATTTTTGCTAGAGACTCATTGCCGCCAGTAACAAAGGAGGTGTAATGTACCCCAGCATTTGGTTCCCATGCTTCAACTACAGTTGTTAGGTCAGCAATTAATACATCGGCTGCCGCTAATAAATACTGTCCACGTCTAGTACAGATATCGTCGGTGACAGCCACATCACCCGATGTACATGTGCCGGCAGTTATCGAATAATCGGTAACTGGACGTTGTCCGCCACTGGAGTCTCTGGTACCTGATCCACTTGAGTCTTCATTTAGATCTTGTCCCCATAATAAAAATTCAACGGCATGATAGCCAGTAGTAACATTTCGTTCGTCTTCGCCAAATTCAAATACGTTTTGAATGGTTTCAGCGTTGATAACGGGGTAGTCAGCAGTATTAGCAATCACATTACCACTTAACGCATTTGCTGCGCTTTCTGGGCCAGAATCACCGTCTACTACTACAGCGACATAATCAATAATAGCCTCACCTAAAGGCCATGCGTTAATACGACCTTCTGGACCTTCACCGTCTTCACCCATAGTGCCATCGGCTAACAAAGTATCAATTGGACCTTCTCTAAACCGATAAACTTCGGTTTGTCCATAAGGTTCACGGGCAGCTAACCAAGCTTGTTTAGCGTTGCTAAAGTTAGCTTCAGAAGGATCTGCAACAAAAGTGGCAAACACATCACGCATAGTTTGTGCTGAGATGAGCGAGTCCGCATAGGCAGCATAAGCAATATTCGCATTTGATGTAATGACATCTGTACGAGTAACAAAAGTACTTACACCATCTACGCCATCAGTTCCTGAAATTCCATCCGTTCCATCAACGCCTTGAACACCATCCTCGCCGTCATCTACACAGGCGGAAAGTGATATTGCTAAAAGCAAAGCTAAGGAGATTGGCGTTTTTTTCATGTTGAATCCATTTATATTTCAGTAATGAGAATGGTTCTCATTATCCATCGTGTTAGGGTTATGTCAATAGCTAAATACTGTTTTTAGTGAATTTGTGAGTAATGACTGCTTTCTACTGTGGGTGTTGCAGTAGCTAACATTATGTCGTTTTTAGCCTCCACAATTGCTCTTGAGCAATGTTCAAAAAATGCGACTTTAGTGGCGTACCCTAAGGCGCAATCAATTGCGCAGTTCAATTTTTTATTTAGGCGATGCAGTAAGGAATGGGCGATTTCAATTTGATTTGTTGCGGCATAGGCATGGGCTAGCATAATGGCTAATGAAGTTAAACTCGTGGTCAATTGGGGGGATTCTAAGCGTTTATCAAAAATGATTTCCGCTGTTTCAAAGGCCGTTCCCAAAATCGGAATTGCTTGGCTTGGTTGATTTTTTTGCAATAAATGTTCAGCCATCTTTGTCATCTGCTGAACGCTACCAAAAGCCTCTTGTGGATGTTCATCGACCCAAAACCTATGGTTTAGACAAATAAATTTGTACTCTGTCATGGCAAACTCCTGTTTATTGTTGGCGATTCAAGGCTGTTTTTTAATACTAGATAAAGGTGAGTGTTGCGAATTGTGTCGCTGCTTACTGTTTTGGTGTTCTTCAAAGTAAAAGGTGTATAACGTTTGGATTTCTTGGGTTTTTTGCTGGTATCGCTGTGGGTCTAACATTTCATATAACAGTGGCATTAAGCGCTTGATATAGCGATAACACTGTTTACGCCAAACCCTAGAAAGACAGTGGTCACACATAGTTTCAATTAAGGTGTTGAGCACCCTCATGTGAGCATTTCGCACCGCAACAATGTTTGTAAGACCTTTAGCCCGTTCCAAACCCATATGCACGTAACAATTAATGATGTCGTCGTTAGTGGTGCTGTCACCATAACGAACAGACATCTCTACGGCAGAAAAAGTAAAGCAGTAACGAAAGGACATAAAGCACCATAATGTAAATGATAATAATTATCATTTACATTATGGTGCTTTTAATTTGATGTCAATACAGAAATGCAAAAAACATCTGAAAATGAGCTAACTTAATTCGAAATACTGCAATTTAGGAGAGCAATTCCAATAAAAAAGTGACCTCTTTTTTATTGGAATTGGGATTAGAACTATAAGACTTTATTTGAACGTTTAGCTGAGAAGCGACTTAAGTGTTTAATGCCTTGGCTAAGAATATTGGGATCAACCTGGCTAAAGGCTTCGTCACCGGTTTTTAGATCAAATACGCGTAGGTTACCGTTATTCATGATCTCAATTCGTTGTTCATTAGTCAGTAGTAATACTTTGCTACCTTGTGTACTAACAATATAGTTGAGGTTGCTATTCTGGGTGAGTGTATTGCCCGTACTGTAGGCTTGAGGCTTGGCTTCACAGCCTAATAAATTTAATGCAGTTGGCGCCATATCTTCCAAGCTGGACATGGATTTATTGATGGTTAAATTACTAAATAACGGAATATTCGAAGTGTTTTGTTTAACTAGGTCAGTAACTATAACTTGATACTGGGCTAACACTTCATCCGTTAAAAGCTCACTTAATTGTGATGCTTGTACAAACCCAACCGATAAATTACTCGAAGCATTGAAAATATCCTGTTTAAACTGCTGCCAATCTTGTTGGTAAGGTGTAAGCCTTTGGTTTTTTATATTCTGAAGATAGATAGATACGTTAAGTCCCATAGAATTGGGTAACTGCAGCAATAATGGCGAGTAACTTTTTAACGCGCCATGATACAGCTCAGGTAGTCCATACAAGACAGTGGTGATACCGCTATCCACTGAGGATTGCAGTAGATAATGATTTTCAAACTTGGACAAACCTTCTATGGAGTTCGGCATTTCTCCCGCTATCAACGACAATAATAATACTTTTTTATTACTAGTGACTGAGCAATAAACTGGTTCAGCAGGGTATGCAATACCTTTGATGGTTTGATTGAATTGCAGTGCTTTGCGTTGTTGGTAGTCTTCTATATCGAGCAAACTATATCTGGCCATCAAGGTTTTAGCTGTAGCCGGATAAGATAAAGGAAACATGTTATCTTGCTGCACTATGGGTTGATATAAATTCGCATCAGCCCAAACATGCAAGGCATGGCTGACAACAAAACAGCTCACAAAAAAGATACTAATAGGTAAACCTAATTTACGTTTTTGCAATCTCGCGATTCTTTGCCAAAGGGCATTGGCGACAATTAATTGAAACGATAACCAAACCACAAACAATAGCAGTAAAAAGCCCCATTGTTGCCAACCAAACTGAGCGATAGCAGTTTGTGTTTCAGTCCGTATCAGTTCTGCCGAGTTCAGGCTAAGGTGTACGCCGTATTTATTGTATAGTAATGCATCAAAGGCCAATAAGGCTAAGCCTGAAGCCGCTAAAACTGAACTTAACACTTTTACCGTTTTCGCATTAGGTACTAAATAACAAAGTGGTAAAATGAGTATCACAAAACTAAAAAAGGTTAAAAAACCAATATGGCTTATCCAATTTGTGAATAGATAAAATGTGCCTATGGCAGAGCCAGGTGCTGGAGAGTTAAGAATATAAATAGCCGCTATAGTGACTGCAATTATAATATTAAGCAGCGCAAACCAATGTCCCCAATTAACTAACTGGGTGACTAATTTTCTGCGCGGAGTTTCTGCTAGGATCATTTAACCTGTCGACCTTTTTTTATTTTCCATTGATACTTTTTAATAGCACTTGTGTAAACTGTTCGGCCATTTGTTGGCGCTGGTTTTCTGGAACTTGCTGGTGGAAAATACTAGTAATGACATTACCTAACACCATTAGTGATAGGTCCCGATTGGCTTTATTCTTCTCTAAAGCAATGATGACGTCATGCATGATGGCTTCAAATTGGCTGTCAGAGTATTTGGATTGTTGTGGCATGTTGCTTAGCTCAAAAATAATAGCAATGTAAATTAATGCGATAGTAACAATGGTCTAGATAAAATGCGAATAAACCAGCGACCCAATTTAATTGATTTTTGTAAGGATAAAATGTGAGTGCGTTGATCCATCACTTTGTAGTACACCAATTAGCCGTTAACCAACAACAAGAACTAACCTTGGTTCCTAGAGCGAGTTGTTTTGATGTCAGCCCCGAGATAGAAAGCTTGGCGCAACAAATCAACCATGCTTTTAATACTAAACCCGGTAAAGGGGTAGGGGCGTTTGCTTCTGAAAATGCTGAGATAGTCAGTGTCAGTAAAGAGCCCTCAGGTAATGAAGGACCCTCAGACTCAGAAGAACCACAAGTACTGACGCCTCATCCTGTGTCTTTTAAAACCTTGTTAGCAGACATGCAGTCTGAAGAAACCGATTTTGTTGAGTTTAGTATTCAAGCCAGTGAGTTATTGAAAAAGTCTTTAATTGATACCGGTACATTGGAAACCGGCTTTGTGGTATTTAGCCATTACCAGTTTTTGGCCACTGATTATTTAATGATTGCGATTATTAATACTAAGGAACATGTTGAGATAAATCGCGATTTAGAGTTAAGCAGTAGTGATCATCTAGATTTAGCAAAAATGCAATTGGCGGTAAGAATTGATTTAACGCAATTAGCCGTGACGGCTGAACAGATGCGTTATATTAGTTTTATTAAAGGGCGTATGGGACGCAAAGTGTCTGATTTCTTTATGCACTTTATTGGGTGCGAAGAATTAGTCGATATTAAACAACAGAATAAACAGCTATTGACCACAGTGGATGCGTTTTTAGCGGCTGAACAATTAGATCCCGAAGAAAAACACCAAGCGCGAGAAACGGTTTCCAATTATTACAAAGAAAAGCTCGAGTTAGGTGAGGATATTCAAATTCAAGAGCTGGCGGCCAAACTGCCCAGTGATCATGTGAGTTTTGAAGAATTTAACCAAAGTGCAGAATTGCCTGTTGAAGAGCAATTTCAGGCTGACCGTGGTGTATTAAAAACTTTAGCTAAGTTCAGTGGTCAGGGTGGGGGAATATCACTCAGTTTCGAGCGTAAATTGTTAGGAGATAGAGTGAGTTACGATGCAGGGTCGGATACTTTGATGATCCGTGGCATTCCACCTAATTTGAAAGATCAACTTTTGAAGTCACAAAGCTGACATCTGACGAGTTATCTTTATAATGTATTAACTGACATCACAGACACTTTACACAGCACAGGATAGACACACTTTTTATGCAATTATTCGTTAATGATTTAACCGTTATGGATTTTTCTTATCTTTGCCCAGAGCGAGGCATGGTAGGCGAAAGCTGGATAGTCGACGTGATCCTAAGCGGTGATTTGAATGAAGAAAGCATGGTGCTGGATTTTGGTAAAGTGAAGAAACAGCTTAAACAGCTAATCGATGAATATATCGACCACAAACTGCTAGTGCCAGTAGAACATTCATATAGTAGTGTTGAACATGATGAAAAATCCGACACTGTAAAAGTCGATTTTATTCGTCCAAATGGCAAATCGATACATTTAAATTGCCCTGCCGAAGCTTATGCCTTTGTGTATTCACAAAATGTCACTATGGCGTCAGTAAGTGATTATCTTAAAGACGTCATTGCCACTCATTTACCCGAAAACGTGGCGGGTATAGAACTTAATCTACGTGCAGAAGTGATTAACACACCTTTTTATCACTACACCCATGGCCTTAAAAAACATGATGGTAATTGCCAACGTATTGCCCACGGTCATCGTTCTAAGGTTGTGGTCTTTGAGAACCAACTAGAAAGTATCACTTGGCAAGAGTATTGGGCGAAGCGATGGTGTGATATCTACATCGGGTCGACTGAGGATATAGTCGATGTCAGCAAAACCGTTTTTTGTTTGCCTAAAGGTGATGCTGAACAACACCATATATTTGCTTATGAATCATCCCAAGGTAGATTTGAGTTGGCTATTCCAAAGGCCGAATCAGAAATAATGGATACTGATACCACAGTAGAATGTTTGGCGCAGTTTATGGCAGATGAACATAAACGCCTAAAAAGTGATAGCGATTTCAAGGTTTTAGCTTACGAAGGAGTAGGTAAAGGAGCGATCGCTTTTGCTTAAGTCAGTAGTTATTTGTTTGTTTTCAATATTGAGTTTTTTAGCCTGCTCGGTGAACGCAAGTGATCTGCATCTGAAAGGCGAATTGACTCAAGGTAGTTTAATTAGAGGTTTGGTCCCGGAAGGGAGCAAAGTTTGGTTGAATGACGCGCCACTGAAAATTTCTCCAGAAGGGTATTTTGCGTTTGGCTTTGGTCGAGATGCCAAACTAACACACCAACTTAAATGGCTTGATAATCAAGGCACTGAACATTCTCAACCTTTGGAACTACAGGCAAGAACGTACGATATCCAGAAAATTGAAGGTATTCCTGGTAAATACGTTAGCCCACCGAAAGAGGTGAGTGAGCGCATAAAGTTAGATAATCAACAAGTGGGTAAAGCGCGAACCTTAAATGCTGAACGAAGCGATTTTTATCAAGACTTCATTTGGCCCGCTGCTGGTCCTATTAGTGGCGTGTATGGCAGTCAACGAGTGTTTAATGGTATTCCAAAACGCCCCCATTTTGGTGTGGATGTCGCTGCGGCAACGGGGACGCCTGTATATGCACCAGCAAATGGCATTGTGACTTTGTTTGTTCCCGACATGTATTATTCAGGTGGCACCATGATTATTGATCACGGTCATGGGGTGTCATCTACATTTTTGCATCTAAGCAAAGGCCACGTTCCTGCAGGAACAACAGTTAAACAAGGTGAATTAGTTGCTGAAATTGGTGCCACAGGTCGAGCGACTGGGTCCCATTTAGATTGGCGAATTAATTGGTTTAAAGAAAGATTAGATCCCGCTCTTTTAGTACCTAAGCGTTAAATAACAAAAAGGTCAAAATTTACCCTCGCCTTTTCTTGCAACTTCTGTATAATTCGCGCCCTGCCCAGTTGCCCCCGCTTGTGGGAAAGCGGATGAATCATACGACTCGAAGGGGTCAAAGTATTGATTTTTAGCGGTTTTGTGTAGCAGTCGGTAGTAAAATATCGAACACAAAATCATGTAACGATTATTTATATATTTCGGGTAATTTTAAATGAAAACTTTTGTTGCAAAGCCAGAAACGGTAAAACGTGAATGGTATGTGGTTGACGCCGCAGACAAAACTCTTGGTCGTTTAGCGACTGAGATTGCTAGCCGTTTACGCGGTAAGCATAAGCCAGAGTACACACCTCATGTGGATACTGGAGATTACATAGTTGTGATCAACGCTGAGAAAATCACTGTTACTGGCAACAAAGCCAAGGGCAAAATTTATTATTCTCATTCTGGTTATCCAGGCGGTCTTAAAGATACAACCTTTGAGAAGTTACAAGCTTTCAAACCAGAGATGATCATTGAAAAAGCGGTTAAAGGTATGTTGCCTAAAGGTCCTCTTGGACGCGATATGTTCCGCAAAATGAAAGTCTTCGCTGGTCCTGAGCATACACATGCTGCTCAGCAGCCTCAAGTCTTAGACCTTTAAGGAGCATTACAGATGGCAGATAATCAATATTACGGCACTGGCCGACGCAAAAGTTCTACCGCTCGTGTTTTTCTTCGTGCAGGTAGTGGCAACATTGTAGTTAATCAACGTCCTCTTGACGTGTTCTTTGGTCGTGAGACTGCACGTATGATCGTGCGTCAACCGCTAGAACTTGTTGAAATGACTGAAAAGTTTGACTTGTACATCACCGTTGCTGGTGGTGGTATTAGTGGTCAAGCTGGTGCAATTCGTCACGGCATTACACGTGCCTTGATGGAATTTGACGAAACACTTCGTCCAGCATTACGTAAAGCGGGCTTTGTTACTCGTGATGCACGTAAAGTTGAGCGTAAGAAAGTGGGTCTTCATAAAGCACGTAAACGTCCTCAATTCTCAAAACGTTAATTGTCCGACGACATGTATTTTCAAAAACCCAGCTTTTGCTGGGTTTTTTATTGCTTAGGATTTGTACAAAAAAACATCATCCCTTCAATATTCTCTTAAAAATGTCTTAAGTATCAGTAATTCTTCATTTTATTGACGATTTCCTTGTCTTTTATGTGGGTTTTCTTTTATCATTTTCGGTTAATAGAAAAACTTTATTTTTTGAGTCAAATATCATTCAAAATATAAAGTGTCAGCCAAATTAACCCTCGGAGATTAGTGGATGAGCAATGTATCTTTAGATGCCCATGATTCGTCTGAAACCGAAAACCAGCCAAGCAATAGTAATAGACGCCGATTTTTAACGGTGGCGACTTCTGTTGTGGGTGGTGTCGGTGTAGTCGGTGCTGCAGTGCCGTTTATCGCATCCTGGAACCCAAGTATTAAAGCGAAAGCTGCTGGGGCGGATATCGAAGCCGATATAAGTAAGATCGAACCAGGTCAACTGATTCGGGTTATTTGGCGAAGCAAACCTGTATGGATTGCGCGTCGGACACCTGAGTTATTAGCTTCTTTGCTTACCCATGACGATCAACTAAAAGATCCCAACTCCGATGAAGAGCAACAACCTGAGTTTGCAAAAAATGCTTACCGTTCTTTGAAAGAAGAATACTTGGTGTTAGTAGGGATTTGCACCCATTTAGGTTGTTCTCCTCAACATTTAAAAGACGGTGCTTTTGCGGAATACGTAGAAGGTGTAGAAGAAGGCTTTTTCTGTCCTTGCCACGGTTCCAAATTTGACATGGCAGGCCGCGTGTTTCAAAACGTACCCGCTGGTTTGAACCTAGTGGTGCCGCCCTATATGTTTATTGATGACAATACTATTTTGATTGGTTCCGAAGAAGGGGCAGCATAACATGTGGAAAAATTTGATGGATTGGGTTGAGTATCGTCTCCCCATAATGCGCGTTGCTAATATGCACGCAATTCAATATCCGGCCCCTCGAAATATGAACTTTTGGTACATGTTTGGGTTTTTGGCCACTATTGTACTAGTTAACCAAATTGTCACTGGTGTATGGCTGACGATGAGTTTTACACCTACTGCTGAAGAAGCATTTGCTTCAGTGGAATACATCATGCGTGATGTTGAATACGGCTACATACTCCGCTATATGCATAGTACTGGGGCGTCGGCGTTCTTTATTGTTGTGTATTTACATATGTTCAGAGGCATGATTTACGGCTCTTATCAAAAGCCTCGTGAATTATTGTGGTTGTTCGGTATGTTTATTTACTTAGCCCTAATGGCAGAAGCCTTTATGGGATATGTGTTGCCTTGGGGACAAATGTCTTATTGGGGCGCACAGGTAATTGTATCTTTGTTTAGTGCTATTCCAGTGATTGGTCCTGACTTGGTTATCTGGATCCAAGGTGACTACGTTATCTCTGGTGCCACACTTAACCGTTTCTTTGCGTTACATGTCATTGCATTACCTTTAGTTATCGTGATTTTGGTGTTCTTGCACATAGTCGCCTTGCATGAAGTTGGTTCTAATAACCCTGATGGCACCGATGTTAAGCGTAAGAAAGGTTCGCTTAAAGAAGAAGAAAAGACTAATTTCAAAATTCACGAGTATTACACCAGTAAATACGACATCGTCGACGATATAGTGCCGTTCTTTCCACATATAGTGTTGAAAGATTTGGTTGGCTTTAGTTTCTTCTTGTTGGCTTTCTGTTACATCATGTTCTTCAATCCAGAAATGGGCGGATATTTCCTTGAACATCCAAACTTTGAAATTGCGAACCCGTTAAAAACCCCTGAGCATATCTTCCCAGTATGGTATTTCACGCCTTTCTACGCCATTTTGAAAGCCGTACCTCATAAACTAGGTGGTGTTATTGCAATGTTCGCGGCGATTATATTCTTAGCGCTGCTACCTTGGCTGGATAGAGGTAAAGTGAAATCTTGGCGTTATCGCTGTGGATTGCATAGATGGAACCTAATCATTTTTGCTGCCGTTTTTATCTTTCTTGGTTACTTAGGTGGCACACCTCAAGAAAATTGGAAAATAATTGCATCTCAAATACTAACCATCATGTATTTTGGTTTCTTTGTTTTGTTATTTATATACAGCAAAAATGAACGCACTATACCGGTACCTGCGAGGATCACAGAATGAGAAAGATAATTTTTGTATTGTCCTTGTTGTTACCCATGGGTGTAATGGCTGCTGGTGGCAATGTACATCTTGATAAAGCCGAATATGACTTAACCGATAAAGCGTCGTTGCAAACCGGCGCAAAGTTGTTCATGAATTACTGTTTAGGTTGTCATCAAACTCAATATCAGCGATACCAACGTACTTTTGACGACTTAGGTATCCCTGTAGATTTAGGACAAGAATACTTGCAATTTACGGGCGAGAAGCCTGGTGAGCATATCAAAAATGCTATGCCTGCGGAGTCAGCCGCTAAATGGTTTGGTGCACCGCCTCCTGATTTAACTTTAGTCGCTAGGGTGCGTGGTGCAGATTGGATTTATACTTATTTAAGAAGCTTTTACGCTGATGAAAGTACCAAGTTTGGTGTCAATAACTTAGTGTTCCCTGACGTAGGTATGCCCCATGCGTTACAAGAGCTTCAAGGTGTGCCCAGAAAAACCACAGAAAAAATGTTGGTTGATGGCGAAATGGTCGAACGTTATGTTGGCATTAAAGCGGACGGCAGTGGCGAACTAAGTGCAGCTGAGTACGACACAGCAGTGTTAGATTTAGTAAATTACTTAGTGTATATCGGTGAGCCCTCTCGCTTGCAATCAGAGCAAATCGGCCGTTGGGTCATGATATTTTTACTGGTGCTGCTAGTGTTAGTGTATTTATTGAAGAAAGAATATTGGAGGGATGTGCATTAATTCATGACACTTTTTTATTGAATTTAGTGTATAATCCGCAAAATTTTTGATAGGGGCTATATCTAACGTATATGCCCCTTTCTTTTCCGTTTTTAATTAGTAGATTGTGACCTACAAATCACTAATAAAGAACAAAGCATAGATACCTAAGACGCTATCTTAGACACTATGCGATTATGTAAGACATTTAGGAGATATATAGATGGCTGTAGCCGCCAATAAACGTTCAATCATGACGTTGTTTTCAGACACAATAGATATATACAGCCACCAAGCACGTATAGTGTTAGCCGAGAAAGGTGTTGGTGTAGAAATCAGTTTTACGGATCCTAATGAGTTGCCAGAAGATCTTCTTGAACTAAATCCCTATGGTACTGTTCCAACATTAATTGATAGAGAGTTGGTTTTATATAACTCACATATCATCATGGAATATTTGGATGAGCGTTTCCCGCATCCACCACTTATGCCGGTTTACCCTGTATCTCGTGGTCAAAGTCGTTTGACTATGCATCGTATTCAAAATGATTGGTATGTATTAGCTGAAAAAATCATGGCGAAAAAAGGTGATTTAGAAGCCACTCGTAATGAGTTACGTGAAGCCTTTTTATCGTTAGCGCCACTATTTGCTGAAACACCTTATTTTATGAGTGAAGAATTTAGTCTAGTGGATTGTTATTTAGCCCCCTTGTTGTGGCGTTTACCAGCTTTGGGCATCGAATTAACTGGTACTGGTAGTAAAGACGTGAAGGCGTATATGAAGCGTATTTTTGAACGACCTTCTTTTATCGCGTCATTGACCGACCAAGAACGTGAAATACACAACCCACTTTAACGGGTAGAAGTGATATGACACCTAATCAACCTTATTTGTTACGCGCATTTTATGAGTGGATTGTAGATAATAATCTCACTCCTTACATAGTTGTAGATGCGCATTATGCCGGAACTCAGGTTCCGCAAGAGTTTGTCCAGGACGGTCAAATAGTGCTAAACGTGTCTCCCGCATCTACTGGTAATTTACAGTTAGGATTGAGAGACATTGTGTTTAATGCGCGATTTGGTGGTGTTCCTAGGAATCTTGTTGTGCCTTGTCCTGCGGTATTAGCTATCTATGCCAAAGAAAACGGTGCGGGTACAGTATTTACTGTTGAAGAAAACATTGGCTCGGGTGAAGTGGAAGAGCAGACAACAGCTCAAGAAAGCGCACCAAAGCCAAAGAAAGGTAAGCCTACTTTAACGGTTGTTAAATAGCTGCATTAAAAATAGTGAATCCAAAAAAAAGCGCCTTCAAGGCGCTTTTTTTATAAATGCTTAGCTTAAGTATATTCAAATGCTTTAATCACTTGTTTTACACCAGTGATATTGCGGGTGATATCTACTGCAATATTGGATTCCTGCTCACTGACTAGCCCCATCAAAAAGACTTCACCGTTTTCGACCTCTATCTCAATGTGTAGGCCATCAATGCGTTTGTCTGCAATCAGCTTAGTTTTAATCTTTGAGGCTAACCATGCATCATTTGCTACTACGCCTGCCGGTATAGGCGAGCCTAAACGAATTTGGTTATGGAGTTTTTTGATATTTTTCACTGTCGAAGCCAGTCTTTCGGCTTGATATATCAGTTCCTGAGTCGGGGCCTGACCTACCAATAAAGCGGTGCCATTAAATACTTGAACCGTGATGCTGGTTTGTTCTTGTATTGCCATGTCTTTTGACAAGGCATTAGATATACGACCCGCGGCAGTCGTATCGTCAACCTGGGTGCCTATTGTTCGTCTATCATGTGCTACAGATGCTGCACCTACACCTGCTCCTATGATTAAACCTGCACAGCTTTGCAATAATAGGCTGGCTGAGAGTATTAATGGCAGACAGATAGATTTATTTTTTAGCATGTATTACTCCTGAAAATTTTCAGGGAACAAACAATTGTCTATTCCCTCACAAAGACTATGTACCACTAAATAATGGACTTCTTGAATACGCGCTGTACGGTTCGACGGGACACGGATTTCTACATCGTGCTGACTGACTAATCCTTCCATTTTGCCACCGTCCATGCCTGTTAAGGCGACTATGGTCATATCACGGCTAAGAGCTGCCTCCATAGCTTTGATCACGTTATGGGAGTTACCACTAGTGGATATGACAAACAAAATGTCGCCTGCTTGACCAAGGGCACTTACTTGTTTTGAATATACCTCATCAAATGAAAAGTCGTTTGCAATAGCGGACAGAGTCGCGCCATCAGCCGTCAGTGCAAGGGCGGGTAAACTGGGCCTTTCACGTTCAAATTTATTCAATAACAAAGAAGCAAAGTGCTGCGCAATTACCGCTGAACCACCGTTGCCGCAGCATAGTATTTTATTGCCATTAATCAGTGCGTTAACCATCATATAAGTGGCATTTGAAATGGGCTCTGGTAATAACTCAATTGAGGCAATTTTAATTTGAATACTTTCAGTAAAATTGGCCTTAATGCTATTTAACATAACACTCCTATGTAAATTGTTTTTAAGTTTGCCGCGCGTGGATTAAATACTTTTTAACCAATTGATATCATGTGGTTGTTGACCCTTGCCTTCAATACCCACTAAGTCAATTCTATGTGGGACTATGCTCGGATTAAAGCCCTTTTCTTGCATATAATGCATAACCGCAGATTCAAACTTACGTTTTTTGCTAGCATGAAAAAATTCGATGGCAGCACCGTGTTGACTGTTACTTCGATATTTTACTTCCACAAACACCAGTTCATCTTGGTCTTGCATAATTAAGTCTATTTCACCTGTGCGGCAACGGTAATTTTGCATCACAAACCTAAGACCTTGTTGCTCTAAGAAGGTTCGAGCCAAACGTTCTGCCTCACTGCCGATTAAAGTAGAGAGCGCTTGCTTAATCCATTGCAAGTAATTTTACTCGGTCTTGGGCCACTTGAGCCCAAGGTAGACGCCTGTGAAGCACGCCTCGGTTGTCTACATTGATTTCACCTGTTAAACCGTGGCTGACTAATTGCGGCAGTGTCTTCAAACGACGTAAATTCGGTAACAAGTTATAGGCGTCGAAACCCATAGCAAAGAGTCTTAACAGGGTATCTTGCCTTTGCGGCCAAATTTGCTTACTTTGATTCGCCAATGGTTGCCAACTATGGTCGGGTAACATCCATGGCATATCGGCGAAGGTAAGATTGCGTAAATCTCTAAGGCTATTACTATTCAGGTCGACACTATAACTGCGGGAAGACGCAAACACCGATAATGATTTCCGAGCAAAAGGGCTGAGACTGGCTTCAATAATAGGATTGAGCAGCGCGGTTTGTTCAGGATTGGCAAACAATACTATGGCATCGATATCTCGACGATTTCTTTCCACGCCAAACACTTCGACATCAGCTAGCCTTTCCATTTGTTCAATACGCTTTTCACTTTGGGCGACGTCTAACATTTCTGACACTTGAATACGCATGTCTTTGTTGTCTGTGAATATGGTTAAGTCCGGTTGAGTAGCGTTAGGTGTTGTTTGCCATTTGGCAATAAATGCCGCAGCCATTCTTTGGGTGGTAGGATTATCTGCAGCAAAAACTATGGGTCTAACTAATTGTTTTTCTTGTATGTGTTGCGCCAGTTGTTGTGCCTCGTCTTCGGGTGCTAATGAAAAATAATAATGCTCAGCATTGACGGAATTGGATTCTTGCAACTTATCCATTTGTGTAATCTCAGTGGCATGAGTGGTTAACTCCACTCTATTTAACGCCAAAAGTATTTTATCTTTGGGTAACACCGCGGTCAGCTCAATGATTTTCTCTTTGACCAAGGGACCCACAACTACATCAAAATCAGCGACCAGTTCATTTAGCTGTTGTGCTGTTTTTAAGGCAGAATCAAAAAAGCGAAGTTTACGATATTGTGTAGTATTGCTCAAAATTGTATCCTTTGCCGACTCTGCAACTTCAGCGGGACTATTAGAGTCAAGCTCTGCAGCATCAAGGTTTTCCAAATAAGCGGCCAGTATCCCTTCTTTTATGGCTATACCTTGATTCGCTAGCCTGCCACTTAAGGGTAACAGTACCGCAATACGTTTTGCTTGGATCGGCGCTTGTAATAACGATTGTTGTATTTCTTCAGGCAGGTTAGTCACTAGCGGGTGCCCCAAATGTCTACTTTGCCAATTAACCAGTTGCTGGTTAAATTGCTCAGACTCTAAGGCAAAACGTTTTACTATGATGGCTAGTTGCAACCAAGGTTGCAGTGAGGTTTCAGACAGTCGCGCTTTTTCTAAATCTCTTAAGTCTAGCTTATTAACCCATTGCCAGATGGTTTGGGTCTTATTCGGTTCTTCAATGTCTGTGTGTTGTAATGCTATTGCTGCTTGTAACCATTGTTTCTTGTTAACTTGGAGCTGTGCTTGCACCGCTGAAATTCGCCCTTGATAACCATAATCTTCTTTTATATCGGCAAGTATGGCTTCTACCTTGTCAAATGCCTCATTAGACAAAACCAGGTAACACTCAGCTAAAATCAACTTCCCTTGTGTGATGTGGCGATTATCTTGTAGCTCTGGCTGAAGCACATTTAACATTCTGATGCTTTTTTCACATTGTTGTTCAAACTGCAATGCTTCGGCGGCTTGAAGAAGATAATCGTTACGTTGGTAAAGATTATTGGTCAGAGCATAATGTTGTTTAGCATGATTAAGGTAATAAGCACTGTCTTTGGTTACTTCGATGATTTCTTTAGATGGTTTTTCTAGGTTTTTTGGGGTTGGCCGAGTAGGACTGCTAGAACAAGAAAAAAAAATCAAAATAGCGATACAAAAAACCATTAACGCTCGAAAACTCATCGCTGATACCCATTAAATAAAGTGATTATACCCGTGTTAGTTTATAGTATCGGATATAAATATCTAATGCTTTGTTATTGGGTTGAGCGAAAAAACTTATACTTGGAACATGGTTAGACCATTGCTTTAATTTGGAGAGTTATCATTGATTGAGTCAGGCACGTTATATATCGTCGCTACGCCTATTGGCAATTTGGAAGACATTACCCTTAGGGCCTTACGTATTTTGGCAGAAGTGGATCTGATTGCGGCTGAAGATACTCGGCATAGTCAGCGGTTGTTACAACACTATGATATTTCGACGCGACTCACCTCGTTGCATGATCATAATGAATCCCAGCGAGCTATACAGCTCATCGAAAAAGTAAAACTAGGTCAAAATATTGCGCTAATTTCCGATGCAGGTACGCCACTGATTAGCGACCCCGGTTATGGGCTGGTTAGCCAGTGCAGAGAAGCAGAGGTGAAGGTAGTGCCTTTGCCTGGACCCTGCGCGGCTATCACCGCATTATGTGCTGCAGGTTTAGCTACAGATAGGTTTAAGTTTGCAGGGTTTTTACCTGTTAAAGCTGTTGCAAAGCAGCAGGCGTTGCAGCGATTGATGACAGAAACCAGTACGAGTGTGTTTTATGAATCTCCTCGTAGGGTGGCAGATACGGTAAAACAAATAGTGGCGGAGTTGGGTGAGAACCGGCAAATGGTAGTGGCAAAGGAGCTGACAAAAACCTTTGAAACCTTTTACTCTGGCAGTGCACTCGACTGTTTAACTTGGCTTGAAGCGGACGTAAATCACCAAAGGGGCGAATTTGTATTAATGATCGCCGGTGAAAAACAAGATAAAACAGAAGTGTCAGCGGATGCACTCAATTTACTTAAGCTTTTGGTCAAAGAGTTGCCTCTAAAAAAGGCGGCCGCAGTCACCGCTGAACAATATGGATTAAAGAAAAACCAACTTTATCAACTTGGTCTAGAACTTAATTTATGAGCATGAAAAGTCTAATTTCAGCCACTTTATTGTTTATTATGCTGTTTTATTCTGTAGGCTCATCAGGAAAGTGGTTTGAAGATAGCCAAGGAATAATGGGCACCAATATACATGTGGAATTGTGGAGCGATTCTGCACAACAAGGTGAACAGGCTATCCAAGCTGTAATGGAGGAAATGCAGCGCATTAATCAAGCTATGAGCCCGTATATAGAAAGCAGTGAACTCAGCAAGCTGAATAAATACGCCACTCAAGATTTTGTGACCGTTTCTAAAGAGCTATTCGACCTTATTTGGTTATCGGTTGAACTTGCTAAGGAAACTGACGGAGCATTTGATATAACCTTTGCTAGCGTCGGTTATCTGTACAATTACCGAGAAAGTCAAAAACCCCAACAAGGCCAAATTATAGACTTATTAAAGGCGATTAATTATCGGCACATAAAGTTTGATCCTGCAGAACAGCGAATTTTTTTTGCTCATCCCAATGTCAAAATTGATTTAGGTGGAATAGCAAAAGGTCACGCAGTTGACAATGCTATCGCATTATTAAAAAAAAGTGGCATCAAACATGCTTTGGTAACAGCAGGTGGCGATACTAAATTGTTAGGCGACAGGTTAGGTAAACCATGGATGGTAGGTATTCGAGATCCTCGAGATAGAACGAAACAAGCGGTCGTTTTGCCATTAGCGGATACAGGGTTATCAACTTCAGGAGATTACGAACGTTATTTCGAGCAAGACGGAAAACGCTATCATCATATTTTATCGCCGAAAACCGGGGAGTCAGCCTATGAAGTACAAAGTGTATCGATTATTGGCCGTAGCAGTACTTTGAATGATGCCTTATCTACCGCCGTTTTTGTCTTGGGGGTACAAAAAGGTATGGATTTGCTGAATCGCACGCCCGGATACGATGGGATTATTGTCGATAATCAGCGAAAGTTGCATTATTCCAATGCATTGGTTGAATAATTTTCACCATTTTTTATCAATTAACTGATGAGTAGAGGGCAATGAATAAACTCACAGGTGAAGCAAGTTTGCATATTCCTAATATTATCGATGTAGAGGCCAGTGGTTTTGGTTCGTTAAGTTACCCTATTGAAGTAGGCGTGATTAATCAGGCTGGAGAACGATTCTGCTGTTTAATTAAACCACAAGTCGACTGGACACATTGGGATACAAGAGCCGAATCTTTGCATGGTATTAGTCGGCAACTTTTGGCAGAAAAAGGATTGGCCGTGCAAGAGGTGTGTAAAAAGCTCAATCAATTTTTAGCTGGGCAGGTCGCTTATTCAGATGGTTGGGTAGTGGATGATACTTGGCTAATAAAGTTGTTTAATGCCGCTAAAATGACCATGAAATTTCATGTTAGCTCGCTAGAAATGATTTTAAAAGAGATACAAATGCCATTATGGCATTCAACTAAAGAGCGATTGTTTCAACAAATGCAAGAGCAGCGCCATCGAGCCAGTAGCGATGCTGCCCTTATCCAAAATACTTTTGTGACAACTCAACTGATATGTCATCAAAAAAATAGCCAATTGCAGGTTTCATGATTTTTCACAAACAAAGCTAGTAATTGCTTCAAATATTGGTTACTTTTATTAAGATATTGAAATCATGTTAAAATTTTTGTTTTCATCAATTAAATAAGTCGTTCAGTACAGTGAAATAATGCACCAAAATACCTTTATCAATGCACAATTTAACGTCAACATTCTCTGGCTGCTAGTTATCTAAGCAATCAGCGTTGTGCTGGCTGCTTTTTATGAGTAGCCAGACAAGTCTTCCATTCAATTCTCATCTGACTCTCATATTACACAGCCATTTGGCGTTTTTACTATGGGAGAGTGGCTGACAAGCCTAAATAAACCAATGATTACACAGCAACAAAAAGGCATTTTTTTTGTGGTGATGGGGACTTTATTGTTTTCCAGTAAAGCGATTATAGTCAAAATGTTATTTCAAATTGGGCTGGGCGCCCTTGAGCTGCAAACCTTAAGAATGTTGCTTATTCTGCCGTTTTACCTAGGTATTCTTTATTGGACAGTGGCCCGCAGAGGCTGGGGGGTCACAACGAGAGATGTGTTTGGTGCCGTACTAGCCGGAGTGGCTTGTTACCACATTGCGAGTTTTCTTGATCTGCAAGGGTTGTTATACATAAGTGCTGGCTTAGAGCGGATGATATTGTTTTGTTACCCAGCTATATCTATGTTATTTGCTTGGATTTTTCTGAAGGAAACCGTATCGCCTCGTTTATGGCTAGCTTTGATAGTGGCATATAGCGGTATAGGTTTATTCTTTTTTGCTGATTTAAGTTTTGGAGGAGAGAACCTCTGGTTAGGTAGTCTGTTAGTGTTTATTGCCAGTGTATTTACCGCTTGGTATATGGTCGCCAATCAAATTTATTCTCGGCGTATTGGCAGTCAACGTTTTACTTGTATTGCTATGATTGCAGCAGTTGTGACTATGTTAATACATGCTACTGCTGTTGGCGTGCAAGATCTCGGTACTTTTACTGCACCAATGTATGGCGGTGCCGCCGCCATTGCTATATTTTGTACCCTCATTCCGTCATTTTTAGTCAGTGCAGGGGTCAAAATAGTCGGGGCAAGTAAAGCCGGAATTGTGGGTGCCGTTGGCCCTCTGATGACAATCATTTTATCCAACTATTTATTGCAAGAGCCACTAGGTTGGATGCACTTTGTTGGATTAATACTGGTTATACTAGGGATGCGCTTGTTAAAATAATAAGATTAACTAATTGAAAATGACAACTCCATTGACTGAAAATACCTGCTTGAGTGAACTCTTAATAGATGAGGTAGCGGATGCGCTGCAACAGCAGGGTTTTATTCAGCTCACAGAATTTCTGCCAGCTTGGCTTGCTACTGATTTGCAACAAGAGGCTAAGCGGTTATCTTCAATTGCGTTTAAACCAGCTGGTATTGGTCGTCAAAAAGACTTGCAGCTTAATAGTCAAATAAGAACCGATATGACCTTGTGGCTCGATGGTGAGTCATTACAACAACATACTTATTTGAAATGTATGGAACAATTACGAGAAGGCCTTAATAGACGTTTGTTTATGGGCTTATTTGATTTTGAATGTCACTTTTCTCATTACGCTAAAGGAGATTTTTATCGGCGTCACCTAGACGCATTTAAAGGTCGCAGTAATCGTATATTAAGTACAGTGTTTTATTTGAATGATAATTGGCATAAAAATGAAGGAGGTGAGTTAGTTTTGTATGCAGATGAGCAACAGTCGCCTTTGCTTGTTGTGCCGCCGTTATTTAACAACTGCATAATATTTCTGAGTGATGTGTTTCCTCATGAAGTCCTTACTAGTCATAGTGATCGATACAGTATTGCTGGTTGGTACCGACTGAACAACAACACTACAACTCATCTGGATCCTAGCCAATAAGTCAGCCTTATAACTCTCCCTTTAAATTACTGAGTTGTTTCTATTTACCGAACTAGGCTAAATTTAGCGCCTTTGTGATTAGAGAAAAATATGCGCTCACTCAAAAAAATTGTCTATTGGCTGGTACTTCCTCTCGTCGCTTTGTTTATTATTTTGTTTCTGTTTGGCCGTCAATGGGTATTCAGTTACCTTTCCCCACCCGCAACCTTTGTGTTGGCTGATGCCCCTGCTGCCCCAGACTACACCAATGGTTATTTTTGGGTTGCCCATCCAGAAAAGAGCGATACATCTGATTTAGTGCCAAAGGGGTTATCAACTAAAGATGATGTGACCGAAAAAGAAGTCGATGTATTTTTTGTGCATTCAACTGGTTTTGTAGGACCCGGTGGTTGGAATTCCACTATGGACAGTAAAAACTCTGAAGCCCAGTCGATTGAGTACATGTTATCTAGCATGGCCAGTATCTTTAATGGGTGTTGTAACATTTATGCGCCTCATTACCGCGAAGCAAACATTCAATCTTTTATGGCAGATAAGTTTGAACCTGGCACACAAGCACTAGATTTAGCCTATCAAGATGTAGCAGACGCCTTTGGATATTATCTACGACACTTCAATCAAGGTCGGCCATTTATGTTAGTGGGACATAGTCAAGGTTCCACCCATGCGTTACGTTTATTGGAACAAAAAGTGGATAACACGCCACTATTTAAACAATTAGTGGCGGCTTATGTTATCGGTTATTGGTTGCCTAAAGATAAATTCACGCGAGGTTTTGAACAGATATTACCTTGTAATGAGGCAAACCAGACTGGGTGTATTGTCAGTTACGATACCTATGGTGAAGACGGCCTATTGGACACTAAAGTCCCCCATTGGTACAAAACGGGCTGGGAATCGAGTCAATTAGAGGATGGCTCAACAAAACCTACTTTGTGTGTGAATCCACTAAGCTGGACAGCGACCTTAGACAAGGTGGACAAAACAGCACATTTAGGGGCCATGCCTGTAGTGTTTAAACGCACCCCAGTTGATATGTTATTAGCCAATAATCCTGGATTTATTTTCCAAGAACTCCCTCCATTAACGCCAGAGTTAACTTGGGCGCAATGCCTAAGTGATGGCAGGCTAGAAGTAATGCAGCAGGCTAATAACGCTTTTTCAAATCATTTATCTCAACCCAATAAAAGTTACCACGTACTCGACTATAGTTTGTTTTACGGCAATATTCGTCACAATGCGAAACAGCGAGTTAAACAATTTATGACCTCAAATAACGCCTCTCAATCAGAGTAAAATACCAAGGAATATACAATGACTGCCTTTAAAACCAGGTTCCATCAAACACTCAAAGCCACTTTTATCTTATGTTGTAGTGGCTTAGTTTTCGGTGTTGTAGCTGCAGATAACGCTCAGCAATTATACACTTCTCAACCTGATGTTACGCCCGAACTAGGTCAACGAGGAAGTTACTCCGTTGGCGTGAGAACCATTCAAGCTACTAACCCAAATCAGCTTAGCGCCAAAGACTATCAAAGCTTAGAGGATCGTACTTTGACTTTGGAAGTATGGTATCCAGCAGTGACTCAGGGTACGGATGTGTTAGCGACTTATGAAAATGTGACACGCACTCACAAAACCTTTGTATTGCAAGGTGACAGTGTCAGAGACGCTAAAACTAATACAGAAAAGACCTATCCTTTGGTTGTTTTATCTCATGGTTATACAGGCTATCGCACTATCATGTTTTACCTAGGTGAACATTTAGCCAGTCACGGTTACATAGTGGTCGGAATAGACCATACAGACTCCACTACTGGGGAGGTCGATTTTGAAAAAGCACCTTTTTCAGGCTTTCCGAGCACTTTAATTAACCGTGCCCGTGATCAACAATTTGTACTCGATTACTTTTCTTCATCTAGCTCGGATTTAGCTAAAATTGCGGATACAGATAATGCATCGGTGATTGGTTACTCTATGGGTGGTTTTGGTGCTGTGAATACAGTCGGTGGCTGTTACAACTTTAATCAGCAAGGTTTACAAGCTTTTGGTTTCCCAGAACTCGCCGCTAAAGCGTTAGTGCCGGTCTTTAATATTTGTAATGCAGGACGGAAACAGGTTGATAGTCGTTGGAAAGCCATGGTGGCCTATGCACCTTGGGGACAAGAGCAAAATTTACATCAATCTGCTGCTATTAAAGTACCCAGCTTATACGTTAGTGGCTCACTTGATGATGTCTCAGGTTACGAAAAGGGTGTGAAAAAGTTGTTCGAGCAATCCGCTGCAAAAGACAGCTTTATGTTGGTGTATGAAAATGCACGACACAATATCGCGCCTCACCCAGCGCCAGAGATCGCCTATGCTGCGGATGCAGATTTAGGCCATTATTACGAACCCACTTGGAGCAGTGAAACCCTCAACCGTGTTAATCAGCATATGACGTTAGCCTTTTTAGATTGTTACGTAAAAAAACAAGCGTCATCTTGTGGATATTTACCTAAACGGGAAAACGCAACTCAAAGTAAAACCTCAGAAGGGAAGTTAACAGATCCGTGGCCAGGGTTTGCAAACAGGTGGGGAGTTGGCATGAAGTTTATGCGAAAATAGCCTGATAAATGACTAGCCCTTGAGTATAAAAATTATATGCAGATAGACCTATTTCAAGTTGACGCTTTTGCTGAGCAGGTTTTTACTGGTAATCCTGCCGCAGTCTGCCCATTGGATGCATGGATTGCTGATGATTTATTACAAAAAATCGCCCAGGCCAATAACTTGTCTGAAACCGCATTTTTTGTGCCTTGTGGGGCAAAATATGAATTGCGCTGGTTCACTCCCTCCCACGAAGTAGACCTATGCGGCCATGCCACTTTGGCCGTCGCTCATGTATTGTTTACGCATTTAGCCTATCAACAGCCACAAATTTGTTTTACCACTAAAAGTGGTGAATTGTTGGTGACTAAAACATCAGACGGGCTAACAATGGATTTTCCGGCGTCCATGCCAAAGGCGGTTGTAGCACCAGATAATTTATTGTTAGGTTTAGGTGCAACTCCCAAAGCTGTATTGGCGGCTTTTGATTACATTATTGAACTTGAAGACGAACAAGGGGTAAGCTCAGTGATACCTGATTTAGCGTTATGGAAAACTTTGGATCTCAGAGGCGTGGTAGTAACCGCAAGGGGGACTGATGTCGATTTCGTGAGTCGCTGTTTTTTCCCAGGACTTAACGTGGATGAAGATCCAGTTACCGGCTCAGCCCATTGTGAATTAGCCCCCTATTGGTCACAAAAGCTCACTAAAGATAATTTGAAAGCCAAACAATTGTCACCAAGAACCGGTCTAGTTGAATGCCAACTCTCAGGCGAGAGAGTGTTATTAACAGGCAAAACTGTCGACTATATGCGTGGTAGGATTACTCTTTAGCTGTCTTAATTAATCGTCCGCAGCATTCAACAAAGTTGCAAGGAATGAACCGTAATTGCTCTTTAGGAAAACGTTTGGGTTGCACAAGTTTATTTGTGACCCTTATGCTCACAACTTTTAAAGTTTCAACTCGTCAATGTAGTAGAGTAGGTATATGAATATTATTCCATTAATAGGGGGCGCTATATTTGCTGCCTTAGGGGCGTATATTATTTATGATTATCAGCGGTTTAATAAAAATGCGATAAAGGCCAAGGGTAGAATTCTACGTTATGACGAGTACTTTTCTAAAGGTGCTGGAAATTATAAAAGAAAGATGTTTCGCCCTATTTTTGAGTTAACAGTCAAAGGTAAACGTTATGAAGTTAAATCAAAGACCTCCTTCCATTCTAAAATCATCCCTGTAGGCCAAAATACCGATTTATTATACCAACAAGGTGATGAAGAAAATGCGCGATTAGCTAAAGGCAATGATTATGGTTTAGGGCTTTTGTTTATTGCTCTTTCAATACCGGCATTTTATTTTGGATTGTTCCGTTGAGTATTTTACTAGTTTCACGGCCAAATGTTATTTACATCATACTTGCGTCAATACATTGAGTGTCATTTAACTCTTATAAGAAGCTTGATGAATGTAACGGTTTATTTGAAATAAACATCGGTTATATAGACAGTGCCATATAGAACTTAATCAGATTGAGGGTGGTTGATATTTGTGCTATTTGTTGTTGCCTGTAATTCGCAGTCTTATCCGCGTTTTTTAGCTTAGTATTATGCAGATTCAATTACAGCAATCGCCAGCACCACCGATTATTTCGAAGCTAAATAACGTTTTGTATAGTCGATAGTGTTGATCTTAGAAGTCCAATTAATTAAGGAGAGAGAAATTGGATAAAAAATATGTATTAACAGCTTTAGGGTACGGAATTGCTGGGCTACTGCTTGGCATATATATGGCGGCTTCAAAAAATCATGGGCAGTTGGTTACACATGCTCATATCATGCTAGTTGGATTTGTGGTGTCGTTTATTTACGCGGTAATTTATAAAGTATGGATTACGGAGCCAGTTAGCACGTTATTTAAAGCTCAGTATATTTGCCATCAAGTTGGTTCAATCGTATTGGTTTTTGCGCTTTATTGCATGTATGGAGGGTTTCTTTCTGGAGCGATCCTTGAGCCTATTCTAGCAATATCTTCAATATTGGTTTTACTCGCGATGATCTTAATGAAAGTGATTTATATAAAGCACGCCAAAAGTACGTGAAAATGGGGCTATGTTTAAAGGTTTAAGAAACATACAAGGGCTCGCAGATATCACAAGCCCTGTAATTTAAGTCTTATTCTTGTGCAAAGGTTAACCCTGCATTTGCCTCTAGGCGTTTGATTAACTTGTCGCCCATAGCGGGGGCGGTAGTCCAAATGCCACCTTGAGTTTGCTGCGAATCTTTGACCAGGCAGATAGCAGATTCAGCAATGATTTTAGAGGTTGAGCCATAACCTGGATCTCTGTCACCTTTGACCGAAACATTTATTTGGTTGCCGTCAGAATCCGATCCTACGTATAACAAGTCGTAAAAACCTGCTTCTCGCTCTTCTTTGCTTGGGCCTTCACCTGGTTTAGGTCCGCCGTCTCCGCCCATGCTTTTGTCATTGGCCATAGCGTTGGCAATGGCTTCGCCTTTTTCACCGGGGCCTGTCACAAACATTTCGTCATACACAAAATCGTCGCCATATTCACTGTTTAATAAAAAGTTAGACCGTTGCACGTTACGGGTATTGATGGCAGCCATCACAAAAGGGGTGACCCAAGTGCCTAGGTCTTCTTCATAATAGGGTTTATTGCCAAAAGGTTGCTCTGCCCCTGTGAATCCGGGGGTTAAGGAAAATGGGTTAAGTAGTGCTTTCATTTTCGCTGGATCTTTTTTGGCTGCGACTAAAGTGGCTTTAAGACTTGCTGCGGTGCCACCCGAAAACGTACCTTTCATTTTTCTAACGCGACATCTTACTCTGGGCATTGGGTGACCAAATTGTGCTTTAGCCAGTTGTTGTAAGTGATACACCCCCAAGTCTGATGGAATTGAGTCAAAACCACAGGAAAACACTATACGTGCACCACTGGCTTTCGCTGCTTCTTGATGAGCAGGGATCATTTCACTCATCCATACTGGCTCACCACATAAGTCGACGTAATCCACACCTGACTTAGCGCACATTGCCACTAGATCTGAACCGTATAATTGATATGGGCCAACAGTGGTTAGTACCAGCTGGGTATTGTCTAACATGGTTTGAATTGAACTTAAGTCATCGGAGTCAGCCACCACTAAAGGAGTATCTGCTGGTGCACCTATTTCATCTCGTACTTGCGCAAGTTTTTCTGCACTTCTTCCAGCCATCGCCCATTTGAGCGAATTATCACCAGCATACTGCTTAACCAAATATTCAGCCACCAAGCGGCCTGTAAAACCAGTGGCACCATAAATAACAATATCGAATTTTTTATTTGCACTCATTACGCACTCCAATTACTTTTTTGTGTGTTGAGTGTAATAGGGATTATCTATAATTTTAATTTATTTGGGTAATGGCTAACTATATTCATTATTAATAAACCGCTTTTGGCAGCACAAAAAAAACGAGTCCAAAGACTCGTTTTATAAACATAACAGCGGCTAGGTAATCCTAGCTACACATTGTTTTATGCTGTAACAATCTTGCAGGCATTGGTGCCACCAACAGTTTCCATCACATCACCATAAGTCATGATGAATTGGTCGCCTGATTCCAAAATTCCTTTTTCTAATAATACCGCGACTACATCATCTTTCAGTTTACCCGGGTCACTGCCACGAGAGTCAAAAAAGACCGGTTTAACACCGCGATACAAAGCCATTTTGTTTAATGTACTTTCATGTCTAGATAGGGCATAAATGGACAGTGAAGTGGTGATACGTGACATCAACAATGGCGTACTACCACTTTCAGTTAACGCCACTATCGCTTTTATGGTACTTAAGTGGTTAGCCGAATAGACTGCGCTTAATGCTACTGTTTCACTGACTGAATGAAATTTTTCATCCATTCTATGCTTAGAGATAGTGACACTAGGATGAGTTTCCGCACCAACACAAACCCGTGCCATGGCTTCTACTGTTTCTACTGGAAATTCCCCTGCGGCAGTTTCAGCTGATAACATCACCGCATCAGTACCGTCTAATACCGCATTGGCTACGTCCATAACTTCAGCACGAGTTGGCATGGGGCTGGTGATCATGGATTCCATCATTTGTGTGGCAGTGATGACGACTTTGTTAAGTTGACGGGAACGAGCGATGAGTTTTTTCTGAACCCCTACCAATTCTGCATCACCAATCTCAACACCTAAATCACCGCGGGCAACCATGACGGCATCTGATGCTTCGATAATGTCGTCTATGGCTTCATCAGAGGCGACTGTTTCTGCGCGTTCTACCTTGGCACAGATCATGGCGTGGCAGCCTGCTTTTTCAGCAAGTTGACGTGCATAACGTAAATCATCACCGGAACGTGGGAATGATACGGCTAAATAGTCAACGCCAATTTTTGCAGCGGTCACTATGTCTTCTTTATCTTTAGCCGTAAGTGCTTCAGCTGACAAACCACCACCTTGACGGTTAATGCCTTTATTGTTTGATAATTTACCTGCAACAGTCACTTCTGTGTTTACTTTATTGCCTTCAACGCTAGTGACAACTAATTGAATACGTCCATCATCAAGCAATAATAAGTCGCCTTTTTTCACATCTTGAGGCAATGCTTTATAATCGATACCTACTGCTTGCTGGTTTCCATCATCCTTGCCCATATCGGCATCAAGAATAAAGTGATCGCCAATTTTTAATTTGATGGAGCCGTCTATGAATTTAGAGACGCGAATTTTAGGTCCTTGCAAATCACCTAGAATGGCGACATATTTACCCAGTTTTTTAGCTGCGGCGCGCACTTTATTGGCGCGATTAATATGATCTTCAGCTGTTCCATGAGAAAAGTTCATGCGAACTACATTGGTTCCCGCTTTAATAATCGCTTCAATTTGCTCCACAGTATCTGTAGATGGACCTAAGGTAGCGAGTATTTTTGTTCGTCTTAACATAGTTTAGTTACTCTGTTGTTATGGCGCGTATTTTACCTATCCCCTGCAATACTTGCTATTTAGGACGGGCTCAGTTCAATAATTTAAGCATAGCCTTTATAAAGGCTATCGTTCTTTTTGTAGACAACTACAAATGCAAAAACAGTTATAAATTAACAAAAATGTAATTTTATTACGAAAATGGTAGTGCAAAACGACCAAAAAGTGAAATTATTCTAATAAAAAAGAGCCTATTGGCTCTATTTTATTAGAATAAGGTCGCTTATTAGGTCAATCTGTACGTTTATCAAATCTTGAACCTCGTAACGTATCTTTCACTCGTTTAAGGTTTTCTCTGAATTTGTTGCCTCTTCTCAAGGTAAATCCAGTCGCCAATATATCAATAAGTATGAGTTGCGCGATCCTAGAGGCCATAGGCATATACATATCAGTATCCTCTGGCACTTCTAAGGATAATACCAAATTACATTCTTTGGCCAAGGGGCTGTCTTTAGACGTAATTCCCATCACTGTTGCATCATTTCCACGGGCAATTTGCGCTATTTCTACTAAACTTTTTGTTCTGCCAGTGTGAGAAATTAATACAACTACATCCCCTTCTCCAGAATTCATACAACTCATACGCTGCATGATAATATCTTCGAAATAGATGACAGGAACATTAAAACGAAAAAATTTATTTAATGCGTCATGGGCCACAGAAGCAGAAGCACCTAATCCAAAAAAGGATATCTTTTGCGCCTGGGTTAACAAGTCTACTGCTCGGTTAATAGTGGCGATATCCACTGATTGCCTTGCTACTTCTAGCGAAGCCATAGTGGACTCAAAAATTTTATGGGTATACTCTTCTGGACCGTCATTTTCTTCAACATGACGGTTTACATAAGGCGTACCATTAGCAAGACTTTGTGCTAAATGTAATTTAAAATCAGGGTACCCTTTAGTGTCCAGTCTACGGCAAAAGCGATTCACCGTAGGCTCACTGACACCAGACATTTTTGCTAGAGTGGCAATACTACTATGAATAGCGGTTTGTGGATTTGCTAGTATGACCTCTGCAACTTTACGTTCAGACTTACTAAAGACGGCGTTATGTTGGGTTATTTTTTCTAGAATATTCATGCGCGCATCAAAAACTTCATTATAATGGTTCCACTCAAAGGCCAGAATTGACCTTGGCTCATTAGAGCCAGAATACTATAGTTGTAATTTTTTAACAGGAAATCTTTCGGATTAATGGACTAAAAACCGTTAATTCACAGTTTTAGCGGTAAGAACGTTGTGAAAAGTTGTAAAATTACTACATTTAATGTTAAATTTTACGTTATGCGTTGTTGATTTGGTTATGACAGCAGTTTGTTGTGACAATTAACACTATCAATCAAAATATTAGTAGGCAGAAAAAATGGTTTTGGAAAATTCGTTCGAACCTTGTGATTTCGTATTGTTTGGCACACAAGGCGATTTAGCCAGACGTAAACTTTTACCTTCTTTATATCAACTCGAAAAAGCTGATCTGATGCACGCCGAAACAAAAGTGATTGGTGTGGCTCGTCAAGATATCAGTAAAGAAGATTACGTAGCACTCGTAAAAGAAAATATTGAAAAGTTTACTAAAGAAACCTTGTGTCAAAAAACATGGGCGCGTTTCTCAGAAAAGTTAGACTATGTGCAAGTCGATATGAAAAATATCGCTAGTTATAAAGCATTTAAAGATCATGTGGATCCGCAGCGCTTGATGGTGTGTTATTTTGCTACACCTCCTTCAATTTTTGGAGATATATGTCTCGGGCTTAAAGCTGCCAAAATTATCGATAAAAGCATGCGTGTTGTTTTAGAAAAACCTATTGGTCACAACTTAGAATCCTCGAAAGTGATTAATGATCAAGTCGCCGAGTTTTTTGATGAAACTCAGATTTACCGAATTGACCATTATTTAGGTAAAGAAACGGTTTTGAACCTAATAGCGTTGCGTTTTGCTAACTCGATTTTTGCCACCAATTGGGATCATAATTGTATAGACCATGTGCAGATTAGTGTGGCGGAATCTGTTGGCATTGAAGGCCGTTGGGGATACTTCGACGAAGCCGGTCAGATGCGAGACATGGTACAAAATCACTTGTTACAAATCCTGACTTTAATCGCAATGGAGCCGCCTGCTAATTTGGATGCAGACAGTATTCGTGATGAAAAACTCAAGGTTCTCAAAGCATTGCGACCTATTAATGCCAGCAATGTTCGTCAGAATACTGTGCGTGGTCAGTATGTCGGTGGATTTGTTAAAGGCCAAGAAGTCCCCGGTTATCTAGACGAGGCTGATGCCAATACCTCAAGCCAAACAGAAACCTTTATTGCATTAAAAGTAGAATTAGACAATTGGCGTTGGGCTGGCGTGCCATTTTATTTGCGTACTGGGAAACGTTTACCAGATAAAACCAGTGAAGTGGTTATCTACTTTAAACGTCAACCTCACAACTTGTTTAAAGACAGTTTCCCTGAGTTACCACCTAACAAATTAACCATTCGTTTGCAGCCTGACGAAGGGGTTGAAGTGACTGTCATGAATAAAGTACCAGGACTGACTGGAAAGAGTTCAATGGATTTACAAAAATCTAAATTGAATTTGAGCTTTTCTGATACCTTTAAAGATGAACGTATTGCAGATGCCTATGAAAAGTTGTTGTTAGAAGTCATGTTGGGCAATCAAGCCTTGTTCGTGCGTCGTGACGAAGTAGAAGCTGCATGGAAGTGGGTAGATGGTATCCTAGCTGCATGGAAAATCAGCAAAGAACCACCTGAACCTTATCAAGCCGGTACTTGGGGGCCAGTCGCATCTATTGCGTTGCTTGCTCGCGAAGACAGGGCTTGGTACGAAAGCCGCATGGGGAAAAAATAATGGCATTAACACAATCTAAATTTAGAACAACGGAACAACTCAATACAGCGTTTACGCGTAAAATCACTAAATTACTTAGAGATGGTATTGAGGAAAATGGACGGGCTAGCCTAGTGGTTTCAGGTGGTCGTACACCTGCTGAGCTTTTTAACGCTCTGTCTAAAGCACATCTAGAGTGGGATAAAGTTGATATTAGTTTGGCTGATGAGCGTTGGGTAGATAATACTGACGATGCATCTAACGAAAAAATGTTGCGTACTAAGTTACTTATCAATAATGCTGCCAACGCTAATTTTGTGCCCTTAAAAACCTATCATGGTGATGCCAAAGAAGCAGTATCAACCTGTACTGAAAATCTACAAAAAATGCACACGCCTTTTGATGTGCTGATCTTAGGAATGGGGGAAGATGGGCACACTGCATCATTGTTTCCTTGCTCAGAGCAAATTGCTGAAGGTCTAGATCTTGAGTCAGGTAATGCATTTATTGCCGTACAGCCTACCAGCGCGCCGAATCAACGTATGTCATTAACTTTGCCAGCGTTATTAAACAGTAATCAGATTTTTTTGCATCTCACTGGAGAGAGTAAAAAAGACGTGTTAGATACGGTTCTGTCAGATGACGATGCGTTGGTTATGCCAATTAGAGCTGTCATCAACAATGCTGATGTTGAGCTAGTTTGGGCGCCCTGAAAATATTTTAGTTATAGGAAAATCCATGAACCCTGTTATCCAAGAAGTCACAGACAGAATTATTCAGCGCAGTCAAAATTCGCGTAAAAATTATTTAGATAAAATTGAAAGTGCGCGTTTGCAAGGTCCACATCGAGGTGTGTTGTCATGTGGTAACTTAGCCCATGGGTTTGCAGCTTGTGGCACAGAAGAAAAAGCCGACTTGCGTAGCATGACCAAAGCAAATATCGCCATAGTGTCCTCATACAACGATATGTTATCTGCCCATCAACCTTATGAAGCATACCCGGCAAGACTAAAACAGGCGATCAGTGCTGTTGGCAGTGTTGCACAATTTGCTGGTGGTGTGCCTGCCATGTGTGATGGTGTGACTCAAGGTACTCCAGGCATGGATCTAAGCCTGATGAGCCGAGATATTATTGCAATGTCTACTGCAGTGTCGCTTTCCCATAATATGTTTGACGGTACCTTAATGTTAGGTATTTGCGATAAAATTGTCCCAGGTTTATTGATGGGTGGATTGAGCTTTGGGCATTTACCAACAGTTTTTGTGCCTGCTGGTCCTATGCCCTCTGGTATCCCTAATAAAGAAAAAGCCCGCGTTCGCCAACTATATGCCCAAGGCAAAGTAGGGCGCGAAGAGTTATTGGACGCTGAATCAAAATCTTATCATTCTGCTGGTACTTGTACTTTTTATGGCACTGCCAATAGTAATCAACTGGTAGTAGAAATCATGGGATTGCACTTGCCAGGATCTTCATTTGTTAATCCAGGCACACCATTGCGTGATGCATTAACTGATGCTGCAGCCAGACAAGTCACACGTATTACTGATTTAGGTGATGAGTATCGCCCAATTGGCCATATAGTTGATGCTAAAGCTATAGTGAATGGTTTAGTGGGGCTCTTGGCCACTGGCGGTTCAACAAATCATACTATGCACTTGGTCGCCGTAGCGAAAGCCGCTGGATACACTATTAACTGGGATGATTTTGCTGATATCTCTAAAGCGGTACCTTTGTTAACTCGTATTTACCCTAACGGTTCAGCTGATATTAACCACTTTACCGCCGCAGGTGGAATGGCACTGTTGATCAAAGAATTGTTAGAAGGTGGCTTGTTACACAACGATGTGCAAACCATCTGTGGTCAAGGTTTGGAGCAATATACTAAAGAGCCTATGTTAGAACATGGTGAACTGGTATGGCGTGATGGGCCAACAGAATCATTTGATAAGCAAGTTGTAGCGAGTGTCAGTGAACCCTTTAAAGTGGATGGTGGTTTATCTGTATTGTGCGGTAATCTGGGTCGTGCTGTCATGAAAACCTCAGCATTACGTGAACCTCATTGTAAAATCAAAGCCCCAGCCGTGGTATTTGAAGATCAGTTTGAATTGCACGCAGCATTTAAGGCTGGTGAACTAGATAAAGATTGTGTGGTAGTGGTGCGTTTTCAAGGCCCATCCGCGATCGGAATGCCTGAGTTACACAGCTTGACTCCCCCTCTAGCAGTATTGCAAGACCGAGGGTTCCATGTGGCATTAGTTACTGACGGACGTATGTCTGGCGCGTCAGGTAAAGTACCCGCCGCCATACATGTGACACCAGAGGCAACTAAAGGTGGTATTTTATCTAAAATTCAAACCGGTGATTTGATTGAGTTGAACACTCAAACAGGTGCCATGGATGTGTTAATCAGTGATGAAGAGTTAGCCAATAGAGAAGCTAAGGTAACTGATGTCGCTAAACATCAAGTTGGCATGGGACGTGAAATGTTTGCCGGTATGCGCACAACCTTAACCGGCGCAGAGCAAGGCGCTTGTTCATTATTTTTTGGTCAGGACTAATACAATGGCAAGATTTGTTGCAGATGTTGGTGGTACTAATATTCGTTTGGCATTAATAGAGAACGGTTCTCTTAGCCAGATTAAAAAATATTTATGTAGTGACTATAAAACCATCAATGCTGCTATCGAAGCATACATCGCTGAATTTCCTGAGCTGGATTTTACAGCCGGATGTTTAGGAGTCGCGTGTCCTGTAAATGGTGATGTGGTCTCTATGACCAACAACGACTGGCAATTTTCTATCTCTCAATTGAAAACTGGATTAGGTTTAGATTGGTTGGGAGTGATTAACGATTTCACAGCTGTCGCTCATGCGGTTACTGTGTTAACTAATCAGCAAAAAGAACAAGTAGGCCAAGGTCAGTCTGTGGATTTAGACAACATTGCCGTGTTTGGGCCAGGCACTGGTTTGGGGGTTAAACATTTAACCCATACAGCTGAAGGTTGGTTAGCTTTGGACGGTGAGGGAGGTCATGTAGATTTTGCGCCAGTTGATGAAGTCGATATCGCAATTTGGCAGTTTTTAACTGATAAGTTTGGTCATGCCTCCGCTGAAGAAGTCATGTCTGGTCGTGGTTTGGTACATATCTACCAAGCCATAGCTAAGCATAAAAAACAATTAGCTCCTTTGGATGATCCTGCTGATATTACTGAACGAGCACTTGATGGTAGTTGCGTGTTAAGCGCGGCTACTTTGAACCAATTCTGCAAAATCTTGGGTAGCTTTGCAGGAAACCTTGCCCTTAATTTAGGGACACGTGGTGGCGTGTATATTGGAGGTGGCATTGCCCCCCGTTTCACCAATTTTATTAAACAAAGTGATTTTCGGAAGCGTTTTGAGGCCAAAGGTCGATTTCGTGACTATGTTGCTGGCATCCCGACATTCATTATTACCGAGCCCGATCATGGTTTGATTGGTGCTATGGCTTATTTAAATCAAAATTGTAAAGGTTAAATGCAATGACTAAGAATTGGAAAATGACATCAGAAGAAATATTCAGCCAAGGGCCAGTTGTGCCAGTATTGGTAATAAAAGATGTTGCACACGCAGTGCCGTTGGCTAAAGCACTTATCGCCGGTGGTATTCGCGTACTAGAAGTGACCTTACGGACAGACGCGGCGCTAGAAGTCATCGCTAAAATTGCTAAAGAAGTACCAGAAGCGATTATCGGTGCAGGTACAGTGACAAATCGTGCGCAGTTGCAACAAGTGATTGATGCGGGTGCAAAATTTGCTATTAGCCCGGGGCTTACTACTGATTTACTTAAGGCGGGTAATGAAGGCAGTATTGCGTTGATCCCTGGTATTTCATCTATTTCAGAATTGATGACGGCTGTAGATCATGGTTATACACATTTGAAATTTTTCCCAGCTGAAGCCTCAGGTGGTGTTAAAGCCCTTAAAGCCATTGGTGGCCCATTCCCTGATATCAAATTCTGCCCTACTGGCGGCATTAGCCCAAGTAACTATAACGACTATCTAGCCTTGCCTAGTGTTCGTTGTGCAGGTGGCTCATGGTTAGCGCCAGAAGAAGCTATGATTAATGGTGATTGGGACAAAATTACTGAACTGGCTAAACAGGCTGTTGCAGGCGCAAAATAAAATGCGTTTTTGATAGCTGAATAAAAAAAGTCGCCTAGGCGACTTTTTTATTGGGTATGTAAAACCAATTACAACCTAAGTACTCTGTATCAATCACTAATCACAGGTTATTGCACAGAGATAGTCGCTTTGATTATGACAACCTTTTCACTGACCTTGCCACTTCTTGATCCGAGCTTTTCTATGTTCTCAAGCACATCTAAACCTTGAGTAACTTGGCCAAAAATAGTGTGTTTTCCATCTAACCAAGGCGTTGCTGTGAAGGTTAAAAAAAACTGGCTGCCATCTGTGTTAGGTCCAGAATTAGCCATACTCAGCAGCCCACCTTTAGCATGTTTCAGTGTATCGCTAAATTCGCCGGCGTATTGGTAACCTGGATTGCCACGCCCGGTTCCTAGTGGATCGCCGCCTTGAGCCATAAAACCGGGAATAACACGATGGAATATGGTGTTGTCATAAAACCCTAACGTGGTTAAATATATCGTGCTAGATACATGTATAGGGGCAATGTCCGGCATGAGTTCAATGCTGATGTCACCCTGACTTGTTGTTAAATGCCAAAGATAGGTTTTGTCAGGATTAAAAGAAAATTCAGGAGGCAGGGATAAAGATGTTTTCCAATCTTCTTGGGTTTTATCAATATTCTGTTGGCTGATAAATTGCTCTGCCTGTTTGATGGCTTGATCTTGGAATAAATCACAACCGCAAAATATAAGGCTAATAAGTACTAAGGTAAAAAACTGTTTTTGTCGTGCCAGGGATGGAAACATTGTTGCTCTATTTATTGAGTTAAGATACCAATAGCTTAAACACTTTGGTATGACGTTAAAAGTTGTAACCTTGTTTTTCTTGGTTAATTATTTTCTATCTGGTAAATCTAAATGTGTTTTTCACACCTGTCATAAAATGGAATTCTTGCTTGTATATTCTCTCCTATCAAAATGGGCATTGATAGCCTATTTTTTTAGGGGGTGTTTTGGTATATAGTTAGTACAAACATTACATGGAGAGTACATATCAAACACATTTCATTTTGCGGACTGTGCTTTGTACTAGCCATTTTTACTCGCACAGTAGATGCAAGCCCGCCGATAAAATTTTTTGTTTGGTCAGATGATTTAGCACCTATTTTGTATTTGGATCAGCAAACCAAGGTTTATGGAGGTATAGTAATTGATATATTTTCCGCGGGTAATCTTGCGGTGAAATATACCAGACATAACCGAAATAGAGGGGAGGAGGCGTTATATCTTGGTGAGCTTGATGCGGCTATTTTATCTAAAGAATGGGTAAGGCATCCAGATAAGCTTGTTTATTCATTACCAATCTACGTACACAAAGAATTTCTTTACGCCAACCACCCCATTGCTGATAAACCTTTATCTGAGTTATTGCCGAATAAAATTATTTGTACTAGGCGAGGTTATGTTTACCCCAAGATAGATGCGTTTTTCAAAAGCAAGGTGAGCCTAAGAATCGATAGTCATATAGAAGCCACACAATTCGAAATGTTGCGACGACACCGCTGTGACTTCGTGGTGACTAATGAGTTTGTTGGACAATGGATAATTGAAAAAAACGCCTGGGGCAAGGATATTTACCGCAGTAAAACGCCCATTGATGAAGTGGATTTTACGTTTGCCGTACATCCAAAAAACCAAGATTTTTTGGATGTTTTAAATCTAAATATTAATCAGTTGACACAAAGTGGTGAACTACAGAAAATTATTCTGCAACAACGACGATCTATTTCAACAAATGATTAATCAGCTGATGCTGTTTCTACCGAAGCCCCACTCGTATTAAAGAGCTAATACAAACACCTTCGAGTTACGTTGAAAATTATAAAGTTGTTTCTTTTTGTCTGGTAAGTCTTCCAAACTAGCTTGGATAAAACCTTGTTCTTGAAACCAATGGGCTGTCACTGTGGTGAGGACAAAAATAGATTGTAAACCTTGGGCACGTGCCTGTCGTTTGATTGAGTCTAAGAGTCGCTCACCGCGATTGCCGCCTCGATAATCGTTATGGGTAGCAACACAGGCTAATTCCCCCATTTTTTCTTCTGTATAGGGGTAGAGTGCGGCACAGGCTATCGTCATACCGTCTCGTTCAATCAAGGCAAATTGGGTGATTTCTTGTTCTAAGTGTTCTCGTGAGCGCTTAACCAAAATGCCTTTTTCTTCTAAGGGTTTGATCAGTTTGAGAATACCACCTACATCTTCAATGTTAGCTTGGCGCAGTTGTTCGTAGGATGTTTGCGATACCAGTGAACCGGCACCATCACGGGTGAATAACTCTTGAAGCAAAGCACCATCTTGACGAAAACTGACGGTGTGACAACGGCTAATACCTGCTTGCAAACTGGATACTATGGCTTGTAATGATTGTTTTTCTGCGGCGTAAAAAGGGTCCTCTAACATAGCGTAGAGTTCGTCTAATTCTAAATTTCGTAATAGACGACCTTCCTTGTTAACAATACCGTCTTGATAGTTAAACAAAATAAGTTTGTCAGCATTGAGTGCAATGGCAGCTTTTGTTGCAACATCTTCATGTGACAAATTAAACACTTCACCTGTTGATGAATATCCCATGGGAGATAACAACACTATGGAGCCGTCGTTAAGGTGATCGTTAATGCCATCTGCGTCGATACGTCGCACTATACCGGTATTTTCAAAATCGACACCCTCACGCACACCTACTGGCATTGCAACCACTAGATTGCCTGAACAGACTCGAATATGCGCGCCGTGCATAGGGGAATTAGCGAGTCCCATGGTCAATAACGCTTCAACTTGGGCGCGCACTGAACCTGCTGCATCTTTGACACATTCGAGGGTTTGTTTATCTGTGATTCGAATATCTTGGTGAAAACGAGTGGGCAAGTTACGCAGCGCCACTCGTTGATCTATTTGTGGCCGCGCACCATGCACTAAAACCAAACGCACACCTAAGCTGTTTAACAAGGCGATATCATGGATGATATTAGCGAAGTTAGCTTCTTCGATGGCTTCACCACCAAACATCAATATGAAGGTTTTGCCCCTATGAGCATTGATATAAGGCGCAGAATTGCGAATGATTTTAACGCTGTCGATATGTGAGACGACCACAACTATTTCCTTATTTACTTTGTGCTAGTTCAGCGTTTAACGCTGCGGTTACTGGTTTGATTCCGGTGCCACCTAAAATGCTACGTTTGTCTACTAAATATTCGAGTTGCAATATTTCATAGACATCGTCTTCAATCAGGTTGGAGAATTGTTGTAACTCAGCAATACTCATTTCTTCGATGGCTTTTTTCTGCTCTAACGCAGCGAGTACCACTTGGCCGGAAATATCATGGGCGGTTCTAAAAGGAATCCCTTTTGCCACTAAATAGTCGGCTAATTCAGTGGCGTTGGCATAACCTTCGCGCGCTGCTTTAGCACAACGCTCTGAGTCTAACTTGATGCTGTCAATCACTTCACAGGCAATACACAAACAGATATGCCACTGGGTCACAGCGTCAAGTAGACCTTCTTTGTCTTCTTGCATATCTTTGTTGTAAGCAAGTGGCAAACCTTTCATTGTCACTAACATGCCTTGTAAACTACCAAAAACACGGCCACATTTACCACGCATCAGCTCTAACGCATCAGGGTTTTTCTTCTGTGGCATTAAAGATGAACCAGAAGTCACCTCATCACCTAAGGTAATAAAACCCGCTTCACCTGAGTTGAAGAAAATTAAGTCTTCTGCCATACGTGACATGTGCATCATGCTAGTACTTGCTGCAAATAATAGTTCCAACACAAAATCACGATCTGACACCGCATCTAAACTATTTAAGCAAGGGCTATCAAAACCTAGTTCGCTGGCTATTTCAAAACGGTCAATAGGGTAGGTGGTACCAGCTAACGCACCACAACCTAGAGGAGACTGATTTAAGCGTACTCTTAAGTCACGTAAGCGGCTAATGTCACGTTTAAACATTTCCACATAGGCCAAACACCAATGTGGGTAACGTACTGGTTGAGCACGTTGTAAATGGGTATAGCCCGGCAAAATAACCGTTTTATTTGCACTTGCAGTACCTAATAAAGACGCTTTCACCTTTTCTAAATCAGCAATCAATAGATCAATGTGTTCACGTGTCCAGAGTTTAAAATCTGTCGCCACTTGATCATTTCGACTACGGCCTGTGTGTAATTTACGCGCAATATCACCGAGTTGTTCAATTAATGTGGCTTCCACAAAACTATGAATGTCTTCTTCACTACTGGCGTCAAAATCTAAGGTACCTGCATCGGCTTTTACTAATAAAGCTTGCAGCGCATCTTCAAGTTGTTGTTGTTCATTTTGAGTCAACACACCTGCTTTACAGATGGCTTTAGACCAAGCAATTGAACCTCGGATATCTTGGCTTGCAAGCGCGCGGTCAAAGGGTAACGAATCGTTTACCCTTCTGAACATGGCGCTGCTGCCGTCTTGGAAACGACCACCCCATAAACTCATTATTCGATACCTGTATTTTTATAGGCTAGCCCACGTCTATTAAGCGCTTCAATGCGACTAGACAAACTGTATAAACGAATAAAACCTTCAGCATGACGTTGGTCATAAACATCATCCGCACCAAAAGTAGCAAAGTCTTCAGAATACAGGCTGTTAGGTGATTGTCTTTGAGTAACAGTCGCTTGGCCTTTATAAAGCTTCACTACTATTTCACCAGTAACTTTTTTTGCAAAGCTTGCAGCACCAGCTAACAACGCATCATTTAAGGCAGTAAACCAACGTCCATCATACATAACGTGTGAATATTCTAAGCCAATTTGTTCACGGTATTTAAGTGAGGCTTTATCTAACACTAAACATTCTAGAGCTTTGTACGCTTTCATCATCACTGTGCCACCAGGGGTTTCGTAACAGCCGCGAGATTTCATACCCACTAAGCGGTTTTCGACAATATCGATACGACCCACACCATGAGCAGCTGCAATTTCGTTAAGCTTCATTAACACACCGTAAGGCGTTAATGATTCGCCATTTACTTTGGTGAGTTTGCCTTCTTCAAAGCTTAATTGTACGCGCTCGGCTTGGTCTGGTGCATCTTCTGGATCAACTGTCATTGTCCAAATCCCTTTGGTAGGTTCACACCAAGGATCTTCTAACTCTCCACCTTCGTGAGAAATATGCCAAGCGTTCGCATCACGACTATAAATCTTGGTTAAAGAAGCGGTGCATTCAATCTCACGTTTGGCTAAATAATCTAGAAGATCTTCACGCGATACCATATCCCACTCTCGCCAAGGCGCAATAACCGTAAGTTCTGGTGCAAGAGCAGCGAAGGTGCCTTCAAATCGCACCTGGTCATTACCTTTTCCGGTACAGCCATGACAAAGAGCATCGGCGCCTATACTAAGGGCAAGTTCGACTTGTGCTTTGGCAATGATCGGTCTGGCCATAGAGGTGCCGAGCAAATATTCCCCTTCATAAACCGCACCAGTAGTAATGGTGGGATAAATGTACTCAGCAACAAATTGTTCTTTTAAATCAACAATATAACATTCGCTAGCGCCGGTTTTAATGGCTTTTTCACGTAAGCCGACTAACTCTTCTTCACCTTGACCCACATCGGCTGCAAAGGCGATCACTTCGCACTTGTAGTTTTCGATTAACCAAGGAATAATCGCCGAAGTATCTAATCCGCCTGAATAGGCTAATACGACTTTTTTAACTGATTTTTTTGCTGCAATTGCCATGATGTTTCCTTAAAAGCAGCTTGTAGTCTCGAGCTTATAGCTTCGAGCCAACACTTAGCTGCGTTTATTTAGTTTAATTTAATAAAGTGACTTATCATTGACACTCTATCTACAATATTTTTTACAATCT
>TARA_R110000751_G_scaffold35564_1_pt1 | contig 82784 bp, 76 predicted proteins | sample TARA_R110000751 | Tara Oceans TARA_R110000751 (sample SAMEA4398001) | marine metagenome | biome: Polar Biome; feature: [MES] marine water layer (ENVO:01000295) within the mesopelagic zone...; material: water (ENVO:00002006), including particulate matter (ENVO:01000060) such as...... | reverse complement strand
CCGCGCGGCGTCCGCATGTCGAGCTGTTCAACTGGGCGCTGCGGTGCAGCTAAAAAGACCAGTTTCACCCCCGGTAGTCGGCACCATTGTTACTCTAAGTATCATCCAAGCTGGCTTTTAATCTGTAATTAAACCATATAGCAGTTAACATTCAGCAGTAGGGTGCAACTGCGCATAAACTCGAAACAAATAGTCATTGAATCAAACGCAAGCGCAGCAAATATTGATTTTTGAAGTGATACTTACCCAACTCTAATATCATTAGAGTGAATCCAAACTGTTACATCTTATAGTTAATACCCAAATAAAACGCCGGACCATTAGCTTCGAAACCAATATCATCCTGATAATCGCTATTGGTAATATTGGTTAACTGCAAAGTTAGCCGCCAGTTAGCATCATATTGATATTGCAGATTTGCATCCAATCGCGCATAACTTTCTAGGGTCTGTTGTTGAACTTCGCCAGTGTATAAAGTGGTGGCATAGCGTTCATCAACCCATAATACTTGGAGGTGATAACTTAACGGATCATCGGGACGATAACCTATAGCACTACCCAAGGTGATTTTTGGCCGGCCATTAAGAGGATTTGGCGCTTCGATATCGCTGTAATTAAATTGCCCATTAACTAGCCATTTTTTATTTATCGACTGCCATTGAACACTGCCATCAACACCACTGATATCAACACTAGCTCGGTTAACATTAGTAAACAGTTCAGCATCAAAATCAATTAAGTCTCGATATTCATTATTAAAATAGTTAGCCGTTGCGCTTATTTGTGAGCTCTGCCATTCAACACCAAATTCCATAGTGACTGAGGTTTCTGGCTGCAAATCAGGGTTACCCACTAGGGTGTGGCCTAATGCAAAAAAACTCGGTAATTTAAAACCCTCACCTCTATTGGCTAAAATGCTCAGATTATCGGTCAATTGATAGCGCATACCCAACTGCACACTTTGATCCCCATCAAATCCTTGTGCATCGTCGTGGCGCACACTGGCTTGCAACAGCATATGCTCAAACACAATGCCATTTATATTCAAAAAAGCACTGTCGATGCGGCGATCCAAATCAAAGGTTGTAGGTAACGTAAAGCCTATTTCCAAATAACCTTCGCTAACGCCTTCTTCTTTTTTTGATTCTAAACCTACATTTACCCAAAGTAGCTCTTGATCTCCAATGGTATTTACCCAAGTGGTGCTGGTGCGGTTAAAGTCTGTTTGTGCGCCATTTGCTGGTACTGATGAGTAAGGCACTATGCCTGGCGATTGGTAGTTATCTTCGCGACTAAACCAAGTACTAGACACCCTGCTGTTCCATAAAGGCGTGATTTGCCATAACCAATTAACTGCAGCCTGCTGGTTAAGGTAATCAGTACTGTCCAAATCTTCACTTTGAGCAAATTTGGGCCCACCACTTTGCTCAGGGTAGGTGGTATTGCTGCCATCAAAATAACGGTACGCAACATCAATTTGGTGCGCGTCACCTAGCCAATTTAGTTTTGCCACCAAATCCTTGTTCTTGGCCTTGCTGCCTTCTAGGGGTTCTCCAGCATCTTTCTTTTGGGCTTTAATTGAATAGCCAAGATTGGCTACCGAACCAGAAATCCCAGCGCCGTATGTATAATAATCATCACTTCCAAATGTCGCAAAAGCGTTCACTTCAGTCTTACTTCCTGGCTCCATAGTAATAATATGAATAACACCCGCCAGAGCATCAGAACCGTAAACGGAAGATTGCGCACCTCGAATAATTTCAATGCGTTTAATGGATTGCATGTTTATATGGTTAAGATCGACAGACCCACCACGGGTGTTGGTTGGATCATTTAATTGCACACCATCCACCAAAACTAATGTGTGATTACTTTCGGCTCCACGCATCACAATAGAAGTTAAGCCACCCGGGCCTCCTTGTGATTCGATCCATAAGCTCGGCATCTGACGTAATGCATCAACCAAGCTGTGTGGACTTAACGCTAATAATGCATCCCGCTCTATAATAATGGCTGACGAAGTGAGTTGCGCTTGCTCAATAGCGCTATAACTTCCAGTGACTAGTATATTTTCAATATTATCGTTTTCTTCTGCTATAGCTGACATGCTCGCAGCTAAACTTACGGCTAATCCAAGATGATGTAGTTTCAAATCAAACCTCAGGTAATTAAAGAGTTCCAGCAACAGCTGGCTGTAAATGAATATGAGCTTATTGCTCTAACTTAGAAAAAGAAATTAAACTGTAGTGGGCTCCTATTATTTCAAAACTCGACAAGGTAAATAACCCCTTCGACTGTAACAAAAGGTGTTCAATCCCTCGGAGTTGTGACGAGTATATCTATGGAGGGGGTTAACTTAGCCTTATGGATATGACGGATTAGCACATAACAATCCGTCACCCGAAAACCTCAAGCTTTTATTGGCTTGTTATAACTTTCTTAACCAAATATTCCGAAAACTTACTGGATTTCCATGATCCTGTAAGCGAATGGAATCACAGCCATGCGCGTCATAAACTGGTGCCCCAATCCAAGCAGTAACACCTTGTATTTCGACATTATTTTGGACCAAAACACCGTTATGCAAAACTGTTGTTTTCCCTTTAGTTTTGAGTTTTCCCGAAGTATCAAACACCGGCGCGGTATATATAATGTCATAACTTTGCCATTCACCCGGAGCCTTAGTGGCATTCACTAATGGAATATGTTGTTTATACACGGCGCCAGCTTGACCATTGGCATAGGTTTTATTGTTGTAGGAGTCGAGTATTTGAACTTCATAACGTTGCTGCAAAAAAACGCCGCTGTTATTGCGACCTTGTCCAGTTAACAATTCTCCTTGTTCATTCGTTATTTGGGTGGGCATCTTCCATTCAATATGTAATTGCACATCACAAAACGTCTCTTTGGTTTTAATATCACCTGTACCCGCAACCACAGTCATAGCACCATCTTGTAGTAACCATTCGGCTTTACCTTCTTTCACACTTTGCCAAAGATCTAAAGACGAGCCATCAAACAATACTGTTGCATCCGATGGTAGGTTATTTTTATCAAAAGTAACGACCTCAGGTGTTGGCTCCCAAACCTCTGTTATTTCTGCCTTTTGCCAAGGCTGTATTTCTAACGCGATTGTTGTTAATGAGAAGACTAAGCTGCTAATAAGTAGTGATGATTTAAATCTAATACGCATTTTTTATCCCTTGATACTTGTGATGGGTTAACCCGTCTATTTTTTAATCCCAGACACCCTAGCCCACTCACCATCAATGGCAATGGTTTGCATACTAAAAGTGTCGCTATACAAAGCGTTAATCTCTTCTGCCTGATTATCTAAAATCCCCGACAACACTAGCTTCCCTCCGGGTTTACAGTAAGCTGAGATAACTTGTTTTAACTCTCTTATTGGCCCTGCCAAAATATTCGCAAGCACCACATCAGCTTCTAATATTGGTTGATGTTCAGGCAAATATAACTCAATTTTTTCGCCTACATCATTCCGATTGGCATTATCTTGGCTGGCCAATAATGCCTGTGGATCGATATCAATGCCTACTACACGTTTAGCGCCCAATTTAAGGGCAGCAATCCCCAAAATCCCTGAACCACAACCAAAATCAACCACTGTCGCTTTGGATAGATCTAAACTATCTAGCCATCTAAGACACAAACTAGTAGTAGGGTGAGTACCAGTCCCGAAGGCTAATCCGGGGTCGAGCATCACATTCACAGCATTGGGATCAGGTACATCGCACCAGCTTGGGCATATCCATAAACGTTCACCAAATTGCATTGGATGGAAGTTTACCATCCATTCTCTTTCCCAGTCTTTGTCTTCTAATTGGTCTAACTTGTGATTAAAGTCTTTACCTAAGAGTTTGGACTTACTCAGTTGACTTATGACCCGGGTCATATCGTATTGCGCGTCATATAAACCCACTATTTGTGTATCAGGCCATAACATGACTTCTCCAGGTTTAGGCTCATACATAGGAGTATCTTTGGCATCCACGAAGGTCACGGCTTGCGCCCCATTGGCTGATAACATTTCGCCAATTTGCTCAGCGTTTTCAGCTTGGCTGTTGATTTTTAATTGGATCCAAGGCATTAACAAACTCAATATTAGAAATTTTCACTAGTATAACATTAGACTGACGGCCCTAAACACGCGCATAAAAAAAGAGCGAAGAAACGCTCTTTTTATTTATCACTTTCACTCTTAGGACAGGTTAATGACCACCCATTCCTAGTTTTTTCTCAAGGTAGTGAATATTCGCGCCACCAGCGGCAAAACTTTCATCAGCCATGATGCTTTTCTGCAAATCGACATTCGTTTTAATGCCGCCAATGACTAATTCATCCAAGGCATGACGCATTCGCGCAATAGCCACTTCTCTCGTTTCGCCATAGGTGATCAATTTACCTATCATTGAATCGTAGTAAGGGGGGACAACATAATCTGTGTAAATATGTGAATCCCACCGCACGCCTAGGCCACCTGGTGAATGAAACTTAGTAATTTTACCTGGGCTTGGAATAAAGGTTTTTGAATCTTCGGCATTGATACGACATTCAATGGCGTGGCCTTTCACTTGTATCTGATCTTGAGTGATAGACAGTTTTTGACCTGCTGCGACACGCAGTTGCTCTTTGATTAAATCAACCCCTGTAATCATTTCCGATACTGGGTGTTCAACCTGAATACGTGTATTCATTTCAATGAAATAGAACTCACCGTTTTCAAACAAAAATTCAAAGGTTCCGGCACCTCGATAATTAATATCAATACAGGCTTGGCAGCACCTTGCTCCAATTGCAGCGCGCATTTCAGGGGTAATGCCCGGTGCTGGCGCTTCTTCTACCACTTTTTGATGGCGACGTTGCATAGAACAATCTCGTTCACCTAAATGAATAGCGCTTCCTTGGCCATCGGCCAAAATTTGAATTTCCACATGACGAGGGTTTTCAAGGAATTTCTCCATGTAAACAACATCATTATTAAAAGCTGCACCGGCTTCACTTTTTGTCATGGCAATAGATGAAATAAGCTCTTCTTCACTGCGCACTACACGCATACCACGACCACCACCACCACCGGCGGCTTTAACAATAATCGGGTATCCAATACCTTGAGCAAGTTCTTTATTTCGCGCTTCATTTTCACCCAAAGGTCCATCAGACCCTGGTACACAGGGGACACCTGCTTTTTTCATAGATTTGATAGCGGAGACTTTATCACCCATTAGATTAATGGTGTCTGCAGTTGGCCCTATAAATGTAAAGCCACTTTTTTCGACTGCTTCGGCAAAATCGGCGTTTTCAGCTAAAAAACCATAACCGGGATGAATGGCATCTGCATCAGTTATTTCCGCAGCGGCAATAATGCGCGGAATATTGAGATAACTCTCTGTGGCTGAGGCTTTACCAATACAAATGGTTTCATCAGCTAACAACACATGTTTGAGTGACTCGTCAGCAGTAGAATGCACTGCCACAGTCTTAATGCCTAACTCTTTACAGGCACGCAAAATTCGCAAAGCGATTTCGCCGCGATTCGCAATAAGGACTTTTTTTAACATTGTCATAAACCTTTTATTCAATCACAAACATAGGCTGGTCGAATTCTACTGGTTCTTGATTTTCAACTAAAATTTGCTTGATGATACCAGCCTTGTCAGACTCAATTTGGTTCATCATTTTCATTGCTTCGATAATACAAAGGGTATCACCAACATTCACTTTTTGACCGACTTCAACAAAGGATTTAGCACCTGGAGATGACGAGCGATAAAAAGTCCCTACCATAGGTGAACACATAGTATGACCACTGATAACTGGAGCTGCTTCAGGAGCCGCAGCGGCAGGAGCAGCTTGAGCAACGGGTGCAGCAGGCGCTAATTGTGGTTGTGGTGCAAATTGCAAAGGCGCAGCAACTTGTGCAGCAGTGACACCACGGTGAATACGCACTGACTCTTCACCTTCAGTAATTTCTAATTCAGATATGCCAGACTCTTCCACTAGCTCTATCAGTTTTTTAATTTTACGTATGTCCATTTTTATCTCTCTAAGTCAGTTATTCAGCAAGCAATTTTTGCTGATGTTTATTTTGTTAAATATTGTTTAGCCGCCGTTAAAGCGAATTCATATCCTTGTGCGCCTAATCCACAAATGACCCCTTGGGCAATGTCGGATAAATAGGAATGCTGCCTAAATGCTTCTCTAGCATGTACATTGGATAAATGTACCTCAATAAAAGGAATAGACACACTTAAAAGTGCGTCTCTTAACGCAACACTTGTATGCGTAAATGCACCTGGATTAATCACGATAAAGTCTATTTTTTCAAAAGCATTATGGATGGTGTCAATCAGCTCATGTTCCGCATTTGACTGAAAATGGGTTAAACTCAGGCCTATCGAAGTGGCGTAGTCATCCAGTTTACTGACAATTTGTTGTAGGTTTTGCGAGCCATAAGTTGCTGGCTCACGTTTGCCTAACATGTTTAGATTTGGGCCATTAATGACTAATACTTTCACTGATTTACCATTTTATTAAATAATAAGATTATGTAGTGTGCCTCAATAGGAAACACAACATTTAAAAATCATTTCTCGTGCAATAAATACACAATAACCTAAATTATCTGACCATTATAGAGAGCAAATAGAAATTAGCAGCAAAATACTGGTCTTATCAGCGAAGATTGCTGCAAAGTTAATGAATATTATGTTTTTACTCAGCGCTATTAATCTTTTAATCAAAGAGCCTTTTTAATTTGAACTATATTGCACACATTCATATTGGCTGTCACACCCGAACAAGTTTATTGGGAAATTTTCTTGGGGACTTTGTTAAAGGTAGCCAACTACAGCATTTACCTCCGGAAATTGAAAAGGGCATTCGCTTACATAGAAGCATAGATGTGTTCACTGATTCACATCCATTAATCAGTGAATTGAGGCAAAACTTCCCTTCTGATATTCGTAGAATGGCTGGGGTAATCATTGATATCTACTTTGATTATCTACTCATGCAATCTTGGGACAATTACTCAAGTACTCACTTTAACAAGGTATTTACTCAGTTTTATCAGCAACTGGAGCAATTTTCACTGGCTGACAACTTGCACTTTAACAAACAAGCAGAACGTTTAAAGACTCATCAATGGCTAAATAAATATATTCATCGAGAAACCTGTTTCCACGCTTTTTCGAGTATTCAGAATAGATTAAAAAATAAAGTGCTGTTCGCTGAACAAGCTCAGTATTTTGTACTCAAACATAGTGATTTACTTGAGTCTAGCTTTCAACAGTTCTATCCTGAATGCCTTGAGCACGGACTTAAATTTATTCAGTCCTATAATCCTCCACAATAATTACGAGAAACTTAATATGGCTGTACACGAAATTCATCACCCCTTAATTCAACATAAACTAGGCTTAATGCGTGAAAAAGGGATCAGTAGCAAAGATTTTCGCGAATTAGCCGGTGAAGTAGGCAACTTACTGACTTATGAAGCAACGAGGGAGCTACAAACTGAGATTGTTGAGACCACAGCTTGGGATGGTCAAAAAATAAAAATCAAGAAAATCAAAGGAAAGAAAATAACAATTGTACCCATTTTACGTGCTGGCTTAGGCATGTTGGATGGAGTACTAAAACTCATTCCTAATGCAAAAATTAGCGTAGTAGGATTGTATCGAGATGAAGAAACCCTGCAGCCAGTCGCTTATTTCGATAAAGTAGTAAAAGACGTGCCAAAACGCACGGCATTGATAGTCGACCCTATGTTGGCCACAGGTGGCACCCTTATCGCCACCATCGACTTATTAAAACAAAAAGGCTGTAAACATATTATGGGGTTGTTTCTAGTGGCTGCTCCTGAAGGTTTAGCGGCAGTAAAAAGCGCCCATCCAGACGTTGAAATTTATACCGCGGCTGTGGATGAAAAACTTAATGAACAAGGCTATATATTGCCTGGGCTAGGTGATGCAGGGGATAAAATTTTTGGTACTCGATAAGCCATAGAGTAGTTTAAGGCGAAAATACATCTGGCAAGTTTAATCAAATACAAAAGGAAGTGATTGATACTTGCCAAAGGGTTTTGCCTGATAAATTGCAAAGTGTAAATGGGGTAAAGAAGAAAAACCTGTATTACCTGAGTAAGCTATTTTTTGACCTACTTTTACGCGCTCACCTAAGGTTACCGCAACCCCATTTTTTTCTAGATGATAATACTCACCTGTAGTGTCATCATCATGTAAAATGACTACATAGTTGGCATATTTGGCGTATCTCCGATTTGCACCACCTCGCGAATTCTGCGCAACTAAATCAATCACCACCCCTGCCCTCGCCGCATGTATGGGTGTTCCTATGGGCATGGCAAAGTCGACCGCGTACTTAGACGCACCTCTATGGCTATATCCGCCACCAAATCCTTGCACTATAGGAAAATAAGCCCCTTTGGCGTAAGGGTACTGATAAGCAATATTTCCATGATGCACTGCTAGCATATTGCCAGGCGTCCAGTAAAAAGATTCGTCATACCAGATTTTTTGACCTTGGTGCATGGGTTGCAATTCAAGCACTTTGATTCGCTGATGCCCTTGAAGTACTTGATTAACAATGTATTGCCCCTGATTGCTATTTGAGGACTTTAAGTTACTTGTTTGTACATCCAAGGTCACTGACACTACAAAAGGTTTTTTATTGTAGAGCCAATAACTGACGTGTTTGTTTTGTTCTACTTTTTCAACACATGCCCAATTATCCATGCAGTAATTAGGCGAACTAGCAAAGGCACTACAGCTAATAAGCATAGAAAATATAGATACAAAATATTTTGCGGCGCTACAAAATCTTAAATAACAGCGCACATTTACACCCAGTTCGACTTATTTAGAGAAAAGATTATTTATATGCTGAGCAAACGGCTTTGCTCGCATAAACCCTGTGACTCTTGCGGTGCTGATTTCATTTCCTTGAGTGTCAAAAAACAAAATGGTAGGTAACCCCAACACCGAAAAGTGCTCCTGAAATCTTATGTTATTTTCGCTATTATCCGTTAAGTCAATTTGCATTAAAACTGAATCACTTAACGCTGCTATTACCTGACCATCTGAAAACGTGTATTTTTCAAACTCTTTACAGGCCACACACCAATCAGCATACAGGTCTAACATCACTGATTTACCTTGCGCATTAGCTTCTGCTAATGCCTGGTTGAAATCTTCAATACTGCTGACTTTAAGAAATGTCGGATGAGCGACTGTATTATTGCCTGCTGACTGCACCGCAGTTTTGTTGTGATCCAGAGCGCTAATGGTTTGATAGCCATAACCGGCTGAAACAAACAAGCCAATAAATATCAATAATGCCCGAAGGCCCTTATAGAAAGTTGTTGGGCTATTTTGGTTCATCACATAAAAATAGGTAAAAGTTGTTAATCCAAGCAGTGTCCAAGCAAAATCTGTAGCGATATGGCTCACTAAGCGCTCTACAAACATAATGGCAACCGCTAACATCATAAAGCCAAAAGTGACTTTAACCACATTCATCCAATTACCTGCTTTAGGTAACAATTTACCACCTGTAATACCAAATAAAATCAATGGAATGCCCATTCCTAGACTCAACACATACAGTGCGCTGAATCCTAGAACTAAATCGCCACTTTGGGCAATAAATAACAAAATCCCCGTTAACGGCGCGGTAGTGCACGGTGATGCCACTAAGCCAGAAATGGCGCCCATCACTAATACACCTATATAACTTCCGCTGGTTTGTTTATTACTCATGGCATTAAGCTTTTCTTGCCATGACGAAGGCAACTGCAGTTCATAAGCACCAAACATCACTACGGCCAACAAAACAAAGATGACAATTAAAGCGATTAAAATAGCCGGATGTTGTAAACCTGCCTGAAACTGAACGCCAGCCGAAGCCACTATCAGCCCCAATAACGAATAGGTAATTGCCATGCCCTGGACGTACACAAAAGACAATGTAAATGCCCGCGAGGTGCTAATAGTTTTACCTTGACCAATCACAATGCCCGATAGAATCGGATACATAGGGAACACACAAGGTGTAAAGGCTAAACCAATTCCTAAGCCTAAAAATAATAATAGAGTGACAAATAAACTTTGTTCACTGGACAATAAGCTAGCTAATTCAAACTGCTCTGAAATGGGCGCTGTGGTGGTTGAATCTTCATTTGAAGTTTGTATTGGTTGTTCAGACGTTGTCATTGCAACAGCGCCAACCTGATTTAGATACACCTCTTTGGTGGTAGGTGGATAGCACAAACCGGCATCGGCACAGCCCTGATAACGAATTTTAACAATGCCATCTTGGATTGAAGTAACAACAGGATAAGTAATATCCAGTTGTCCACGAAACACATCCGACAAACCAAAAAATTCGTCCTCAACTTGCTCGGCGGCAGGAAAAACTGGCGTGCCTAACTCCACTCCTTTAGTCACTGACTTAAACTGTTTTTTATACAAATAATAACCGTCTGCAATAATCCAGCTTAGGACAACTTGATCACCTTGTTGCTTGAAGTCGAATTGAAACGCTTCATCAACTTGCAAAAATTCCGGCTCTTCACCAAACAGGTTGGCTAAGGGATCTTCCATTTGCGCCATACTCGCAGAACAGAAAAAACCAAAAGTCAGTGCTAAAACAAAATATCTAAAACTCAAATTCATCTACAATACTTCTTATCTAAAGGTAACTTGGCGAAATGCCAATGACTATTATTTATACTTTAATGGACAAACCTTAACAAATAATTAAGGCCCCACGTTACTTTGTTTACAGACCTTAACTCAGTCTGGCAAATTTCACTTTTGAGTGAAATTACCTGAATTTAAGATAAACACACCTCAGTCTCTTAACTCGTTAGACAAATGGCGCAACACTCTGTAACAATGCACCACTTGGTTTTTGGGGTTTTAATACCAGTATTATATCAAACACAACATCAAAAGTAGGTTATACCTAAAGCTTGTAGCGTATAACCCAAATAACGAGGTACCTTTGTTTAAACTATTTTTATTATTCGCTGTTTTACCTATTGTCGAAATCGCCATATTGCTTAATGTGGGTGAGCAAATTGGCGGTTGGTATACAGTGGCCATCGTTATTTTAACTGCTTTTGCAGGAGCACAATTAGTGAGGCAACAAGGTCTCAGTACCTTGATGCAAGCCCAACAAAAAATGCAGGCTGGCACTATGCCAGGTCAAGAAATGGCTGAAGGTCTTTTATTGGTCATTGCAGGGATCTTATTGGTTACTCCAGGTTTTATCACCGACGGAATTGGATTTTTATTGAGCTTACCTATGACCCGCCCCCTTATCGCCAAAGGACTACTCAAACATTTATCAGTTAGGGTAGTGAATCAATCATTTGATGGTAGTTATACTCAACACCAGCAACAAGGTCACAGGCCAAATCAATCTGAAGATATCATCGAGGGTGAGTTTGAACGTAAAGATAAGCCCCCAGCCAATCCAGCTCTTAAGGATGACTTAAGAAAACCCGATTAAGCTTGCGCTTTACCTTATTCACTTAAAATAGTTAATTTTCCTATTTCTACTTTTTAAGCTAAGTTGTAATCCACCAATAAGAAGCATTGACTGCTATGCGAATTTTACTAGTTGAAGATGATTTACCACTCGCCCGTGCGCTACATCAATCTCTGAGAACAGAAGGATTTACCGCAAACCATGTGGCCGATGCCAGATCGGCACTGCTCACCATCGAAACCAATGAATGTGACATGCTTATCCTTGATTTAGGTTTACCTGACATGGATGGCTTAGCGCTACTAAAACAAATAAGGCAAAAAAATATAAAGTTGCCAGTGCTGATATTGACGGCTCGAGATTCTATTGACGATAAAATTAAAGGGCTAGATCAAGGAGCGGATGATTATCTCAGTAAACCTTTTGATGTAAACGAGCTGATTGCACGTTTGCGTGTCATTGAAAGAAGGTTAGGTACCGCAACCAGTGCAACTATTACAATTGGAGAAGTCAACCTAGACTGTGCATCTCATGAATTAAAGGTTGCGGGTAAATTAATTGAGTTATCTCGCAAAGAATTTATGTTGTTAAAAGTACTCTTAGAACAAGCAGGGCGAATTCAATCAAGAGAACAGCTTGAGTCTAAATTGTATGAGTGGGGCGAAGAAGTAGCGAGTAACGCAGTGGAAGTGCATATTCACCATCTTCGTAAAAAACTCCCTGAGGCTTTTATCAAAACAATTCGCGGTGTAGGGTACAGCATTAAAGCCTCCTCCAAAATAGAGTCCTAAATGTGTCTATACGCCGTTATCTAACGCTGATTTTATTGTCGGTAATTACATTGGTCACTTTTGCAGCTGCGATTCAGGGTTACCGCAGCAGTATGGCAAAAGCGACCAGTGTATTTGATAACGAGTTACGTTCTTTAACACTTGTCTTAGTCGACATTACCGACTTAAGTACTCAGTCATTAACACCACAAACAGATGCCGCTTTTATCTTTCAAATATGGCAGCACAATCAATTAATTGTTAACTCCAACCCCAGTTTAGACACCGCTATTAGTGATTTCAAAAATGAGTTCTCTGAGCATAATTTTTTAGCGCAGCGTTGGCGTACCTTCGGGCATTTTTTTGAATCGAGCAACAAATGGGTGTTGGTAGCACAGCCTGTAAACAGACGTTTTGAGCTAGCAGAGCAAATGATTCTAGCTGCCGTGACGCCACTAGTGCTGTGTATTCCATTGTTAGCTATTATTATATTTTTATTAGTGAGTTCAGGGCTGCGCCCTTTGCGACTGCTATCGGAAAAATTACGATCCAAAAAAGCCGACGACTTCAGTCCTATTGAGCAGCAAAATCAAGGTAACGAACTCAGTCCAGTCCTAGAAACCTTAAATCAATTGTTTGAACGACTCAACGCTGCTTTTTCTCGAGAAAAACGCTTTGCCTCTGATGCAGCCCATGAATTACGCACACCTTTAAGCGTTTTGAAGATCAATGCTCATAATTTGGCTATAGAACTTAACAATAACCATACTACCCACACCAACATGGGATATCTGCAGCAAGGTATCGAACGTATGAGTCATGTAGTCGAACAAATTTTATTGCTCAACCGTACTAACCCCGAACAATACCAAGGTCAGTTCGAAACGATAGACACAGCGGCGCTTTGCCAAACAGTGATCGCTAGTTTATTTCCACAAATTGAAGCAAAAAAGCAAGAAATCGAACTACTTGGAAAAGGTGCAAATATTCGAGGGGATGAGTTTTCATTGGGCATACTGCTGCAAAATTTAATCTCCAATGCGAGTAAATACTCGCCAGAGGGCTGTTTGATTAGAGTAACGCTGAAGAGCGTGAATAAGCAGGTGGTGATTCAGGTAGAAGATGCAGGTCCAGGCATCGATGAATCTGAATATCAAAGAGTGTTTGAACGTTTCTACCGAATTGGAGGGGATCGACATACCAGTAATACATCTGGCTGTGGTTTAGGTTTAGCCATTTCAAAACATATAGCTGAGTTACATAATGCCACACTTAAATTAAGCCGATCTCAACAGTTATCGGGCCTATCAGTAGAACTGATTTTTCCGCAAGGTCAGCCTAATGCATAAATGGTTCGGCTACATGCCACTCTCCATTAGCACATTATGTGTCCTCTGTTGTTTCCCATTATTAGCAGCGGTGTCTGAGTACCATATTCAGCTCAAAGATCACCTGTTTTTCCCCTCGCGGATCACTATTCCTGCAAACCAAAAAGTCAAATTGATAATCGAGAATCAGGACAATACACCAGAAGAATTTGATAGTTTTTCTCTCAACCGAGAAAAGGTCATTTTTGCCAATCAAAAAGCAACCCTATTTATTGGACCACTTCAGCCTGGAGAATACAGCTTTTTTGGCGAATATAATCCTAATACTGCCCGTGGTGCTGTCATTGTTGAGCGTCAAAAGCTGGAGGTGCCTGATGCTCATTAACACCGTGATTTTGTTTTTTCGTGATGCTTTGCCCATTTTGGTATTACTTGCCTACCTATACGCACACCTACCTACGAGTCAATCATGGCTTTTAATATGCTTAGTCGCTAGTGCCATTTTGAGCCTAATATACATCAATCAAATCCATACTATTGGGCAGTGGTTTGCTGGCATAGGTATTGAATTGTCCCTGTGGTTTTCGCAACTCTTGGTTTATTTGTTGGCCTTAGTTTTAGCTTGTGGCCTAACCTTTCCTAAGTGGTCGAATCGATGTTTTACATACTGGATTGCAGGCTTGATGGTCAGTCTGACCATAGCGTCCAAAGGCAGTAACTTTATCTTGTACTTTAATGGCTATTTAAATCAAAGCAACGTGCTGCAATCTATGTTGCTCGGTACATTTTTAGGTTTAGGCATTTGTCTCAGCTTAGCCATTTTGTTGTATCTGGCGGCAAGGTGGTTAAAACAGCGGTTTGGGCTTTGGGCGACTTGGTTGTTAGTGCATATTTACGTAACGGGGCAACTTGTTAACGCGTTACCTTTATTAGTTCAGATCGATCTTATAAACGCCTCAGAGACTGCTTGGAGTAGCCAAAGTTTTCTCAGTAATGAGTTTGAGTTTGGTCATTTATTTAATGTTTTGTTCGGCTACCAGGCTACCCCATCTATAGCTCAAGTAATTGTTTATGTTTGCGCTTTAACCCTGCCTCTCGCTGCTTTTTATTGGCTTAAGCTAGATTCAACTACACACTCAGGTAACATCCAATGAACGCCCTTTATCGCGTATCTATTGCGCTTTTATACACGCTATTTTTTGTCCCCTTAAGCTGGGCTGACGGCATTCCAGTTGACAAGGTTTATAGTCCCTATGTTTTGGCCAATGAGCGGGAGTTAGAGTGGCGTTTTACATCTAGGCAAAACGATGATGGTAATGTGTTAGCGCAACGTTTAGCTTACGGTCATGCCGTTTCAGAATACCTGACAATTGAAGCTTATATCGTTGGAGAAAGGGACGATACCGGCGACTTTGGTTTGCAGGCTTATGAAATAGAAACCCGCTGGATGTTAACCGAACAAGGCGAATTGTGGGCCGATTGGGGGGTATTGTTTGAACTTGAAAAACAACATAAAGAAGACATTTACGAATTTACCAGCGGAATTTTATTTGAAAAAGAGTTTACACAAACCAGTTTAACCATCAATGCGTTGTTAGTTTATGAATGGGGTAAAGACATTCAAGATGAATTTGAAACTGAATTTCGGCTCAAATATCGCTATCGCTATTTAGCTGCATTACAACCTTCTATCGAAATTTACACGGGTGAAGATTTTGTTGGTGTTGGCCCTGGTTTTATGGGGGTACATAGGTACGCAGGACAAAAACAACTTAAATGGGAATTGGCCTTCATTGCTGGCTTAAATGGCGACTCAAAAGACCACACCCTGAGGTTTGCCCTAGAGTATGAATTTTAAAAAACCATATCTGGCCTAAAAGGTGCTTTGTCTTTTCTTAGACCTGAATAGATTTACTCTAAGGCAACTGAGAAAATCCCTGAAGCCCCTTTAAAAACAAGCGAAGGATAAGATATGAGTGGAATGACATCACGTAAAAATGCAATAACTGAAATCACTAATCGCGCACCAAAAGCGTGCAAGATGCCTGAACCATTGAACAAGATTTGGGCAACAGATGTTTTTGGCCTAGCGGCCATGGAAGAAGCATTATCAAAAAATGCCTTTAAAGCCATTAAAAAAACCGTTCAAACGGGTGCAACATTAGATCCGGCAACGGCCGATATTGTTGCTGCTGCCATGAAAGATTGGGCGATATCTAAAGGGGTAAAGTTCTTCTCTCACATTTTTTACCCTATGACCAATATTACTGCTGAAAAACATGATGGCTTTATCATCACTAATTCAGACGGTGGCGCCATTACTGAGTTTACTGGCAGTTTGCTGATTAAGGGTGAACCTGATGGTTCTTCTTTCCCAAATGGTAGCTTACGTATGACCAACGCAGCCCGTGGTTATACAGCATGGGATCCAACGAGTCCGGCCTATGTTATGCACACGGCTAATGGCGCAACATTAATGATCCCAAGTGTATTTATGTCGTGGACCGGCGAAGCACTTGATAAAAAAATACCGTTACTACGCTCAAATAAAGCCATGGATAAAGCAGCGCAAAAAGTGCTGTCCCTTATGGGCGAAACAGAGATTGCAACCCTAAACTCTAGTTGTGGTGCAGAGCAAGAATATTTCTTAGTTGATGAGCATTTTGCTAATGCTCGTCCAGACTTATTATTAGCAGGGCGCACCTTATTTGGTGCACCACCAGCTAAAGGTCAACAATTCGATGATCACTATTTCGGTGCTATCCCGGCTCGCGTTCAAGTGTTCATGCAAGATTTCGAAGACAAACTTTACCGCTTAGGTATTCCAGCCAAGACCCACCATAATGAAGTTGCACCTGGCCAGTTTGAAATTGCCCCTTACTTTGAAGCAGCTAACGTTGCCGCAGATCATCAACAATTATTGATGACACTCATGAAAAGTACGGCTAAAGAGCATGGCTTTTTATGTTTATTACATGAAAAACCTTTTGCAGGGGTCAATGGCTCTGGTAAACACGTTAACTGGTCGGTAGGAAACGCCACTCAAGGTAATCTACTGGATCCTGGCAGCACCCCCCACGACAACCTAAACTTCTTGTTGTTCTGTGGCGCGGTTATTCGTGGTGTACACAAATATGGCCCACTTTTAAGAGCGGTTATCGCCTCTGCTGCAAACGACCATCGCCTTGGAGCAAACGAAGCACCACCTGCGATTTTATCTGTCTACTTGGGAACCCAATTAGAAAGTGTGTTTAACGATATTAAAGAAGGTAAATTGTTAGAAAAAGCCAAGGGCGGCTTGATGGATCTTGGTCTATCTCAAATTCTTCAATTTGAACGTGATCCTGGTGATCGTAACCGTACATCGCCTTTTGCTTTTACCGGAAATCGCTTTGAGTTTAGAGCCGTAGGTTCTTCTCAGTCGGTTTCAGGTCCTTTAGTCGCAATGAATACTATGTTGGCCGACTCACTCAATTGGATAGCCGAAAAACTTGAAGCTGTGATAGCCGAAGGTGAAGACAAAACCTCAGCTGTTATCACAGTGTTGCAAGAACTCATGCAGTTACACGGTAATGTAATATTTGGTGGTGATGGGTATTCAAGCGAATGGCATAAAGCTGCAGTTGAAGAAAGAGGCTTAAAAAATATTCCTACCAGTGCTGACGCTTTACCTGCGTTTAAAGAAGAGTCAGTGGTTAAGTTGTTTGAGTCGACAGGTGTGTTATCACCAGCTGAACTGGCGAGCCGTTTTGAGGTATACGCAGAACAATACGTATTGTCGATTGAAGTAGAAGCTAAAATAGTTATCGGTATGGCTAACACTAGAATCTATCCGGCGACAGTCAAGTATCTAGACAGCCTTTCTAGTGCAGCAACTAACCTTAGCGCGCTGAATATTACCATCAGCCATAACAGCATAGATGAAATTGCTGCTGAAACCGACGCCATGATGGCAGCGGTTAGCAAACTTAAAGAAGCATTAAGTGTGGAAGAGTTTGACAGCACCGAAGCACATATGAACCATTGTGCTCATGTTCTGTGCCCACTTATGTTAGAAGTGCGCTCTCATGCTGACGCCTTAGAACTAGTGGTTTCTGATGACTTATGGCCATTACCTAAGTATCAGGAAATGTTGTTTATAAAATAAACAGCAACCTAAAAAAAGACCCAAAAGAAAAAGAGCTTAGGCTCTTTTTCTTTTTTTGGTTCTGCTACCTGATAAACTCAGCCTTCAATTAGCAAACGTTTATAGAGTCTTACAAGATGAAAGCCTGTGCCTGCCATATTTTAGTTAAAGACAAAGCCCTTGCAGAAAAACTCAAAAGCCAACTTGATAAAGGCGGCAACTTTCACCAATTAGCCAAAAAATATTCCATCTGCCCCTCTGGCAAAAAAGGCGGAGACTTAGGCGAGTTCAGCCCGGGTACAATGGTCAAAGCCTTTGACAATGTGGTGTTTAAAAAAGAAATTTTGACCGTTCACGGCCCAGTGAAGACACAGTTTGGTTATCATTTAATAAAGACACTTTATCGAAGTTAACGAGTGAATTTGGATTAGCAAACTGAATACGACTGATAAGTTAATAGACAATAGCGAATATTAAAAACCTGATTTGCTAAAGCGCTAATTTTAAACACTTGGACGCTATCGATAACACCAAAACTTGATACCTTGCTGTTGCAAAAAAGCTTCTGCATTAGCGCCTTGCAATAGTGCTAAGGTCGCTAATAATCCAGCTTGGATACAGTAGGGAGCAGCGACAGTCACCGATCTGGCGGCATTTTCAATGGGATACCCAGTTTCAGGGTTAAGAATATGACTGTACCGTTTTCCTTCTTTTAATAAATAACGTCTTGCATCACCACTGGTGGCTAAACCACCGCTGACAATTTTTAGGATTTTAGTCGAACCATTGTTGTCATCAGGGCTTTCAATTCCTATATGCCATGGTTGCTTATTTTGCCTTGGCCGCGTCACCTGAATATCACCACCAAAGTTCACTACAACTGAAGTAGTTGTGGCATATTCAGCACATAACTTGGCAACACAATCCACCGCGTATTCTTTACCTATACCACCAAAGTCCAACTCCATACCTTTAGCCAAAATGATTGAAGACTGATCATATTTAACCTTCTGCCAACCAATGTTAGGCATCAGTACTTTTACGGCTTCAGGAGTGGGAACATTACCTGTACCATCAAATTTCCACGCTTGGCGCAGTACCCCAGAAGTAATGTCAAACAAACCTTCACTTAATTGAAAACAACTGTTCGCAAATTCCAACAGTCGAAATATTTCATCATCAATAACAACCGGTTTACCGTCACTATGATTAATATTAGCCATAGGATTGTTGCTCAAATAACGACTGAATTTTTGTTCGATACGTTTGGTTTCTGAATGGGCGACTGAAGTGAGGTGAGTGGCAAGCACAGAATCTTGCGTTTCAATCAGCACTTCACAAGGGCTAGCCATAGCAGTAAAGCGACCAATAATATGGTCGCTTTTTTGTTCTATCGTAAAATCACTAACTGACAAAGGTAGCCCTTAAGTTAAAAACACTAGATTAGAAGCTATAACTAACTTGTGCAATCACCGCTTTCACACTGGGGTATAAATCTTGCTGCTGCAACGCTCCAGGCGCATCAAAACCAGCGTTCTTAGGATCTTGTTGATAATATTCCAACCTAAAGGCCCACTCGTTGCCACTTGGCATTTTCATTCCATATTTTAGGCCAAGGGTATAGGCAGTCATTTCCCCTAAACGATAGTCTGCACTAGCAAAAGTGGGGAGCGTAGAACCTTCCAGTAAAAAGGGGTGATAAAACTCCGCAGCCCCTTGTTGGTAGTACCTAAAATGAGGCTGAATATAAGTATTGTCAGTCAAATTAAAACGCAACCTAGAATCAATAGTATGAGAATTGATATCCCAGTCATCTGTGGCGTATCGATAAGAAATATCTGCCACACCACTGTCCAAAGCATATTTAGTTTGCCAATAGAAACTATGTCTAGTGCGCTCTGTTGGCCTCTCTTCATAGACTAAGGACTGTGTTAACCCTTGGTCGTTAATAACACTTAAAACCTTAAAGGGATCAGTGTGATAACCATCAGACGTAGATAAACCATAGTTAAATTGCATTAACATTCTTCGATTAATAATTTGTGTCACACCAAACATCAAATCTATGGTGCTTTTGTCGTCGGAACCCTTTTGTCTTGTAGCATCAAAAGCGGCTTGATAAGCTTGCTCATTAGCAAATTGACCTTCGTCTATGACCATTTCAGAAAAAGCGACAGGGCGACCACCTTCGGGATCTATAGTGTCAAAAGCCAAAGATAGGCCAGCCGATACAGTCGTATTTTTCTGATTAAAATCTCTGGCAAGAGAGCCATTAACCGCAATAGACAAGTAGTCATATTCTTTTGAAAAATGCACACCTGTACTGCCTCGCATGTCATCCCAAAGGGGTTGAGTCCACTGTGCTTCAAGTTGTAGACGAGTATCTCTAAAAGTGTCATCCAGGGGTATTTCGCCCCCTTGAATTTCATATTGTCCCTTACCTGATGGACGAGTAAAGGTTTGTGCATTTGGCTGAGATACTGCACCTGTGGCAGACGCACCAGTAAGTGTATCCAGCACGAATTTCCCAGAAAAAATATGTTCATCACCAAAATCTTTTTTTGCTGAAAATACACCTTCAACGGCAGTGACTCTGTCTGTTTCACCGTAATACAACAAAGCAGTATCCATTTCCCACACGCTTTCTTCGGCTTGTACCACTGGGGTTGTGCCTAACAGCGCGCAAGTTGCGGCTGCAAGTGCGGTATTAATATTGGCTACTTTTTTTGTACGCTTAGCTATTTGATTTTTAGAAGTTAGTTGCATCCACAACCTCCACCAGCAAACGCACGACCACCACTCGTGGCCTCTTTACTAAAGTAAATATGATCATCTAAACCAAGGTCGTTTCCCTCAGCGTCCAAAGCCATTTCATCTTTAGCCAGTAAGTCACGTTCCCAAGGTTTGACCCCAAGGTTGGCACAGCCAACAAGCTGAGTACTGATCAAAAATGCGAGTATAATTCGTGCTTTTTTTAACATAACTGCTTCTCTTTATTGGTTAAAGACTTCTATTCATTAAGAAGTAAAACTAATTCTTGTTCATACAAAGGTTCGCTGCGTGTGAAAAAACCTTTGTGAGAAAATCGGATATTTCCTTTTTTATCGATGACATAACTGCTTGGCATACCCAATAATTGATAATCACTGGCTATGTTTCCTTGAGGATCATAAATAATGGGAATTTGTGCCGGCACCTTTTCTAAAAAGGCTTTTGCTAAAGCCTCTTCAGCATCTAAATTGATGGCAATAATCTGTAAGCCCTGCGCGGCATATTTTTGCTGCATTTGGTTCATCCACGGAAAGGATTTGCGACAGGGTTTGCACCAGCTTGCCCAAAAATCGAGATAGACTACCTGCCCTTTTAAGGCGGACAATTTGCTTGGCAGCTGACCATGGGAGATGGCAAAGTCAGGGGCGGGGATTTCCTGCGCTATGCTTAAAGAGAGCGGTGAAAAACTGAGAATGAAAAACAGTATACTTAAGCGAATATAATTCAAAACATTTACCTGCTAAATAATATGTAGTTAGTTTAGATGGTAAATCTTAAGTAAAACTTAAAGCAATAAAAAAGCCCCCGAAGGAGCTTCTTTAAACGTTTTTGATTAAAGTGTTATGAATCTACAGAGCCGCAGAAACGATAACCTTCACCGTGAATAGTCACAATCAAATCATCCGCGTTCACTTCTGACTCAAAATGTTTACGAATTCGACGGATAGTAACATCAACAGTACGGTCATTTGGACGTAATTCACGGCCAGTCATTTCCATAATTAGTTGTTCACGTGTCAATATTTTACCTGGGTTGTTTAAAAACAAGTGTAAAGCTCTGAACTCACTGCGTGGCAAGCGAAATTCTTTGCTACTTGGAGAAATCAAACTACGGCTATCACCGTCTAAAATCCATCCATTAAAGTTTACACGACTTGGTAAATCATCATCTTCGCTACTATTAGTGGTACGCGCTAATAAGTTACGAGCACGGATAGTCAGTTCGCGAGGATTGAAAGGTTTAGTAAGGTAGTCATCGGCACCAATTTCTAGACCTAAAATTCGGTCTACATCATTGTCTCTGCCAGTTAAAAATATCAAACCTACATTCTTACGACCGCGCACTTCGCGTGCCAAAAGCAAGCCATTTTTACCAGGTAAGTTGATATCCATGATAACCAAGTTGATGGTGTTGTTTTCAAAGATGCCATGCATCTGTTCGCCATGTTCGGCTTCAAATACATTGTACCCTTCTGCTTCAAACAAGCTTTTAAGGGTAGTACGTGTGACCACTTCATCTTCAACAATTAATACGTTAGGAGTCTGCATGTTTCAGGCCTGATTAGGAATTTGTGTAAAAGTTTATCAGAAAATATCGAAAAATCAGGGTTTTATCTACCAAAAATTGCATATATAAACAAAATTTATGCATTTATACTAATACAATCATAAATTTGCTCTATTAGAGCGAATATTAACCAGTTTTGGTTTTATAAAAATGAGCCAACGTGCACTTTATCGTGTGTCACTTTTTTAACTGGGAATAAAATTTTAAACTGCACCCCTTCCCCTTCTTCACTGACAATTGAAATTGAACCATTTAAAGCTTGCGTCACTAGGTTGTAAACTAAGTGCATACCTAAGCCACTGCCTCCTTGTCCTCGCTTGGTCGTCACAAAAGGATCAAAAATACGCTTTCGTAAATGTTCTGGAATACCTTTTCCATTATCCTTAAACTCAATACTGACTTTAGTATCACCAATAGCCTGAATGTTAATGTCTATTTGGCCCTTGTCCATGTCCTCAAAACCATGAATGATAGAATTCATGATCAAGTTGATAATAATTTGATTAATTGGCCCTGCTTTTGATTCAACAACTAAGTTATCTGCACAGTTCACGTTGATCTGATGTTTGACCTTTTTTAACTTAGGTCGCATCGACATTAAAATTTCTTCCATCAACTTAGCAAAAGAGAAGACCCGATTATTCTCCGAAGATTGGTCAACGGCGACTTGTTTAAAGCTTGAAATCAGTTCTGCTGCCCGATTCAAGTTACGATAAATGATATTGAGGTTTTCTTCGCCCTCGGCAATAAACTTCGACAAAGAACTGGCTTTAAGTGTTTTATCTTCAAACGCTTTACGCATGTCAGATAATCTATCTAACATCATTGTAGAGGCTGTCACACCCAGTCCAATTGGCGTATTAACTTCATGGGCCACACCCGCAACCATATCTCCTAACGAAGCCATTTTTTCATTTTGAACCATTTGTCGTTGAAATTGGTGTAACTTCTCTAAGGTTTGGATCAATTCGCTATTGGCTTCTTTTAACGCATTGGTACGCTGTTTTACCTTTCCTTCTAAACTGGTATTCAACTTGGCTTGTTCAGCTTCTGCAATAGTCTGCCGCTGCATATGTTCTTGGGTTCGCTGCAACATGTTATTAAAAGCTTCACCCAAAATATCCAGCTCTTTAATACCATTTAACTCAGCACGACTTGAATAGTCTTTCTGGCGAGATATTCGCTGCACCAGCTTAACTAATACGTTAATAGGTGCAGTAATGGCTCTTTGCAATTTTATCGTGAACAAAAAACAAACTAACAAACATGCCAGTAATACACTTACGGTGAGAATAATTGAATTGCTGGTAAGTTTTTGTAACCCATCTGCCGAAGCCCGTAAATAAAGGTAACCCACGACTTGTTTTTCATTGCGAATAGGGCGAATAATTTCCATCACCCCAGCGGCCATTTTAGGCTGATATAACTGGTCTACTTGATCAAACTTGGCTTTTACAGGGGCGATACCCTCTTTGTTGTAACTGGCAAAAAATTTGATAGTTTGATCGTCCATAATTCTGTAAATGTGGACGTTTTCAATTAATTCAGAAGCGGACAATATTTTGAGATTTTCTTCTTCAAGCAAACCTTCATCTTTAATCAAAGAGTCCATGGAATCACGTCCGATCATCTCCGAATAGATCACCACATTATCTTCTAGGGATTGTCGATAAGTACTAATTTGACTATACAGATTGACACCTGAAGAAAAAATTAATGACAAAGAAGTGATAGCCATAACTACCCAAATAATCAGGCTTTTTATTGATAGAAATTTAGTGTCTGAGGCCATATTACTTGTAACGTATTCCTAGGTCTGACGACTCATCATAATCGATATTGATACAAAAACGTTCAAATTGAAACTAATAGACTGAATTTATGTCGTTTTTTATCACGATTAAGAATAAATAAACAACTAAGCTAAGCAAACCTGAAGCGCTATCTTTCACTCTTAAAGTCGGCCTAGTTTCTGATTAACTTTAAAATATCTTGCTCACTCAACTGATAATCAGTTGCTATTCGCTGCAGCGTCACTTGCTGATCTATCCGTTCAACTTTGCTGCTTGCAGAACGGATCAAACCTTTAAGGTCACTTAAACAGATACAAATAATCTCACCTTGGTCGATGTCTAATAACGCGACCGGCAAGGCAGCCTTTTTGTAAAGAAGATGCGGGCAAACACTTTGTCTTTCGACAGTTTGCAAACATTTAGTGGGTAATGCTTGTACTACAGTTGTTAAACCCAAAAACAATAAACAACAGCTACTAACAAAGCTACATTTCATAGTTTTCTAGCTCAAATAGAGTGTTTCATAATCTTTTGCGGCCGCTTCCCATGTAAAGCGGCTTTGCATGGCTCGCTGTTGAGTCAGCTCTAGTTCTTTTGGTGCCTCATGATAAAACAGCAATGCTCGTTGTATACAGGACAACAAAGCACTGCTATCAGGCTGTTCAAATACAAAACCCGTTGCCATATCTGGGTTTTCTGCCAAATCTATTACTGTATCTTTAAGTCCACCGACTGCTCTGACAATCGGCAAAGTACCGTATGCCAAACTATACATTTGATTCAAACCGCAAGGTTCAAATAAAGACGGCATCAAAAAGAAATCACTACCTGCTTCTATCATGTGTGCTTTACGAACGCTGAAATCTTCAACAAATGCCAATTTTTTAGGGTATCTGTCTGCCACTTTTTGCAGATACTGGCTGATTTCAGGGTCACCCGTTCCTATGATGGCAAGTTGTACATCATGTTGCATAAGCTTATCTAACATAGGCAAAATAAAGCCAAAACCTTTTTGATCGGTTAAGCGACACACCATACCGATAATAGGAATACGTACTTTTTTGGGCAATCCTAACTCTTGTTGCAATTCAGCTTTACAGGCTTTTTTGCCCGTTAAATCACCGTGATGATAGTTTTTAGCGATATGTGGATCGTTAATAGGATCCCACTGACTGTAGTCACACCCATTCAAAATACCCGACACGTCATGTCTTCTGTTTTGAAATTCGTTGAATAGATGATGAGAGCCCAGTGGAGTTAACAATTCCTGTGCATAATTTGGACTCACTGCATTAATTTTATTGGCGTAACGTATCCCCATACGCACAAAATTCAGGGCATCACCATCCAATTGGCTGTGTAATTGATAGTGAGGCTGTAAATAGGCTATGTCAGAAAAACGATGGGTGCCTTGATAAGCGCCATTATGTATGGTGAAAATGGTCTTTGCTTGGTCAAAAAAGCCGGTATCCTCAATACTAACAAAATAAGGGGTCAGCGCTGTATGCCAGTCGTTACAGTGCACTATATCGGGCTGAAAGCCTGCCGCCTTAGAGGCCTGTAAAGCAGCACTTGCGAAAAATGCGAAACGTTCTGCGTTATCCGGATAAGCATGGTAATCGTCAGAATAAAGGCCTTTGCGAGCAAAGTATTCTGGGTAGTCCACAGCTAAGACTTGTACCCCTTCTAAGGATAAATTCTTAACAGCAAACTCATATGACTTGTGACCCGAATACAAGGTTTGTTTGTCACAGTAATCTGGCGCATCAAACTTGTCCGCTAACTGTTTGTAATAAGGCATGACTATTGTCACTTCGTGCCCCATTTTTGACAATGCCAAGGGCAGCGCTTTACCTACATCAGCTAAACCACCCGTTTTAACTAGGTCTTCTACTTCTGATACAACAAACAATATCTTCATTCGGCTGGTTACCTTATTATTTTATCCGAGCACACTGGTAGAGTGTAAATTTAGTAGTTTGAGCCATTGGACTTACAGCGCTAAAGCGCTGTTCAAGTAACTCAGAGTAACGCAAAAATTTATTCGCCACCAATGTCAGTGAACCACCTTGCGTTAAATATTGCTTAAGTTGCGAAATAAAATTCTCAGTAACAGAGTAATCAGTCTGAATTCCAGTATGAAACGGGGGGTTAGTGTATACCGCTGAAAACTTGCCTTGTACATCCATCAAACCATTTGAAGCCACAACTTTGGCGTTTAGCTTATTGAGCTTAGCGCTTTCTTTTGAGCAATGTACCGCCAGGGCGCTGACATCAGTCATCACCACTTCACTTTCAGGGCTTAGTAAGCCAAGGTAACACCCTATTACACCAGCACCACAGCCAAAGTCTAATAACCGCCCTTTTTTAATCTCAGGCAAGTTATCCAATAACACTTTTGTACCTAAATCGAGCGAACCATGGTTAAACACGCCTGGTAAAGAACATATTTTATAATTGAGGCCACCCACTGAGATATCGACTTCACTTTGCCACTTAGTCAAATCAAAAGGTTTGATTGGTTTATCGACTTGCGCACCAAATAATGCACAATGACGTGCAGAGTCCACTTTGTTTACTTGAGAACCAATAGTCTCAAGCATTTTAGCCGCGCTTTTTACGCCCCCTTTGTTTTCGCCTACAAGCAAAAGACTAGCATTTTCATTTAGACACGCTGCGACATTGGCGATCAGCATTTTTGCCTGATCTTTAGACTTAGGCATATAAATGACTGCACCATCAAATTTTTGGTCAGTTGGATACGCCGCCGCAAAAATATGTTGTGCCGATTTACCTGCAGCACAACTCTGCTGGTAAATATCAAAGTATTGGTGAAACACTTTTAAATCTGGATTGTTTAATTGCTGTGCAATTTGGCTGTCGGTTGGGTTAACCAACAACCATTTACCTTGAACAAAGGTATCTGCATTGCGCATTAATAATTGGCTAGGAGCAGATAACATCAAGAAACCCTCTCAAACATTAAATCCCATACACCGTGACCCAATCTATGTCCACGCTGTTCAAATTTAGTTAAAGGACGTTGCTCAGGTCTTGGCACATAATCGTTAGTAGCTGATTGATTTTTAAACCCTTCGGCACCTGACATCACTTCTAACATGTGTTCGGCGTAATTCTCCCAATCGGTGGCCATATGAAATACCCCACCAATGGCTAATTTGCTTTTTAATTTTTGTACAAAATCTGGCTGTACAATACGCCTTTTGTGATGACGCTTTTTATGCCAAGGATCAGGAAAAAACAGCTGCACACGGGCCAAAGCATTATCAGCAATACAATCAGCGAACACCTCTACTGCGTCATGTTCGTATACTCTTAAATTCTGCACATTATGCTCAGCTGCTTCGCTAAGACAAGTGCCAACCCCCGGACGATGCACTTCAATGCCTACAAAATCTTTATCTGGCTCATTTAACGCCATTTCTACCAAAGACTTGCCCATCCCAAATCCAATTTCCAACACGACTGGGGCAACACGTCCAAAAGTGTCAGCAAAATTTTGTAACCCCGCTTTATGCTCTAAACCCATAATCGGCCAGTTTTGTTCGATGGATTTTGCTTGTCCTGACGTTAAACGCCCTTCTCTTTTTACAAAGCTCTGAATTTTACGGATATACACGCCAGATTCGGCCGCTTCTTTTTCAGATTTAAACTGACTCATTTTAGGTTCTCTTCTTCAAATTTTGCTTGTTTATTTAGCAAGCATAGATGCCGCGCATTATCCGGCGACACAGACTGATTGCAAGGAAGACAGCTTAATTTATGCAATTTTTGATGCTAAATATTCAGCTAAAATCTTAGATTGCTCAATAGGCAACATATGCCCAGCTTTTTCAAGTATCGTCATATCACTATTTGATAGTTGTTTATGCATTGCCAATACAGTTGACTGGCTCACTAAATTATCCTGCTCTCCACTAATAAGGTGAATGGGAAAAGCACATTTAGCCAAAGCTGGTAGCAAGCTTTTTCTGGGTTGGGTCGCACTAATTTGTGCCGCTAAAACCCCCGATCCTAAGTCCTGCTCCATTTGTTTAACGATAGTTAAGTATTCGTTTTGCTGTTGATGGCTTTTGTGAAAAAAACTTTTTAGTCGTTTTTCAGTCATGCCGCTATAACGTTTGTTAGCAATTAACGTCAGTAATTGTTGCCGCTGCCGCACTTCATCTTTCGGTAATTCATCACATGCACTAGCAATAAGTGTCAGAGACGCAATCTTACTTGGATTTTCAATTGCTGTCAGCGCCGCGATATACCCGCCCATAGAGTAACCCACCAAATGTATTGGCTCCTCAAAATAGGCAATTCGATCAGCGCTTAACATCTTCATCTGAGCTAAGTTTTCAGCCCACTGCAAAGGTACAAAAGCACGCATGGGTATATCTAGATGTTGCCAACATGGGTTAAATACCCTTTCATCACACATTGTTCCGGGGAAAAACACCACAGGCTGACTGATTTGATAAGTTGTATCTTTTGTTTTAAGCAATCTCTTCTCAACTGAACTATTTCAAATTTGTTAGGGTATGATACCAATCTGCTTTCAGAATTACCTAAAGAACAACAGATCCATACAGCGTGCAAAATACTATTACATCAACACACCACTCCTTCAGTCAAAATGTCTTAACTTGGTTTGACCTTAATGGTAGAAAAAATCTGCCATGGCAGCTTAATAAAACACCCTATACCGTTTGGGTGTCAGAAATCATGCTACAACAAACTCAAGTTAAAACGGTTATTCCCTATTATCAGGCGTTTATGCAGCGTTTCCCTGACGTTCTCAGTTTAGCTGATGCACCTCAAGATGAAGTATTGCACCACTGGACAGGCTTAGGTTATTACGCTCGAGCTCGCAACTTACAAGAAGCAGCGCAACTCATTAGGGATCAGCACCAAGGCATATTTCCTGAAGATTTAGAGCAGTTAATCGCTTTGCCGGGCATAGGTCGCTCTACAGCTGGTGCTATTTTATCCTTAGCTTGTGGCCAACATCAGAGTATTTTGGATGGTAACGTTAAACGTGTATTAGCCCGCTATTTCGCCGTTGAAGGATGGCCGAGTAATAAAAAGGTGGAAACAGAGCTATGGCAATTCGCAGATAAGTTAACCCCAAAAGTCAGAACAGCCGACTATACCCAAGCCATGATGGATATGGGCGCAACACTTTGCACCCGCAGTAAACCACAATGCGACATTTGCCCTGTTCACAATGACTGTTTAGCCTTTGTACAAGGTCGGCAAACAGAACTACCCCATAAAAAACCCAAAAAGACGATCCCAGTTAGATCGACTTTTATGTTAATTCCTATGTGGCAAAAGCAGCTGTTGATATACAAACGACCACCAGCTGGTCTATGGGGAGGACTGTGGGGATTTTATGAAGTCGAACACCAGGAGCAAATAGCCGAACGCGCCGCGAGTCTAGGATTTAACGACATTCAGCAACAACCACTGAACTCTTTTCGTCACACCTTCAGTCATTTTCATTTAGACATACAACCAATTGTATTACATTTAAAACAACAACCTATTGGTCGAATAATGGAAGATACACAAATGTGGTACAACTTAAGGGAACCGCAAAATGTAGGATTAGCCGCGCCAACCAAGAAACTATTTAGTACAATCACTACATCATTTTAATTTGGGTGTACTTTAGGTAACACCCTCACCATTAAATTAGAGCATTATGAGCAGAACAGTATTTTGTCAGCGACTACAAAAAGAAGCAGATGGCCTAGATTTCCAACTTTATCCCGGTGAGCTAGGTAAGAAAATTTTCGATAATATATGCAAAGAAGCATGGGCCGAATGGCAAAAGAAACAAACTATGCTGATCAACGAAAATAAACTCAACATGATGGAGCCGACAGCTAGAACATTTCTAGAGACCCAAATGAAAGGGTATTTATTTGAAGGCAAAGAACCAGATATCGAAGGTTACGTGCCACCCAAAAATTAAAATTGAACAACTTTAAAGCAGCAGTTAACCCCAACTTTGCTTTTTTAGTAGAGATTTTGTGCAATCTATAAACAATCTGCAAAATTTCACTAAAAAGGGGTTGACTTAAAAGCGCTAAATCCGTTTAATACGCACCCTCAGCGAAACGGACGCAGTCTTTAAAGACAAACTCTTGTTAAGTTGATGCCCAGATAGCTCAGTTGGTAGAGCAGAGGATTGAAAATCCTCGTGTCCTTGGTTCGATTCCGAGTCTGGGCACCATTATTCTTAGAAGCCCTGAACAGAAATGTTCGGGGTTTTTTAGTTTCTAGTATCTAGAAATTGAAAATCCTCCTGTCCTTGCCGGTATCCGTAAGTTGCGACTCCGAGTCTGGGCACCATTATTCTTAGAAGCCCTGAACAGAAATGTTCGGGGTTTTTTAGTTTCTAGTATCTAGAAATTGAAAATCCTCCTGTCCTTGCCGGTATCCGTAAGTTGCGACTCCGAGTCTGGGCACCATTATTCTTAGAAGCCCTGAACAGAAATGTTCGGGGTTTTTTAGTTTCTAGTATCTAGAAATTGAAAATCCTCCTGTCCTTGCCGGTAACCGTAAGTTGCGATTCCGAGTCTGGGCGCCATTATTCTAAGAAGCTCTGCAAGAAATTAAAGGCTATTTTAAAACCTTGTCTTTTCTACGACCACCACTCACTCGCCAATAGCCACTGTTTTTCATGCCTTCCCATAGCTTTCGGGTTATTTTCTAGCGACGGATTAGCATCAATTTAGTGCAGTGTGGTTTTTATTTAGTGCGATATCACTGCTCACTCATTAGAGTCATCTATATTTCGTATTAATTTTCATATGCTTACCTAGGTATACACAGATAATTTCGATGGTGTGGTCTTTGCTTGCAAGTGAGTAGTTTTTTAATAGAGAGCACAACGTCTTGGCAATCATCGAAAACATTCCAAACTGGGTAACTGAGTGGGTGCCTTTTTGGGCAATAGGGCCGACCTTGTTCTTAACCATATTTTTTGCACTTTGGCTGGTAAAACGCCTTTTGTATATCTACTTACGGGGATTTAACAACCCAACAAATTACGACTGGTCTGGAATAGCAGTAAGGGCGGCAAAACGCCCCTTAAGTCTGTTAATTATGGCAACAAGCTTAGCGGCGACTGCAAAGTTAATTGAATTTTATGCGCAGACCACTAACACTTGGGTGACGCAATTTAACCTACTTGCAATGCTTTTAACTGTTGTTTCGCTCTTAGTGTTTGCAGACCACTTTGCCCGAATGAGTATTACGCGGATAATTTCTAAAGGCAGTGGACTACGAAGCAGCGGTACACTCTTAAGGGGTCTTCTGCGTGGCGTAATTATAGTTATTGGCATACTGATTATATTAAGTACAATTGGGGTTTCAATCACACCACTTGTGGCCTCATTAGGCATTGGCTCACTTGCGGTTGCTTTGGCATTACAACCCACCTTGGAGAACTTTTTCTCTGGCATTCAAATGTTAGCCGACAAACCTATTCGAGTAGGCGATTACATTGAACTCGACTCAGGAGAACAGGGCTTCGTTGAAAAAATTGGCTGGCGCTCGACATGGATAAAAATGTTGCCTAACAACATAGTGATTATGCCAAACAGTAAATTGGCGCAATCAAAGATTATTAACTTTTATTATCCAGAAAAACAACTATCAGTCCCGGTCGACCTTGGCGTGCACTACGATTCTGATTTAGACCATGTGGAAAAAGTCACGCTAGAGGTCGCTAAGCAAGTACTAAAAAGCCATAAATGGGGCATTCCAGACTACGATACCTTTGTAATATTCACTGGATTTGACAATTCCAGTATCAATTTAACTGTGATGTTGCGAGCACAAGAGTACTTTAATCGTTTTTTTATTAAATCTGAATTCATTAAAGCCCTACATAAAAGATACGCACAAGAGGGTATTGTCATCCCTTACCCTATTCGGGCAGTTAATCTTAGCCAGGAAAAAAGTGAAGAAGCATTAAAAAAAATATAAGGCGGATGCCACACAGCGCCTAGTGATCTATCAATGTGAGGATACGCGTAGCATAAGGTAATGTTAATCGCCTACATCACCGAGCATTCGGTTATGTAACAAATACCAATTCATCCCTTTAGATGTCAGGCGTTTCTACTGTTCCGTCTGCATGTTTAGCAAATCGTGTTTTGGCTGTAACATGTACAGGGTCTTTGGTTGGCCAGGGCCAGCCGCCGAATTGATTTTGGCGATAATCGACAAAAGCTTGTTGAATTTCCTGTTCGGTGTTCATTACAAAGGGGCCATACTGCACAACAGGCTCTCCGATGGGACAACCTTGTAGTAGCAAGAATTCACAGGCTTCATTTCCAGAACTCAATTTCACTTCAGTATCGGATTTTAACTGTACACCTTGCAGTGCTTTGAGCTCAGTTGTGTCTACCGTGGCTACTTGGCCCTTATAAAAATACAGCATGCGATTTAGTTCTGAGTTAGCTGCAGGCAAAGTAAACTGAGCATTGGCTGGCATTTTGATATTCCACACCCAGACTTCATTTTTGGGGTTATTAGCCCATGATTCTGGAGGAGGAGCAGGTGGACATTGGCCATTTAACTGCCCCGCTATAACTTTAACGGTAGTCACTTTGCTATTGGCATCTAAACAATTCACAACTGGAATGTCTTTATTCCAGAGCATAGTGAAATGAGGCTCTACCATTTTGCTTTTTGCTGGCAAGTTAATCCAAATTTGAAACAACACCAGCGGGTTTTCTGCTTCTTCATTGTTCAGTGGAAACATTTCAGAATGCTGGATTCCCTTACCCGCGGTAAGCCACTGAGTATCACCTGCACCGTATCGACCGGCTGCATTTAATGAATCGGCATGATCAACTACCCCTTGATTAACCACAGTAATTGTTTCGAATCCTCGATGAGGGTGTGCTGGAAAGCCCGGCACAGTCTCACCGTGATACATATTCCAGCCATCAAGAGAGTTAAAATCCTGACCAATATTTCGCCCAGCTAGTGATGCTTGTGGCGCTAAATTTCCATTTCCTTTGGGAAAATCATCCTTGTGATAGACACAAAATAAAAATGGATCTTGTGTTTGCCAGGGAGTGCTTAAGTTAAACAGCTGAATAATAGAGGACATAGTGTTAGCTCACTTTTACGTATTCCGAATACACATTACTGACTTGCTACTATTTTAAATATACCTGCGCCATCGGTTGCCACATAAAGATAACCATCCGCTCCCTGTTTTACGTTACGCACTCGGCCTATTCCTGGGAACAAGGTTTCTTGACTGACGACTTTGTTGCCATCTAATTCAAGTATCACTAAATAGGCAAATTTTAATGAGCCCACTATGATTTTACCTTTCCAGTCTGGGTAGATATCACTGGTCACAAAAGTCATGCCTGATGGTGCAATTGAAGGTACCCAATACCAAGCGGGTTGTTGCATGCCTTCTTTTTCGGTCAAATCAGTAAAAGATGTGCCGCTATAATTTACGCCATAACTAATGACTGGCCAGCCATAATTTGCGCCTGGTTGGATGATATTGATTTCATCGCCACCTTTAGGGCCGTGTTCGTGAGTCCAAATGTCGCCTGTTTGCGGATGTTTTGCCATCCCTTGAGGATTACGATGCCCGTAGGAGTATATAGATGGATGGGTATTTTTTTGAGCAATAAAGGGATTGTCTTTAGGAATACTACCGTCGCTGTTAATTCTGTGAATTTTGCCTGCGTCTCGGTCTAGACGTTGCGGATTAACGTCACGATTTCCCCTGTCACCGTTAGAAATATACAAATAACCTTGATTATCAAATGTTAAACGACTGCCGTAATGTTGCCCTTTGGTAGAATTCAGCCCTCCACCAAAAATAACCTTTTGCTGCGACAGTTTAAAATCTTGCAATTTCGCGCGCATAACAGAGGTATGGGCACCTTCTCCTTCGCCTTCTAAGCCAGAATACGAAAAATAGATGAGTTGATTCTGTGCATAATTAGGGTCAACTACAACATCTAATAGGCCTCCTTGACCTTCAGCCCTTAACGCTGGCAGCCCAGAAATTTTTTCGCTTAGTAACTCGCCATTGCGGATAATTCTTAGCTCACCTTTTCGGTCAGTAACAAGAATGTCGGTAGCATTTAACCACGCCATGCCCCAAGGAATATCAATCCCTTTAGTGACTAATTGATATTCGTATGACTGATTGCTATCTGAGTTAGGAATATTTGGCTGTTGAGCACAAGCTGTGCCAGTTAAAGTCATACTGAGTATAAAACCTAAAAGTGGTGTGATTTTGAGCATAGTCGAACCCTGATTAAAAAATTTCACTTAATACAAAGAATACCATTGAATAAGTAGAATGGATAAGGCGGATAAAAATGAAGCACTTTTAAGCAATTAAAAATTCACTGGGTTTAAACAAAAAATACAAATTCACCTAGATTTATGCGTTAAATAGTTGTTCACACAACATTAGTAGTTATAATCTGTTCCAGTTTTTTTAGGTAAACAAAGCTTGTTTTGGAGAATTTTGTGAAATTTAAAGCCTTATTATGTATCTGTATGGGTGTTTTTACCGTCTTAGCGGTACAAGCACAAGAAATGAGTGAAGATGATATTAAGGCTCGTATTCAGCCTATTGGTCAAGTGCATATAGCAGGTGCAAAGGCTGAAACCGCTTCTTCAGGACCCAGAGCAGGTTCAGATATTTACGCCAAAGCCTGTGTTGCATGCCACAGTGTAGGTGTTTTAAATGCACCTAAATTTCAAGATGCAGCAGATTGGTCTCCTCGTTTAGAGAAAGGCTTTGATACAGTTTGGAAGAATGCAATTAATGGTATAGGTGGCATGCCACCAAAAGGGACGTGTGGCGATTGTTCAGATGACGAAATCAAAGCAGCAATTGAACATATGATAGAAGGTATCTAGGTTTAAATCACTAACCACTGCCATGCTGTAAAAAAGACCACTCTTAGGGTGGTCTTTTTGATCTGAATAGTTTATTTTTGATGGCTTAATAACAGTAGTTACTTCAATTAAAAAGATCACTATACTTTGCCAATGACGCCTAAACATACTGCCGATCAATTGTCTTTAGAAGAACTGCGAGAGCTGGTTCCTCAATTGCAGCAGATTACGCATAAGTATAAGCGTTCTGAGTCTATTCAAAAATCGCTCTTTGATATTTCTGAATTAGCTAGCTCAATCAATGAGTTATCTAGTCTTTACCCAGCAATTCATGACATTGTTGGCGGCTTTATGTCAGCCCAAAATTTCTTTGTAGCCTTTTATGATGAAGAAAAAGAAATTATTGATTTTGTCTATTTTGTGGACGAATTCGATGAACAAGTGGTTTCGCAGATTTCAGCGGACGATTTAAAAAATAGCCTCACTGGCTACATTCTGCGCACCGGCAATCATTTATTTCTAACCAAAGAAACCTATAGACAACAGACAGCTGAAATATCTGTCAAAGATATAGGGGCAGATCCAGTTGACTGGATAGGCGTTCCCTTAAAAAGGGGCTCACAAGTAATTGGTGCTATGGTAGTGCAAAGTTACGATGAGTCGATTCGTTATAGTCATGCTGACTTAGAAATCTTACTGTTTGTTTCTCAGCATATAGTTAACTGTGTTGATAGAGTCAAAAGTCGCGAGTTAACTGAAAAATCGATTCGTCAAAGTACAAAGCAGTTACGCCAAATCAACGAAGAATTACAAGAAGAAATTAGCGAAAGACAAAAAGTTGAATCCCTACAGCAAGCTTTATTCGAAATATCCGAGCTTTCAGCGTCAGTTGAAGGAAATATGGATGATTTTTATTCTGCTATACATGACATTTTGTCACGTTTAATTGGTGCGCCTAACTGTTATGTCGCCACTATAGACAATCAAAAACAAACACTGCAATTCCCCTATTACAAAGACGAAGTACAATCACGAATTGAACCCCGCCCTATGGGTTTAGGTTTGACTGAGTATGTTATTAGGCGCGGTCGCGCTGAATTGATAGACGTGACTAATGTCCAACAGTTATTTGAAGCGAATGAGCTGTCTTTAGAATTAAGGGAAAGTGTTCGTGAAAAAATGAACTCATGGATGGGCTCTCCACTCATTATAGACGGTGATATTTGTGGCGTGATTGCAGTACAAAGTTACGGCAAGAAAAAACAGTACACCCATAAAGATTTAGAGTTTTTACGTTTCGTTTCCCATCACATAGCCGTGGCGTTAGGCCGTAAACAATCGTCAGACGCTATTCAAGCCTATAACCAAAGACTTGCAGAGGAAGTAAAAGAGCGAACTGAAGAGTTAAACAGTACAAATCTATTTTTACAGAAACAAATTGAAGAACGCTTACAAGCCCAACAACAGTTGGAGTACGACGCCCAACACGACTCTTTAACAGGCTTAGCAAACAGGGTTTTATTCAATAGTCGACTGGAACTAGCCCTAGCAAGCAAACAACGTTATAGAGAAAGCAATTTTGCGGTGATCTTTATTGATCTAGACAGATTTAAGCAAATTAATGATTCCTTAGGCCACATGGCTGGAGATCTGTTTTTAAAAGAGGTCGCCACAAGAATTAGCTCCTGTATTCGCGGTCATGATTTGCTTGCTCGCTTAGGTGGAGACGAATTTGTAGTCTTGTTTGACAATTATGATTCCCCCATAGATGTTGAAGAGATATCTTCTCGTATTATCAACTCCATTGCTAAGCCCTTTAATATAGAAAACAAAGACATGTATTCCGGTGCCAGTATAGGGATCGCCTATATTGAAAGTGGCTACCAAACGGCTGACGAGGTGCTACGAGATGCAGATGCAGCTATGTATCAAGCCAAATCATTAGGGCGCGGACGCTATATTGTTTTTGATAAAACCATGCGAGACAAACTACTGGAAGAAATGGAAATCGAAAGTGAGTTTAGGAAGGTACTCAAAGCTAAAGCCTTTGAAAGTTATTCCCAACCAGTACTCAATTTATCCAGCAGCGAACACATATACCGAGAATGTTATGTACGTTGGGAGCATCCCAGAATAGGTAAAATCAAACGAGATCAGTACTGGCAAATTGCCGAGCAGTGTGGCTTAACCGTAGAAATGGATAAATTCATGCTGACCAAAGCTTGCGAAATTCTGCAACATTGGCAATTAGACGCAACCTCGAGCCATAAACAAATCTCTATCAATTTATCCATTCACCACCTAACTCAAACGTCTTTAGCGAAACAATTGATTCAGCAGGTACAAGAAGCGGGAGTTGATCCAAAACAATTAGTGATTGAATTCGACGAAAATGCATTAAATCGCCGCTCTCAGTTTTTCTTACCTGCGATTAAAATCTTAAAACGCGCAGGTATTACCTTAGTGTTGGATAACTTCGGCAGTGGCTTGGCCTCTTTAAGCTATTTGTATTCTTACCCTTTTGATTACGTCAAAGTGGATCACTATTTTGTTAAAACCCTGCCTCGTTCTGAGCGAAACTTAAAGTTAATTCAGTCTGTGTTATCCATTTCTGGGCATTTGAAGTTTAAGTTGATTGCCGAAGGCATAGATACTAAAGAACAGTATCAGGCTTTAATAGATCTAGGTTGTGAATTTGGCCAAGGTAAATATTTACAAAAAGCTGAAAAAATTGAATTTCACCCAATTGAAAATAAAGCGGTCAATAGCTAAACGGCATTCGATTCCGTTAACTCTTATTCATCATATTACGTAGATTTGCGATCCCCACCTGCGATTTTTGCTGACGTTCTTGTGCTGACACTTTGGGTTTTTTATGCTCCCACACTAAGTCGTCTTGGGGTAACTCATGTAAAAATCGACTAGGTTCGGGGTTGATCACCTCACCATATTGACGTCTTTCTTTCACTAAGGTCATAAACAATATTTTTTGCGCTCGGGTTATGCCTACATAGGCTAAACGCCTTTCCTCATCGATATTGTCTTCGTCTATGCTGCTTTGATGGGGCAACAACCCCTCTTCCATACCCACCATAAATACATAGGGGAACTCCAATCCTTTTGAGGCATGTAGGGTCATCAACTGTACTTGGTCAGATTCTTCATCATCTTCGCCACGCTCCATCATATCCCGCAAAATAAGGCGATTGACCACTTCTTGTAATGTCATGGGTGGGTCAAGTTCACTGCCCTCTAGCATGTCGCTTATCCAGCCAAACAAAGTACTGATATTCGCCATTCCCATTTCAGCGGCTTTAGGACTAGTGCTGGACTCATACAGCCATTCTTCGTAACCCATAGCTTTAATCATTTCACGAATGGTTGCTATACCATCCCCTCGCATGGCTCGATCCGATAACTCTACAATCCAACGGCTAAATTGCTCAACAGAAACCAAGGCCTTGCCACTTAATACTTCTTGTAAATTGGGATCAAAAGCGGCTTCAAACATAGAAGTACGATTTTGATTGGCTAAATTACCTAGCTTTTCTAAACTCACTCGTCCAATACCACGGGTGGGTGTATTGATCACTCGCAATAAGGCATTGTCATCATCCTGATTCACCAATAAACGCAAATAGGCCATGATGTCTTTGACTTCAGTGCGGCCAAAGAACGACATGCCACCACTAATTTTATAAGGGATACGATTGCTCATCAGCACCTTTTCGAACACCCGAGACTGGAAGTTGCCTCGATACAAAATGGCATAGTCTTTAAATTTGGTAGCCCCCATAAACTTATGGGCCATCAATTCGGCGACTACACGCTCAGCTTCATGCTCTTCATTTTTGGCAGTAATCACTTGCAGTGGCTCACCGTACCCCAACTCAGAAAATAGCTTCTTTTCAAACACATGGGGATTGTTCTGAATTAGAATATTGGCACAATGTAAAATTCGCTCAGAAGACCGATAGTTTTGTTCTAACTTAATCACTCTCAGTTTAGGAAAGTCTGTCTGCAATAAGACTAAGTTCTGTGGCCTCGCTCCGCGCCAGGAATAAATAGATTGGTCGTCGTCTCCTACCACAGTAAACCTAGATCGCTCACCCACTAGTAGTCTCACCAATTCATATTGACTGGTATTGGTATCTTGATATTCATCCACCAGCAAATAACGAATTTTGTTTTGCCATTTTTGCCTAACAGTCTGGTTATTTTTAAGCAATAAAGTAGGCAATAAAATCAAGTCATCAAAGTCTAGGGCATTATAAGCACGTAAATGATTGTGGTAGCGTTGATAAAATTCAGCATGCTCTTGGTCGGCAGGAGACAAAGTTTGATGCTTTAAATCTTCAGGCAAAACAAGGTCGTTTTTCCATTTTGAGATACAATTTTGCAGCGCAGATAATAGCTCTTTGTCACCATCAAACTCTACCTCTGTCAAATCTTTGAGTAGCGACATACTGTCTTTATCGTCAAATAAAGAAAAACCGGGTTTTAACCCCAAGGTTTTAACTTCTGATTTAATGATATTTAAACCTAGGGTGTGAAAAGTGGATATTTTTAACCCCCGCGCTTCTTTCTTACCCAAAGATTGCGCCACACGTTCTTTCATTTCCCGCGCAGCTTTATTGGTAAAGGTCACTGCGGCTATATAACGGGCAGGAAGCTCACACTCCCTTACTAAATAGGCAATTTTATTAATGATAACGCGAGTTTTTCCACTGCCTGCACCGGCTAACACTAAGCATGGCCCAGAAATAAAAGTTACAGCTTGGTTCTGACCAGGATTAAGTTTCATGCTAAATTAAACAGCCTATGATGATGGGTCGGTGATTGTAAGAGAATACGCGGGTGAGTCCAAGTAGATTAACAAGCTATAACTTTTAAACTGAATCCAAACTTCATTTAAGTCACTCATTTGAACTCAAAAGGTAACTAGACTCTAATGCTAAATCCTAAAAAACTAGAAGAAATCGCGAAACAAATCTCTGATGCCCTGCCTCCTGGCGTAAAAAACATGGCGGAAGGCGCAGAGGCCAAAGTGAAGCAAGTATTGCAATCACAAATCAGCCGCTTAGATTTTGTGAGTCGCGAGGAATTTGATATTCAAAGCCAAGTATTAATGCGCACTCGAGAAAAATTAGCGGCGCTAGAAGCACGTCTTGCTAAATTAGAGCAGCCAGATGGGTAACCCATAATATTTGCCGTTGCGCCACTCAAACAAATTGCGTGGCTTCATTTTCTCCTTAATACGCCTTAGCGAGTGAAAAAGGTGTAATGCACTATTATGCCTATGGCAATCACTAAGCCCACATAGTGGTTATGCAAAAAAGCTTTAAAACACAAGCTTCTATCACGGTCTTTAATCAGTTGCTGCTGATACAAAAACAAGCCCACGCTGGCCACCATCGCCAGGTAAAAAGTCCAAGATAGCTCCAGCCACATTGCCACAATCATAAGCAAGGCTAAACAAGTTATTTGCAGCAACATTATGATTAACTTATCGTATTGAGCAAATAAAATGGCGGTGGATTTCACCCCCACTTTAATATCATCATTTTTATCGACCATGGCATATTCTGTATCGTAGGCCACTGTCCAAGCTAAATTAGCAAAATACAACGCCCATACGACCCAGTTGAGGGGTTGACCTGTCGCCACAAATACCATCGGAATAGACCACCCGAAAGCGGCACCAAGTACCACTTGAGGTAAGTGGGTATAGCGCTTCATGAAGGGATAAATGGTAGCCAAAATCACACCACCCACAGACATAAGTACGGTTTGCCACGATAACGTTAAAACCAACAATAATGCACAAAGTAGCAGTAGAAAGAATAATCCTAAGGCCTCTTTTTCAGTGACCTCTCCGGTCACCAAAGGGCGAGTTGAAGATCGTTCAACTAAACCATCTACCTTACGGTCAGCATAATCATTAATGACACAGCCAGCCGAACGCATCACCACTACACCACATACAAACACAATGAGTAGATGTAGGTCTGGCATGCCTGCTGAAGCTATCCACAACGCCCAAACACAGGGCCACAATAATAAATAGATACCAATAGGTTTGTCGGCACGCATTAAGCGCCAATAAGCGTTTAACTTTGCAGCTGATAATTGCCCTGAATTATTCATGATTATCTATTTTCATCTCTTTGTAAGCAGGTGAATGAGGTAGAAACACCTCACTGACCGTCATTTTGAGGCCTTCAAAACTAAATGCAGATCGACGGCCCCATAAATTCATCTCAGATGAGATATGTAACTGTGATAGAAAAGCTTTGCTAGAACACATAGTTGTCAATTCAAATGGCAGTCGCTTGAATCGTTTATCATTAAAAATCAGCTGACCTAAAGGTTTAGTATTCAGATTAACAAAATCACTTTCACATAATTTTTGTGGGATAATCGAACGCGCAAAAACCCAAGGTTGATTATCTCCCCACAATAACACCTCTCTCACTTGCCATTCTTGTGGGTTTAACTGTTGCTGAGGATTGCGCACTCGTTGAAACTCCTCAAGAGTTATCTCTGACTGCCGTTGACCTAACAAAGTTAGATGAAATGACTGGCATTGTGATTGTAGCCTTTCGGTCAACGACCCCGTGTTTAATAACCAGTTTTTTAAACACGCACTGGGAATAGTAAACTGCTCAGGATCTGCCCATAGTGATGGGATGCCGACAGGGAAAGTATATGATGAGTTCAATTTTACAACGTTAGTCATTAACAAAAGTGAATAATAACAAGAGCGTGAGCTAGACTAAAGTTAAATACCTTTAGGATGAATTTAGTTTTGTGACACTCGCAAAAATTGGTAAGCTGATGCTAACTGTAATGATAACAAACAAAAGAAACTGACGATGAATAAAACTATATGGGTACTTGCTAGTTTACTGACTCTTTTAAGTTATCACAGTGTGATAAACGGACAGGAATCTGCTAGAAAAAACTATGCCTATTTCAGTCTTGAGCCAGAAATAGTCACCAATTATTTAGGCTCTAGCGCTAGAAAATTAGGTTTTGTACGAGTATCTATTGAGTTAATGTTAGAAGATGCAGACTTCCTTGAAGCCGCAGAACATCATTCGCCATTACTAAGAGCAGCGACAATTGAAGCGTTCGGAAGCCAACCAGCAGAAAAAGTAAAATCCCTTACAGGACGCGAAGACATTAGGCGAAACTGTTTGGAAAAGCTAAGGGAACTCATGCTCAGAGAAACGGGCTCGGAGATGATAAAAGACGTTATTTTTACTAAATATCTGTATTTCCAGAGTTAAAGATCAACATCTATTGAGTGTGTGTGTTTTTTGCCCCTGCAGCCAAAAACCATGCAAACAAACAGCCACAAATCAACCCCACTGTATGTGCTGTATTGGCCATATGTATAGGTAGAACATCTAGATATCCTACCACTAACCACACTAATAAAAATCCAATTATGGGTTTAGGCAGGGCTAAGCCCCAGTCGGGTTTTAGCCAGCCTAACCACCACACACAACCAACCAAGGCATACACTACACCCGAGAGACCACCAAAATTAGGGCCACTGACCAACAGTTGTGCAACATTAGACACCACAGCAGAAAACACAAATAGCATTAACAAACTGCTGAGGCCGAAGGTGATTTCAATCTGTTTACCCAAGCTCCACCACCACAAAAGGTTAAATGCGATATGCAAAACCGAGAAGTGAATCAACGCAGGTCCTAATAATCGCCACCACTGTCCTGACTCCACTAACATTTCAATCGGTTGAATCTTCAGCCAAAAATAGGGACCTGAAACGCCTATCATTGCCAATAGATAAATAAGCACACAAATAGCCAATATACTGGACGTAAACGGTGCCTGCTTTAAGTCATAAAGTGTTTTCGCTGCAGAATAAGATTTTTCAGGAATGAGCTTTACCGTTTCGCCAGACTGCCAAGCAGCCGTTTGATACTTGGTGTTATTCGGGTTGAGCACAAATTCTTCTGCCAGTTCTTTGGCTTTGATTTGATCTGACGGCTCCTGCAACATCACCCTATGAGCGTACTCATTTTCGGAATATTGATACTCTGCTTGAATACCTTGCTCAATAAGGTAAATAGTGAGTAATCTTGCCGGTTGTTCTTTAGAAAAGGCGACTAACTTAAGCGGTGTAGACAAGTGAATTAAATTTCCTATAATTTTTAGACATCAGGCTGTGAAACTTCAAAAGGTTGGTTCTGGCGCCAAGCTTCAAACCCTCCATCTAAGCTATAGACTTCTTCAAAACCTTGATGAATTAAAAACTGTGCAGCTTGTTGACTACTATTACCATGATAACAACAGACAATCACAGGCGTATCAAATTCTACTTCAGACATAAAACTGTGTAGCGAACCATTAGTTAAGTGGGTGGAATCTTTAATATGCCCAGCCGCGAATGCCGCATCATCACGAATATCCACAATTCGCACTACACCTTCAGACAGTTTTTGTTGTGTTTCTTGCACTGATATATGGGCAAATTGCTCCATCTAGTTCACTCCCCTTTGAAGTTCAAACTTCATACTGTTACCAATTTAGGATCACTTTACCAGATTGACCCGACCCCATAATATCGAAACCTTGTTGAAAATCATCAATTTCAAATTGATGGGTAATCATAGGTGTTAAATCTAATCCTCCTTGGATCAGGCTGGCCATTTTATACCATGTTTCAAACATTTCACGGCCATAAATGCCTTTTATCATCAAACCTTTAAAAATCACTTGATTCCAGTCTATCGCAACATCGTTAGGTGGAATACCTAACATAGCAATTTTACCACCATTATTCATTTTATCGAGCATATCACGCAGCGCTGCCGGCACCCCAGACATCTCTAGGCCAACATCAAACCCTTCTGTCATTCCTAATTCCTTCATGACATCTTTTAGCTGAGTTGTTGCCACATTTACCGCGCGAGTGGCACCCATTTTAGTTGCTAGTTTAAGGCGATACTCATTTAAGTCGGTGATAACCACATTTCTTGCCCCTACATGTCTAGCCACAGCGGCTGCCATAATACCGATAGGTCCGGCGCCGGTGATCAACACATCTTCGCCAACTAAATCAAAAGATAGGGCGGTATGTACAGCATTTCCAAAAGGGTCAAAAATAGCAGCCAGATCACTAGAGATGTTGTGTGGGATTTTAAAGGCGTTAAAGGCAGGTATCACCAAATACTCTGCAAACGCGCCCTGCCTGTTGACCCCTACTCCAGTAGTATTTCTGCATAGATGGCGTCGTCCTGCCCGGCAATTTCGGCAATGTCCGCAAGTAATATGTCCTTCACCAGACACCCTATCACCTAGTGCAAAGCCGAGTACTTCTTGGCCCATTTCGACCACTTCACCAACGTATTCGTGGCCGACCACCATAGGCACTGGAATGGTTTTTTGTGCCCATTCATCCCATTGGTAAATATGCATATCAGTACCACAAATTGCGGTTTTATGAATTTTGATTAATAAATCATTGTGACCAACAGTGGGTTTTTCACACTCGGTCATCCATATGCCTTTTTGGGAATGTAACTTAGCTAACGCTTTCATCAAATTACCCCCAACTCTTTTCCGACTTCAATAAAGGCAGCAACGGCAAAATCAATTTGTTCAAGGCTGTGAGCCGCAGACATTTGGGTGCGAATACGTGCTTGTCCTTTGGGTACTACTGGGAACGAAAACCCTACAACGTACACCCCTCTTTGAAGCATCTTATCAGCCATGTCGCTGGCTAACTGCGCATCCCCTAACATCACTGGAATGATGGCGTGATCTTTACCAGAAAGCGTAAAACCTGCTTCTGACATTCTTTGACGAAAATGAGCAGCATTGGTAATCAACTGATGACGTAATGCAGCGCCGTTTTGCATCATTTCAAACACTTTTAAGGAGGCCGCAACTATCGGCGGTGCCACAGAGTTTGAAAACAAATAGGGGCGAGACCGTTGACGTAACCAAGTGATCACTTCTTTTTTACCAGAAGTATAGCCACCGGATGCACCACCTAAAGCTTTACCTAAGGTACCGGTTAATATATCAACTCGTCCCATTACATTACAATATTCATGGCTTCCCTTACCATTGGCTCCAACAAACCCAGTGGCATGGCAATCGTCTACCATAACTAGCGCATGATACTTATCTGCTAGGTCACAGATAGCCGCTAAGTCGGCAATCACACCATCCATAGAGAACACTCCATCGGTGGCAATCAGCTTGGTTCGGGCGCCATCAGCGTCAGCTTGAATAAGTTGTGCTTCTAAGGCTTGCATATCATTATTTGCGTATCGATACCGCTTTGCTTTGGAAAGTCTTACCCCATCGATGATACTTGCATGATTTAGCGAATCAGAAATGATGGCATCTTCAGCGTCCAAAATGGTTTCAAACAACCCACCGTTAGCATCAAAACATGAAGGGTAAAGGATGGTCTCTTGGGTGCCTAGAAAATCACTAATGGTTGTTTCTAACTGCTTATGTATATCTTGAGTCCCACAAATAAACCGCACTGAAGCCATACCAAAACCGTGGCTATCCAACCCGGCTTTTGCAGCTGCTATTAGTTCTGGGTGATTGGCCAATCCCAAGTAGTTATTAGCACAAAAATTGAGAACATGTTGGTCCTTATTGACTTCAATATTCGCTTGTTGACTTGAGGTTATGATGCGTTCGTTTTTGAAAAGTCCCTGAGCCTTAGTGTCTTCAATTTGCTGAGACAAACGCATATAAAAATCATGTTTCATGGGGGAAATCCTAGTAATGAAATGGCGAAGAGGCAGATCATATATATTCAATATGCTGAATGATATTTTTCAGAGTAGACACTTATAGTCAAGTGGCAAATATTTTGTACAGTTTTACCCTTCAGGTGGATTATTCAGTTTGTCTAACTTATCCCACACACCGAGTTTTAGTTTTTCTGGTAATAGCGGATATAGGTCGCTCTCGGCTATTGGGCGAGAGATAAAATACCCTTGTCCTATTTCGCAGTGCATACCTCGCAACAATTTCATCTGAGCCGAAGTTTCAACACCTTCTGCCACTACTTGCATGCCTAGTTTTTGCACCATTGCAATAGTGGAAGCAACAATTTGCATATCAGCACTATTGTCACTCATCCCGGAAACAAAGCTGCGGTCGATTTTGATAATATCTACTGGCATTTGTTTTAGGTAGGCTAAAGACGAATACCCTGTACCAAAGTCATCAATTGAAAATATAAACCCCATTGCCTTAAGTTGTAGCATGGTATCTAAGGTTTGTTCGATATCAGCGACCACGGTTCTTTCTGTTAGCTCTAGTTCAATTTGTGAAGGATTGCGATTAAACACTCTAATCTGCTCGCGTAAGAAAGGTAATAGGTCTGGATCTAAAAATTGACTGGCGGATAAGTTCACTGCAATTTTGAGATCAGAAAAGCCCAATTCATCTAATTTTTGCAGTATTTCGAATGCTCTTTTTAGGCCCCAATAGCCAATTTTAAGCATGTTTTCGGTATTTTCAATCAACGGAATAAATTCATCTGGTGGGATAAAGCCACGTTCTGGATGGATCCAACGAATTAACGCTTCAAACCCAAATAGCTGCCCTGTTGCAATCTCTACTTGGGGTTGTAGAGCAAAGCTAAACTCGCCATTTTCAAGGGCATCTCGCACTTCGTTTTCTAACTCTACTTTACGTATGACGGCCTTTTGCATCACCTCACTAAAGGTACTGTATTTATTGCCCCCAGCATCCTTTGAGGCGTACATAGCCATATCTGACTGCCTCACCAAATCGTCCATCAATATGGAAGTGTCTTCGGAACTAGCAATACCGATACTGCTAGAGGTGTAAAAGAGCAGCTCATCAACGGCAATTGGCTCTCTAAATGATTCGATTAATTTTGTTGCTAATTTAGGTGCGCCTTGGCTTAGACTTTTTTCTAAAAACACTACCACAAATTCATCAGCGCCAAAGCGGAATAACATATCTGAATCACGTAAACATCCACGTATTCTCTGGGCTGCATTGACTAAGAATGCATCACCTACATCGTGACCGTGGGTATCATTTATCTTACGAAACTTATCAAAATCAACAAACATTACCGTTAATTTGTTTGACTCCCGCTTCATAGTTGCCAATAGTTTTTTCAACTGATGATTCAACATATTACGATTAGGTAGACCCGTTAATCGGTCATACATAGCGATATTTTCTAATTCACGGGTATTTTGTTCAATTTTTTGATCGAGGGATTCCAATTCGTCACTAAGTAAACATGCAGAGTCTTGCAATAATTCTATTTCATCTACAAAAAATCTACTATTTACGAATTTATGAATGCGAAATTCTTGATACTTTTTTTGTGCCAAAAGAGGTAGCTGCTCAGCCAACAGCAACAGGCGACGTCGAATTCGCCAAGTCAGTAAAAACAGCGCAAAAACACAGAGTACAACCACCACTATGGATATTGTTAATACTTTATCTTGATATTCGGTATGGGCCAAAGACGACTCACTAATATCATGTACAAACAGTAAGTAAATAGAGTTTTCTAAGTGTGGATCGATAGGCAATAGATTCAACAAATACATGTTATCTCCAATTGCTAATCGATAACCTGAATCATGCATTTCTGAGAGCAGCAGGTTTTTGGGCAGCGCTGCAAGAATCCCCTGCATAAATTCTTTATTTGCAAAACTAATAGGTGGCTTTAAGGCTAAACTCTGTAGCGTTATCGCTTTAGAACTAGTGTCATCAGGGCCTAATACCGCTAATTTAGCAAAAGTTGAACGATTAACTGTCGCCAACGCTTCCAGCAACGAACTGCTAATGGATAATATGACCATCTCTCCAGAAGTAGATAAAATTGGCATACTAATTTGCTGCTGACACTCTTCTGCACAGCGGATATGGGAAACTGAAGACTGGGTGTTTATGACTTGTTCTACATCATCTAAAACGTATTTTTTTTCGGTTTTAGAGGTACTAAAACGTAAATCAAGTTTGTTATTAAACAACCATAAATCATTGATTTGCCAGTTAAGTTGTAAAAAATCAAACTCGTGTTCAAAGAAAAACGCTGTAGCTTCGATATTGTCAGCATAATTTGCTTGGAAGTGAATAAATGACTCAAACCAAGATTCGACTCTGGTTCGCAATAAGTCGCGGATCAATTCAAATTGTTTTTTATCTTGCTCCCGCAACGTTTGTTGTTGAACGAAATAATCCTGATTATTTTTATTTACCCAAAGATAAGTTAATAAAGCACTCGCAATCAACAAAAAGGCCATTAAGAGCCCCATGATTTTAGTGGGTAAACTGACAAATTTACGCATCAGTTAAAACCAATACATAAGCTGTACTGCCCACATATCCCAATATTTACTGTCATTTAGAATGGTATTTGGCGTGAATATAGGTGCCAATCTGCCTGTACCTTTAACTTTATGGTATTCAGCTTGTATCTGAAGATTTTTGGCAAATTTCCATGTCACTCCTGCCGTTGCTTGATCCATTAGACCGAAGTAACCAGGCACCAAACCTTGGCTTAATGTTTCAACATTCTTACCGTTTCTGTCTTGTCTATCTCGGTCGTATATATCCAGCCTACCAAGGAGGGTCAATTCGTTAGATAAAAAGTACCTAGCTTGCAAATACCCACCTTCTGCCGTGACATCACTACTAAATCCAGGAAAGAGTACATCGTTTCCAATTACTCGTTCACGCATTACCTCAGACGCGATTTCCCAATTTTGTCCTTGGTACAAAAAATTGAACATAATTCTTTGAGATGTTTCATCACCATCAAAAAAGGTATCGTTGGCACCACGTTTGTAACTGAAATCAGCGTCCAATAGTGAAAAACCAAATTGAAAGTTTGAGAGTGTTGGTCGCCAATACAGGCTAAATTGTTTATCTAAGTCGTGTTTCAGTTTACCTGTGGCGTTTGGCCCCAATAAGTTTTTTTTCTGCTGTTCACTGAGCTGCGAATCCCCATAACTCACATTGATATCCCATTCACCTAACATATTATGTGTTTGAGCAATCAACACCACACCATCGACCCCCAAAGCCACATCGCGAAACGCATCAAAATATAGAGATTGCGGCAAGACGATCGAAGGACGTGTATGGGGCACGTCTCGGGTAGATGAATATAACCAATGATAATTTTTGTTTCGTCCAAGCTGAGTTTTAATCTGCCAATTAGTGCTGTTAAGAAACTGCCATTCTAAAAATAAATAATCGACTCTAAAACCATCTGGATAGCGATTACCACCATCCAAATATACTGCCTGACCTGCTACACGGAACGAATGGTTAATTCGGTAAGCGCTATTCACTCCCACTTCCGTTAATTCAATCGATACATCGCCTTTATCCGTTACAAAATTAGAGTCATTTGCTTGAATAACACCTTGTGCCACGAATCCATTGATTTTTAATGAATTAGCATTAAGAAAAAATGACTGGAAGACTAACCCTAAAAAAATAATATGTGTTGAAAATTTCATAGCGACTTAATTCTCCAACACTTTGATAACATTGACATTATGACTTTCAACCTGCTGTATTACATAACCAATAGCGCCAGGCACCTCGCTGACACGTTCAAGCATCTCTTGCTCACTTTGCAATTTAATAGGCTCTTCCCCCAATCCAGAATACACCAACTTGTTCCAAATACGTTCCAACTGGTAGGGAAACATACCGAGCACCTTAGTACTGAAAACTTGGTGTGTTTGGTGTTGATTTGCTAGGACATAAACTGTGATTGATTGGTCATTTGGCCAATTCGTTTGCCGCATTGAAAAAATTCTTCGAATTTGTTCGACGCTCATTTCTTTGGACTCAACAGATGGATTCACCACCACTTTTACTTCAGGCACCTGACTACTAACAGAAAATGCGACAGATAAAAGACAACCCAAACAAATAAATATTGCTAGGAAAAAATGTAGACGAGTTTGGTTCAAAAACGAACTCCATTCAGGGTGAATTTTTATACTAAATGAGTTTAGAAAAAAAGCCATAACTTAATAGAAATTAATTACTATTCAAACTGTTATGATTGACTAGATTCGGACTTAGTTTAAACTAAAAATATCTGTTCAATCGGTAAAATCTGTTACAGTTAGCTGTGCTTTTATCTACTCTCATATATATCCATTAGCCATGACTCAACCTTTTAAACCCAGTATCAAGCAAAACATTGTGTTACTCGGGTATTCATTATTTTGGCTACTAATTATTCCTTTTAGTATGTGTCATTTTAGTTATCAATTGCTCAGGCGCAAACCCGGGTACACTAAAGCACGATTATCTCGTTTTGGTTTAACCACTAATCATAATACACAAATGGAGTCATTAATAATCCATTGCGCCTCAGTAGGAGAGGTGGTGGCCATACAGAATTTGGTTGAACAGCTTTTAGTTCAAAAGCCTAATCAACATATCACCATCACTACTAATACCACCACAGGTGCTGATAGGGTGCAGCTGTTGTTTTCAGATCGTGTTAGTCACGCTTATTTGCCTTATGATTTCCCACTCTTTTTAAAGTTGTTTCTAAAAACGAAACGGCCTTCTCAAGTGCTCATAAATGAAATGGAACTTTGGCCAAATTTGTGTGATCAATGTTGGAGTTTGAATATCCCTGTCATTATTGTCAATGGTAGAATGAGTGAAAAATCAACCCGAACCTATCAAAAGTTTCCTTCTTTATTTCAACCTATGTTTCAAAAAATAACGGCAATCTGCGCTCAAGATCAAAGAGATTACCAGAACTACTTAACCCTTGGGGTGGACCCTAAAAAACTCACTTTAACCAATAACATTAAGTTTGACCTTAGTATTTCTGTTGCAGACATCGAGTTAAGTCACGCTATCAAAACCGACTTTTCCCTTGAGGAGCGACTAATAATAGTGGCCGGAAGTACTCATGAACCTGAAGAACAAATTTTGTTGAATGCCTATTTGGCATTAGCCTCAGTCTACCCACAATTGTTGTTAATTATTGTACCCCGTCACCCTCAACGCTTTGAAAAGGTTCATCAACTTCTGCAAAGACAAAAGATTGACACCCTTTTGATGAGTGAAAAAAAAGCCTGTCAACCTAGTACCCAGGTGCTGCTATGCGATCAAATGGGCAAGTTACGTGCTATTTATGCATTGGCAGATATTAGTTTTGTAGGTGGCAGTTTAACTGATAAAGGCGGACACAATGCATTAGAGCCTGCCGCTGTAGGTGTACCTGTCTTAATGGGTGAATCGACATATAACAATCCCGCTATTTGCCAAGCTTTGGCAGCTAGCGGTGCATTGTTAACGGTGACAGATGCGCCACAAATTGAATCCGCCTGTAAAATTTGGTTCGACAACCCTGAACAAAGAAAACGGGCCGGAGAAGCGGGTAAACAAGTGTTAACTCAAAATAGTGGTGCCATCCAAAAAACCTTGGAAGTCCTAAACGACAATTCCCATTAACAATGGTGTTATTGTAAGCTGCGGAAAAACTCAATTAGACGTGTAGCTTCATCTTCAACACGATAATGACTCTCGACTCGTTTTCGGCCTTCAATTCCCATTTGCGCTAATTTTTCTGGATTGGATAACATCAAGTCCATTTTTTCAGTAACAGCTTGCTGGTTATTGACCGGCACAATATATCCGTCAATAGCTGGACGCACAATTTCTTCCCAAGCACCCGCTTCAGTTGCTAAAACTGCAGCACCACTGCTCATCGCCTCTAATACAGTTAACCCAAACCCTTCATTATCACTTAATGCTGAAACCAACGACAAGGCGCTAAATATTCTAGGTATTTGCTCAAATGGCAACTCACCTGTAAAGGTAATTCGGTCAGTCATATTGGCTTGAGCAGCTTTACTTTTTAATTGTTCTACAAACTCTTTATTGCTAGATGAGATTGCGCCAACCACCACACAATGGTACTCAGGGTATTTATCAAACAATTCAATACATGCATTCACTAAGAGATGCACACCTTTTTGTTTTCTAACACGGCCTAAAATACCAATTCCATATTTACCACCGTATCCTAACTCTGCCCACGCCTGCTGTTTATCCTTAGCGGGTAGATAGTCATTCACTTGCACACCGTGGGGGTTAATTAAATCAGGAGGATCACATAGAAACCCTGCCGACCTTTTACTGACTGCAATAACCGCATCCATTTTTCTGGTTAACCACACAGTTGATGCAGAACGTGTTCGCTGTGCAGCTGAACTAAATACCAATTTAATTTTTGCTCTGAACAAATACTTAAGCAGCAATCCTTGGATCATTTCGTCTACACGACGAGCATGAAAAATACGCCATTTACCATTTTTAAGTGGCCTACGACACATCTTTGCGGTTTCCCAAAAACTGATGGCCAGTGTCTGGTCAGGCAAGAAATGAGAGCCCATTATACGTAAGTTAAGCATATTTTTTTGATAGGACATGACCTGCAACATAGTGGAAGTCACACCAGAAAAATTTGAATTTGAGTTACCAATAATTAATTCAACTTCGTCTGACTGTGATTCACTCGCAACGTGCTTCTTCATAGATGGGGATTACTCAATTTGTAGATAGATAAAACAGCTATCTGAGCCTGCACTTACCTAAGTATTACGTATACAATACGACTATTACTTCTGTGTCAAAATTGTAACATGGCTATTATCCAGCAAAAAACTATTAACTCACATGTGATGTTATTTGATAAAGAACATTTCCCTGAGCCCACTCCTGAAATGTTTACTGGTCTATATTGGCAAGCCAAAAATGCGATTACTGGGCAAGCCATAGGCCGTGGCATCACCAATTTTTTTCAACATCGACAAAATGAATATGTATTACGTCATTATCATCGAGGTGGCTTGATTGGCAAAGTACTGAATGATCACTATTTGTATACTGGACTGGAGCAATCTCGCCCATGGCAAGAGTTTAGGTTATTGCAACATATGCAAACCTTGAACTTACCTTGCCCCACGCCCATTGCCGCTATTTTGAACAAAAACAAGGGGTTTTATCAAGCCGATATTATTTCCACAAAAATACCTAGTGCTCAAGATCTGCACCACATTTTATTAGATACAAACTTAAGCACAGAGAATTGGAAAAAAATAGGTCAAACGATTGCTGCATTTCATAACCATCAGGTTTATCACCATGATCTAAACATTCACAACATTATGTTAGATGCTGACCATAACGTTTGGTTAATAGATTTTGATAAATGTGAGATAAAACAAGGAAATAGTTGGAAAGCATCGAATATGGCTCGCTTAAAGCGTTCCTTTGAGAAAGAAAAGCGATTAAGTAAAATTGATTGGCAATTGGCTGATTGGCAGATGTTGCTGTCTGGCTATAACGAAGTTGCTATATTTAGAATAATAGTCAAAACCTAAGTTACCCTTGGATAAATACTACCGAGTGTAACTTTAAACACATTTCTTCCCCTATATAAATCATATCTGTAATTACCCAATTACGACTTTTACTAATCTCCAACTAACCGATATCATATGCCTCAATATCAGATGATATGCTAACAACATAATGCCTTCTTAATGGCTTTAATCGAATTTAGGATTTTAAAAAATGGGCGAGCAATGAGTAGAATCATAACATTTGGTACATATGATGTATTACATATAGGTCACATAAAGTTGCTCAAACGCGCGAGATCACTAGGAAACCATCTAATAGTAGGAGTATCATCTGATGAGCTTAATAGAGACAAAAAAGGACGAGACCCTGTATACCCACTAAAAAGTCGATTGGAAATCATTTCTTCTCTACGATTTGTTGACGAAGTATTCGTAGAAGACTCATTGGAGCTAAAGGCTGAATATATCACTTCAAAAAATGCCGACATTTTAGTTATGGGAGATGATTGGCTGGGTCGGTTTGACCATCTAAACAAATATTGTGAAGTAGTTTATTTACCTAGAACGCCCTCTATTTCAACAACTGAAGTCATTGAAATTATTAAGGAAACAAAGTGAAGCAATATTTATTTTATATCGCTCACAACTACTCTTTCGAAATCCTACGCCCACTGCAACAAGAAATTCGCTCGCGGGGCGATGATGTTGCATGGTTTATCGAAGGAAAAGAAATAAACTCTAGTTATTTTCAAGCGGATGAAAAACTACTAGGGACTGTGGAACAGGTTGTGGAATACAATCCTAGAGCGGTATTCGTACCCGGAAATTTAGTACCTGATTTTATTCCCGGTTTAAAAGTACAAGTTTTTCATGGCTTTGAATGGAAGAAAAAAGGTCATTTTCGTGAACGAGGCTGTTTTGATTTATATTGCACCCAAGGGCCTTTTTTTACGGCGCGCTTTGAGCAGATACGTGCCGCCCATCCACATTTCACAGTAATAGAAACAGGTTGGCCTAAGACAGATACCTTATTCAACGTCAAAGCTTATGAGTGGCCCGGAAAACGCGATGTAAAAACTATACTTTATGCACCTACGTTTTCTCCCGCATTAAGTTCGGCAAGTGCTTTGTTTGCTGAGATTGCGCAATTAGCTAAGATCCACCATGATTGGCAATGGATTATTAAATTCCATCCCAAAATGGCGAAAGATATGGTTCAACAATATCAAAGTTTAAGCAGTGACAATCTGCATGTGATTGACACCGCTGAACTCGCACCTATCTTACAAGCCGCAGATGTAATTGTATCTGACACTTCATCAATCATTACTGAATTTGGTTTACTTAATAAACCTATTGTCACCTACAGAAACAAAGAACCTGAAGCCCATTTATTAGATATATCTGAGGCCAAAGACTTATTTTCAGCCATTGATCAAGCGCTAAAAGCAGAAACCTCATTGCTAGAAAAAATTAAATATAATACTAGTGTGATGCACCCCTATATCGATGGTAATTCCTCAGCAAGAGTTTTAGATGCAACAGAAAAAGTCATTCAATCACCGCTTAAAGACTTGAAAGCCAAGCCAAGTAATTGGTTACGAAAACTTAAGACACGAAAAAAACTCGGTTATTGGAAATTATGATACATATCATTAACACAAATAAATTAGTAAAATATTACCTAATCGGGTTAGCCTAAAAGAAATAAAGCGATAAAGCCTATTATGCATAGAAAAGCGATATACCCAGGTACGTTCGATCCTGTTACTAACGGACATGCAGACTTAATTGAGCGCGCGGCCAAAATGTTTACCAGTGTAATTGTTGGTGTTGCGTCAAATCCCAATAAGAAGCCTTTGTTTAGCCTAGAAGAACGAGTCGAACTTATTAAGCAAGTGACGGCGCATTTAGATAATGTCGTGGTAATTGGTTTTACAGGGTTACTCGCTGATTTTGCTGAGAGCCAAGGTGCCAGTGTATTAGTTCGTGGGCTTCGAGCAGTATCCGATTTTGAATACGAGTTTCAACTGGCGAATATGAATAGAAGGCTCAACCCTGACCTTGAAAGTGTGTTTATGACTCCCTCTGAAGAAAATTCATTTATTTCCTCCACCTTAGTCAAAGAAGTAGCTTTACACCGGGGGCGGGTGAATGAATTTTGCCACCCAGCGGTAATTGATGCCTTGCAACAGAAGTTACACAACAAATAACAAGGCTAAGGCAGTTCTCTTAGCGTTGGCAGGTTTCACAATAAAAAGTATTGCGTTGCCCTATAGTCACAGACTTTATAGGTGAAAGGCAGGCATCGCAGTTCTCCCCTGCTCGGCCGTAAACGAGCAGCTGTTGCGCAAAATAGCCCGGTTTTCCATCGGCTTGCATAAAATCTTTAAGAGTGGTGCCCCCCTGTTCAATGGCACTAGCTAGAACTTTTTTGATGATATCAGCAAGTTGCATGTAGCGCTTTTTTGTCACTTTAGTAGCAGGCTTTCGAGGGTCAATACCAGCTATAAAGAGTGATTCATTAGCGTAAATATTACCCACTCCCACTACTACCTTATTGTCCATAATAAACTTTTTCACGGCTACTGACTTTCCACGAGACAACTCAAACAACCTTTCACCATCAAAATCATCAGTTAATGGTTCAGGGCCAAGTGATTCCAATAAACTTAACCTTGGTTCATTACATCCCTGCCACAAACACGAACCGAATCTTCTCGCGTCATTAAAGCGCAAACACACGCCATTTTGCATAACGATATCCAAATGATCATGTTTTTTCACTTCGGTATTGGTATCCACCACGCATAACTTTCCCGACATACCTAGATGCAATACAATGCTACCTTTACTGGTATCTAATAATAAATACTTAGCCCTACGGCGAATTGCGGTGATGACTAGACCTTCCGCTTGATGAATTTCCTCTGGAATAGGCCAGCGTAATTGACGTTTACGCACTATGATTTTTGAAATAATTTGATTTTCAAGGTGTGGACTAATGCCCAAACGACTCACTTCTACTTCTGGTAATTCAGGCATGTTTTACTCTTGCAGGGTTAAAAAGTGGTAATTGGGACTGATTAATTGGTAGGTTTTTTGATCTATTTTGACCAGCGTGCTGTCTGCCAGTTGCATAAACTGATACTCAGTGGGCAAAGCTTGGCCAACAAACCAGAGTTCTACTGTAGAGGTAGGTGAATTCCAATTCAGGTCTTGGTCAAACAAGCGAACCTCAGCATTAACCCAATTTTGCACTAAGTTGGCAAGCCTTTCATTACTGTAGGTTTTAGCGTGTTTCTCAGATAGAGTACGCCAGCCTTGACCAATTCGTTCTACCTTTTCTTGTTCAAACTCAATAGTGGTGATGGTCATATTTGCAGGCACCAAAGTGAGGGAAGTAGACACATCTTCGCTGCCGTCATTTAAAAAATTGCCACTGAAATTGAATAACATGATCAGTATTAACATACTGACAATAATGACATTGTTCCAAGCCCGCTGAGATAACTTGAGCATCTAAAAGTCAACCGAATAATTAGCTTAGGGGGATTATGACATAAGGTGTAATACCAGTCCCAACAAAGAAGTGTTCACTCAAAGGTCACGTCTTTATTAGAGAAAGCAAAAAACCCGGCAAAGGCCGGGTTCTTCAGGAGACAAAATTAATAAATCTACTTGATTTTGGCTTCTTTGAACAAAACGTGCTGACGAATTTTAGGATCAAACTTTTTGATCTCCATTTTGCCAGGCATATTACGTTTGTTTTTATCTGTAGTGTAATAAAAGCCTGTACCAGCACTAGACACTAATTTAATTTTATCGCGCATAATCTGCTTCCTTAAACTTTAACACCGTTGGCACGCATATCAGACAATACTGTATCTATACCTTTTTTATCAATAATACGCATACCTTTAACAGATAAACGCAATTTCACGAAGCGGTTTTCACTTTCAACCCAAAAACGGTGGGATTGAAGGTTTGGCAAAAAACGACGACGAGTCGAATTTTTAGCGTGAGAACGGTTGTTACCTACCGCTGGACGCTTGCCTGTAACTTGACATACTTTGGCCATGGCCTTTGTCTCCAAACAATCTAAAAAAATTTAGCTCTGACTCACGTTTAATCGTAATCAATCTACGAGTCAGCTAACGCTATTAACAAGAGGGCGCATTTTATACAGTAAACTAGGGTTGAGTTCAAGAATAATGTGTAGAAAAACAACTCTTTTGTCGCTTGTTGACATAATAACCTGTCTAAGACAAGTTTTTAGCTCTATTATTGGTTTGTTGTGGTGATAAAAATTGAATATTCATTTTAGTCTCAACACTACATATAACCTACATGATCTAAAGCAAACCTCTCTGTGCAAATGACACCGCTACTCCATCGCCAATCACAAAATGGTCAAGCACTTTGATATCCATTAGATTAAAGGCATCTATGACTCGCTTGGTGATGCTTTTGTCTGCTTGGCTTGGCTCTGCAATACCCGATGGGTGATTATGGGCGAGGATCACCGCAGCAGCGTTATCCAATAGAGCTTGTTGCACTAAAACACGAGGGTAAACTGAGGCGCTGTCAATGGTGCCATAAAACATAGGGCGATATTTTATCAGTCGATGTTGACTGTCGAGTAATAACATCGCAAAAACCTCATGGGGTTGGTCTCGTAGTTTGGCGATTAAATACGCTTGAGTTTGTTCCACTGAATTGAACGCATCGGATTTGTCTAAGGTTTCAGCCATATAACGTTGGCTCATTTCTAAACAGGCTTGTAGCTGCACAAACTTTGCCTGACCAAAGCCTTTAGTTTCACAAAAATCATGTTCAGAAGCACTTAATAAGCCGCGCAAACCACCAAATTTTGTCAGTGAGTTTCTGGCCAGATCAATAGCGCTATAACCCTTAGTACCGGTGCGCAAAAAAATAGCTAAAAGTTCGGAATCAGATAGTGCTGCAGCGCCTTGCCCTAGCAGTTTTTCTCTGGGGCGTTCATGTTTGGGCCAATCCGTGATCTTCATGCTTCCGTGCCTTAATCTTGATGTTGATAATGATTAACTTCAAAATAAGCCTAGCAAATAGAGGCAATTCCAGCCAATAATGTGCCTATCGAGCACAATAAAACAACACAACAGATACAATGCAACTCGAAAACTCTAATATTATTCTAGGCATTACAGGTGGTATCGCGGCTTATAAAACCCCTGACTTAGTGCGTAAACTTGTCGCTAAGGGCGCAAACGTGCGCGTAGTCATGACTCAATCAGCTAACGAATTTGTAAGTCCTTTGGCGTTACAAGCTGTATCTGGCAATCCAGTGTCTGATAATTTATTAGACAAAGATGCTGAAGCCGCTATGGGGCATATTGAATTAGCACGTTGGGCAGATAAGTTAGTGATAGCGCCAGCCACAGCTAACTTTATAGCGAAGCTCACTTATGGTTTGGCAGATGATTTATTGTCTACCCTCTGCCTAGCCACAGCGGCTCCGATCTATATTGCACCGGCAATGAATCAACAAATGTGGTTCGCTGCTGCGACTCAAGCTAATTTAAAAATTTTAGAACAACGTAAAATACAGTTTTTGGGGCCAGCTCAAGGCGAGCAAGCCTGTGGCGATGTGGGTCCAGGACGTATGCTTGAACCACAAGAGATTGCAGATTTATTAGCACAGCAAACACTCGACCAAGTATTAGCTGGCAAACGCATTACTATTACCGCGGGGCCAACTCGAGAAGACATTGACCCGGTACGTTATCTGTCTAATCATAGCTCCGGAAAAATGGGTTATGCCTTGGCAATTGCAGCCCAAGAGCTAGGGGCAACAGTGACATTAATCAGTGGCCCGGTGAATTTATTGCCACCAGCAATGGTTCAAACAGTCTCAGTATCCAGCGCACAGCAGATGCATGATGCAGTGATGCAAACGACCCACAATTGCGATATTTTTATCGGTTGTGCTGCAGTGGCTGACTATCGAGTACAACAAAAAACCAACCAAAAGATTAAGAAGTCAGATAGTGAGTTAACACTTACTTTTATTAAAAACCCTGATATTCTTAGTGATGTAGCACATTTAACTAACGCGCCTTTTACCTTAGGTTTTGCCGCAGAAACACAAAACTTGCGACAGTATGCCTTAGATAAGTTAAGACGTAAAAAGCTTAATATGATTGCTGCAAATGATGTATCTGATAATACAATTGGTTTTAACAGTGAGCAAAATGCACTTAGCGTATTTTGGTCAAAGGGTGAAAAAAAACTAGATCTTGCCGATAAGCAATTACTTGCTAGGCAGTTAATGCAACTAGTAGCCCAAAGATACACAGAAGACACTGACGCCACATTCGCCTAGGAACCCAAAATGCCAGCTACAAAACGCCCTAATCGCCGTGCACAAATTCTTCAAGCATTGGCGAGCATGTTACAAACCAGCCCAGGACAACGGATCACCACAGCCAAGCTAGCGGCACATGTTGGTGTATCTGAAGCGGCTTTATACCGTCACTTCCCAAGCAAAGCACGAATGTTTGAGGGATTGATTGAGTTCATTGAAGAAACCTTGTTCTCGCGTATTAATAAAATAATTAATGAAGAGAAAGACACTGCTACTCGCTGTCAGCTTATATTGCACCTTATTTTAGGTTTTGCTGAAAAAAATCCGGGGATCACCCGTATTCTAAATGGCGATGCTTTAATGGGTGAACAAGACAGATTAAGAGAGCGCATTGCGCAATTGTTCGAACGTTTAGAAACACAATTGAAGCAAGTATTGCGGGAACGTAAATTACGTGAAGGCAAAACATTACCCGCTGAAGAAGGCATCATCGCAAATATACTCATTTGTTTTGCAGATGGGCGTATTAATCAATTTATTCGCAGCGAATTTACTAAAAGACCTACTGAAAATTTTAATGAACAATGGCAATTAATTAATAGGCAATTTTTTAATTAAGTTTGCATAAATTCAGGTTAAAAAAAAAGCGGACTCAATTGAGTCCGCTTTTTTGATCGAGTTCAAATACTAATAAAGCTATTTTGAAAAGTTATCACCAAAAAAGTCACCTTCATTCCAGCTAGAACGTTGTGCTTGGTTAGCCAATGTCATGCCTATGTGGTAATTCACCTCGGCAAACTTAGTCGCAGCTTTCCAATTAAATGCTTGGCTAAAATCATCACCGGGTTTGTGATAGTTTGTTTTAAGGAAATTGCTAAACTGTTTACTCCCATCAACCTCAGGATCTGCCGATTTAAAACCAGGCACTAAAAATACTGAAGGAATGCCTTGTTTTACAAAGCTATAATGGTCAGAACGAGTAAATAACGCTTGGTCCGGCATAGGGTCAGGGCTTAACTCTAATCCAATTTTCTCCGCAGCTTTTGCCACTGAACTTTTCATATCACTGTGGTCAGCACCAAAGGCTATCACATCTGCAAATTCGTAGATCAGTATTGGCATATCTAGATTAACGTTGGCTACCATTGAGCCCATTGGTACTGTAGGATTTTGAGCAAAATAGTCTGAACCCAACAAGCCCTTTTCTTCACCGGTCACAGCAACAAACAAAATTGAACGCTTAGGACGTTCATCAAGCTCACTAAATAAACGCGCCGTTTCTAACAACACTGAAGTCCCAGTGGCATTGTCCATGGCGCCATTATTAATTTTGTCTTTCTTCACCGTTTTAGCAAAACCAATGTGATCAGAGTGTGCAGAATACACCACATATTCGTTCTTAAGTTGAGGGTCTGAACCCTCTAGAATCGCAGCGACGTTAGGGCTAGAGATAGGCGTGTGAGTACTTTGAGATTCAAGTTGGACCTCTAAAGGTAAATCAAATCCTTTAGGCGACTCATCTTTTTCTAACATGGCGTAGATTTGTTCTAAATTTTGTTCTGCATCAGCAAATAACAGTTCTGCCGCTTCTTTACTAAAATATGCCGAACCTTTAATTTGCGGAAATACCCCTGACGGCACGCCAGCTTGGTCCAACCAACGCACAGATGGAGTATGCAAATAATTCAATAAATTTTGATAAGGTCGGACTTTTTCACCCGTTGGCGTACTAATAGTGATAAAACCTACAGCACCATTTTCCGAAGCATGACGTAACTTTTCTCGACTTGAACCAAAGTGCGCGCCTTCTTCACTAGGAAAAGACTTAGGTTTGCCTGACAACACAACCACTACCTTATCCTTTACATCCATATCATGATAATCATTGTGCTGTAACTCAGGGGCGACAATACCGTAACCAACAAACACTAACTTGCCTGCCATCTGAGTCAATTCTTCCAGAGGATTAGGGGAAGTAAGAAATTGTTTAGGATAACTCAGCGCCATTTCGCCTTGTGCACCGGTCAATGACAATTTAATGGACGATTGATCAATATTGGCCTGAACAAAATTCACCCGCTGCATATAACTGCCATCGTCACCTGCTGGTGTTAAGCCGTATTTTTCAAATTCGGCAGCAATATAAAGGGAAGCAATTTCGTGCCCTCTGGCTCCCGTATCTCTCCCCTCTAATAAATCATCAGACAAAAACCTAAGATGCGATTTAATGCGTGATGCATCAGCAGAGACTTCTGCTGTTGGTTGGGCCTTCTCAGCTTGACACGCAACTAACATTGCTGCCGTCAAAATGACCCCAAAGCCAGAACTTAACTTCATTTTTATTTCCCCACATTTATTTTAATTGTTTTAATTTCTCAGATTAAGCGAGATGTATAACAACTACAACCTTGACAGATAATATAACTCGGCTAATCTGTGAAGAACATATATTCTGCCAACACTAGTTGATTTCATGCCACGTAAAGCCCAGTACAAGGTTGATGATGTATTAAGCCAAGCAATTGATGTATTTTTAGAGCACGGCTATCACGGTGCCATTATGGACGAAATTATTGCTAGAACCGACTTCAATAGAAGAGGCTTTTATATCGAATTTGGCAGTAAACAAACGTTTCTCTACATGGTGTTAAAGCACTATCAAAGCCTTCATCTAAACAAATTAATGAAACATTTAGAATCTAGCCAAGGACTTGACTCCATTCATGCATTTTTTGCCGATTATGTGGCCCACATCAAAGGTAAAGGATGTCTGTTAATCAACTGTATTACTGAATTGGGTTTTGATGATCAAAAGGTGCAAGAAATTGGCCGCCACTATCTTGACCGATTACAAATTGATTTTATTGGCTGCCTAGAAAAAGCCCAAAGTTTAGGACAAGTACATACCCATATTAATGTAGAATCAACTGCACTGCAGCTGACCAGTTACGTGCAAGGTTTTGCCGTTAATGCTATTTTGGCTGGAGATACGGATGAATTACAATTAGCCACCCGAGCTCTATTAGGTCCCCTTGCTGTAAATCAATAATGCCGGTTTTTCACTATTACCTTATAAAAGGCTCCAATCGAAAAAAATTTCCTCAAACGCCCCTTAGTTAACCTTGCTATTGTTGAGGTTATCTCCATTGATAGGGAAGCTGTAACATCCTATAGACAACCCTGTTTTGAACGGGGGAATTAACCTAATATATTGAGTAGTGAATATGACCAATGAAAAACATTTATTTCGCATCCAATTTGTCGCCAATGGCGAGCGCTACGAACTATATGTACGAGAAGTTTGCCAGGGAAGTATGTTTGGGTTTATTGAAATTGGTGACTTTGTTTGGGATACCCATACTAGTTTAGTATTGGATCCAAGCCATGAAAAACTTAAAGATGAATTTGCTGACGTCACGCGTACATATCTGCCTATGCATAGCGTGTTACGTATCGATGAAGTAAAAAAACAAGGCACCTCAAAAATCACCACGCTGTCGGATAAAGTCACCGCTTTTCCAACACCAATTTATACGCCTAGGCACACGCCTAAATAACATTCATTCAGCCAAGGATTGTAATATGAAAAAGTTATCTAGCTTATTGGTATTCAGCCTTTTTTCATATATGTGTTTAGCTACAGAGACCGCCAAGTTACAGACACTGCTTGATAAAATTTGGCAGTATGAATTGTCTGTAAGCCCGATCCAAGCAAGCCAGCAAGGTAGACATGAATTTGATGATAAATTGACGGATATTTCGCCTAAAGCCTTGGCCGAACGAGACACTCAATTTCGCGAATATCTTAAAAAATTGACTCATATAGATTCAGCGGAGCTAAGCAGAACACAACAAATCAGCCTGTTGATTCAACAAAGAAAGTTACAAAACCATATCGACCAATACCGCTTTAACGCTCATTATATGCCACTTACTTCAGAATCAGGTTTTCATAATGATTTGGCTTTTTTACCCCGCTCTAGCCGTTTTAAAACCTTAGTTGATTATCAAAATTACTTAACACGCCTTGAACAATTTCCTAGTTATTTTGAACAACAGATTAAGTGGATGAAAAAAGGTATTCAAACCGGCATGGTACAACCTAAAGTAGTGCTTCATGGCTTTGAAGATTCAATTAAATCCTTTATCCATCAGTCTCCTGAAGACAGTGTATTTTACACACCATTTACTGATTTTCAGGGCAGCAGCGTTGACCCTATTCAACAACAAAACTTACGTGAACAAGCCAGTTTAGTTATCAGTAACCAAGTGTTTAGTGCTTACCAAACGTTTTATGACTTTTTCACCACTGAGTATTTTCAAAACAGCAAAGCTAATATCGCCGCCAAATCTTTACCAAAGGGCGTTACATTTTATCAAAATCGTAGTGATTTCTATACCACCACTAAGATGTCGGTGGAGGATATTCATACTCTAGGTTTACAAGAGGTTAAGCGCATTCGTGGCGAAATGCAGAGCGTTATCGAGCAACTTGAATTCGATGGCGATATCTACCAATTCATTGAGTTTTTGCGGAATGACAAACAATTTTATGCACAAACAGCCGACGAGCTAATCAAACAAGCGGCCTATATAGCAAAAAAAATGGACGCCAAGCTACCGCAACTATTTAATTATTTACCTCGCACTCCCTACGGCGTAGAAGCTGTTCCTGAAAACATTGCACCTAAATATACAACTGGCCGTTATATTTCGCCTAACAGAGATGACCAACCTGGATATTACTGGGTGAATACCTACGCCTTAGACAAAAGACCTTTATACGCGCTTACTGCATTAACATTACACGAAGCTGTGCCGGGGCATCATTTACAAATATCCCTAGCGAGAGAAATGCAAGACTTACCAGAAGTCAGGCGCTATACCTATATCTCAGCATTCGGTGAAGGTTGGGGTTTATACTCCGAGTTTTTAGGTAAAGAAGTAGGTATGTACCAAGATCCCTATGATGAATTTGGCCGCTTAAGTTATGAAATGTGGCGAGCTTGTCGTTTAGTGGTAGATACCGGCATGCACATAAAAGGTTGGTCAAGACAACAAGCCATAGATTTTATGCTGGAGAATACTGCCCTTTCTGAACACAATGTCACCACAGAGATTGACCGTTATATCTCTTGGCCAGCACAAGCCTTATCCTACAAAATTGGCGAAATCACCATTAAAAAATTACGACATAAAGCCGAACATGCCCTAGGTGATAAATTTGATGTTCGCGCATTTCACCATGCCATTTTAGAACACGGTTCAGTGCCACTTTCCATTTTAGAAGACAGTATTCAGTTGTTTATTCAAGAACAAACTCAGAGCTAGGGACTAACTAAACATATCAATTCTGGTACTTGTCTATAGGCAGGTCAGTCAATATGACTCACATGTAGGCTTACTGACTCTGCGTAGCCTGCTTGAGCAATACCCTGAATTCGTGCTCAGGTACAGGCATCACTGATAAACGGCCACCTTTTTTGACTAGGCCAACTTCGCTGATATCGGCCATCTGTTTGATGGCTTTGAGTGATAACAAGTGATCAAATTTTTGTTTGAATTTAATATCCACCATATACCATCGGGGCTTGTCTTGGGTTGACTTAGGGTCATAATACTTAGTTTCTGGATTGAACTGTGTGTGATCTGGGTAAGCTTCTTTAACCACCTCGGCTAAGCCAACAATGCCCACATCCTTGCAACTAGAGTGATAGATAAAAACCTGATCACCTTGTTTGATTTGATCACGCAAAAAGTTGCGGGCCTGATAATTACGAATACCGTCCCAATGCTCAGTTTGATTTGGCATGTTCGCCAAGTCATCAATACTGAAGGCATCGGGCTCAGTTTTAAATAACCAATATTGCATTAACTTTCCTTATGGATGAGCTTAAAACAATATATTTTAAAACATTCTCTTGCAAGCAAGTAGCGCGACGAATTTCATACTTTTTAACCCGGAATTTTAATCAGTTTATTAAACAAAGCGCTATCACTAAGCACAGCCAATTTTTCCAGTTTAGTCATCCAATCTAACGCTTCTTGGGGATGAGTTGCATCTTTGATTTTATATTTTGCAATGATGCAACTGACATGAGGTTCGCCTCGAGTCGGCACCGGAGGTTTAGATAACAAATTAAAATGATTATGTTGATAAGTATCTTTTTCAAGCAAAGATGAAATAGAAACATCTTGCAAATATTCTTTAAGTTGCGCCGCAAACCTGTCTCGTTGGGTAATAATATCGAGCGTGACAACTTCTTCTGGAATATTCAAAATACCAAAGAAACCCAAACATTTAGCTACACTTTTACTACCACTAATGGCTGACAATGGGATAGCAAACATTAATCCAATTAATGTAGGAGACAACCAAATCAGCAAAGTAGGGGAATAATGGTAAAGTAATACTGTCATCCCAATCCCTATCATAGTGTGCCAGAAATGTTGTCTAAGCAATTGCAACCAAGGCGTGCCGCTGTGTAATCTTTGCTGAGTGGCCCACCCTGAATCACGGCCACGAAATATATCGAAGATATGGCGACTGTGGATCAACATAAAAATAGGCGCATACAACACAGAGAAGAATGTTTCGACTATTGCGCCCAGAATCATCCTAATGACACCTAAAGGTTTTCTTAATGGGCTGTGAAAAATCGCCCGAATTAACCCTAACACTTTAGGTACGAGTAAAATGCCCATAGTAAACACAAACAACGCCACCATACGTTCAGAATCAAATACAGGCCATTGTGGGAACAGTGAAGGTTGATCTGAGAAGTATTCGATATTGACATAATGAATCTGAATGGCCATCACAATACCAATGAGTATTAACGCGAACCAAATAGGCGAGGCCATATACCCAATAACCCCAGTTAACATGTGGAACCTGTTAGGCCAACGCAAACCTTTGGCTTTAAGCACCGCAAGATGCTGGATATTGCCTTGTGCCCAACGCCTATCACGGGTGGCAACATCAGATAAACTAGGCGGACTTTCTTCCCAAGACCCTTTCAATGCTGGCAACATGCGCACTGACCAGCCTGCCCTTCTCATTAACGCCGCCTCTACAAAATCATGAGATAAAATATCCCCTTTAAATGGTTTAATACCACCGAGAGTAGGTAGTCCTGCCGATTCAGCAAAAGCGTTCACTCTAATAATGGCATTATGTCCCCAATAGTTACCATCATTGCCTTGCCATGCGGTAATACCACGAGCGACTATCGGCCCATACACAGTTCCTGCAAATTGTTGCAACCTAGCAAATAGTGTATCGCCACGATATAGAGTGGGTAAGGTTTGAATAATACCTGCATGGTCATCACTGGCCATTTCTTGCATGAGAGTCTTCAAAGTATTGGCCGACAACAAACTATCTGCATCAAGCACTATCATATAGTCATAGCGGGCGCCCCAGCGACTGACAAATTCATGTACATTCCCGGCTTTCTTGGCTTTATTATTATGTCTGCGTCGATACCAGACATTAATCTCACCTGAAAGTGCCTCTTTGAGTTGCCCCACTGCAGCGGTTTCCTTAACCCATACATCAGGGTCATTGGAGTCTGAAATAATAAAAATTTCAAATTGCTCAGCAAGCTTATTGGCAATCAAATCTTTGCCCATACTATAAAGTGCCGCACAGGTTTCGCTTGGCTCTTCATTATATACGGGCATAAGTAAGGCCGTTTTTTTATGAGTGATATCCGTTGCAGAAGAATCTGCGCCATGACCAGCAAATATAAATCCTGCACAAGCTGCGCTGGCAGCCAAAGCAATCCAAACAAAAGTTAAACAAAACAATCCAACCATTACCCACTGCAAGGCAGTGACAGTATCTTGGGATACAATAAGTACCATTTGATGAGTAGCATAAGCCGTTAATGCCAACGCACCACCAAAAGTGATGAGTCTGGCAAACAGCTGAGTCCATCCCTGTTTCGCATGTTTTACCTGAGGTTTTTTAGAAAAATCCTGAGCAGGCATATGTAATGGTGATTCTGGCGGCACCCCTAATTTTTCGATCATTATCTGGTCCATCGGTATAGCCATGTCTCGCCCCATTGTTTATCTTCCTTAGACAGTGATACTCGAAGTTCAGATACGTTTTTTGCGCCCGGTTCAAATTTGACAACAACACGAAGGTTATTCGTTTCAGGAATAACCTTACTGGTGACACCAACAATATGACCGGAGCTACTGATTGCGTTAATACTTAAGTCAGATGGAATAGTTTGCCCCGCATATTCAATCACAAATTCACGAGTGGTTTCTGAGCCTAGAGATTTTCCAGCCGCAGTTGACACTATTTTTCCACTAATATTTTTTATCGGCGCATCACTGCCCCAAGATATTTTATAACTAAACTCTCGTGGTTCACCTGCCTTTAACATTTGATTTGGTTGCCAAAAAGCGACAATGTTATCGTGAATTTCCGCCTTAGTAGGAATTTCGATTAATTCAACATGACCAGGTCCCCAATCATTTATTGGTGTAACCCAAGCTGAAGGGCGTTTATGATAATGGGCTTCCATATCCTTAAAATCGTTGAACTTTCTGCTACGTTGCATTAATCCAAAACCTTTAATTCCATCATCTTTAAACGCTGAGACTTCTAATCTTTTGGGGTTCGCAAGTGAGCGCCAAATTTTTTCGTTATTCGCCTTTACCATTAACAGACCATCTGAATCATGAACTGCTGGTCGGAAATCATCAAAGCGAGATCTGTTCATAGCATTGAATAAAAACATTGAAGTTAGAGGTGCCACACCAAAAGATTCAATGTCTCTTCTTGGATACAGAGTGCTTTTAACCAGGATTTCTGTATTCTTCTCTGGCTTCACAGTAAATGTAAATGCCCCAGTTAATGATTCACTTTCCATCAATGCATGGACTATCAATTTGTCGTTCTTCTTATTAGGGCGCTCGAGCCAGAACTCAGTGAATACTGGAAACTCTTCTCCCGATGGCTTAGCGGTATTGATTGCCAGCCCCCTAGCAGAAAGTCCATACCAATTTGTCTGACCAACCGCTCTAAAATATGAGCCTCCTTGGAAAACCATAAACTCATCCCACTTATCTTCTGTATTAATAGGATGAGTGACGCTGAAGCCCGAATACCCTTGCGCATCGGTATTTTTAAGCGCTTCTTGCTCGGAGTCGTAGTTAAAAATTTTAGTGGTGTAGAAAATTCGTCTCGCCACACCACCTACAACTAAGTTTAGCTTCACTGGAATTTTGAACAAAAAGCCTGGGTGTAGAGGGTTGACTCGAAAATTTCTATTCTCTTTCGACCAAATAGTCGCGCCTCTTTCAAGCTGTATCTTTTTGTAGTCATCGTAGCTCATTTGGCTAAGGGGATTATCTGCTGGTAATTGTTTTACCTGATATTCTCGAGTGGCGAGATCCATTGCTTTAGATTCCAACCATTTCCTATCAAATGGCTGAGTTAATCTATCTTTGCCATCTGGCTCACTGTCCGCAGCTAAAGGTTGCTGTGCCTTGGTTGACGACTGATACGGAATTAAACTAACACTTAACACTAGAGCGAAGATGTAATACTTGTACAAAATGGAACTCCTTGTTATTTACCTACTTAAAAAGCCTTTGTTGTACTTAAATTTACGCTAACCTAAAGTTGCTATAAAAAAGGTTAAGCACAGAAGCGATTGGATAAAACAAGGGAAATGCAGTAATTAGGCCAAGTGGCAAAAATTACCATGTGACGATGTAGGTGAGTAAAAATAAGGTGGATATTGTTCTGAGAATAAACAAGTAAACTCGGCGCTAATCTTCACTAAACAAGGTAAAAATAACGCGCCGATTCCATTCACACAAAAAGCAGTGGGCTTTATTAATTCTTAACCCTTGGCCTAGGGTTAGGCCCTATTCACTTAAAAGCCATTTGTCTAATAAGAGTTGTATTGCTCGACCATCCACCAGCTTAAAATTTTGCGGCGCCATAGGTAAACGATTTCGGCCGTCTTGCACCACCAACAGTCCTGCAGGCAGGTTTTCGCCCAATGGGTATGAGGTGATAGCTAAACCATCAGTTTCAGATGCACCATCTAACCCTAAACTCAGGTTCAACCCTATTTTAAAGCTGCCAAGGTAGTGGTTGTTTTTATCTAAAGCAAACACACCGTAACTATCATTGCCTTGACTAGAAGCAAACAAGAAACGCTGTTCTTTGTAACGATAGATCCCTAAACCTTCCACATCTGCCACAAAAGTTTGGTTGGTTTGAATGATGAGTTTACTTGTTTCTTCAATAGGCTCTGCGGAAACTTGCCACACACCAACGGCTTCTTCGCCGTAGTAAAGTTGTTGGTTTTGATCGTCTACCACACAGCCTTCTGGTTGACTGGGAGCATAAAACTCTCTAACTAATTGACCTGAAATCTCTCCAGCATCTTGCTGTAACAAGTACTGCTGAAAATGCCCATCTGTGCCATTAATAAACACATAATACTGGCTACCACTAGCATACATACACAATCCATAAACATCATCGATACTGGTTGGAATATCTGAGATGTGTGTCATGTAACCTGTATTGGGTTCGATAGTAAAAACACTAATAGATTTAGTACTACGGTTGCTCGCGGTAGCAATATCAACACGCTTACCGTCTAACTCCATGCCATAACGAATATCTACATTATTTACTCGACCTATATTCAGCTCTTGTAGTAAGTCACCTTGCAAATCGTACTGTTTTAAACCTTGTTTTTTATTGGTACCTAACACTCGACTTTTAGCACTATCAGCAAAATTTATCCAAATAGCGGGATCATCGGCTGCATCACCATAGGCTGCCATGGCGGCACTTTGTGCATAAGGTTGCAAAATTGGCATAGCTGGCGGAACTTTTGGTGACTGCTTTTTAGGAAGAAAAAGCTCTGATGTGAAATACCTTGCAGTTTCATCATCAAATATACCTAATGTAAGCTGATCGCCCTGTTGCAGGCCACTGACACTTTCTGGACTGTTTTTGCCTTCAAAATGCATAAATTGGGGGGATTCATTGTGTTGGGTGTCAACGAACCAAAATCCTTGCTGCTCTGGCGCGCTGACGAGTAAGTCGCCTGATTCCAACACCTCAATATGTGTTACTTCACTAGCAATTGGTCCGTGGGGCTGAGTCGCTATCACCAACTCCCGCGCTAACTCAGATTCGTGATCGGCAAAATAACGCCAAACCCCAATGTTTTCTTCGACTATATAAAGTGATTGAGAGTGATCGTCTACCGCGCAAGACTTGGTTTGAGGGGCACCAATAAAGTTTTGCACTAAGACGTCGGTTAACACATGTTGTGATGCATCAACCACAATTCGTTGCGCAACTTGCCCTAGCGCATCTGTGGTAAATAAGGATAAGTGCCCTTCTGGCATTTGATACCAGCATAGACTTTCTATTTGTGCAGATGGCTTTTTAAATCGGGTTAATTCTGACAATTGTTGCTTTTGCCAATCTAGCTTAACAATTAACACTTGCCCCAAATTGCTGTCTAAGGCGGCGATTAATCCAAAGCTTTGCTCACCAATTTGTATATTGTCTCGCCAGTCCAGCAGTTCAATATGACCTTCAATGCTACTCAGTTGATTACCTTGTTTATCGGTTAACAACAGCCCTAACGTTTCGCTAGTGAGTAACCAATATTCTTGTTGTTGGTTACGAATAGGTTTAGCTACTTTGCCGCCAATATCGTTGTTTTTTTCGAGCATTTTTAATGGCGCAGGCACTATCTTTTTGGCTGAGTGAATAGGTGTTTGGCAGGCACTTAACAGAGCCAAAAACACACTAAATAAAATGGGAGATAAAATAGATTTCACAGTTAATCCTTATTAATACTATATTGATACAGCACCTTGCTAGCGTCAGAAATAAACTGCACTAATAACTCATTGTTACTTACCGATACTGAAGCAATACCTGCTGTAGCCTGTGCAAAACGGGTAAATGGTCGTTGCGCAACCTTTCTTAATTCAGAGCCCGCGCCAGAGACAAAATGCTGCACTGTTGTGCCTTGAGGTTGATTGTGTTGCAAGTCATGTTCGTGACCTGCGAAATAAGCATCAATCTTGTGGTTTTCGAAAATAGGTTCTAGTACGTCACGTATTCCAGCGGTTTTACCATAACGTTTACCACTTGAGTACAAAGGGTGATGACCAATTACGATTTTCCACTTAGCGGTAGATGTAGTTAATTGAGCTTCTATCCAAGCGAGTTGTTTAGCACTATCTTGCTTTTGGGTTTCGGCATATTTTGCTTCATTTTTATATCCCGGATTTAGGGGGCTAGTATCAATAAATAAAATAAGCACGGCTTCACCACTATCAAGCTCAAAGCGTTTGGCGTAATAACTACTAGGAAATACCCAACGACGGCTAACATCAGAGTAGTCAATTTGCGCTTGCCAATTTCCCCTGTAGTCGTGATTCCCTAAGGTAGGATACCAATTTTCAAACAAATGCGGCCCATGATAGATATCTTCAAAAGACGTTTTCCAATACGGATCGTCCACCGATGCCACACCATTAGAATAAAAATTGTCCCCTGTGGTGACAATAAAATCAGCGTCAAGTTGCCACATGGCCACGTCCATCATCTCCGCAACAGGTATTTGCTGATAATGACCATTCCTACCCCAGTCACCCAAGACCAAAAAATTAAGACTCTCTGCTGGTACAGTCAAACCTTGGATCTGTTGGGTCTGATAATAAGATTCGTCATGTACAGGTTTTGCATAGCTGTGGAAAATTGTGATGCTGGCTATAACAAAACAGATATTGATTAATCGCACTTTTTTTCTCCAAATAAACTCACGCGTCTCATAGATAGACGCGTGTTTGTTGTGACCAAAATGTTTAGCTTTAGTGGATTACAACTTCCAGTTAAACCCTAATTCAAAGGTACGACCGTACTCTTCAAATTGAGCGTTGACACTAGGTCGATCAAAGTAGTGATAAAACGGCTCATCTGTTAAGTTAATTGCGTTAAAATACACATGCATATTGGGATTGATAAAGTATTTACCCATGAAATCCATTTGCTGGTGCTTATCTTCCATTCTGATTAAGTCACCATCTACTTCTTCAAGATTTTCACTTTTGTAGGTCATAGTTAATCTGACACTAATATCTTTAGTTTCGTATCCTACAGTTAAATTTCCTATTCGGTCAGATTGGTTTGGCAAAGATGTTTCATAACGTTCACCGTCTAAAATGGTGACCGCTTCTGAACTAGAGAAGGTACCATTGGCACTTAGCAATAGGCCATTATCGAAACCTTTTATCCAAGATACTTCAATACCACTCACACTTGCCGATTCACCATTGATGGGCTGCATGACTTCTTCAAAACCTTCCCAACCAGCTGTGCCGGCAACATCAGTAATGATAATAAAGTTATCGATGTTCTTATAAAAATACCCCGCAGACAAAATACCGATATCACCTGGGTAGTATTCTATTGCTAAGTCGAAGTTGTCTGCTTCATAAGGGTCGAGTTCAGGGTTGCCAACTTCTGCTTCTCGCTCAGTGACAAATTCACCGTCATCTTCTTCTGTTTTAGATTCAATAATTTGAAATGCCGCTGAGTCTTCAAACTTTGGACGAGAAATGGTTTGGGTAAAGGCTGCGCGCCCTATGAGTTTATCATTGAATTCATAGCGCAAATTGACACTAGGTAACAGATAAGAATAGTTTTTGTCGCTTTCCCATAGCGTATTGACGACTTCTTCTACATCGGTTTCTTCATTTTCGACTAATTCAACTCGCATACCAGAAGTGCTAAAGTCAGTGCCTTCGTAGCGCAAACCGGCGACTATACGTAAATTCTCTAACTCAATCTTGCCCATAAAATACAGCGCGAGAATATCTTCTTGATTTACAAATGACGCTCCGTTTGATTCAACTTCTGAATCAAGCTCTGCTATCTCGAAAGCATTACTTTGCTGTCCATAATATTCACGCATAAAGGCACGATCTAAACCTGGACCAAAATCCCCCAAGCCCCAATCAGGAGTAGATGACGCAAAAATACTAGGATCAATATCATCAAAGTCACCATCATAAATGCTGATGTTGGCATCTGCCGATTTCTCACGGCTACGGTATTTACCACCAAACTTAAATTCAAGCTGATTGTCTTGCCAATCAAAGTAACGAGTAAAATCGGCTTTAACCATAGTTTCAGTATCTTCTGCTCGATTTTTTTCAAAGCTGACTTCATCTAACTCATAATTGCTTAAGTCCATAACAGCGGCTTCTTGAGTCACAGCGGGAATGGGCCCTGCCATATCTGAATCGATTTCCATGCCTTCACCCACTAAGGTGTAGTACAAAGCATCTGGTTCATCTTCATCTGCTTTGGAGTAACCGAGTTGATATTCTATTAACCAATCTTCAAGTTGGTGTTCACCACCTGCAGTGATAGATAAAACACTCTGGGTTTCTTCACGATCTTTACTACCACGCTCAATTTCAGAATCTTCACCATCAAACACAAAGGTATTCGAGAGTCTAAATTCATCGTCAGCAAAGCTGCTGTATAAAGTACGTAAATAGTATTGGTTATTCATGTCTGGACGAAAATCTAAGTTAACGGCACCACCAATACGCTCGCGATTAATTGAATAATAACGTTGCTCTACTTCATCATCGCCATTTGATTCAATGTTGTCTGAACCAAAACTACGATCGAAATAGGATAAGGCCGCAGCAACACCCACTGTGTCAGTCAACATTGAGGTGAAGCTAGCTGAAACTTTAGGGCTGGTTTCATCCCGCAATTGATTTTGACTCGCTTGTACAGTCACACTTGCAGAGGTGCCATTTTTGTCAAAGGCACTGAGGCTTTTCACTTCTATTGAACCACCAATAGCATCTCCGTCCATGTCTGGTGTGACTGACTTTGAGACTTCCAAGCTTTGAATCAGCTCTGAGGGAATCACATCAAGTGCAACAGAGCGTACCCCACTTTCAGGTGAAGGCACATTCACGCCGTTAATGGTGACATTATTCAAGTTAGGATCGATACCTCGGATACCTACAAAGCGCCCTTCACCTTGATCTCTTTCAATAGATAACCCTGGTAAACGTTGTAATGCTTCCGCGGCATTTTGGTCGGCAAATTGACCAATAGAATCGGCCGACACTATAGATTTAATACTGTCAGACATTCTTTTTTGATTCAGTGCACTGGCTTTACCCGCTCGTTGTCCATACACAATAATGCTTTCCAATGAGGTATTAGCAGCGGCTAATACCACAGCTTGTTGCAAGGTTTGCCCTGCGCTGATTTGAATAGGCAATTCAACTGTTTCTGCCCCTAAGTACTGAACCACTAAGGTATAGTTACCTTGGGGTAAATTAGTAAACCGAAACGACCCATCACGACGAGATACCGCACTAGCGCCTAGCTCTTTGATTTGAATATCAGCCCCTGCAAAATAACTGGTTTGGCTTTTGTCCATTAATACGCCTTGTAAAGCGCCCACTTCTTGCCCTAGTGCAGATGTACCGACCAATGCGGTTAAACAAGCTATGGCTAAGGTAGATTTAATCATTTTCATAATAGGTTCTCGTTCCTGTCATCTTTTTTAATAGTCGTGTAGGGACTGGTTAATCTTGTTGGGTCAGACACGCTAAAGAAGAGCCATGACATTTTTATGACGACATCACTGATAAATCCCTTGATAAGGCTTATTCACTGGCGATTGAGCATATTGTTGCCAGTTGATTGAGCTAATTTGACCCCCTATTGAGCGCCCAAAAACTCTGAGTTTGAGTGGTTTTAATGGCGGATATTGCAAAAGACCTTCATCTATCTGTCATTTAGTTGAGCCAAAATGACCCTGCTATGTTTTTTCATATTAAAACCCACTATTTTCAGTAAGAGGATGAACAATGAACTTGTCTTTGTTGGCTCGCCATCCAACACTTTTTTCGGTGTTGTGCGGTACGTTGGCAGTGTCTAGCAGCCTGAGTATTGGCTTAGGGCAATTAAAAAATCTATCTGACATATCTTGGCTGGATGTGCTGGGAGAAGGTAGCTTGGGATTGCTCTCAATTGTTTGGGTATTCTTTTTACTGATTAGCCGTCCCCCGGGCAAAGTGACTTCAGCCTTAGTAATAGGATTATGTTGTTTTCTTTTTTCAGCTTCTCTGGATTTTTTTGATGAATTTTTAACCTACCAAGATGTGGCCACGGGTTTGAGTATGATTGAGTCAATTCCTGCGGCCATTGGTATGCTTATTATGAGCTATGCATTATATCAATGGCATCAAGAACAGCTGGTGCTCAATCAACAATTACGTAGGCGCGAACATGATTTGCGGCAACATGATCAGATTGATTATATTACCAAGTTATATGGTGCCGATTATATGCGTGGCCAAATCCACAATAAACTTACAGCCCCCCCTCACTCTGACTTTTCTATTGTCATGTTAGACATTGACAACTTTGACCAATTTAATCGTAAGTTTGGACATGCAGAGGGAGATAGATTGCTGCGGCAGATATCTGAATTAATCATTATGAACTTACGTTCATCCGACTTAGCCTGTCGTTATGCTGGCGACCGTTTTGTGCTGTTATTACCCAATACAAGCCAAACTTTGGCATTAGAATTAGCAGAACAAGTACGTCAAGCCATATTCCATTTGGCTTACAAACCTGATCAACACCCTCAGGCCATATACCACAATTTAACTTTTGCCATCGACTCAGTCAGACCAGGAGACACAACTGACAATATTATTGACCGAGTCAATCGAAATCTTGATGCATCTAAGCAATTACTTTATCCAAGTGAAGTGGCGTTATGAAGGTTTCTGCCAACACATTTCTATGCTTAGAAGATAAATACATTCCGGCCCATCAGTTAGCCGCGAGTTTAGTTGATTATGCGGTGTCTCGAGGTGTCAATATACACAAACTATTGAGAGGCACGCGTATTTTCAGTGAGGATCTCAAGTCCAACAAAAAAATCAGTTTGGGACAATTATTACAATTGCTCAGCAATGTTAGAACCCTAACCCCTGGCTATGATTGTGCGTTTCAAATTGGTAGGCGCTTATTTCCTAGCAATTATGGGGCTGTATCTAATGCGTTATTACATAGTCGGGACTTTGCTCAAGCCCTAAAGATCCTCGGTTTATTGCGTATGCAAATCTGTCCATTTTTTGATAGCACCAGTTATCAAACTAGCCAAAGACAATATTTACTTATCAATCCGGCATTAGGCTGTCATACACAGGTACAGTTTTTATCTGAAATTTATTGCAGCGCTTTGATTTCTGCAACTAAGTTACTTTTTGGTCAGCGTATTCCCATGTATTTTAGTTTTCCTTTTCAAAAGCCAAAATACATCCAAGAATACGAAGGCAACCTTGGATATAGACTGTCGTTTTCGCAACCTATGTTCAGTATTAGTTTTGAAAAAAAGTGGCTGACAACGCCCTGTCTACAAAGAAGTGACGGTTTGAGACGTTATGCAATCAAACAAGCCCAAATGCACAACATCCCTAAGCAAGGTTTTTTGCAAGCTGTGCGTAGTGAAATCAACAAAGACAGACAAGCCAGTTTAGACAACATTGCCAGACAATTTTCCATCAGCCCTGCCACCTTTAAACGTAAGTTAAAATTACATAACACTCACTTTAAACAATTACAGGATGAGCTAGGAAAACAACAAGCGACTTACCTATTACAAATTCAACAATTTAGTAATGAGCAAAGCGCCCACCTTATGCAGTTTAACGACATTCCTAATTTTCGGCGCTCAGTCAAGCGCTGGACAGGCTTAACACCAAGCCAATTGAGGTTAATTGAATAAAGCTATTCACAGCTGATTTATCAGTAAAACTTGCATCTTTAGAGATCACAAATATACTGTACATAAATACAGTATATTTGTGATCTTATGCACCCAACTATTTCTTATCTCAAACATAAAAATTTACTTTGGCAAGCTCATCATACTCAACAGAGTGACAACGGACAGCACACCGGATTTAAGGAATTAGATAACGCCTTGCAAGGAGGATTTCCTGAGTATGGCGTCATCGATATCCGCAGCTTACTAGGCATTGGCGAGTTGCGTTTATTATTGCCTAGCATCCTTACTAGACAACAACAAAGACAGACCGAGTTGGTCACACTTATCGCACCACCTATGTCTATTAATAGCGAAATGTTAGCGGAGTTTGGCTTTGCCCTTGATCAAGTGATGGTAGTACAACCTGCATTAACTCAGCAGGTATTATGGAGCGCCGAGCAAAGTCTTAAAAGTGGCTGCTGTCATAGCGTTATTTTGTGGCATGCTTCGTTGTCAGTCACGCAAGTGAAACGCCTACAACTCGCCGCAGAAAAAGGCCATTGTTTACTTTTTATCATACGTCAGCCTAGGCAAGAACATATCTCTTTACCCGTCACATTGGGAATACGGCTCAGCCCTTCTAGGGTGGGTATCAAGGCGCAAATAACCAAACGCAAAGGCAGTTGGTCTAATACTTCATTTAACATCTATATGGGGGCTTATTGGCCTGAACTCAGTCAAGCAGAAGACACTAATATACTGACATTTCCCTCTCGTGCATCTCGCGCGGGATAATCACTTATAGCACTTATATTATGCAAAACATTTGGCTATATCTGTATTTCCCGAATTTGCAATTAGATGCGCTATTGCAACAAAACCCCGAAGCAAACATACATTCACAGGCTTATGTGATCCTAGATGAACAGAGTAATCAGATATGTCAGCTCAATCACGCAGCTTATCTGGCAGGCATACGTTTAGAGATGGGCTTAGGTACCGCAGCCATGTTAAGTGGAGATTTGCAGGTCATCGCTTACCAACCAGAAATCACTAAAAGCAGACTCAATGACATAGCTCAAAGCTTATATTTAGTCACAAGTGATATCAGCTTTTTTGACAAAAATGGCTTGTTACTACGGGTGCATAATATGCTTAATCTATATGGAAATTTAAGCGCTTATTGGCAAGTTGTGCAGCAGCAACTGTCACTACAGCAGGTACGTTTTCATTACGCCACAGGACATTCTCCCCTAGCCGCTAGATTACTGGCTATCACGGCTTGGGATCAGGTAACCGATAACGAAGATACAATCAAAAAAGCCATTCATAATACAGCTTTGCAGCACACAGATCTTACGCCTAAGGCAGTTGAAAAATTACAAAGAGTAGGTGTACATACTATACAAGCACTACTGAAAATTCCTCTTGCCGATATTGCCAAACGATTTGATATGGAAGTCGCGACTTATATTGGCAGACTCACTGCGCAGATAACCCATCCCGTGAGTTTTTTTCATCCCAAGAAATCTTTTGAGCGCTATATTGAGTTGTTATACGACATAGAAAACATTCAGGTATTGCAGGCTCCATTAGAACAACTATTACAAAGTCTGCAGCAGTTTTTAAAAGCGCGAGACTTGTTAACCCAAACCTTGGTGTTCACCCTTAGGCAAAGGGATGAAAAATCTATTGAGTTAACAATTCATTCCCAGCAAGGCGAATATTTGGCTAAGTCTTGGGCGGTATTGATCTCTTTGAAATTAGAAAACATCACACTCAGCGCGCCTGTTTTTGCGATTCGATTAATAGCAGAAAACACCTATATCAGGACCCCCGACAAAAGTGATTTGTTTGCTGGTAAGCAAGGGAGGCTGTCGCGTTTACAGTTGATATCACTGCTCCAGGCAAAGTTGGGTGAAGAAGCCGTATCCACTCCAGCATTAAGCAATGATTATCGACCTGAGCAGGCCATTCAACATGCCAAACCATTAGCGAAACCGATACAACCTTTGCAACTTTATCCCTTACGGCCGAGCTTTTTATTAACCCCTGCGCAACGTTTACAAGAAAAAGTCTCTATTGCTTATGGCCCAGAGCGTATAGAAACAGGTTGGTGGGACGCTAAACCTATCACCCGTGATTACTTCATAGCCCGCAATCAATTGGGTCGGTGGTACTGGGTATTTAAAACGCCAGAGGGTGATTGGTATTTACATGGGGTGTTTAGTTAATGACAACAAAACAGCATTATGCAGAATTGTTTTGCCAAAGTAATTTTAGCTTCTTATATGGTGCATCCCACCCACAAGAGTTAGTGAAGCAAGCTAGTTTTTTAGGATATCAAGCCCTTGCGATTACCGATGAGTGTTCCGTGGCTGGGGTCGCAAGAGCCTACACTGCCATAAAAGAGCAGAACCTAAACATCAAACTCATCATTGGCAGTCTATTTCGATTTGAGCAAGAGTTAGAATTAGTTTTATTGTGCCCCGACAGAAAGGCTTATGCTGAGCTATGCCGAACTATTACTAATGCCCGCAAACGAGCGCCCAAAGGTGAATACCAGATCAATAAGTGGGACTTACTGGGGATCAAACATTGTTTGGCTATTTGGTTACCCAAAGGCACTCAAGAGATAGATAACTATTGGGGAGCTTGGCTTAAAAAACATTATAAACACAAAGTATGGCTAGGTTATCAGCGGCATCTACTGGCTAACGAACATCGCTACTTAGAACATGTAGAACAGCTTAGCAGCAACCATCAAATAACCATCTGCGCCTGTGGTGGAGTATTGATGCACCATCAACAACGTTTACCTTTGCAACATGCCCTCACCGCTATTCATAAAGGCAAACCCATATCAGCTTTAGGCCGTCAATTATTGCCTAACAGCGAACGTTATCTGCGACCAATCAATAAATTAACTACTTTATATAACTCAGCATGGCTAGAAGAAACACTCACCATAGCCAACTTATGTACTTTTTGCCTGGGGAGTTTGCGTTATGAATACCCTAGTGAGTTGGTGCCTGAGGGAAAAACGGCTTCAGAGTATCTCCGAGAACTGGTTATCACAGGTCTGCATTTACGTTTTGCCACAGGCGGTAGTTTAACCTTTGCTATCAAGCGAATTATTGTTAAAGAATTAAGGTTAATCAAAGAGTTAGAATATGAATACTTCTTTCTCACTATTTACGATGTGGTGCAATTCGCACAACAACAGCAAATTTTGTATCAAGGCAGAGGGTCAGCAGCCAACTCCATCGTTTGTTACTGCTTACAAATCACAGCCGTCGATCCAAGGCAAATATCGGTACTGTTTGAACGTTTTATTTCTAAAGAACGTCAAGAGGAGCCGGATATTGATGTAGATTTTGAGCATGAAAGGCGCGAAGAAGTCATTCAGTATATCTATAAGAAGTATGGACGAGAGCGCACCGCCATAGCGGCAACCGTCACTACTTACCGCAATAAAAGCGCTATCCGAGAAATAGGCAGAGCATTTGCTATAAATGAAAGTCAGTTAGATTTTTTCATAAAAAACATGAATCACCGTGATATGGAATTAGGCTGGCAAGCGCAAATTGCAGAACTGGGTTTCGATCCCTCATCACCCCAAGGTAAACAATTTGTCAGTCTGGTGAATGAAATAAAAGGCTTTCCCCGCCATCTATCACAACATGTGGGAGGCTTTGTCATATCCCAAGGACCGCTCTACCACTTAGTGCCCATCGAAAATGCAGCGATGCAAGATAGAAGCGTAATCCAATGGGATAAGGACGACCTTGAAAGCCTAGGCCTTTTGAAAGTTGATGTGCTGGCATTAGGGATGTTAACCGCCATTCGTAAGTCATTTTCTTTAATCAAAAAGCATTATCAGCATGATTTTAACATTGCTCAGATCACCGCATTAGGTGACGATAAACAAGTTTATAGGATGATCCAACAAGCAGACACAGTAGGCGTATTCCAAATAGAATCTCGCGCGCAAATGAGCATGTTGCCTAGATTAAAACCTACCACCTTTTATGACCTAGTGATCCAAATCGCCATTGTACGACCCGGGCCCATTCAAGGTGGAATGGTACACCCCTTCTTAAAACACCGCGCGAACCCAACGCTAATTGAACATCCATCAGAAGCACTAAAAGAAGTATTAGATCGAACTTCAGGCGTGCCTATTTTTCAGGAACAAGTGATTAAGATTGCCATGGTAGCCGCCGGCTTTACAGGCGGAGAAGCCGACAAATTACGCAGAGCAATGGGTAGTTGGAAGAAGACCGGAGAACTCACACACTTTAAAGATAAGCTCATAAATGGCATGTCACAGAGGGGATACTCCCTTGAATATGCAGAACGTATATACAAACAAATATGCGGCTTTGGCGAATATGGCTTTCCCGAGTCTCATTCTGCATCTTTTGCGGTATTAGCTTATGTTTCGTCATGGCTAAAACACTATTTTCCCGCCGCATTTTATGTCGGTTTATTAAATAGCTGGCCTATGGGTTTTTATTCACCGGCTCAGCTTATCCAAGATGCGAAGCGACATAAAATTAGAGTATTACCCATATGCATCAATGCCTCGCAATACGACCATACTTTAGAATACCAAAATAGAGATTGGGCAATAAGATTGGGACTACGCTTAGTAAAAGGTATTAATGAACCAAGTATACAACCGCTTATCCAACTGCGGCCAAAGACTGGTTATACCGATATCAATCACATAAAACGACTAACACTACCTAGACATATTGTTGAAGCACTTGCCAGCGCAAACGCCTTTCATACAATTTGTGATAATCGTTATGCCACACGTTGGTTATTAATGGACGCAGAGAGTGATTTACCTCTATTCAATCAACAAACTTCAAACCCAACAACTAATATTCCCTGCCCAAGCGCCACAGAAATCCTTTTAGAAGACTATGTGGCAACCAGTTTGAGTTTATCTACACATCCTATTGAGTTATTACACAAGGCCAACTTATTACCTAAACATACTCAAGCAAACCAGCTACACCTCAAAGCACACCAAACTCATGTTTGCGTAATTGGGTTAGTCATAGGCAAACAACGGCCTGGCACATCCAAAGGTGTTACTTTTGTAACGCTTGAAGATAACACAGGAAATATCAATGTAGTCGTTTGGTTATCCACTTCAAGAGCTCAAAAACAGGCCTACTTAAAATCAACCATATTGCAGGTAAAAGGAATATTAGAGCGAGGAGACGGCGACGTTTTACACATAATTGCAGGTAAACTAATAGACTTAAGTCATCTATTGGCAGAGCTGAATACAAAATCTCGTAATTTTCATTAATCCAACACATAAAAAAAGGGCCACCCTTACGGATAGCCCTTTCTTAGAATG